>Ga0307479_10002533_pt1 | contig 16609 bp, 15 predicted proteins | sample atmos_gasesECM4C_FD_203743 | JGI IMG/M metagenome (GOLD analysis project Ga0307479, IMG submission 203743) | Hardwood forest soil microbial communities from Morgan-Monroe State Forest, Indiana, United States - atmos_gasesECM4C_515 | ecosystem: Environmental > Terrestrial > Soil > Temperate... | reverse complement strand
GCGCGTTCGCCTTCGCTGCTCAGCAACCATGCGGGCGCAACAAAACCGCGCGGCTTCAAGCCGTTGGTCACAAATTCATCCCGCGCCGTTTTGATTCGCCGAAATGCTTCGTCGTACGCGAGATCGTAAAATTCGCCTTCGCCTTGAGTGTAGAATTGGGTCACGAATTTCTCGAGAAGATTTTCGCGCGCTTGCCGCGGCTGTTCGTGAAAATATCCGTGAATGACAATCTCGTTCCCGGCCGTTTCCAAATTGCGCAGCCAGGCAACGAATTGTCGATCCTGCATCGACGCGCCCTGCCGATGGTAATCGGGCACGACCAGAAGTGAACAGTGGTGAATTCCTCTCTGTGTCAGTTCGAAAATAATTTTATCTACGACCGGCTGGGTGGAGGGGGCGACGTCATGAATGGAAACGATCAGAAAATCTTTGGTCGCACTCACCGCGGCGACAACGGGCAGAAACTGCGTGGCCACAGCCGATGTCATTTTCGCAAATTTTCGACCCCGCTACCCGTGTGAACAAGCGCTAATTACAAGCTCTGTCATTTCGAACGGAGTGAGGAATCTCTCAATCGAAGGAACGGTTACGCTCATTACGTTGTGTGACGCTCGTGTTTGTGGGAGATCCTTCGCTTCGGTCAGGATGACAACGCGAAGAGACTGCCGCTTAGGAATGGCCCATTTTTAGAATTAACCGAAACGCTGATTCAGCCAGCGGCATGACCGACAGCCGCGATTGTCGAACAAGGGCAATGTTCTTTAGAACTGGTTTCGCTTTAATTTCCCTGAGCGTCACCGGCTTTGGCAGCGCTTTCACCGGGACAAGATCGACCGCGCTCCAATCGCCTTCTTTCGCGGTCGTGTCGCGGTAAGCGGTCCGCGCGACTCTCGCAATTCCCATCACTGCTTTTGTTTGCTCTTGCGCGGTAGCGCTACTGCCAGTCCGGCTCGGACCGCCGCTATGATAAAACAAAACCTCATCACCGTTGGACATGCGGCGCAAATTATTTCGGGCCGCGAAATTTCTCACTCCGGTCCAACTTGTGCTGCCATCAGCAACGAAGTCTGCCCAGGAATAATCGGATGGTTCTTGTTTCACGAGCCAGAATGATTTCATAAACTCCAAACCCCAACCTCCAATACCCAGGGAATAACCAATCCTCAATAACTAAACCGAGTTGTTTCTTTCGATTCATTTGAAGCTTGGTAATTGGAATTTCCTTGGGATTTGGAGCTTGGGATTTGGGATTTCCCGCTTGAAAAACTCGATCCCTGCGACCAACTGACAGCATGGCGCGGATGCCATTTATCACGTTCGAAGGCTCGGAGGGATGCGGAAAATCGACTCAGGTGCAATTGCTGGCCACGCGTCTCGAGATATTGGGCGTTCCATTTGTCATTACCCGTGAACCGGGCGGCACCCCAATTGGCGAATCGATCCGTGAACTGTTGCAGTTCGCGCCGCAGAGCGCTGGGATGACTCCGGAGACGGAACTGCTTCTGTTCGAGGCGAGCCGAAGCCAGCTCGTCCGCGAATTGATCAAGCCCGCGCTGGAAAGCGGTAAGTGCGTGATCGCGGACCGGTTTTTCGATTCCACAACTGTTTATCAGGGCGTTGCGCGCAAGCTGGATCGAAAAGTGGTGCGACAACTGAACGCTTTCGCTGTCGGCGATTGTGTTCCCGACATTACGTTCTTGCTTGATGTCGATCTAACAACTACCCGAGAGCGAATGAAAGAGCCACGACGTCCGGACAGGATGGAACAGCAATCGAACGAGTTCTATGAGCGGGTTCGGGATGGTTATCTGGAGCTTGCCAAATGGCAGCGAGATCGAGTTGTGGTGATAAAGGGTTGGCAGGCGCCGCACGATATCGAGAAGGAGATTTGGGAAGCACTCTGTTGGCGTTTTCCAAATCTGGTGAAGCCCTCGGATTGATATGGCTTTTACCCGGAAGACAGCGATTGGGCTTTTGCGGCGCGCACACGATCAGGAACGTTTGGGCCACGCCTATTTGATTTCGGGACCGGCCGGCAGCGGCAAAAGAGAGGTGGCGGCGCAATTGGCAAGCACCGTCAATGGAACAAATGCCGGCGACGTCTTTTCATCAAAGGCGCGCGAGATCTTCGTAGCCGAACCCGAATCGAAATCGAGAAGGATTTTGATCGAGCAGATTCGCGAGCTGGAACACGGACTGCAAATGCGTGCTCCGGAAGGGCGCCGCAAAGTGGCGATCATTGCCGAAGCGGACCGGTTGCAACCGCAGGCGGCAAACGCATTTCTCAAAACCCTGGAGGAACCACCGACCAATTCATTACTGCTTTTGTTGAGCGCATTGCCGGAAGCATTGCCGGACACGATCGTTTCCCGTTGCATTTCAATTCCGCTGGCGGCGGGCGGCGATGAAATTGAAATGCCGGAACGCGCTGAACTGGTGGAATTGCTTCGCGAAGCCGCACGCGAGAAAAGTTGGAGCGTCCAGCGAGCCTATCGCGTCGGGCAGGGCCTTCAGTCGTTGTTAGGAAAGCTTCGCGAACAAATTAAAACGCAAATGGCCGTGTCGTTGAAGAATGAGGAAGCACGCTATCGGAATTCGACCGACGGCGCCTGGCTGGACGATCGCGAAGATTATTACAAGGCGCTGACCGAGAGCCTCTATATTCAACGGCGCGCGGCGTTGGTGGAGGTATTGCTTGAGTTTTGGTCGGATGTTCTGCGCGCCTGCAGTAACGTCGCCCGACGCGATTTGTCCGCAGCAAAAAAGGAAACCATCGCTCTCGCGGAACGCTTCACCGCGCCGGAAGTGCTGAAGCGGATCCAGCGACTGGAACAATTGCGGGACAATCTCGGCCGCAACATTCAGGAAGCGCTTGCCTTTGAAGTTGCATTTCTTGAGGTGTTTCGTTCGTGAGCTCCTAATTTCTTCGCGAAAAAGATTTTCGAGAACTTCAAGCGACGAAAGTCGTAATAGTTTGGTAGGGGGATTTGTCAGGAGGGCTCAAGCCGTGAAAAAATACGAGGAGACTGAAACGGGCTTAAAAACTGGTTTAGGCGAGGCGATCAGGAGCAAGCGATCCGTTCTTGGAATTTCCCAAGGAGAACTGGCCGAGCGAGCTGGTCTCCATCGCACCTACGTCTCGGATCTGGAGCGTGGGGCGCGCAACCCGTCGATCGAAAGCATTGAAAAACTCGCGCGTGCATTACACTTGTCGGTCGCAAAACTCTTCGAAGCGGCCGGCAACGGCAAAGAATCAACGTCGGTGAAGAAACCAGTTCGGAGAGACGTTCCGCCTTAGTTTGAAACTCTGCGAGAGTTTGTTACGCATAGTCTGCATCGGCCCTTCCAAAGTTCGATTCTCACAATCGTCTGCCGGTACGCGGCGAGGGAAATGCTTTCTCTTGAGACGACATGATCCTCCTGCGGGCGATGTGTACTCCTTGGCGCGGCCGATTTGTTGTTCAAATAGTGGCTGGCTCAAGCTGTGCCCTGGGGCTGATCGCCCTTATGGGATGGTGGTTTGATCTCGAGGGGCTCAAGTGCGTCGTTCCGGGATCGACTCCGCTCAAGCCAAATGTGGCGGCAGGATTTTTACTTTGCGGTGTCGCACTGTGGTCTCTCGCGCTTAAAAGAATCACGAAATCTATTGAGATTTTGGCCACTGCGCTGGCGCTAACCGTGTTGTGTTTAGGCGGGCTAACGCTGGCCGAGCATTTTTTTGAGTGGAACGTCGGAATCGAGAATTGGCCGACCCGGCAATTCCCAGCGTCGATGGGAGCGATCAATCCGGCGCGGATGATGCCGACCACGGCATTCTGCTTTGTCTTGATGGGAATGGCCCTTTTCGCCGAGACCGGATTGATTCGGGCACGATTGCGCTATCCACTCGTCGCCGGGTTGAGTGCGGCGCTGGCGTTCATCGGCATTTTAGCTTTGGGAGGATTCCTGTTGGAGAAGGTCTTCGGTCCCCAATGGAATTTGCTCGGAATGTCCATTTCGGGAGTGACCGCCGCAGTCGGCTTCATGCTATTGGGCGCCGGATTAGTAGCGCTATTACAAGTCGAAGGAAGGCTGGCATGGTCGCTGGATTTTTTGACGACGACAGGATTTGCCTTTGGTGTTCTGCTTACCGTTCTGACGGCTTCTTCGGCATTCACTTTTGCCAAACAGATGTTGGAGACCAATAACGCGGTCACACATCGTCAAGAAGTGCTCAAGAAAATCGAGGAAGTCACCACCGACATGCTGGATTTGGCGAGTCGCGAGCGTCTCTACATCATCACCGGCAACGAAGATTTCCTGACGGGACGCGATCAAATGAAGACAGAGGTCAGAAACGGCTTTCAAAAGGTTCGCCAACTGACGGCTGACAATCCGAGCCAACAGAAGAATCTCGACGACCTGGAGGCGTTCATAGCCCAGCGAATCGACTGGGAGGATCAGATGGTCGCGGTCCGACGCGTAGATGGATTTTCCGCAGTGGCGCGTCTCATCGCGACGGGACCGGGAATCAAGCTTTCCAAGGATACCCGTTCGCTGCTCACGCGAACGCAGGAGGAAGAGTATCGCTTGCTTGGCGGCGACCGTCAGCGCGCTCAGATGGCTTCCACGGCAACGTTTTTGCTGCTGCCGCTCGGCGTTTTTGTCAGTATCGCCGTATTGTCGTTGGGCATGTTTTTTCTCAATGCCGGCGTGAATGAGCAACAGCAGGCGGAAAACGCTCTGCGAGTGAGCGAGGCCCAGCTTCAAACAATTGTCGAGAACCTCGATGAAGGACTGGTTGTTTCCGACCTCAACGGTCGCTTGCTTCAATGGAATCGCGCCGCGCTGAAATTGCACGGTTATTCCAGTTCCGAACAGGATCGCCGGGTTTTCACGGACTTAATCGATACATTTCAACTCTTAACCCTGGAGGGCGCGATTGTGCCGGTTGAGCGATGGCCATTGGCTCGCGTTCTGGCCGGCGAGCACCTCCACGATTTGGAATTGCGGGTGCACCGGGTCGGCTCGGATGTCCATCGCATTCTCAACTACGGTGGAACTCTCGTTCACGATGCAATGGGCCATCCGCTAATGGCGATGATCACCATTACCGATATTACGCAACGCAAAGAGGCGGAAGAAATGGTGCGCGCCAGCGAAGAGCGGTATCGCACCCTGTTTGAAAGCAATCCAAATCCAATGTGGGTTTATGACTTGGAAACACTTTCCTTTCTGGCCGTGAATAGTGCGGCGGTTGCGCATTATGGATATTCGTCGGCCGAATTTCTGGCGATGACCATTAAAGATATTCGGCCGGCTGAAGATATTCCAAGCTTGATCGACAATGTTGACCAAACAACGAACGCATTAGGCAGCTCGACTTATTGGAGACATCGCAAGAAAAACGGGACCGTGATTGACGTCGAAATCACATCACATGAATTATCGTGGTTGGGGCACCACGCGCGAGTCGTGCTGGTCAAAGACATCACCGAGCGTAAACGCGCGGAAGAACGATTGAAAGAGCAGGCCGATATGCTCGATCGCGCACACGACGCGATTATCGTGCGCAATTTCAATGATCGACGCATCGTTTTCTGGAATACCGGCGCAGAACGTCTCTACGGTTGGAGTGCCAGTGAAGCAATCGGGCAACCAGTCGACCAATTGATCCTAGCCAACCCGGGCGAACTGGGCGCGATATCAATGGAGCTTCTCTCAACCGGCGAATTTCGCGGCGAGCTCAAAGAGATCACAAAAGATAAAAAGGAGCTAACTGTGGAGGTTTGGTCGACGCTTATCCTCAACAGCGATGGCACTCCGCGTTCCGTCTTGTCGATCAACAACGACATCACCGAACAAAAGAAACTGGAAGCGCAATTGTTGCGGGCGCAGCGCCTCGAAAGCATTGGCACCTTGGCCAGTGGGGTGGCGCATGATTTGAACAACATTCTCACGCCGATTTTGATATGCTCTCAGGCCCTGCGGAGCGAGCTTGGCGAAGAAGATCGACAATCAGCCATCTCGCTCATTGAAGGAAGCGCACATCGCGGCGCTGGAATCGTGAAACAAGTGCTTACCTTTGCGCGTGGCGTCCAAGGGGAGCGCGTTCTGATTAAACCGAGCTATCTCATCGAGGAGATCGTCGATATCGCACGCAAGACCTTTCCCAAATCAATCGAGATCATTGGCCGTTATCCGGATGACCTTTGGTCAATCGAAGGAGACCCTACCCAGCTCCACCAGGTGCTACTCAACCTTTCCGTCAACGCCCGCGACGCGATGCCGAACGGCGGCTCACTCGTAGTTTGGGCCGAGAATTTTATCGTCGATGAGCATTACGCTTCGATGACGCCAGAGGCACGGGCCGGACAGTTTGTTGCTCTCCGCGTGAGCGATACTGGCAGCGGAATGCCACGCGCAATGATCGATAAAATTTTCGATCCCTTTTTCACGACTAAAGAAGTCGGCAAAGGTACCGGCCTTGGGCTGTCGACCGTGCTTGGCATTGTGAAAAGTCACGGTGGATTCATTTCCGTTTATAGCGAGCAGGGCAAAGGAACCACGTTCAAGTTGTTCATGCCCGCAACTGTAACCCGCGAGGAACTTCAGCAATCGAAAAGTTCCGTCGTCCCCATTCAGGGAAATGGTGAACTAATTCTAGTGGTCGATGACGAACCAAACATTCTGGGAGTCACAAAAATGATTCTGGAGAAGCATCGTTACGATGTGCTTTCGGCCCACGACGGTACGGAGGCGCTGGCTATCTTTGCCCAACAAATGCAGTCCATTCGTCTTGTCCTGACCGACATTTCGATGCCTTACATGGATGGCGCGGCGTTGGCCCGCGCGCTCAGAAAGATGAAATCCGATCTGCCGATCATTGCTTCAACCGGACAAGGTGAACAAGCTGGCTTGGCGGACTTCGCGGCCTTGGGGGTGACAAATATCCTGGCAAAACCTTACAACACGGAACAGTTGCTTACGGCTGTTCACGATACTCTTCAGGAAAAATCCGGACCAATCGTTTAGACTGCGCCGCAGTCCTGCTTCAGCATTTCTCCTGCGTTGACACTTTTGTCCCGGCGCGCAGGATTGCAGCCTAACGATGAGATTCGACAATCAGGCGGCGATCGTCACTGGCGCGGGGCGGGGGATTGGACACGCCATCGCTGTCCGCCTGGCGAGTGAAGGCGCGCGGGTAGCGTGTATCAGTCGCAGTGAACAAAACGCCAAGCGCACGGCGGATGAATTAAACATTTTACGCCCGGATTCGGCGAAGCATTACGCCGTCGACGTCGCCGATCACGCTGCGGTTCAAAAAGTTGGCGCCAAAATCCTGGAAGACTTCACCAAGATCGACATCCTGGTGAACAACGCCGGCGTGACACGCGATGGGCTCGCCATGCGGATGTCGGTCGAAGATTGGGACACGGTGATTAACACCAATTTGCGTGGCGCGTTCAATTTCACCCAGGCGATCATCCGCGCCATGATCAAACAGCGGAACGGCCGCATCATCAACATCACGTCGGTCATCGGTTTGATCGGCAACGCCGGCCAAACTAATTACTCGGCGAGCAAAGCCGGACTGATCGGTTTTACCAAATCACTCGCGCGCGAATTGGCCAGTCGCGCCATCACCGTCAACGCGATCGCGCCGGGCTTTATCACTACCGACATGACGTCAGGTTTGTCGGAGGAAATTAAGAAAACGATCCAGTCCCAGATTCCACTCGGCAAAACCGGTGTACCCGAAGATGTCGCCAGTGCCGCCGCGTTTCTTGCCTCGGCCGAAGCCGGTTACATCACCGGCCAGGTTTTGTGCGTGGACGGCGGAATGGTGATGTGATTCTTCTGTGGCGGCGGTCTATGACCGTCGCATAATCAATCCGGCGCTGGCAGAGCGACGCCACAGTCAGGCAGCGGCTTCCGCGCGTTCCTCGTCTTCGCTCGAAGCGGAAGAGGGAAAACCGAATCGTTCGCAGTACTCAGCGAATCCGTTCATTCCATTCAATTTGAAATACGTCGGATCATAACGGTGGACACCGTTCGTTTGGGACGCTTGTTCCGTGAGCGTTGCGCGCATCCGTTTCTCGATTTTCGCTGAGAACAGCCAGCCAAAATATTGGTAAACGCGCCGCGCTGCCGCAATCGGGTCGCGCCGCACGTCATGGTAACGGAGGTCGCAAACGTGATCAGGTTGCAACTGATCTCGCGCACGCATGAAAGTTTTTAGCGCTTGCGCCCAATAAGTCAGCGCATCGCGGCCAATCTGGACCGGATCGACTGCATCGCTAAAGACGCGCCGCAAAATTGTGACCAGACTTGAGACTGAAGCGACCGCTTCAATCGGGTCGCGATGAATCTGGACAAAGCGCGCGTCGGGATAGATCGACAACAACGCGCGCGCGGCGAACATGTGGGCCGGCGCTTTTAGGACCCATCGCTCCGCGGATTTGCGGAACTGCAATTGCTGAAGTGAACGCCGATGAAATTCGTAAGCCGGTCGCAAGTCCTGATTGAAAAACCACCCGCGATACGACGGCACGTTATACATCGTGTCGAATTGGTCACTCATGAACGTCGGGCTCATCAGCGAGACGCATTCCTGCGGCAACTCCGCGCCGGTCGCATGCACACTTTCGAAAGTTGGCGCCAGCCAGCGCAAGACCGCCAGATTTCGCGTCGCCTGACGAATGCGTTTTTGTCGATCTTCCGAACTCGGCGGTGAAGGCGACATCACTTCCCACGTCAGTGGCGCGCGATGCGCTGGATCGGCGGCGAGAAGCATGTGCAGCAGCGTTGTTCCGCTCCGCGGTAAGCCGACGATGAATAACGGTTCGCGGATTTTTTGCTGCGCGATCTCGGAATAAAGCCGTCGGTCGCGCGTGAGCAGAAGTCGATTACATAAAATGCGGACGACATCGCTTCGGAGCGCCATTCTTCCGACTACGTTCAGCCGCGCCTCGCGATCGCAGGATTTCAGCAGCTGAGAAAGCGGCTCGAAAAAGTCGCCTTCGCCAAAATCATCGAGCCGGCATCGTCGCTGTGCGATCTCGATTAATTCCCCAGCGGACCGAACTGTCGATCTTACGCCGATTTTTTCGAGGGCGGTGCCCGATTTGTTCAACGCGCGAATTAACATCGGAGCACGAGTTTGCTCGACGGTCGTAGGTGCGCGCATACATCGACAATTGTGGCAGGTGCGGCCGAAGGCAAGCCCGCATCTTGCGCGACGGTCACAGCCGTTCCATCATTTACTTTATGGCGACAGAGAGAGCGACGTTTGGAGCGGGTTGTTTTTGGGGTGTGGAGGAAACGTTCCGCAAACTAAATGGCGTCACTTCGACCGCGGTCGGCTATGCCGGCGGCAACAAAGACAATCCAAGCTACGAAGATGTCTGCAGCGACAAAACCGGACACGCCGAGGTTGTTCAATTGGAATTCGATCCGTCGCAAATCAGTTACGATCAGATCCTCGACGTTTTCTGGTCCAACCACAATCCGACAACATTAAACCGGCAAGGTCCGGATGTCGGGACTCAATACCGTTCCGTAATTTTCTATCATTCGCCGGAACAAAAAGCCGCCGCCGAAAAGGCGAAGCAAAAAATAGCCGAGAGCGGCAAGTTCAACCGGCCAATCGTGACCCAGATCGAGCCGACTCCGAAGTTCTGGCGCGCCGAAGAATATCACCAGCGCTATTTGGAAAAGCGCGGGCAGTCGCATTGCGCGATCTAAGCGCATGGCGGCCGACGTTATTCGGACGAAAAAGTTCGTAACGGACGCCGCCAGCTTCATTGTCGATCTTACCCACAAAGCGCTCGCCGAGCGGCAAGAATTTCGGATCGCGCTGTCAGGCGGTAATACGCCGCGGCCGGTTTATTCCGAGATTGCGCGGATCGGTCGCGATTTGCCGTGGGAACGCATTCTTATCACGTTCGGGGACGAGCGCTGCGTTGCGCCGGATGACGCGCAGAGTAATTTCCGCATGGCGCGCGAAACCCTGTTCGTTCCCGCCAGCGTGCCCGAAAAATCAATCATGCGAATGCGGGGGGAGATCGATCCGCAAATCGCGGCCCAGCAATATCAGGACGATGTCGATCTTTTGGCGACGCAACGCGGCGAACAGATTTACCGGCACGATTTGATTTTGCTGGGGTTGGGCGACGACGGGCACACCGCTTCACTATTTCCGGATAGCGCGGCGTTGAATGAAGCGAGCCGCCGGGTCGTTGCGAATTTCGTCGCGAAGCTGAAGGCGTGGCGCCTGACATTCACCTTTTCCCTGATCAATCATGCACGAGATGTTTGCTTTCTGGTGAACGCGAGTAAGCAGGCGAAGTTGATTGATCGTGTCATCAGCGGCGATCCGCAGTTTCCGGCGTCGCGCGTAAATCCGACCGCTGGAAAGCTGACCTGGATTCTCGGCGAGTAACGCCCCGGCTCATCTTTCAACAAGTCAACGTTTGAATAATGCCCGTCCGGCTCGGACCTCAACGAGTCAACCGCTCAACGTCTAATATTGCTCGCCTTCGTCCGCTGTCGGAGTCACGCGATCGTCAATCGCCCAGGCGTGAATCATGACGCCGATCCAATAAAAAACGAGCAGTCCGATTCCGAACCCGGCGGACGCGATCGCGGCCAAAAATCCGAAGACCACCGCGATGGGAGTAACGAGGAACAAAATGACTGAACCGATCAGTCGATGGCCTTTGTAAATGTGACCGAGTCCAGGAATCATGCTGAGCAGTATCGCCATTGCATCGCTCGCTTTTGGTTCCGCCGGTTTGGTCGCTTCGACTGTCCAATCGCAATTGGTACACGAGGTCGCGTTAAGAGGGAGAGTTGTTCCGCAAAACGGACACTGCATTGTGTCCCAACTGACGATTTCAGGCTGCGTCGGGGCGTCGGTGTATTCCATACCCAAAATTGAATCGCTATTAAACGTCACAAGAGTCGCCGAATTCGTCAAGCATTCCTTGTCATTCCGCGCGCTGTCTTAGAATGTGTGGCCTCCGCCGATGCCGACGCTTTCTGAAATTGTCGAATATGTGAATGAGTATCTCCGCGTCGGAGAAGTCCAAGACTGGCCGAACGCCCTGAATGGCCTCCAGATCGAAAATTCCGGTCGCGTCACCAAAATCGGCGCGGCCGTCGACGTCTCTACCCGTGTGCTCACTGCCGCCGCCAAGAAAGATGTCGATCTTCTGCTGGTGCATCACGGGCTTTTCTGGCCGGGTTTGCAAACGGTCACCGGTAGTTTGCGCCGCCAACTGAAGCTCGCTTTTGAAAACGACATCGCGCTTTATAGCGCCCATCTTCCTCTCGATCTGCATCCGGAAATCGGCAACAACGCGCAGCTCGCGTCGGCGCTTGGACTCAGATCGACCAAGCCTTTCTTTGAAGAAAAAGGCCAGTTGATCGGTATTCGTGGAAAGACGTCTGCTCCGCGCGACGAACTGATTCGTAAGCTGCGAAAGGTGCTTCACGGACCCGTGAAAACGTTCAACGCCGGTCCGAAGAATCCAAAAAACATTGGAATCATCACCGGCGGGGCCGGTGCAGAAATTTACCGTGTTGCCGCGGACAAGATCGACATCTTCATCACCGGCGAAGCGCCGCATTGGGCGGCAGTCGCCACCGAGGAGCTCGGAATCAATCTTCTTCTCGGTGGCCATTACGCGACCGAGACATTTGGCGTCAAGGCTCTCGCCGCACATCTTTCGAAACGCTTTAAATTGCCGTGGGAGTTTTTGAATTTTCCAACCGGACTGTGATGACAACCGTAGTCCCTCGATTCGAAGTTTTTGCTTTCGTAAATTCGCAGACGTTGTTCTTTGTTCGCCGATGGCTGAGCCTCAGCGAGTAAGTACGCGCGCGACCGGCGTCGTTGGTATCGCGGTGATGTGCTCGCGAGTGCTTGGATTGATTCGAGAGCAGGTATTCGCCGGACTTTTCGGCGCCGGCAAAAATCTGGACGCGTTCCTGATGGCGTTTCGCCTACCGAATCTGTTGCGCGATTTGTTTGCCGAAGGAGCGCTCTCGACTGCGTTCATCACCACGTTTTCGAAAAAAATCGCCACTGAAGGCGATGAATCTGCCTGGCGACTCGGAAACAAAGTCGCAACCCTGACCGCAGTTTTCATGAGCGTGGTGACGCTGCTCGGCATCCTTTTCGCGCCACAGCTGATCCATCTGATGACGTGGTGGAGTTGGTCAGCGGAAAAAACGGAGACCACGATTTTGCTGACGCGGATCATGTGGCCATTCATCTTGCTCGTCTCTCTCGCGGCGCTGGTGATGGGAATGCTCAACGCAAAGCACGTCTTCGGTGCGCCGGCGATGGCTTCGAGTTTTTTTAACCTTGGCTCAATTATTGGGGGCGTCCTTTTCGGTTGGTGGCTCGATCCGCATTTTGGCACGCGGTCATTGATCGGATTGTCGATCGGAACTCTGATCGGCGGAATGTGGCAATTGTCCGCGCAATTTCCTTCGCTGCGCCGGGTCGGCTACAAATACCGCGCCGATTTCCACTGGCGTGATCAAGGTGTGCGAACAGTGTTGACTCTAATGGGCCCGGCGGTGATCGCCGCCAGCGCAGTCCAGGTCAATGTGCTGGTCAATAGCGGTTTCGCCGCGCGACTTGGCGACGGTCCAGTGAGCTGGTTGAACATTGCGTTCCGATTAATGCAATTGCCGCTCGGCATTTTCGGCGTCGCAGTTGGGACAGTCACCTTGCCGTTGGTCTCGCGCACCGCCGCGGTCGGAGACATGCCCGCATTTCGTTCCGCACTGGCGCACGCGCTTCGACTTGTCACTTTGCTAACAATTCCGGCAGCGATCGGATTGATTGTCCTCGCCCAGCCGATCATCAGCGTGATTTACCAGCATGGTCGTTTCACACCGGAAGCAACCCGACAAACTGCCGGGGCCTTGCAATTTTACGCGATCGGACTGGCCGCTTATTCGGCCGTCAAAGTTTTGGCGCCGGCGTTTTATGCGCTAGATAAGCGCTACTTGCCGATGGTGGTCAGCATTTTCTCGATCGTCATCAATTTCGTTTTGAACTGGTTTTTTATGTTCAAAATGACCCTCGGCCATCGCGGGCTAGCCCTTTCGACCAGCCTCGTGGCTCTGACCAACTTCCTGCTCTTATATATTATGATGCGAAAATATGCCGGCCCGCTCGAGACCGGCGCCATTCTGGGCTTACTGGCCAAGCTCGTGATTCCGGCGCTGCTCCTTGCCGGCATTTGCTGGCTGGCCCTGGAATTCCTTTTTCAATCGGGCGCACCATTGCCCGAATGGCAGAAGATCATTGGTGTGCTGGTCGTAATTGCCGTAGCCGCCGCCGTGTTTTTTGGAAGCGCGTTTCTCATGCGCGTCCACGAAATACACGACATTGTCGATCTTGTCCGACGCCGCTTCGCGCGGAACGATCAGCCGAGCGCTTGATTTAGATCTTCAATCAGGTCATCGGCGTTTTCCAAGCCGATCGATAACCGGATTAAACCCTCCGGCGAGGTTGTGCCCGGACCTTCGATCGACGCGCGATGTTCGATCAAGCTTTCGACGCCGCCCAGGCTGGTCGCGCGCGTCAAGATCTTCGTGTTGGTGGTGACTTTCATCGCCGGTTCGAGGCCGCCTTTCACTTCAAAGGACAGCATCCCGCCAAACATCGACATCTGCTTCTGCGCGATCTTGTGACCGGGGTGGGACCGCAAACCCGGGTAATGGACGTGCTCGACCTTGCGGTGACCGGCGAGAAACTCTGCGACTTTCGCTGCGTTCTCCGCGTGGGCGCGCATCCGCCACGGCAGCGTGCGCATTCCGCGCAAGACCAACCAGCAATCAAACGGCGACGGGACCGCGCCGCCCTCATATTGAATGTTGCGAATACTCCGGAAAAGATCGGTGTCACTTTTCGCGACCACGATTCCGCCTAAGACGTCGCAATGGCCGCCAAAATATTTCGTGGTGGAGTGAAGAATGAAATCGGCGCCAAGATCGAAAGGCCGCTGAAGAATAGGCGCCCAGGTATTGTCGCAAACACAAAGAGCGCCGGCGTCATGCACAATTTTTGAAATCCCGGCAAGATCGACAATTTTGAGCAACGGATTGGAAGGCGTTTCCATCCAGGCGATCTTCGTTTTTGGATGGAGCGCTTTCTTCACCGCCGCCAGGTCGCTCATGTCGATGAAATCGGCTTCCAGTCCCCAACGTAGAAAAATTTCGCGGAGTAATCGCGACGTGCCGTAGTAGGCGTCGACATGCGCGAGCACATGATCGCCCGGAGAGAGCGCTTGAAAGATTGCTCCAGTGGCGGCGGTTCCGGAGGCGAACGCAGCGGCAGCCGCGCCGCTCTCGAGCGCGCTGACTCCTTCTTCGAGCGCCTGGCGATTCGGATTGTTGTTGCGCGTGTACATGAATCCGCGCGAATAAGTCCCTTCCACGTCGCGTTCGAAAGTTGTGGAAAGGTGAATAGGGGACGAGACGGCGCCGGTGGCGGGATCGATCCGGTGGCCGGCGTGCACGGCGAGAGTTTCAATGCGCATGCATGATCTTTCGCGGCATCGCACAGCTAGCTCAACTCAAAAATCCGGATTTCCCCGCGAATCACGCGAATAAAAATCTGAATGTGTCCTCCGATCTTCCGCGGCTGCTGATTCGCGTCCGTTCGCGTCATTCGGCGGGCCGGAGTAACAGTTTCGATTTGACGGTGCGATTCGGGCAGTGGAAATAGCAACCTGCATTGCCTCGTTTGATGCTCTAAATTCGGAGCGCGCATTCATGACGATTTACGACGACGAAGTTTTTAAAATGGCCTGCGACCAGTTCAAGGTCATCGCCGATTACCTCAGTATCGATAAGAACGATCGCGAGCGGTTGATGTATCCGAAGCGCGCCATCGCCGTGACGCTGCCAGTGCACATGGACGATGGCAGCACGAAAACGTTTCAGGGTTATCGCGTTCAACATCACCTTACGCTCGGCCCGACCAAGGGCGGGACGCGATTCGCGCCGTCGCTCTCGATGGGCGAGACGGCCGCGCTCGCGATGTGGATGAGCTGGAAATGCGCGCTTGCGAATTTGCCGTACGGCGGAGCGAAAGGCGGCGTCGCTTGCGATCCATCCAAATTATCGCGGACGGAACTTGAAGCGGTTTCGCGGCGTTACATGCAGGAGATGATTTCGTTTGTCGGACCGCATACCGATGTGATGGGCCCTGACATGGGCACCAACGAACAAGTGATGGCCTGGTTCATGGACACCTATTCGGTTTATCACGGGTATTCCGTGAACGAGATTGTCACGGGCAAACCGGTCTCGATTGGCGGCACCGAAGGCCGTCGGGAATCAACCGGCCGCGGTGTCGTTTATCTAATCGAGCGCGCGCTGGACATGTTGAAGATCGACGCCGAGAAATGCACTGCCGTCGTCCAGGGATTTGGAAACGTCGGCGCAGTTGCCGCGCTTTCGCTTGCTTACAAGACCGGCGTTAAAGTTATCGGCATCAGCGATGCTTACGCCGCGATCTACAATCCAAAAGGAATCGACGTTCAGGCTGCGGAACAGCACGTTCTTAAAAAAGGAAATCTGCGCGCATTCCATGAAGCCGATCATGTCGATCCAAAAGGTCTTCTCACCATGCCGTGCGATATCCTCATTCCGGCGGCGGTTGATCGCGTGATTAATGGAGAGAACGCCGGAAAATTGAAATGCCGAATTCTCGCCGAAGCTGCGAACGGTCCAACGACGCCGGACGCCGATTTAATCTTGGAAAAGCGATGGGAGGAAATTTTCGTCATTCCTGACATCTTGTGCAATGCCGGCGGGGTGATCGTCTCTTATTTTGAATGGGTCCAAGGTCTGCAGGCATTCATGTGGTCCGAAACGGAAGTGACCGATAAACTTTTCCGGATCCTTGAGCATTCCTTCGCTCAAGTGATCAAGCGCGCGAAAGCGCACAAGATCTCCCACCGCACCGCCGCCATGGCGATCGGCGTTGAACGGGTCATGAAGGCGAAAAAAATGCGCGGCCTTTTCCCTTAAAGACTGTCTCGGTACAGAAAAAGCCGCACTGCGGATTAAGACCGCAGTGCGGCTCAACCAAGCATCGCACCGCGACTGGAACGTCGGTGCGACGCGGCATGACTAACTGAGAGACGGACCAGTTAGGGAGGACCCGGTATTGGCTTTGCCACCGCCAGTGACAGCTTTGCCACCACCAGTAGCGAACGAGCCTGCGATGGGCTTACCGCCGCCTTTGGCGTCTTTCTTTGGGTTGAGATCGCGAACTTTGATGTTTTTCTTTTTTGATTTCGACATATCAGCTTTCTTGTTTTGGGTTGTTTGTTGTGTTTTCCGCGTCAGTGACGCCGAACAACAATTTACGTCCGCCGGTGACGTTCTGTTTTGGAATCAGATCATCGAGGCGGATTAATTTTTCCTTTCCTCGCTTGGGCCTGTGACTGCTTGATTCGCCGGCCTTCGCATTTTTTTTGTTTTTCGGTGCACTCACTTCGACCGCCTATTACCAGCATTCGTGCCAAAGTTGCGGCGGCTGAAGATCGCCCCAGTGTTGAGCGTTTATCGACAGCCAGTTACAAAAAGCAGATTT
>Ga0307479_10002531_pt1 | contig 16613 bp, 18 predicted proteins | sample atmos_gasesECM4C_FD_203743 | JGI IMG/M metagenome (GOLD analysis project Ga0307479, IMG submission 203743) | Hardwood forest soil microbial communities from Morgan-Monroe State Forest, Indiana, United States - atmos_gasesECM4C_515 | ecosystem: Environmental > Terrestrial > Soil > Temperate... | reverse complement strand
GTCCTTGCCGCTGGTGGCGACCCGCAATCTGGCTACATCGGAAAGGATGCCCGCGATGACTTTGATCGTGCCGGGGTCGTCGTCGACGATAAGAATGTTGTGGCCAGTCATGGTGTTGGCTTTCGTTGGGGCAACTTCGAGGTCGGGATTGGGTCAGGCCCTGGGGGGCCTCAAATCACGTCGCGTACCGTCTATTAGGTCCACCTAACAGCCTTATCGGACGTCACAAAATCGACTTGACCCGCTGGCCCGTCCCCTCTTGAAGTGAGCGGCGATTGAGGCTTAAATCGGTCTCTGTCCCCGCAAATCGTCGTTGCAGAAATCCGCGGCCCGCCGCGGTACCCCGACCAGAACTTGAATACGGCGTGTGAAATACACGTTTGCGGTACTGCCCCACGGACCGGGACTACCGGTTTGCGGCTGACGCCGTGCCGACTATCGGGTCGGAGCGGCGGCCGCAGTGATCGTGATTCGCAGGTGGGAACCGGCCGCTCCGCTCAGCTGCAGGACCAGATCCTGACCGCCGGGAAGCGAATACAGCACGATCTTGTGGGGAGCCCGGCAGCCCGGCCGACCCTGAAAGTCTGTGGACGCGACGAGGTCGTGTCCGGCGACAACGTCGACCCAGAAGCCCTGATCGAGCGAGACGCGGAAGTCCCCCGCGGTCGTCACGCGCAGGCGCGCAAGCCCCGCTGAGGCGCCATCGACGGGCGTGTTCCTGCCGGGGGGCGATGCGAACGTCACCTGCTCCTGCGGCACGACCGTCAGCTCGTAAAGCCGGTCGGGTACCAGCCAGGGTGCCGATGCGACATCCCTGCCGGCTGGCACCGCCTCGGCCGTTGTGGCAAAGAGCGCACGTTCGCGACCGACGTCCCAGCTGAATCCGGCGCATGGGTCGTCGGCCGCAAGCGCTGCACACATAACCGCCCCGAAGGCCCACGAAACCGACCATCGCAAACACCAGCTTCGCATCCGCGCGGTCGACCAACCGGCCAAGCCGGGATGACGCGACGGCACCACGCGTGAGGTTGCGGCCAGCAGATCAGCCCTCAACGGCGATGATGACCGAGGAGGCCTTGATCACGGCAGTGGCCTGCACGCCCGCCCGCAGTGCCATTTCGGTGGCGGACTCGCGCGTGATGGTCGCTTGCACCTGGGCACCGGCGCTCAAGGCGATGGTGACTTCGGCGCTCACCGGTCCTTCGGTGACGTTCGTTATCTTCCCGTGCAGGCAGTTGCGGGCCGACAGCCTCACGCCGCGACCCTCCGTCATCACCAGAACCGAACTGGCTTTGACCAGCGCGATGGCCTCCACCCCGATCGCAAGGCCCAGTGACTTGACGCTCTCGTTGGTCACGATCGCCACGATCTGGTCGCCGGCCGCGGTGGTCAGACCGACTTCGGAATTGACCGCACCGGGCTTCAAGACGGTGATCCTGCCTTTGAAGACATTGCGCGCGCTGATCTTCATGTGAGCCTCCTCGATGGACCTCTGACATTGTCGTCCGTCACGACGAGCCGGAGCGCGGCTGCGCGAACGTACGGGTCTTCGATGCGACGGGTGTTGCTCGCGTCGAGCCGAACTTTATACGGTAGTGCGCATAGGGCTTTGCGCGATGCCGTGTGCGGGTTCGCCGGCAGGCGGACAAATCCAGCCTTGCAGCGCTGCATTTTCGTGGATCGGCGCACACACCGCGCGCGTAAAAAAAGGCACATACGCATCGGACGTCAACCGGAGCACCTTCACATGCAACAGCAAGCCGCCACGACCCGCAAGGCCGCGAAGCAGCAGCGCGCTCGGGTCGGCACCGCACGCCGGGTCCTGCAGCAGCTGTTTGGAGTCGAACCGGCAACCATCGACGAATCCTGCGCGCTGGCCGACTTCGAAGGCTGCAACCCGCCCGGAGGGCCCGTCCTGACGCCGATGGCATGGCGCATCTGGGTCAAGGATCGCGTTTTTGCGTGTTACGGCGTGGACTGCCAGATCGATGAACCGCTTTCGACGCTGGTGGCCCGCATCGAGCTGGCCGAGCGCGGAGTGCGTTGCACGCTGGGGCATTGAGGCTCGCTCTTACCGAATGCGGCCGAACCACCGTGCGACGCCGCGCCGATAGGCAAGGTACTCATCCCCGAACAATCGCACCAACGCCTGTTCCTCGGGGATGATCTGCAGGTGGGTGATACCCGCCACGAACAACGGCGGCACGACCCACACACTCGCGCTTCCCAGCAGCAGTGCCCATCCGATCAGCACCAGCAGCAAGCCCAGGTACATCGGGTTGCGGCTGAAGCGAAAGACGCCGCCGGTCACAAGGCGCGAAGCCTTGCCCGGGTCCCTGGGGTCGACCGTTGTTCCGGCCCGCTTGAAATTCATGAAGGCGCTGGCGCTGACGACGATCCCGGCTGCGACGATCAGTCCGCCCAGGCGATTCCACGGCCGCCCGGGCCACTCGAGAAGAGGCAGCCAGCGGTGCAGCGCCCACATCAGCGCTGCCGAGAAAAACATGATGAATGGTGGCGGAATGCAGGTCCGCATAGGGCCTACCTCAGGCGGTCAAACCGACAGATGCCCGCGGTGCGAGTATCAATCGTGTCACTATATTGACCGAATGGAAATTCTGTGTCACTATAATGACCTAATTGGCCTACTTGCTCCATGATTCTGACCATTCCCAGGCCTGGCTCGGGAGCCGTGCTCGATTGATGACTCTCGGGCTCAGCGGAACATACGGCAAGTCATTGACATGAGCAGTGCCCCAGTCCCTCGCCTACGTCAACATGATGACGCCTTGCCGGAAGTTGTTCTCGTTACTTCAGGCGACTCTGCACAAGCCAAGCGCGTATCGCGTCTGCATCATCAGGGTTTATTGCGACAGCTGTATCGAGGCGTTTACAGCTCGAATCTGCGAGCCAATGACGGGGACGTGGTTCGCCGCAATTGGTCGCAAATTCTCTCTTACCTCGCACCGGAAGTGGTGGTAAGCCACCGCAGCGCCTTTGACGCTAAGCCGGTCGATGATGTGGTCTACATCACTCGCGCGCAAGGACGCCGGAGCTATACGCTACCAGGTCTGAACGTCAAAGCTGTGCTGCATCCGAAACGTGGACCCATCGTCGGCGCCACAAGCCAAAGCGCGAATGATTCCTTGTATCAAAGTATCTACGTCGCCAGCCAAGCGCGTGCCTATCTAGAAAATCTGACGCCCGATATTCGATTGGAATCGCGTCAACTGCCCCGCAGTGAGATAGAGGCAAGCCTGGAAAAGACGCTCGCACTGCGCGGCTCCGTTGCATTGCTTCGGTTACGTGACGATGCTCGCGAAATTTCCGAAATCCTGGATATGCCGAGAGAGTTCAAAACGCTCGACGGCATTATCGGAGCATTGCTTGGCTCGCGACCGGCAAAACGATTGACGACTGCGCAGGCTCTCGCACGGGCACAAGGACAGCCTTATGACGCAGAGCGCCTGGCCCTTTTTGAGGACCTGGCCGGGCAACTGCGCAATTTCCCATTTGCGGATATGCCCGAACCGGCGCAGCAAGGAGCTGCCCGAGACCTGTTTGCTTTTGTCGAGTCCTATTTCTCGAACTACATCGAGGGCACTACTTTCACGATTGAAGAGGCAGAAGAAATCATCTTCCAAGGCAAGCTGATTGCGATGCGTAGCGAGGACTCGCACGACATCAAGGGCACATTTGAAGCCGCGCAGCGAGACCCGTTTTACAGCCGACCTCCCAGTGACGCTGAGTCTTTTCTGGGGTGGCTGCAAAAAGCCAACGAAAAAGTTTTAGGTGCTCGGCTTGACAAGAAGCCGGGCCAGTGGAAGGAACGCCGCAATCAAGCAGGAAATACCGAATTTGTCTTGCCAGAACTTGGTCCGGCTACGCTCAAAAGAGCTTGGCTGTTGCTTGCGACGTTCAATCAGCCGATGCAACGCGCACTGTTTCTGATGTTTGTCATCACTGAAGTGCATCCCTTTGCCGACGGCAATGGTCGAACGGCTCGCTTGCTTATGAACTGCTATCTGTCCAACCGGCAGCAGTGTCGCATCATTGTGCCGACCGTCTTCCGGGATAACTATTTGATTGCTCTGAAGGCACTGACTCATCAGAAGGATGCGGCGGCTTACATTCGAGCGATGCGCTTATGCCAAGCCTGGACATCAGAATTAGACTACAACACAGGTGTAAACGGCATCGACCAACAACTCATTCGATGCAATGCAAAGCAGGACGATAGCCGAATGTATGCGTTGCTATCGCCCAAGACGGGTCAGCCAATGGCCGTGCCAGGCTAGGCGCGAGTGCATCTCTGGGGCCAACACGCCTGACCTTCGGAACCTCATGGCGTCCGACATGCGCATCGAATACGAAAATAGAATCATTGACATTGTCGCTTCCAGCGTCGCTGCCCTATTTTCGTCCTTGCCCCTTCAAATCCTCGGGATGGCAGCCGCTGCTTCGAACATCTGGTCCGATTGGAACAGGCATCACAATGCAGCCTTTGCCATCTTTTTCGGGTTTCTCATCTACGCAATGGTCTGGGCGTTCTTGTGCCTTTATGTATTCTTTTCGACTTTGCTCCGCTCAAAGAGAGATGCCACCCTCCTCGCAAGACATGTCTTAGAAGCTCGGGAGGATGGTCTTTTCGAGGAAACGAAATTCAACAAATCGCAATACGACTGGTCTGGTGTGACCAAAGTGGTTTCACCCCTACACTTCGTCGCGGTGTATGTGGACTCGCAATCCGCCTACGTGATTCCTAACAGAGCCTTCACCTCCGAATCCCAGAGAAAGGACTTCATCGCGTTCGTTGAAGGAAGAATGGCGTCGTCGAAGGCGAGAAGCTGACAAGCAAGGACTACTCCGACGTGCCACTGGCGACCCGAGCCGTGGTGTTCCATGCCTTCGGTAACCTAGACCCCTGATTTTTCTCGATGTCCATTGCCCGAGCTTCTCTGACTTTCCCACCTCCAGAAAAGGCAGTCCAGGCGTTCGCCAAATCCTGCGGGATGGCTCTTGAAGGGTAACCGGCCGGTGATCCCATCTTGACGACGGCTACCCTCAGCTCATTCTCCTTTGAAGTGTTGCGCGACATCGAAGTTTGCGATCACCCGCGCGGCATCGATCGGCGACTTGCCCTTGTCGTTCTTGCTATTCGGGTCTGCCCCGTGGGCCAGCAATAATCGAATGATTTCCCCACGCCCCTGCGAGTTGAACACGGCCCGCCACAGGGGGGTGTTTCCGTAGCTGTCCCGAGCGTCGACTCGCGCCTGAAGTTTCAGCAATGTCTCAGCCTCGGCTACCCGGTAGTCCTGTGCCGCGAAGTGCAGCGCCGAGTTCCCGCTCTTGTCCTGTGCATTCAGGTCGACTCCGGGATAAGTTGCGAGCAACCCAAATACATTCAGCTTTCCGTCGACCACCGCGTACATCAATGGTGTCCGAGCGTCGCGGTCCCGCGAGTTCGGATCAACTCCGCTTTCGAGCAATGCGCGCACTGCGGGAACGTCGTCCTTCATGACCGCAACAAACACCGGCGCAAGCTTCATCTCTCGTATCTGCCGGGCCGAGCCCATCGCTTAATCCGTTGATGAACTAGCGCGTTCCGGTAGTGACGCGCACCACTCCACGGTGCGAGCATGGCGCGCATGGACAGGCGTGTGACGTATTTTGTCGCCCTTTTGGCGGGGGTCGTTCTTGCGTTTCTAGCGACGCTCGCGATGGGAGTGCTCGCGGCCATCCCGACTCCGTCTGCGCTCCGCCTGGACGTAACGGCGCATCCGATTCTTGCGCTTCTTGTTTCCATGACTCTGCTCGTCCACGCACCTGTGGCAATCCTCGCATTCGTCGCTGGCTGGCTGCTTTTTCGTGCGCTCGGCCAATCGTCTTGGCTACTCGTGCTTATCTGCGCCGCTCCATGGGTGGCAATGAACGGCTTCTTGACGACTGAGTTTCCGTCGACAGACAGCCTGACGGTTTTCTCGCATTGGTTCGTGTGGCCCGGCATTTTGGCTGTCCCGGTCGGCATTTGGTTGGCCTCAATGACGGTTGCCAAGAGCGCGCGCTGAAAGAGCGCACGGGCGTGGGTCGAGCTTGGACAACCGACGAACGGTCGGTGAACAAATTTGCCGAAACGCTTGAGCCTCTGAAAACCCGCGCCAATACTCGGTTTCCAGAGAGTGTCGGGTCATGTGCGGAGTAAAAACCCAAGGAAAAAGCAAAGCCCGCCTGTACGCCGGATTCTGTGCGGCGCGTTTCCGCGCCGTGGCGGTCATTCCTCTAGGCCGGCGCTCGCGCGCCGGCTCAAGCCACCTACCCGCAGCCTCCCCGAGCAGGATCGTCGGCTGCCTATTCGGTGTTGCTCCGCGTAGAGATTGCCCGTTTCACCCCCCTCCTTCGCGCTGACGCGCTTCGGAGGGGACTCGTCTCTGTTGCTCTGATCCTCACCTTGCGGTGGGCAGGCGTTACCTGCTACGTCGCTCTGTGGAGTCCGGACGTTCCTCTCGCAGGCGAACCTGCCAGCGACCGCCCAGCGGGCTTTGCAGCGCCACTCTAGCAGGGATCGGCGGCGCGGCGCGCGCCGCTCACCAGCAGCCGCTCGTGGCCGCGCTGCGGTTGTCGGTCTGATCCAGCGTGAAGGTGCCGCACGGATCGTTGGCCTGCGCTCCGACCGGCGTGGCGATCAGCTGGTAGCCGGTCGCGTTCGTGTTGGTGGCGCCGCCGGCGGCGAAACTGATCGTGTAGTAGCCGTTGTCGGAGACGCCGTAGACGCCGCTGCTTCCGACCGAAACGTTGGCATAGCTGTTGGTCTGCGTGAACCAGCGCTCCATCGCCTGCGCCGATGCGGTCAGCGCCGTCTTGGCGTCGGTCCGATGCGATTTCTGGACCGAGCTCAGGTAGCTCGGGGTCGCTGCCACCGCCAGGATCGCGACAAGCGCCGTCACGATCAGCAGTTCCATCAGTGTCACGCCGCGTTGATATCGGTTCATCGGGTTCCCATCTGCTCCGTCGTGTCGGCGCCGCGCACGCGGCCCCGCGTCATTTCAAATACAACACCCGTACCGCCGGGTGCTTCGGATCCGTGCGATCGAGCACAAAGCCCACGCTCTGATGCGCCTGCAGAGCCGACGGCGAAAGGGGCGTGCCCCCGGCGCTGAAGACGAGCACCTTGGCCGGATCGAAGCGCAGCGGGACCCCGTGGATCACGATGCTGCCGGCGGATGCGTCGATCGCGTCGATCACGCCGGTGGCCATGCCATTGCTCTCGTCGCGCATCGCGCCGGTCGACTGCATTTCAAGGGCGGGTTGTCGGCTGCGGGGGCCCGGGTCGCCGACGACCTGGACCGCCCCGGCCCCGCCGTGCAGCATCATCGGTGACAGGATCAGCGCATTGACCAGTGACCGGGTCCTCATTGCAGTTGCTCCCATGAAACGCGGTGATTGACCAGATTGCCCGCGGTTTCGGTCGGCGCCGCGATCTGCCCCGACGAGGTGTTGATGTACTTCTTCTCGGTGGGCGCCTGCCCCGCGACCGCCGGCATCCGCATGAAGCCCGGGTCGGCCGGGATCGATCCGATCTTCTCGCCGCTGGTGTTGGCCGCCTTGCCGCCGAAGGTCAGCATGTCGGCGCTGGTCAGGTTCGAGTCGTTGTTCGAATCGAATGTGACCCGGTCCAACCGGTTTCCGGTCGTGACGTCCAGGTCCATCACCCAGCCACTGCCGCCATAGCTGCAGGTGGCCGTGTTCGGTTCCAGCGAAACGAAGATCACGCGGCCGGACCGCACCGCGGGGTCGGCGACGACCCGCTCGCCCACGTCGGGCATGGGCATGTACCAGCCGTTCATGCTGCCGTAGGCCGTCGTCGATACCGCGTTGTCGCCGCTCTGGGCCGCATCGAGGGTCGGCGCGCCCACGGCGTGCGTGGTGATCCGGTAGGTGTTGCCGTCGGGACCGACGGCGGTGCCGAGCACCGTTTGCCTGACCAGCGTCGCAGTTCCGGACACCGGCGCTGCGTTGTCCCGTATGCCGTAGAACGTTTGCGCGCTGGTCGTCGTCGGATCGGTGACGTCGATGTAGCGCCCGGTGCCGAACAGCACCAGATAGCCGCCGCCGGGAAACATCGTCACCTCGGGGCGGCTCGTGATCGGCTGATGGGTCGGATCGGTGAACAGCGGCAGCGGGCTGGATGTGCCATAGGCGACCTTCCACGCCGACGGGCTCGACGATGAAAGGTCGAACTTCCACAGATTGCCCAGCAGGTCGCCCGCGTAAACCACGTCGGCGATGCCGTCGCCGTTCGTGTCGATCGCAATCGGCCCGGACAGGCCGTTCGGGCTGGTGACGGTTCCCGAATGGGTTGCGATCTTGGCCGTGACGGCGCCGGTTTGCGCATCCAGCACGAACAGGACCGCGTCGCCGGTCGTGCTCGCGTGCGCATCGGCCTGCGTGTTGTCGTAGCCGTTGCTGATGACCACGGACCAGCGTCCGTTGTTGGTCTTGACGATCAGCGGTGCGCTGAACAGGTAGCCGAGGTCGGCGTCGCTGGCGTCGCTGAATTCCCAGTTCACGATGGCCGCAGCATTGCCCTCGGAGAAGCTGCTCGGGTCGGTCACATCGAGGGCGTACACGGCCTGCCCTCCGGCGCGCAGGCCGGACGCCAGCAGCGTATGCCACCGGCCCGCGTAGAACGCGTCGCCGACGGTGGGCGAACCGTCCACGTAGAAGCGGTGCGCGTAGGTGGTGCCGGTCAGCTGGCTCAGGTTCGAGTACACCGATGCCGGGACGTAGGCGAACACCTCGTGCCCGTCCAATGCCGCGAACGCATGCAACATGCCGTCGTTGCCGCCGACGTAAAGCATCGGCGAGCGGTTGGCGTAGGTCGAGATGAACGAGCTGTACGGGACCGACTCCATCGTATCGGGATAGCCGTAAGCGGGCGCGGCCACGTAGTACGGCGCCGAGTCGACCAGGTCGCCCAGCACCGAGGTCGGCCGGCTGCGAAACGTCGGGGTGCAGCTCGGGCAGCCCGCCTGCTCGTTGGTGCGCTGCCCGCGCAGGTACTGCAGCCGCAGAGCGCCATAGCCGTCGACCGTGCCGGTCGCATTCGTGTTGAGCGCGGTGACCTGCGAGGGATCCAGCTCGGCGGCGGTCGGGCCGGATGGATTGACCGGCCAGCGGAACGCGATCCCGTGTGTGCCGGCCGTGGCCGACGGCTTGAAGGTCAGGATCTGGCGCCCGGTCGACCAGTCCTGGCCGTTCAGAACCTGCCCGGAGTCCCAGATCTGTGAGCCCAGCTGCCCGGTCGAGGCGATCGGGAACGCGAGCAGTTGACCGCTCCAGCCTCCGCTGCTGAAGCGCGCCTGGTACAGGTTCACGCCGCTGGACCACGAGCCGGTATTCAATGCGACCGACGAATCCGATGCGATCTTGTTCACGATGTCGGTGCTGATCGTCGCAAACGCCGCCGCCAGGCTGTTGCTGTCGGTGGCCAGGTAGGCCGACGCGGTGCCTCCCAGCAGCGCGAACTGATTGAGCACCGCCACCGACCCGGCGTTCTGAACGGTGTCGCCCAGACCGACCACGTAGGTCTGGATGTCGTACGGATTGCCGTTGAAGGTCGTGCTGCGCAAAGCGGTGATCTGACCGAACACGTCCTGCGCCGCCTGCGAAAAGGCCCACGTCCGGGTGGCCGCGTTGTACGTGTTCACCATCTGTGCGGTCGGGTACATGCTGCCGTTGAGCTGCGCGGTCGGATTGCCGTCGGTGGCGAGCAGCAGGAAGTTCTTCTGGCACGACAGCGTGATCGGGCTGGTGTTGCCGCTGGTCCCGGAAAAATACTGGCCGGCCGTCTTGACGCTGCCGACCAGCGGCGTGAACACGGATGCGTTCTTGATCTCGCCGCTGTTGCCGGTGGCCGTCTCGGGCGCCAGCAGCGACATCAGCCGGTTGTAGTGCGTGTTCGAGTCCGTCTGCACGGCTTCCCAGATGCGGGCGGCGCCGCTCGGGTTGTTCAGGTATCCCCAGGCGCGCGGAATCCAGAACTGGCGCGGATACGGCGGGGTGGACGGCAGGAAGCCCGCATCGGTCGGGGTGAAACCCCAGGTGCCGCAGATGCCGCACCCGCTGGTGCTGAAGTCGCTGCTGGTCCAGCTGGTGGCGTTGGACGTCGCGTTGCGGGTCGAGTACACGTTGTAGCTGGTCGTCCCGTTGATCCCGATGCCCCACAGGCTGGTGAAGTTCCCGCTGTAATAGAGCACGTCGTTGATGCTGGGATCGTCGCCGGCGGCCGCGTAGGTGACGTACGAGTAGCCGTTGCCCGGCTGCGGATTGGCGATGCAGCGTGCGCCGGCGTTGGACGCCGAAATGCCGTTGATGCAGTCGTTGGTGAACACCATCGCGGTGGGGCTGGGCGGCGTTGACGAATCGCCGAAGTAGTAGGCGAAGGTGTTGTATAGCGTGCCGGCCGGGGCGCTTGAGCCGTCGCCGTCGTGCTGGAAGCTGGCCAGCCCCCAATTGAACGAGGCCCGGTAACTGCTGATCGTGCTCGTGATCACGCTGCGCGCGATGTTGCCGCGCGTGGTCGGATCGCTGCCCGCGATCACTTTGCCGGCCATCGTCCCGTCCATCGATTCGGAGTTGTCGTACAGCACCAGGACGTTGGGCGCCACGTTTCCGGAAAGAAAGAGCGGGTACTGCGCCAGGTTCAGATAGCCCGGCAGTCCAGCGCCGTGCGCCAGCACCGGCGCCAGCACGGCGGCGTACACCGCGGGCGCGACGAATCGTTGCTTCATCATCGGTCAGTGCTTCAGGTAAATGGACTGGGCCACAACGTGGGTGTCGGGACGCCCCCCGGTCGCGTACACGGTGGTGCGGTAGTAGGTGCCGGCGCCGGTGTTCGGCGCCAGGCCAAGTCCCATCGCATCGCCCGGGCCGGCCTGCTGGGTGCTCAGTTTTTCGATCACGTATCGCGGCGCGGCGGCCAGATCCGGCGACAGCGCGGCCGCTCCGGTATGGGCGCCGTAGGCCCGGGTTGCACCGCCGCTCCAGTTGATCAGCCGCCACAGCGGGGTCGAAGTCGGCGCCGGCCAGGTCGACGCCGGGGTGCACAGACCCAGGTTGCACGTCGAAGTGAAAGCCGCGTTGGCGCTGATGTTCTGCGCGATGTCGCTCTCGGCGTCGCGCAATCCGGCTTCGGCGGCCTGGAACGCGAGGTTCGTGTCGCGCGTGTTGCCCGCGATCTTTTCCTGCATCACGGTGCCGCCGATCGCCGCCAGACCGAGCATCGTGATGCCGACCAGCATCACCAGCGTGATGATCAGCGACAGCCCGCGCTGGGTCCGTGGCGCCCGTGGCAAAGCCGCTCCAGTGCGGCGCTTCATGGTCACGGATTCCTGTTGCGAACCGAAATGGTGGAGTTCAATACGATCCGGATGCGATGATCCGCGGGCACCGTGGTCACGCCGTTGAACGTGTACGGCTGAGGCGACGCCGCCATGTTGTTCGCGACCGTCTGCATCAGCAGCTGGACCCGGACCGCGACCACGTTGGCCCACACGCCGACCGCGTCGGCGCTCACGTAGCGGTTGGGCACGCCGTCGGCGTCGGTGTCCTCGCCGTACAGCAACGCGATGTTCTGCACGCCCTCGACGATCTCCTGCGGATTGGGCGTGCCGGCGTAGTTCGGCACGCTGTACAGCCACAGCGAATTGGTCCCGGGCTGCAGCACACTGGGGGCGACGTAGTAGGTGTGCGTGACGAGCCGGTACACGGATGCATCGGTGCCGAAGCTCACGCCCAGGTCCGCGCCGGCGTTGCCCGGGGCCGGACCGCCCGCGGCATGCGCAACCGACCCCAGGCCCGGATCGGCCGTGATCTCGAATGCCACCGCACTGGAACAGTTGGCGGCCATCACGATGTCGCCCAACGCCAGCCCGCTGGCCGCATCGACCTTGAGCGCCGCGCTCGACCCGGCCATCGCCGCGGTCAGGGCGATCGGACCGCCGCTGACGGTGCGAACCGTCATCACCTCGGTTCCCGCCAGCGGCGGCGGCGTCAGGCCGCTGATGCTGGAGTCCAGCGCCGGCGACCACGTCGCGCCGCTCGCGTGAAAGCCCAGCAGGCCGCCCGCATACACATACTGGAATCCGGCCGCGTTGAGCTTGCTCGACGGCGGGCTGCCGCCCCCGACGCAGCCGTTGAAGCCCGCCATGCGCAGATCGTGCGACAGCGTGTCCAGGGCGAAGCGTGCGTTGTCCTGCAGGCGCGCGACCGATGCGTTGGCGCGGAACACCGACTTGCTGTTGACGGCGATCAGGCCCGCCGCGCCCGACAGCAGCAGCGCAAGGGTCATCGCGATCATCAATTCGACCAGCGTCGCCCCGCCCTGAACGGACTTCGTCATGACGGCCGCACCGGCGTCGAGAACACGAACGTCTGCGGCGTCGTCTGCCCCTGTCCCGCCTTTTCCGACCAGAACACCTTGACCACCAGCACGCTTCCGACGCCGTCGCAGGCCGGTGCCGTGGGGGTTCCGTCGTCCGGCGTGCTGTCGACGCAGACCACGCCGGCTCCCTGCGGCAGCGAGCTGGCGACCTCGGCGTTCCACTCCAGGTAGTCCGACACCGCAAGCTGTGCCGGGGTGCAGTTCACGCTGATGCAGCCCGGATCGGTCAGCCCGGAGCCCGGAGTCAGGCTGGCGTAGGCGCCGGCACCGGAGGCGATCAGGTTGACCCGGATCCGGTCAGCCATCGCGTAGCTCAGTTCCGTCGCCTTGGACCTGAGCAGGCTGCTGTTGCCCTTGGCCACGGCCACCGCATGCAGCAGCGCAAGCCCGAGCAGACCGATGCTGATGATCACGATCGACACCAGTACCTCGACCAGGAAAAACCCGTGCGGCCCGCGCCGGCAGCGGGTGCCGCCGCTACGGGCAGCTGACGGATTCCTGCACATCGATGACGCCCCCGGCGAGAACGGTGATCTGGTAGCCCGTTGGTCCCGCCGCGCTGGCGGTGCAGGCCCTGAACTGCCACGGACCGCCGTTCAGGTAGCCCTGCTGATTGAAATAGACCTGCGTCACGCTGCCGTCGCCCAGCGAAACGCTGGTCGGATACGCCGCGTGGCTGCGAAGGATCGGCTCGCCCGCGTCGTACGTCGAGTTCGAATTGGTGTCGACCCAGATCGTCCAGCCCTGGCCGAACCCGTTGCCCGCGACCGGCGCCGTGGCGGTCACCGCCACCGGCAGCCCACGACGCCTGGCTTCGCTGCGGGCAAAGCTCACCGCGTTGACGAAGTCGGACTCGATGCTGAGCGCGCTGCTGCGGCCCAGGAAGGAGCTCAGCGACGGCACCGCCATCGATGCGAGAACCGACAGCACCACGATCACGATCATCAACTCGACCAGCGTGAAGCCGCGCACAGGCCGCCGCCCCGCGTGCGGGCGGCGCCTGGCTCGGGATTGCTTTCGGGCCACCGGCGCACCGGCACTGCTGCTGCTTTCCACCTGAATCCCTGCTGTGCGGCAGACCTTCTAGTGCCCATCGGTTTTCTCGCGCACGCGCTCCTCGCGTGTTCGCGTCAGCCAATGCCATTAAATCGGACATCGGCAGGCACATTGAGGAAATAAGGCGGAACAAAACCTGGGTTGCTCAGCCGCGAGTCGGCGAACACTGACCCAGGTTTGCGCATCAGCTCTTTGACCGTGCCTGCGCAATCAGGGGACGAGTCGCCCGTTTCGCGGGCGCATAAGCCGAGGCGCTTAAGCCGAGCTAAATGCGCATGCGGCGCCGGCGCGCGGCGTTCTCAGACGCGGTGCGCAGCCCCGATCTCGGCCAGGCGCGCCTGCAGGCGCTCGGCGATCTGCGTGACGGGCAGCACCTCGTCGACCCCGCCGGCTGCAATGGCCTCCTTGGGCATGCCGAACACGATGCAGCTCGCCTCGTCCTGGGCGATGTTGAAGGCGCCGGCCTGTTTCATCTGCAGCATCGCGTCGGCGCCGTCTCGACCCATTCCGGTCAACATCACGCCCAGCGCGTTTTGTCCCGCGACCGTTGCCACCGACTTGAACATCACCTCCACCGAAGGGCGATGGCGGTTCACTGGCGGCCGATCGTCCAGCGAGATCACGTAATTGGCGCCGCTGCGGGCGAGCTTCATGTGGCGGTCGCCCGGCGCGATATAGGCGTGCCCCGGCAGCGCCCGCTCGCCGTCCACCGCCTCGCTGACCGCGAGCTTGCACAGTCCGTTCAAACGCGCCGCAAAGCTGCGCGTGAAGCCGGGCGGCATGTGCTGCGTGATCAACACGGCGGGCGAATCAGCGCTCAGCCGGCCGACCACCTCGCGTATCGCTTCGGTGCCGCCGGTCGAGGCTCCGATCGCGATCAGCTTCTCGGTCGACAGCCGCGAGTACTGGGTCGGCGCGATCTTCAGCGCCAATTGCTCGCCCGCTGCTGCCGGCCGCTGGTGCCGTGCCAGCCGGGCGCGCGAGGCGACGCGGATCTTGTCGCAGATGTCGACCGCCAGTTCCTGCAGTCCGGCCACGATGCCCAGCCGCGGCTTGGAGACGAAATCGATGGCGCCGAGCTCCAGCGCCCTGAGCGTCGCGTCGGCGCCGCGCGCGGTCAGCGTGGAAACCATCACGACCGGAGTCGGCCGCAATCGCATCAGGCGCTCCAGGAAGTCCAGCCCGTCCATCTTCGGCATCTCGATGTCGAGCGTGACGACGTCCGGGTTCAGCGAGCGGATCATCTCGCGCGCCACCAGCGGATCGGGAGCCGCGCCAATCGCCTCCAGGTCCGGGTCCCGGTTCACGATCTCCGTGAGCAGGCTGCGCACCAGTGCCGAATCGTCGATGATCAGAACGCGTATCTTTCGCATTTCGCCGGTCCTTCAGAACAGCTCGACGTCGCCGCCGACCTTGGCAGTGTTCAGTTTTGCGTTGTACTGCTGTTCGGCGCTGACGATGGCCGCGTCCGACTTCGTCAGCTTGCGGCACAGGGCGCGCCCGCTGACCGGAAAGAAAACGACGCGGCGCGGAAACACGTCCAGCAGGTCCTGCGATGCGACGCGGATGCCTTCGGTGCGCAGGAAATCCAGCACGAATTCGGCATTACGCTCGCCGACGTTCAGCGACGTGAAATTCTTCAACACCGCACCGCCGCCGAACAGCTTCGCTTCCAGGTTCGCCTTGCGGGCGCCGTGCTTGATCAGCTCGTTGATCAGCTGCTCCATCGCGAATACGCCGTAACGTCCGGCCAACCCCACCAGATCGGAGCCGGCGCCCGCCTGGCCCGTGTCGCCCGGCAGCATGAAGTGGTTCATGCCGCCGACCCGGCCGACGCGGTCCCACATGCAGGCCGACACGCAGGAGCCCAGCACGGTCGACAGCACGATGTCGTCCTCCGACACGAAGTATTCGCCGGGCAGCAGCTTGACCGCATTGCGGTCGAACGCGCGGTCGAAGTAGACGGTGCGCGCCTCGCCGACCGTTCCTGACAGACGCGGCACCGCGTGGCGGTTGGTGTGACCTGATGTCACGTCACAGCCTTTCGTAAACGGTCTTGCCGCGCAATGCAAACCACTCGCGGCAGTCCGTGAAGTTTTCCGAATGGCCCGCGAACAGCAGTCCGCCCGGCCTGAGCACCGCGGCGATCCGCTCCAGCACCGCCCGCTGCGTGGCCCGGTTGAAGTAGATCATCACGTTGCGGCAGAACACCGCGTCGAGCGGCGTGCCCAGGCGGTTCAGCAGCGGCCACGCGGGTTCGAGCAGATTGAGCTGCCCGAATTCGACCAGGCGCGCCAGGTCCGGCCGCACCCGCACCATGCCGGCGTTGGCGCCCGTTCCGCGCAGGAAGAACCTGCGCGCCCGGTGGAGCCCGCAGCTCTGTATTGCCTGTTCCGGATAGACGCCGCAGCGGGCGCTGGCCAGAACCTGCGTATCGATGTCGGTTGCCAGCACGCGCGCGTTGCTCGCCGGCCCGAGCGCCTCGACGACCGTCATCGCGATCGAGTAGGCTTCCTCGCCGGTCGAGGCCGCCGCGCACCAGATGCGGGCCGGACGGCCAGCCAGGCCGCGCCCGAGCAGGTCCGCGAGCACGGGAAAATGATGCTGCTCGCGGAAAAACGAGGTCAGGTTGGTCGTCAGCGCATTGACGAACTCCTGGCGCTCGGCCTGCGCGAACTGCGGGTCGGATTCGAGCCGATCCAGGTAAGGCCCGAACGAGGTCATCGCGTGCGACCGCAGCCGCCGCGCCAGGCGGCTGTACACCATGTTCTGCTTGCTGGCGTTCAGGTCGATGCCGGCCAGCTCGAAGATGATCCGGCGAATCCGATTGAAATCGCGCCCGCTGAGCTCGATAGGCTCCGCGTCCCGGGCGCTGTGGGAGACCGTCGTGGCGTCCGAAAGCAGGTCGCGCGCTCCCACGATGGCAAAGGCCTGTGCCGTGAATCCGACTGCGAGCGCCGCGTGCCGGTTCAGGCCGCGGCGCTTTCCAGCAGTCCCATGTCGGGACTGCTCATCAGCCGCTCGATGTCCACCAGGATCAGCAGCCGCTCGCCCTCGCCCGACTGCACCGTGCCCAGCCCCATGATGTAGCCCGCATCCAGCATCGAGTTGAACT
>Ga0307479_10002530_pt1 | contig 16613 bp, 17 predicted proteins | sample atmos_gasesECM4C_FD_203743 | JGI IMG/M metagenome (GOLD analysis project Ga0307479, IMG submission 203743) | Hardwood forest soil microbial communities from Morgan-Monroe State Forest, Indiana, United States - atmos_gasesECM4C_515 | ecosystem: Environmental > Terrestrial > Soil > Temperate... | reverse complement strand
CGGTATGTATGTGGTCGATGTAGCGCCGCTGGCGATCGTTCAGCGGGCCGTAACGCTCGTCGGCGAGCAGGTCGGAAAAGCCGAGGACTGCGTTCAGTGGAGTTCGCAGCTCGTGGCTCATCGTGGACAGGAATTGATCCTTAAATTTGCTTGCGCGCTCAACTTCCTCTTTCGCACGGAGGATGGATTCAGAGAAGGCTTCGACCTCTTTCTTGGCAGCTTCGAGCTCTGCAGTGCGTTCCTGGACGCGTTGCTCCAACCCATCATGAGCCTTTCGTAAAGCTTTCTCACTTCCTTGGATCTGCGCCAACATCTCATTGAAGGCGTCGATTAAGATGGCCAATTCGCCGCGGCTACGGGTAGGAGTTGCCCGCACTGAATAATTCTTATCGCGAGAAACGATCTTCGCGACCTCGGCCAAGTGCACGATTGGTTCTGCCACGGCTCTCCGGAATATTGATGAGACCAGAAGCGCTGCCATAAGAGAAACCAGCAGCACAATGCCAGCGATTCCGGCATAGCGGTTCAGGCGTCGATTCAATTCTTCCAAATCGGATCGAATGTAGACCGTCCCAGTTGGCTTACCTTGAAATACGATCGAGCGGACCAATACAATCTCGCTGCTCTTGAGCGAGTGAATTTCCATCTGACCTGAAGTGATGGATGGGGGAGCCGGGATCTGGTCATTCGGGTCGCGCGAGTAAGACGCAAGAGGTCGACCATCTGGCGTGTAGATCACCGCGGATAAGATATCGGGGGCAGCCTTCAACGCCGACAGAGTGTTTTCCGCGGATTGTGAATCGTTGAACAGCAAAGCCGAGGCGCTATTCGAGCCGATAATCTGAGCTTGCGTAGAAAGATTACGGACCATCGTCTCTCGAAACGTAACCGTGTCATATCCAATGAACGCCGCGCACGCGAGCAAGAGGGCCGCACCGCTGACCAGCATGTTCATCCATGTAAGTTTCCGGGAGATTGATTGGCCTTGAGATTCGAGCATTTTCATCAGTCCCCAGATCGATCGTTTTTTCTCACGACAGTCGCCACTTTGAGTAGTTGAGAACTTAGGGTCAGGCCGGCATGCTCAGCAGTCGTCAGGTTGACTTCGAAACGCACTCTGTTCGCCTCCGTAAGGAACTGGATCATGCCCCCGCGCCGCGCGAACTGGGAGATGTCACTTACCGTCAAGACGCTTGTCTTGTCGAGCGTCGCCAGAATCTCTTTGAGTCGACCCTCCTCTGACGAGCTGATGAACAGGATGCGGCAACTCGCGGCGTCCTGCGGTTTCGTGATGCGCGCAACCACTACCTTCTTGCCGTTGATGCTCTCACCCGCGATGGTCGCATCGAAGGTCGGGCCGAAAGGATCCCCGCCGAGCACGCAAATGCTGAAGTACTCGCTGGCAGCGCTAACTCTAGAGGGCCATTCAACGAATCTGCCAAAGTTATACAGGTAGGCCGCCTTGACGTCATACTCCGTGGGGTTTGATTTTTGGGCGTTTAGGCATGAGGCGCCAACGAGCATCCAGGCGACTGCCAGAGCCATAGGTTGAGACAAGTGGCGCGGACGGCCACCGGTCATCCTCCGTGGTCGGGCGCGTTGGAGGAGGACATTAGTTCCACGGATGAAGTTCTCTTTTACCTTTGCCATGATTGCCAGGTTAGCTTGATGTAGGCGCTTCGCTCGATCCCGACAAGAGGACCGGGGTCACCCCCGGACTCTGCGTGATGAGGTTGAAACAAGTTCTGTCCCACGATTGAGACGTCCAGAGATCGAGTGGCGCGCCAACTGAACCGCACATCGGCCGTTGTGTAAGCCCCCACGAGTTGGGCAGGCAGGGCACTCACATAACGAAAAGTCTGATCAAATTCCAGCTTCTTGGGTAAATCCAGAGAAGACTGGATCTCAACCTGGTGATGGGGGCTTGAACCCTGGGTTGAATTTACGGTGGAAGGGTCCAGGCTGCTCGCGCTTTTCCGTAAATCGATATGGAGATATGAATACGACCCTCTTAGCCGCCAAGTGCGCGTCGGGGTCCAATCGGGAGCGATCTCGAATCCAGCCGTGCGGCCTAGCAGCCCATTGCCGAAGAAAAACGGGATGATGGCGTGCGGCGGGGGCGGTGAGCTTTCAGAGAACGGCGCGCCGGGCTCGGCACTCAGGAGATGGTCATAGTTGTTGTAGAAGAAGGCAAAGTCCAAGTGGAACTTGGGCCCCACCAGGCTTCGGTATCCGGCTTCGTAGCCAAGCAAACTTTCCGAGGAAAACTTTCTGTTGCCGATGACCCGCAAAAAAGTCGGCGGATTAGCCGCCAACAGTGCGGTGATCTGAAGGTCTTCTTCGACGCGGGAGGGCGTGCGCACGGCGCGAGTGACGGCGCCCCACAAGGTTTGCCGTGAACTCGGCGTCCACAAGAGCCGCGCAGTCGGTTCGATCTCGAAGCCGCTGTAGTTGTTATGTAGGAACTTAGACCCGATGGTTAGCGAAAGCTGGTCTCCAACGATAGGGATTTCATCCTGGATGAATGCGTTGTAGAGCTTCTCCGTATAGTGATTCGGCGTGAACGCCACGGTGGGCACGACCGTGGAAGCATTGCCCGAACTCAGGCGCGCACCGAGGCCCCACAGGAAGTCCTGCCGGCCCGGTAGAGTGAGATGGTGGATGAAATCGATGTCAAATGTATCTCGAGACTCGGCAAAGCTGGCCTGGCTCCGGTTCGTACGGTCGTAATAAGTTTGCAACTGAACGTTGGACCCCGAACCCAACTCGCGCTCCCAACGACCGAGCAAATTACCTCCCGAAAGCTCGGCATTCTGTTCCACGTTGGTCATAAACGGTGGAGAGTAACTCGTGATCCCCACGCGTTGTCCGGCATCGCCGGAGTAGATGTCGCCTTGAAGCGTTAGCCGGTCGCGATTGTGTACATCCCAATCTGTCCTGAAGCCGGTCTGCCCCATGCGCCAGTCATCGAATTGTTTGTAATCGGGGTGAAACTCAGGGCCTCTGGTGAAGGCCTTCCCGTATATACGGTAGTTAAAACCCTTGTCGTTCCCCGTGCCGTACCGGAAATTGACAAAGCCTTGATCGATATTTCCTCCGCCGGTGGATACCAAGGTTCCATGCGTCTCTTGAGCTCTTTTAGTGATGATATTGATTACCCCGTTGACGGCATTCGCTCCCCAGATGGTACCGCCCGGGCCTCGGATGACTTCGATCCGCTCAATATCCTCAAGCAGTGTGTCCTGGACCTGCCAATAGACCCCGGCGAACAGAGGCGTGTAGACGCTCCGGCCATCGATAAGCACGAGTACTGATCGGGAGAGTGTGCTCTCGAATCCGCGCACACCGAGGGACCACGTATTGGAGTCAACCCGTGCGACTTCAACACCAGGCGCCAAACGAAGGGCCTCCGGAATGCTTGTAGCCCCGGAACGCCGGATGTCCTCCTGGGTGATGACGTAGATCGCTGCCGGAGTTCGCGTGGCTTTCACCGGCACTTTAGACGCTGTGGTAACCTCGATCTGGCCAAGGTCTTCCAGGCTCAGGTGTTTCAGACTTTCACCAGACTTTTGATCGCCGGCTATGGCCTGGGCCCGAGTCGTCTGACCTGTCACCGTGAGCCAAAGCAGGAGGGCAAGAGTGATTGCGGTCGCGATTCGGCGAACAGATGATCGGCATGGGCAGTGAAAATCGATCCCTTTGCTTGGCCGATTCTGAAAGCAGCTAGCGCTCATTCTTGGCTCCCACATCCGTCAACTGGAGTGCTGATTCGGCCACAAGCAGTTCAAGTTGATCGATCAAGGAACCATCCCACCAGCCGCGCTTTACTTCTTCCCGCATGATGGCAAAGGCTTTTTGCACAGGAAGAGCTTTGCGGTACGGCCGGTCGGTGCTTAAGGCGTCATAAATGTCCGTGACTTGGAGAATGCGTGCGGTGAGTGGAATTTGTTCGCCTTTCAGTCCGTCCGGGTACCCGGAGCCGTCCTGCTTTTCATGGTGGTGACGAATGATCGGCAGCACATGGCGGAAGGATCTGAGCGGGGCGCAAATTCGCTCTCCCGCGATTGTGTGCTGCTCCATGATTTTTCGTTCTTCCGGAGTCAATGGTCCCGGTTTGAGCAGGATGTGCTCCGGCACGGCCAGCTTGCCGATGTCGTGCACAAGACCGCCTCGGCGCAGAGCAACCCGCAGGTCCTCGGACAAACCCAGCTTCTCGCCGAGCGCGACGGAATATTTCGAAAGGCGGTCGCAGTGCCCCTCGGTATAGGGATCCTTGGCCTCGATACTCAAGGCGAGGCTGAACAGGACGGCCTCGGCGTTGTCCAGCTCATCGGTGAATTGCTTCAAGCGCAGCAGGGAATGCACGCGAGCCAGGAGCTCGTGCTTATTCACTGGCCTGCTGAGGAAATCGTCAGCCCCGCACATGATCCCGCGGATACGGTCGTCGTCGCTATTCAAACTGGTGAGCAATACCACCGGGATCAAGCGGGTTTCCGGCTTGGACTTCATGGCCAGACAAGCCTCAAACCCGGTTCGGCGCGGCATAATCACATCCAGCAACGCGAGGTCGATCGAGTCGCTATCCAGGCGATCTAGTGCTTGCTGGCCGTCGGCGGCACAAACGACCTGGTAACCCTCTGCAGTCAGCAGAGCGGAGAGCAGTTCACGGTTTGCTTCGTTGTCATCGGCCACAAGGATGTTTCCCTCGTGCCCCTGCTGAGTGGTCATCACGCCTCCCTAGCGAACGTCTCGTTCAGGAGCTTTCGCGTATAATGTGGGATAAATCTAATTGTAAGTATCTCAAACTTGCGGGAGTTTGCTTTTTAGTTCGACGGCGTTTCCACCGACGAGTAAACAGGAGGAATGCAGCGCCCAATGTGCCTGGACTGAGCATTAAAACAAGGAATTAACATCGAGGGCACGGATTTCGCCCACGGGGCGCCCAGAGTTGAACGAGCAGTCGATCCAGTCCCGATTTTTGAGTATTGGGTTCATCATTACGCCGTGAAAGCGGCGGCCCTTCGAACCTCAGCGTAAACAGGTCCGCTGCACTCCAAAAGCTTGCAAACGGATGGGCGTCAGTGTTAATAAAGTTGGGCATGCTGCATTCCTCCAGTGGCTTCACTTGAGCGGCCCGCTGACCGCGGGTCCCGCCGGCAAATATTCCGATTGAAGTTCGAGTTCGTGAACCCTGAATAGCACCAGGCCGGATCGGCTTGGAGAAAGGTCTAGCCATGAAGTCGCGCAAGGGTTGGGTTGCGGCGTTTGCTTCCATCGTGGTGGTCGCTGTTGTCGGGACCGGTGTCTCTGCTTTTTCGCAGGCAGGTGTTGTTGCGCGCAGTTTCGAGTTTACGTACCTGACGAGAATTCCGGAGCTGCCCGCGGACACAAAAATTTCGAGGATTTGGATTCCGCTGCCGCAGTCGGGTCCGTATCAGACGATCAGCGATTTGAAGATCGAATCACCCTTCGCTTACGCCACACATCGGGATTCCGAATATGGGGATGAGTACCTATACCTGGAGGTTCCGGCCGGGAAAGGTGCCGGGCCAGCAGAGGTGCGCGTCCAATTTCAGGCGAAGCGGCGGGAGCATCGGGTCGCCCTGGGTATACAGCCGATCGCCGCAAAGACAGGAGCGGACGCGGGAGAGCTGGAGCGATTTTTGCAGCCGGACCGGCGCGTGCCGCTGCAGGGAATCATTGGCGAACTTTCCGCGCAGGAGACACGCGGGATACAAGACCCGGTAGCGAAAGCGCGGGCAATCTACGACTACGTGATCGCGACCATGCGCTATGACAAGTCTGGAACGGGTTGGGGCAACGGTGATGCGATCTGGGCGTGCACCGCCAAGCGCGGCAATTGCACGGATTTCCATTCGCTGTTCATCGGCATGATGAGGTCGGCGGGAATTCCGGCGCGCTTCGAGATTGGTTTCTCGCTGCCGGAGGATCAGCATGGCGGAACGATACCGGGGTATCACTGCTGGGCGCAGTTTTATGTCGAGCCGTACGGCTGGATCCCGGTCGATGCCTCCGAGGCCTGGAAGCATCCAGAGAAAAAGAACTACTTCTTCGGGGCGCACGACGACAATCGCCTCCAGTTCAGCGTTGGGCGAGACATCCGACTGGACCCGCCGCAGCAGGGCGAGCCGCTCAACTACTTTATCTATCCCTACGCCGAGCTGGACGGAAAACCCTTTGCGCTGAAATCCGAGTTTTCATTCCAGGATCGAATCAGCGGCAGCGATTGATGATAGCGTTCGCCACACTTCGCTCCATCATCAGTCGTAGTATTCGGGCGATTTCTTCAGGGATTTCCATTGATGGCCATCGTGGCCGAAGACTATCAATTTGATTCGTTCACGTTCGACCAGATCGAGGAGTTTCTTGGTGCTGGCGCGGAGTTGCTGCTCGTTGTCGTCGGTGGGCCACGCTTGGCGATCGATGGTGAACGTGCGCTGCAGTACTGCGGCGTCAATCGCCAGGAGAACCGGGCCGGCGTGGGGAAGACGGACGAGGACGGATTGATGGCCGGGAGCGTGGCCGCTGGTTTCGAGTAAAGTGATGCCGGGGAGCAGCTCGGTGTCGCCGTCGACGAGGCGATAGTGCAACGCGGTGTGGTCCCAATGCGGACGCGCGGCTGCGAAGCGCGGATGGCCGTTGCGGGCCAGGGCGTAGTGTTCGCGCTGGACAATGAACTCGGCGTTCGTGAAAGCGTCATGGTAGCCAGCGTGGTCGACGTCGAAATGCGTGCAGACGAGGATGTCGATGTCCCGCGGGCGGAGATTCAGGTCGGCGAGATGCTCGAGGACGTTTTTTTCATTGGAGCGAGGCGCGGGTGAGGGCGGGGCGTCGGGAGCCATCCCCGAATCGATCAGGATGTGCTTGTGGTTAGCAGCTTCGACGAGGTAGCAGCCGGAACTCATTTCCAGGGTTTGGCCGCCGGGGAGCGGAATGGCGGTGGTGCTTAGGCGAAACAGATAGAGTTTCTTCGGCGCGGTGGCGGTAGTCATGCGGCTCCTTTGTCTGAGTCAGAGAGTGAATGCACAGAGCGCTCTTCTAAGGGCGGTTGCTGTCTTCCCGACAGATAGCATACCACAGATGTTTATACTTGTCAAATTATCAAGCCGCGCTGAGGTCGTTCTGGCTGACGTGCTTCAGTTCTGACACGACGGAACAGGAGAAGGTTCAGAACCTCTTGCGGGGCTTGCGCGAGATGGGCTTTCCCCTAGTGCGGGGCCGGGGCGGTTGCAGCAAAGCTTCGCGCGTTTTCCTGGGGAGCTTGGCAAAAACGAGGTCGTAGGATTCGCGGAGCAGACCGGCTAGCTCTTCTTTCCGCAAGGCGTCCTTCGTTTCCAGCGCGACCCATTGCGCGCGGGCCATGTAGGGCGCGGGAATGATGCCGCCGCGTTCGGTGAGGTCCGCGAAATTTTCCGCTGAACATTTGAAAGAAAGCCAGACTTTCGCCGGTTCCAGAACGGTCACGGCAAAAATCTTTCCGCTGATTCGAAAGGTGAGATCAATGCCCCAGGTGACCTGCTCGGTCGCGCGGGGAAACGAGAGGCACAGATCGCGGACCCAATCGACATCCAGGTTCATGGCAGGAGTGTAAGGGAATTTGGCTTTGTTACGGAGATTTTTGAACGCTTAGTCCACTTACTCGACGCCGATGTCTTCATTCCAAATAGCGGGATTTGCGCGGATGTACGCGGCCAAGAGCTCGCTGCATTCGGTGGAGTGGAGGTCGATGACCTCGATGCCGTTTTCCTGAAGCCAGTCGATGCCGCCGTGGAAATTGACGGACTCGCCGATGATCACCGTGGGGATGCCGAATTGGCGGACGAGGCCGCTGCAATACCAGCAGGGCGCCAGCGTGGTGACCATAATCTTGTCGCGATAGGTGCGCTGGCGGCCGGCGCGGCGGAAGGCGTCGGTTTCTCCGTGGATGGCGGGGTCGTTCTCCTGGACACGGCGGTTGTGCCCGCGCCCTAGCAGGTTTCCATGACGATCGAAAAGGGCGGCGCCGATGGGAATGCCACCTTCGGCGAGGCCTTGGCGCGCTTCTTCGATGGCGATTTTCAACATTTGTTCGTAATCGGCTCGATTACTCTCACGATGATCCGTCATGCGGTTTCCTCTGCGCGCGTTGGTGGTGCTGCTCGCTGGTTGAAGTTCTACTCCACTAGTTTTCGTTGTTCCCACATAGATAACCGCCGTTCTCCCCAGCGTCAATCCGCTTCGATGGGGACGCGCACGGATTCCTTTGCGGTGGACAGGACGATGGTGGTGCGGGTGCGCGCGACGCCTAGTTTGTCCTTCAGTTCTCTTGCTAGCAATTGATCGAGATCCTGGGTGCCGCGGCAGCGGACCTTGAGGAGGTAATCATCGTCGCCGGCAACGTGGTGGCATTCGGCAACCTCTTCCATCTTGGAGATGGCGCGGAGGAATGCGGCACGGTTGCGGTGGCTGGCGAGCGAGACGGAAACGTAGGCGGTGAGCGGATGGCCCACCGATGCCGGGTCTACGAGAGCTGCGTAACCACGGATGACGCCGCGCTGTTCGAGTTTGTGAACGCGATCGGCGGCGGAAGGAGCGGAGAGGCCGAGGAGTTGGCCCAGCTCGGCCCAGGTAGCGCGGCCGTTGCGCATCAGGGTTTGCAGGGCCTTCACATCCAAGGACTTAATTGATGTTTCTCTACGAAACGATGGAATTGACATAATATCTCCTTCGATTCATAATACACGGAAGATAAGGAGATGGGAATCGAATGGACACGCATTCTACCGCAACCGGAAACACGGATTCCACCAAGACCGCGTCGAGCCGCGAGACGTTCGCGCTGCTCGAAAGCGAGAGCGAGCTGCAACGATTCGTGGAAGCGTGGAAAGCGGGAAAGCTGCCAAAGCCTGAATGGACGCACGTAGCGCATGTGGCCATGGCGGCGTATTTTGCGTTTGACCATGCCGCGGACGCCACGTTCGCGAACATGAAAGCCGGGATTTTGCACCACAACACGTCGGTGGGTACGGCGAACACGGAGGACAGCGGCTATCACGAAACGCTGACGCGATTTTGGGCCGGGGAGATAGGAGCGTTCATTCGGTCTGCCCGCTTCCCGTCGCGGCTGGAGGCGGTGCGGGCGGCGGTCAAGGAGTTCGGCGGGGACCGCGACCGGTTCCGGCAGTTTTACAGCTTTGACGTGGTGCGAGACCGGCGAGCAAGGCGGGAATGGGTGGCTCCGGACCGCGAGCCGGAAAAGAAATAGCGGCGGAGCCTGAGCGCGTTCGGGGAGCAACAGCGTGTATGCCGGGCCACGCGCGTCGACGATCACTTCCTATCTAAGTACTTCCAGTACAACAACTTGGCGTCTGGCCTGCTTCTTGCCAACCTACTGATTCGATGCTGCTCGGCAGGAGGCCACTATGCTGCAAAGCAAACTCTTTATTGTGCTTATGGTTGCGGTTGGCTCGATAGAGCTTGCCGGCTGCGGTGGAGAGGCGGCGCGATCGGCGCAGACGACGCGCGCGCAGTCAAATGCAGCCGGCGCGGGACCGAACAAGAATACAAGCCAGGCTTCTCTGACGACCAGACCCGTGCGTCCTTCACAAAAGGAAATTGCGCGGCAGACGTCTCTTTCCACTTACCACAATCCGGAAGTGGGGATTTCGTTTCGCTATCCGAGGAATTACTCCCTGGAAGAAGGCAATGTGCAGGAGAGTTCGTTTTTCCTGAAACGACAGGAAGACCTGGACATTGAACGGCTGGGTGCAACGTTGCTGGCGACGGTACTGATTCCGGAGGACGGCTATCCGAACACCACGTTTGAGCACGGCTCGCTGCAATTGGTGGTCAATGAAACGGGCACGGAGAAAAACTGTCGAGAGTCGGCCCTTGTAGGAGCCGACGAAAACAGTGCGAAAACCATGACGATGCAAGGAATCGTGTTTCGTTGGAGCGGGCGAGAGAGCGAAACGGCGGGGACCAAAATTCTGGAACGCGCGTACGCCGGATATTCGCAGGCAACTTGCTACGAGTTCTTGCTGACGGTGGCGGCGGAAGAAGCGCCGGACCCGGACGGCTTCAAGAAACCTGCGGACACAAACAAGATTATGAAGCAATTGGAGAAAATTGTGGGGAGCGCACAATTCTTTCCGAAGAGCGCGACGCCACCAGAGGAAAGCGACGAAGAAGAGGCGGTCGCTTGTGATTACAACCAGCGGCGAGCATGCAATGCGCTGCCGACGGGAAGCTGAGCAGTAAGAAATAACCGCGCCGGAAGGGCCGATTACGTGAGTTAAGTCGTGTGACTATAGCAGTAGATTCGTTAGAACATAAGTTGTAGAGCGATTGCAAAGCGCGCTTCCGCTCGGAATCCCAACCAGGTTCCCCCTTCTCGAAAGCGAAACAGCAGCAGGCCGTAGGCTGCACCCATGTTTTGCCTGAGGCGAGCGTTGGCTCATCACTCGCCCTGGAGTCTTGATAGGGAGGAAATCATGCGTTTTGCAAGAATTCTGTTGGTGTGTCTTGGGTTGGTGTTGTTGGCGGGTTTGCGCGGGAATCACAGCTGGGCGGCAGCGGGATCCATAAATCCGCAGTTAAAAGCGACATTTTTTGCGGATGGAGGCGAACCGCTGGCGAGGCCATCTTTGCTAGCCGATGGAGGAGATCCATTGCCGAGGCCTCCTCTTGTGGCAGACGGCGGGGATCCGTTACCGCGACCGCCGCAGCGGTCGGAGTTCGTTGATGGAGGAGATCCGCTGCCTAGACCGCCGCTGGCACTTGCTACTTAGCGAAAGGAAGCGAGTCGTGGGAAAGATGCACCGCATCTTTCCCGCGACTCATGCTAGTATTTAGCATCGCAAGTCTTGCCAGAATAGTTTACTGCCCCGGAGAAAGATGCTCAGCGAATCGATCTGGTGGAGCAGTATCGTGCTGGAAGTTTTCCTGCTGACTCGAGGAGTGAGCGGGCACCTAATCTTTCGCTACCCGGTTTTCTACGGATATATTTCCTTTGTTCTTGCGCAGTCCATTTTTCGTTCTTTCGTTCATCGGTGGAGCGAGCAGCTGTACAGCTCAGTGTATTGGACCACGGAATTTCTGGGTTTGATGCTGGGCTGCTGGGTCGTGTTCGAGATCTACCGGGTGGCGCTCGCAGCCTATCCGGGGACGGCAAAAATGGCGCGGAACGTCTTGCTGTTTTTGTTTGCCCTGGCGCTGGCAAAATGCGGCGCCGCGCTGTGGAACGATCCGCACTTGCTGGAAGAGACGACGGCGTTGCAGATGGAGCGGGCGCTGCGAACTGTGGAAGCGACTTCGATCGTAGCGCTGGTGACTGTGTTCGCGTCCTATTCCATACCGTTCGGGTGGAATTTGCGGGGCATATTGCTTGGGTACGGGTTGTTCATCGGCGAGCGGGTGATTTGCCTGACGTTTGTACCTGTGGCCGGAAAGGATTTCTGGTTCTACGCGTATTCCGCATCGTATCTGGTGGCGCTGAGTTTGTGGCTGGGACACTTGTGGTCGTACCAGGCGATCCCTGAAGCGGAGAGCGCGCAGTTGGAGCGGGAATATCAGATGATCGCGACGGCAACGCAGAGACGTTTGCAAGAGGTCCGCGGGCAACTGCGAAAGGCGGTGCGCTCATGATGGAGTTCGCGAGCGTAATCGCGGGAGCGGGGTTACTGCTGTTGTTGACGGCGGCGGCGCTAAAGGGATGGCTGGCGTCACGACCGTTGATACCAGGACCGGCAGGCGAGGAAGACGCAACCGAGCCGTGCCCGGAAGAACTTGTAAACAGGATTTTCTCCCGCACCGACTGGGATTTTGTGCACGGGCTTAGAGCGGGGGGCATCGAACGATTGTTCGAACAGGAGCGAAAAAAGGTTGCGCTGGTCTGGGTGCGCCAAACCTCCAGAATGGTCCGCAAAGTAATGGACGAGCACGCACAGGCAGCGCGCCAGAGCAAGAATCTGAAAATCTCGACGGAAATCGATATTTTTGGTCAATTCCTGATGTTGATGGCTGTCTGCGCGATTTTGTCAGCGGCAATTCAGCTAGCCGGACCGCTGCGGCTGGGAGGTCTGGCGCATTTTGCGCAGAGACTCTCGCAGCGGATGAGCAAGTTGCAAGAAACGTTCCGGGCGGGCGTCCTGGCAAATGCCGGAGAGGCAGGATCTACGTAGCTGCCGGTGGAACAATTTCGAAGGAAGCACAAGGCAAATTATGAGCATGGATGTTCCCGAAAGAGCGGTGACAGTGGAAGAGGCGTACGACGACCTGTTGCACCGATCGTTGTCACGACTTAACGGCGACCTGGCGTGCCTGATCTATCTGGCGTCCACGCGAGACTACAACACCGGCAATTACCGCCACGATGGATTGGCAGCGCGCTTTCATTTGGATATTGCGTGCCAAGCGCTGGAACTGGCGCATCGCGAGATCTTTTATCGCATAGCGGCATATCCACTGGAGCAGCTTGTGGGGGAAGTAGAACTGTATGTGAACGCATCACAACAGGGCCGCGAGGAGATCCTGCAGGTGTGGCAAAAACTGGAACCCTACCGCGTGGCGCTGCCGGTGAATGTCAACGTTGCGTTGGCGCAGTTATTCGTGTCGAACATTAAACTCGCCCTTGCAATCGTGCAGCGGCGTCAGAAGCCGAAGGCGATGGGGGCGTCAGCGTCATAGCCACGGCAGTCACCCGGCCGACGATTTCAGCGTCGGTACCCTGGGCGAGCCTGCGAACCGCGCGAGGTGAGAGCGGGTGGGGCAGCAACAGCAGATGCCTGTCCTGCAACTCGCACCAAGAGCAAGCATAGCCATCGCGCAGTTCCACAAAATAAATGGGGCGGTCGAACTCCGTACGCCAGCGCATGGGTTGGACTTTACGAACGCGTGGGTCAATCTGCACAAACGAGCCGGGGCGAAGTAGCGGGTAGAGAGTCGTGTCCTGAAGCCCGATGTAACCGTACAGGCCGTGGCGAATGTCGAGGTGCTGGATCAGAGCGATGGGAACTTCGCCCCAGACTTCGACGAGGCGGGTAAGCAGACTAGTGTTGTCGATGTCGAAGGAGCGATCGAAGCGAATGGGGAAGGAGACAGTGCGCTGTTGGTCATAGACTTCGAGATTGGTGAGGTGGGTGTTGGGCAATGGAGCAGCTAATTGATGACGGCTGACGTGCTGCAAGTCGACGCCGTAGAGGAGCAAGAGGTCGGTGAATTTGATGCGGTAGATAGAACTGAGACTGTAGAGCTTAAAGATGCTCGGAACGGAATCGGAGTTTTCGACTTGCGTGAGCCAAGCGTTGGAGATATGGAACTCGGGGTTGCCTTCGGCTTCGGCGATTTTCTGGCTGAAGTCGGCCACTTCACGCGTGGTGATGCCCAGACGGAAACGAATGGCTTTGAGTTGTTCGCAGGGGCGTTGCGCCCAAACCATGCGGAAGTTTACCTCAAAACAGTAAAAGGGCGGATATATAACCTTCACGGCATCTTCGAGTGCAGACAATCTCCTATGTATTTCGCGACACCGGGCAAGAATGGGCCAAGGCGGTGAGCCGAACTCATTATCGCGCTCATGGGGAAAAAAGTACTCAGCGACCTGGAAGGCAAGGCGCTGCTGCAGAGGCTGTTGCGATGATGCGGATGGCGCGTGAGATGGAGTATGATGCAACGAACCGATTGGATATGTCCGGAGGAGGTCGCAAATGGGCACTCCGATGATGTCAACCAACGACGCCGCGCGCGTGGATGCGCTGCAGAAGTACGCGATTCTGGACAGTGAGCCGGAACAGGCTTTCGATGACCTGACGCTGCTGGCTTCGTATGTGTGCAAAACACCCATCGCGCTGATTTCTCTGGTCGATGAGGACAGGCAGTGGTTCAAGGCCAAGGTTGGGATTTCAGCGACGGAAACTTCGCGAGACATCGCGTTTTGCTCGACGGCTATCCAACAGACCGAGGTGTTTGTGGTGCCGGATACGCTGCAGGATGAGCGGTTTCGCACCAATCCGCTGGTGGTATCGGAGCCGAACATACGCTTCTATGCGGGCGCGCCGTTGATTAACGAGGATGGCTACGCGCTGGGTACTTTGTGCGTGATTGACCGGCAGCCAAGGGAGTTAGTTGCAGATCAAGAGACAGCGCTGAAGGCGCTGAGCCGGCTGGTGTTGATGCAGATGGATTTCCGGCGGAATTTGCTGCTGCTGAAGGAAGCGCTGAGCGATCGTACGCGCGAAGAACACGAGCGGGAACGCGAGCTGAAAAAAGTACAAGACACGCTGATGCGGGTGCTGCGAGTGCATGCCTAGGGGTGCAAGGGCCCCCTCCCCCCTTTTCTGGAACTGCACATTCTAAAGGGCTTACTGCGCGGCTCTTCGTAACTGCAGAAAGCAAAAGAGTTACGGGAACAGGATTGCGGCCAAAAACCGGCAAAACACGGTGCTTGCTTGTAACTGCACATTTTAAAGCACTTGGGGCGCTTTCAAAATTATCCGTTGGGTCGGAATCAAAGGGTGAAGAAGAAGCTCAGGGCGCAGAAACTTACGGCTACAGTATAGCAGGGAACTTTTTGTTGTCAAGCAAAAATACACAGACAGTAAATATAGACGAATCAGGAACTTAGATTAGTATGCGAGGGAGACGGTGACGCGCTTGCCGTATTCGCGTGCTTTGGCGAGGATTTCGTCTTCGTGAAGGGTGACGAGCTTGCGGTCTCGCATCACGACGCGGCCGCCGATAATCACCGTTTCGACGTCGCTACCTTTTAAGGCGTAAGCGAGTTGGGAATAGACGTCGTACATGGGGACGGCATTGGGTTCGTTCAGACTGATCAGGATCAGATCGGCTTTTTTGCCTGGTTCTAGCGAACCGACTTCCTTTTCCAGGTGCACCGCTTTAGCGCCTTCGATGGTGGCCATCTCCACGACGGCTTTTGCACCCAGGGCGCGAGTATCCATTTTGCTGATTTTTTGAAGCTTAGCGGCCAAGTCCATTTCTTCCATTAAATTGAGGTCGTTGTTGCTGCCGGAGGGTCCGTCGGTGCCGAGGCCAACGGAGATGCCGGCGGCGCGTTCCTCGATCACGGGAGCGACGCCGCTGGCTAGCATCATGTTGCTGGAGGGATTGTGTACGCAGCCGACGCCTTTTTCGGCGAGGAGCTTGCGGTCGGTTTCATCAACCCAGATGCAATGCGCGGCGATAATATCTGGCCCGAGAAGGCCGATACGGTTCATATATTGAACGGGGGTTGCGTGGTTTTGGGCGAGGCTGTCGTCGAGTTCCTTTTTGATTTCCGCGACGTGGATCAAGATTGGCGCGTGATATTTTTGAGCTAGCGCTTGCACGTCGTGGAGCGTCTTTTGCGAGCAGAGATAGATGGAGTGGGGTGCAACGGCGGCGTGAATGAGCGGATCACCTTGCCAGCGCTTTAGGAATTTTTCGGTGTAGGCGGCGGCTTGCGTTTCGTTCTTGTTATCGGGAACGGGAAAGTCGATCCAGGTTTCCCCGAGAATGCCGCGCATGCCGGCAGCTTTAGTTTCTTCGGCGACGGCATCCTCGAAGTAGTACATGTCGGCAAAAGTTGTGACGCCGCTGCGAATCATCTCGGCGGCAGCGAGGCGTGTGCCCCAGCGGACAAAGTCTTCGGTGACGTTCTTGGCTTCGGCGGGGAAAATGTAGTTCTTGAGCCAGACGTCGAGCGTGACGTCGTCCTTAAGCCCACGCAGAAGAGTCATGGGAACGTGGGTGTGGCCATTGATGAAACCGGGCAAGACGAGATGGCCGGCCGCATCGATGTGCGTCGCTGCTGCGTACTTGGCCTCGATTTGAGCGCGCGTGCCGACGCCCAGGATTGCGTCGCCTCTTACGGCGACCGCACCGTCTTCCAGGATGCGACGCTCCGTATCCATGGTGACCACCGTTCCTCCGGCAATCACCAAGTCGGCGGTCTCTCTTTTCTCCTGCGCAACTGCCGAGGCAGTGAAGAGAGTTGCACTCGCCAGGAGAACGCAGAAGCAGCGAACTTGCATTTTCATCGAAATCGCTCCATTACTAAGCGACTGAAAGAATATCAGAAGCTCGAAGCATCGAAGGGCTTCGGGAAAAGAGTGCGCATTTGCAGCACTTCGATTTTGCCTTTGAGGTTGGAGAGGATGACGGGAACGTCGCCGCAAAATTCCCAGATGAGTTGCCGGCACGCGCCGCAAGGTGAAGTGAGGGCATCGGTGTCGGTCACGACTGCGATAGCCTCGAAGCCGCGCTCGCCTTCGCTGATGGCTTTGAAGATGGCAACACGTTCGGCGCATACGGTGAGGCCATACGTAGCGTTTTCAACGTTGCAGCCGCCGAAGATCCGTCCGGAAGTAGCGCGGAGAGCGGCACCGACGCGAAAATTGGAATATGGGGCATGGGCATTCTCGCGCGCTTGCTTGGCCGCAGCGATCAAGTGATCGTACTCACTCACGGTAGGGCCTCCGAAATTCTTGGGATCACCGCGCGGAGGAGCGCGATGAATTGCGATTTGATGCGCGCGGCAGTGTCCAGGACTTCCTCCTGGTTCAAGGGTGCGTCGGTGGTGCCGGCGGCCATATTGGTTACGCACGAGATTCCGAGGA
>Ga0307479_10002528_pt1 | contig 16617 bp, 16 predicted proteins | sample atmos_gasesECM4C_FD_203743 | JGI IMG/M metagenome (GOLD analysis project Ga0307479, IMG submission 203743) | Hardwood forest soil microbial communities from Morgan-Monroe State Forest, Indiana, United States - atmos_gasesECM4C_515 | ecosystem: Environmental > Terrestrial > Soil > Temperate... | reverse complement strand
CACCGCCAAGAATATGACGCCCAGCATTTTGAAATCGTCGATAAAGGCCAGCATCGCGGCTTGCCTCTGCACCGTGCCGTAGATCATCTGCTGTGCCTGCGTGGCGGCGTGCGCAAGGCTGGAGCCCGCGTGCACAAGCTTCGTCTGCGTGCCACTCAGCATATTGTGGTACGCCGCACTGTAGGTGTTCACATGGTCGGCCAAACGCACCTGATGCGCCTGCGTGCGCCGCTCCAGCATGGTTGTAACCGTGGCGATCCCCACGCTGGCGCCGACATTGCGCGCCAGGTTGATGATGCCGGTACCCATGTTGGTTTTTTCCCGCGGCACGTACGCGAACGCGGAGACGTTGATGGGAATAAAGAGAAACGCCAAGCCGAGCCCCTGCAACATGCGCGCGCGTACCGCGTGTCCGTAGTCCAGTTGCAGATCCCAGCCAGCCATCACGAAAAGCGAGGAAGCCACGACAATGCAACCAAATCCAATCAGCAATCTCGTGTCTACTCTCGACACCAAGAAGCCCACCACCGGCATCATGCACATGATCACCGCGCCACCCGGCGAGAGCGCCAGTCCCGCAAGTTCCGCCGTATAACCCATCATTTGCTGCAAGAATTGCGGTATCAGTACCGTGCTCGCATACATCACGAAGCCGAGGAAAAACATGGCGATTGTGGCGATCGTGAAGTTCCGATTCTTCAACATGTGTAGATCGATGACCGGTTCCTTCTGCCGCAGCTCCCAGAAAATTCCCGCCACGATGCCAATAATCATCAGAACGAAAAAGACGCGGATGAAGTCGGACGACAGCCAATCGTCGCGCTGCCCCTTGTCCAAAATAATTTGCATGCTGCCCAGCCCCAGGCTGATCAATCCAATACCGATGTAATCGATGCGGAATCCGCTCTTGATGCTGGCGCGCTTCATGTACGGCGGGTCGGTGATCAACACAGAGGTCAGCAAGAGCGAAATGATCCCCACCGGCACGTTGATATAGAAAATCCAACGCCATGAAAAATTGTCGGTGATCCAGCCGCCGAGCCAAGGACCGATCGTTGGAGCCACGACCACTGCGATTCCGTAGACCGCGAAAGCCATGCCGCGCTTTTCCAGAGAAAATGTGTCGTTCAAGATGGCCTGCTCGCTGGGCTGCAAGCCTCCGCCACCCGCGCCTTGTAAAATGCGGAACAGCACCAGCACGCCCAAGCTCGGCGCCAAACCACACAGAAATGAGCTGACCGTGAACACCGCCACGCACGACATATAAAACCGTTTGCGCCCAATCAGTGAGGAGAACCATCCAGAAAGTGGCAGGACAATCGCGTTGGAAACGAGGTACGACGTCAGCACCCAGGTGGATTCGTCCGCGCCCGCCGACAAATTGCCGGAGATGTGCGGCAGCGCCACGTTGGCGATGGAAGTGTCCAAGACCTCCATGAACGTCGCCAACGTCACGGTAATCGCGATCACCCAGGGATTGATGTTCCCTTCCGGCGTCCGCAATTTGGCTAAGATCCTGTTCAACATGGCCGCAGCTCTCGTCCTCGCTCCTACCGTTTAATACGCATGAGCCTTTCACTTTATTCCGCCTGTGCTCCCGCTCACTGAGTGATGATGGTCGCGTCCACGTTCATTCCCGGCCGCAAAATCGCTTTCTCCGGCGAAATCGGATCGAGCACAATCTTCACCGGAATCCGTTGCACGACCTTGACATAATTGCCAGTGGCGTTTTCCGGAGGAAGCAAACTCAGCACCGCGCCGGTCGCTCCGGCAATGGAATCGAGGTGACCGGGAAAAGTTTGTCCGTAAGTGTCTACGTGCACGTAAGCCTTCTGCCCCGCGCGCATTTTGCGAAGCTGCGTCTCCTTGAAATTGGCGGTGACCCACACATCCTGCAGCGGCACGACTACGAGCAATCCCTGGCCCTGTTGCACGATCTGGCCGTTCTCAACTTGCTTGTGAGTGGCCACGCCATCCACCGGCGCAACGATTTGGGTATACCCAAGATTCAGTTCCGCGGCCTCCAGCGCCGCGCGGGCTTGCTGTACTTTGGCGATCTTCCCCTGCGCGTCGGATGTGCGCATGCTGATCTGCCGCACGTCGGCGTGCGCCGCGGAAACCCCGGCTTTGGCCTGCTCGACGCGCGCGCCTGACGCGAGCAGCTGCGCTCTAGTGATATCGACCGCACGCTGGGCCTGCGCCAATTTTTCCTGGTCAGCCTTCAACGCACTGGCCGTGGCATCGGCGTTGGCCTTCGCCGCGTCGTACTGTTGCTTGGAGATTTCGCCCTTGTCGAGCAGCGGTTTGTAACGCGCCAGGTCCGCCCGCGCCAGCTCAGCATTGGCCTTGCTCTTCTCTATGTTGGCCTGCGCCCAGGCAAGGTCCGATGTACGAGCCTGGTCATAGGTGACTTGCGCGCGTTCGAGATCCGCTACCGCGCCGGCCAATTGCGCATCGGCGCTGGAGGTGCCGCTGGCGACATTCTCGCGGGTGCGAGGTATATCTACTCCCGCGGACGCCGCCTCGCTTTCTGCCAACGCTAGCGCAGCCTTGGCTTGGTCCAAGCTGGCCTGGTAGTCGCGCGGGTCAATTTGCACAAGAATTTGGCCCGCTTTCACCTGCTCGTTGTCGTTGACCAAGACCTCTGCAACGCGTCCGTAGATTTTCGAAGCGATGGGAGTGATGTGCCCGTCGACTTGCGCATCGTCCGTGGTCTCGCGATTGTGGTAGTAGACGAACAAGCTAATCACCACGGCGAGTAACACCAACCCGCCAACCGCGAGCAAGCGTTGCACTTTCGGATTTTTCAGCCCTTTGGGTGGCTCTTCCAGGAAAATCTCTTGCGGAGCCCCTTTGACTCTCGCGGCATTTTCCAACCCAACTTCGATCTCAACGCTCATCGTCTCCTCGGGTTACTTCGAGTAAACCTTCTCCATCTGGCCGATGGAGCGCGCCAAATCGGCACGCGCTTGATTGAAGCGATAGAGCGCGGCGATCTGGTTATCGTTCGCGCGGGCCAAAGAATCCTGAGCCTGAATGACTTCTATGTTGTTGGCCACGCCGGCGTTGAAGCGGTCGCGGGCTTGGTCGACTTCTTCCCTGGAAAGTTGCACGCCGAGATTGGCGACCCGCACCTGGCTTCGCGCGGAATCCAGATTGATCAACGCCGTCTTTACGTCGAGCGCGATCTGATTGCGCAAATCGGCCTGCTGCTGGCGCAACTTCTGAATGTCCAAGTCCGCGCGAACGGTCTCAGCGCGAATGCGGCCGCCGGTAAACAGCGGGACGCTGATCGTTCCCGCGTATGTATAGGTCGGGATTACCGAAACGGGCTCCGTGCCAAATTGCTCCCAGTTTCCGCTAAAGTGCACCGCGGGCAAGCGCTCGGCGAACGCCGCTTTTTTCTGGTTTTCCGCAGCGCGCATCTGTTCCTGTAGCGACTTCCATTCGTGCCGCGCGGACAAGCCTTCTTCGATACTGGCTTGCACGTCGGGCTGCGGCGTATCAAAGAAACTCAGGAAATCGCCAAGTTCGATTTGCTGGCGAGGATCGAGATTCAGCAGCCGGCTCAACGCGAACAGCGAAGTTTCGCGCGTAGCCTGCGCTTCCAGCAGGCGCTGTTTTTCGTTCTGCAGCTCAACGTTGGCGCGAAGGGTGTCGATGCCCGTGCCGACGCCTTCCTTTTGCAGGTCCGCGGCCTGGTCGTAGAGCGCTTGGGCCAAATCCACGCGCGATTGCGACGCCTCGACATCCGCCATCGAGCGCAGCGTCCCGATATATTGCGACACCACCAACAGAATGACTTGCTCGCGGGTGGAAAGGCTGTCCGCCCTGCTGGCATTCGCGGTGTTGCGCGACGCCTGGTAGCGGCGGAACAGCGTGAGATCGAAAATGGGTCCATCGACGGAAGGGCCCGCGGAAAAGGTGGAGTACGGTCCCACGTGGCCGGGGAAACCCGGGAATATCCGCGTGCCGCCGAACTGCGCCAGTATGTTGATGCGCTGCCACTGTTCGGTCACGCCAAGCTCTGCCTGGGGAAGCAGCGCGGACAATGCGATCTTCCGGTCTTGCTCGCTTTGTGCCGCAGTGAGGACGGCGATTTCCGCAGTGGTGTTTTGCTTCAGCGCAAGAGCTACGGCCTGATCGAGCGTCAAGCGCATCACGCCTGTGGGAGCCTGCGCGGGCAGCGGCCTTTGCTGCCGCTCGGACTCGGCTGGCGTAAGCGTGGGAGCGAGCAGCAGGCTGAAAAATGCAATATAAAAAATAATGTGAGAGCGCTTGGTGTCCTTCTTGCCCTCGGTCCCGCTGCGTCCCTCTGCGCTGGTAATTTCTTTAACCGTCTCTTGGTTCAGGCATCCTTGCGCTAGCAAGCGGCCACCCTGACGGTATATTTCTTTCAGCAGCGTCTTTCCGGCCGCGTCAATAAAACTGACGCCACAAAGGTCGACGTTGAATCTTTCAGTCGGGGAGGCGGCGCGCAGTTCGCGCCAGCACTGCTCTAAGGTGGAGACGGAGTCTCCAGCCAAGCGCCCTTCGACGGTGAGCAGGACCTTGGAACGCTTTTTCAATGTGGTGACTCTAAGCATGAGTGGTTGCTACTTTGGCTGTGTTTGATGCACTTCCCTCACCACGCGGCGCCGATTTTAGTTAATACTGTAACCGTTTTATTTTCTGTCATTTAGCTAGAGTTCGTAGCTTGATGGCCAATCAACTGACTGCCCATATATAAGCATAAGTCGATTTCGTTGACACAATTTAGTGCCCATATATGGGCCAACTGGTTCTGCTGACTCAGTAGGTCTAGAAAGGGATGAGGCCTGAGAGCGGCAGGTGCCGCTAAATGGCTCACGTCACGCGAAGAGACCCCCCCCGCGACCGGCCGGGACGTCGACGGCGTCTCAAGCCCCGCGGCGACGTTCGCGAACGTTAGCTCATAGCGCTGGCGCCTGCTTAATGCCGGACGGCGATGGCTTGCAGCTCGAAATGGCCGCCGCGCAAGAGTGCGGCTGCTCCAATGAACTCTCGCGCGGGCAAGTCCTTGGTAGTGAAGTAAGTGCGGTAGATACCGTTGAATTTGTCGAAGAGAGAGAGGTCAGTGCAGGCAATCTGCACGTAGACCAGATCGTCCATAGTCATACCAGCCTGCCCGAGAGTGGCCTTGATTTGGTCGAGCAGGATCTTGATTTCGTCGTTGATTTCGGCGGGCGCCTTGCCCGACTTGTCCAGGCCGATTCGCCCAGCCAGGTACAACGTATTACCAGCCAGAATGCCATCACTGAATGGCAGCTGCGGATTGGCGTCGGGCAGGTGAATGGCGCGGCGGCTGGGTTGCGCAGGCGCCTGGGAAAACGCGCCGCGTACGGTAAACAATCCCGCGGCGGCAAGCACCAGGAATAGGAAACCTGCTCTTCGATTCAGTACAGACTTGCTGTTGCTTCCCATCGTGTCCTCCGTCGTTCCGGCCTTCTGGCGATGCTGGCGCGATAAGGGCGCGAGTGTATTCCGCGCTTGGTCAGGATGCAAGTGAACCGTTCAAGGGGAAGCGACGTTTGGCGGCGCGGGAGATTTTTCCGGAGTTCCCTTGCGCGGAGCGGCGCCGGAAACTTCGGCGACAATCTTTTCGGTTCTCGATTTGCTCACAGCACAATCGCGGTCGTAAATGCGGCACTGCGCCAAAGTGAAATTGCATCCGCAGGTGCAGCCTTCGGCGTTGAATTTGTGCAGAGCGACCTGCTTCTGCTGCAGAGTGAGCCGGGAAAGATTCACACCGGGAAGCTCGCTGGCGCGATCAGCGTGTGCCAGGAAAATTTGGCCGGTATCTTCAAAGGTTTCCACGCGCGCATCGATGGGCAAGCCGAGCAAGGCGCGGATTTCGGTTTCATAGAGAGCGGGGTCGCGCAACCCTTCGTGTTTCTGCACAACGCGGCCCTCCGCGTCCAGCACAAACGATGTGGGCAGCGCGGAAATGCCTCCATATTGGAGGCGCACTTCCGGCGAGGCCATGGCCACGGGATAGTTGATGTGCGATTCGGCGACGACTTGCTTGATCGATGATTCGTCATCGTCGTCCACGGTCAGCCCGATTATCTGCAGTTGACCTTTATATTCCTGCTGCAAGGCAATCAGGTCGGGGATTTCCGCGCGGCACGGCCCGCACCAAGTAGCCCAAAAATTCAGGAGAACGACTTTGCCACGCGCGGCCGTGAGGCTTAAAGGCTTGCCATCGAGCGCGTCGAGCTTGAACTCCGGCGCGGCATCGGGGTTGCGCACAAAGCGAATGACCTTGCCTCCCTGCGGCGATCTGGCGGACGACGCGCCGCAGGCAGCCAGCAAGAATGCTCCAGCAGCGAAGCAGAGCACACTAAGCCATGACAATGGCAGTCTCGTGCGCCGCGTGTGGAAATGGAGGTTCATCGCGCGTCCACTTAGGAGAACACAAGGCCGGGATGCTTGCCAAGCCGCAGGTGCCGGGGCGTTCCCTGCCGCGTGTCCGCCAGCACTTAGAGCGCTCCAAACTTTTCGGATTTTTACGGCGAGGCCTGGACATAGGCGGGATGGCGTGCGGGGGCGCGATGCGGCAGCTCGCGTTCCAGCTTGCGTAACCATTTCAGCTCGGCGTGAAACTGCTCGATCATAAGGGTGACCATCCACGCTGCCTCATGATACGGATGGCCGACCTCCTGCAAGATCGAGCGCAATGTCTCCTTCTCGCGAGCTAGCTCTTGCACAACGAACTTGCGGCGGCGACGCAACTGCTTCTGGAAAACGCCGGCACGCGCGAGCCAGGAGAGCGCGATCCAAGTGGGAAACACCGGATGATCCCGCTGCGAGGTCCAGTCTTCGCGCTCGAGTGCTTTGGCCGTTGCGGCGCGGCCGGCGGCGGTGGTCTGAAAAACGGCGCGCTCTGGGCCGGAGGCAGGCTCGCCGCTGCCCGTCTTGCGAATGAAGCCGGCGGTGGCAAGCTTCTCCAGCGAATAGTAGACCTGCGGGCGAGAGATGGCCGCCCAGTCGCGAATGTCGCGCCGCTCCAGCTCCAGGTTGGCTTCGTAGCCATGCATCGGGCGCTCCGACAGAAGACTAAGGAGCACGAGATCCGGAATGGTCAATGTTGCTTGGTTCTTCTGTCGCACTGCTACCTTGCTTCCGTCGCACTTTGGGCTCTCTTTTGTGAGCGCTTGCGTTCGCGGCTCCAATACCACCATTGACACTGTTCGATCGGAAGTTTTGGGTCGCGCGCCTGGGCCACGGCCGCGCGAAAAACATCCAGGCAGCAGATGTCCTGGTGCTGCGGCGCGACGCGGCAAAGCGATTCATAGAGACGCTGGGGATTTCGCCGGGCGAGTTGCGCGACGCTGCGCACGCCCAGAGTCTCGAAATCGCGCAGCATGGCGGGGCCGACAGAGATCAAATCTGAAAGTTTGCGAGGGTCTGAGAGCATAAACAATCTCCTTGACATGGGAATGGCGGCAAAACTAAACTCCTCTAGTCTAATTTAGACTACTATCGAAAGGCAAGAAGAAAATGCCAATACGCACAGGTTGCGTCGCCGCTGGTACGGTCTTGCTCGCATTCCTGGGTTTGCAGCAACTACATCATTCGGAGGAGAAGAAAACCATGGACATGAACGTGAAACGCATCACCCCGGTTCTGTTTGTGAAGGAAATCGAGCCAGTCTTGCCCTTTTGGGTGGAGAAGCTCGGCTTTACGAAGATGATCGAAGTTCCACACGGGAACAAGATCGGATTTGTAGCCTTGCAAAAGGGCCAAACCGAAATTATGTACCAGAGCTACGCGAGCGTCGCGGAGGATATGCCCCTGATGGCGGAGATTCACAAGGGGCCGACCTTCCTGTACATCGAGGTGGACAATCTGGACGCGGTTCTCAGCGCCCTGAAAGATTCGAAGATCGTTCAGCCGGAGCGAACCGCGTTCTACGGCATGCGCGAAGTCGGCTTTCAGGAGCCCGGAGGACACTACGTCACCTTCGCGCAGCCGGTTGCAGCCGCGCAGCACTGAGGATTGCCAAACAGGTGGCGCTATTCGGCGGCAGCCGGTGCAAGCCGGGATGCGCCTGCAGGGACTGAGGGAAGATCCCGCTGATGTCATTCTTCGTGATCGAGCGGCTTGCCGTCGGGACCGACTTGGACCTCCGATTTCTTGCCGCCCTTTGTTACTTGAGCTTCGTAAGCGACGAGCTTGTCTTTCTTGGTGATGGTTTCGACCTTCACGAGCTTGCCTTCCCCTGCTTTTGCCTGCAGACCAGCTTTTACGTCCGCGGGCAACGCATCCATAGCGACTTGTTCTTCCACTTCGACAATGGCGCCGTTGGTGTCGATCAGTACGTCTTTGGTGTGCCCATTCACAATCATTTCGGCTTCGTAGCAGGTCTGCCCCTTTTCGTTTTCCTTAGAAAAACCCTTGATCGTGGCGCCGACGCTTTGCGCAGCGACGGCCTTTTCCACCACTGGCGGGAGATCGGATCGCTTGATCTTCTTCTCCTGCGCAGCGGCTGAAGCGACAAATAGAAGGCCAACGATAAGCATGATAGTGCCGGTGCCTTGAGTGTTCACGGATTAGCTCCTAAATTAAGTCTCGGTTGCTTCTGAATCCGAAAGAAGTGTGGTCGTACCGGGATTAACGGAAGATAAATCAAGGCTTGCTTCTTCGTGTGTACCTAGGTACATTGGTACCATGAAACAGGACGCGCGAATAAGTGGCGAGCAGAAGCTGGTTGTAGAACGGGTGCAAACCGGCGTGCGTATGGAGAAACGGCTGCTCAAGGTGCTTAAGGCCCTAGCGGAGTACCACGATCTGACTCTAGGCGATTTGCTCGAGGGCATTGTGCTGCACGCGTTCGATGGAAAATGCCCGTTCGGGGCGAACTCGCTGCAGCGCATCAAGGACCTCAAGAAGTTCTATGAGTTGGATCTGGACAGCAGCGCAAGCCACCGCCTGACAGAAGTGGCAAAGACGGCGCCAGGCGGAAAGAGAAGGCAAAGAAAATGAATTCACAGGCGAGGCCGAGAGCGATAGTGGGATTGCAGTGGGTCGTTGGGCTCGTGCTAATCGTGGAATCGTTGCGCTTGGGGCTTGATCCAACGGCAGCTCGTCACTTTGCGCAGGCCGGCATGCCTTTGTGGATGCGCCCCGCGCTGGCATGGGCGGAAATTGCGGCCGCACTCTTGTTCCTGGTGCCGTTCACGACGTTGCTGGGGGGCTACCTGCTCCTAGTGATCTTCTTTTCCGCGGCAGCACTGCATGTCTTGCACGGCGAATACGACATTGGCGTGCTGCTGGTTTACAGCATGGCGGTGCTGGCAAGCCTGCCTTACCGGGGCGGCACGAGGTCGGAAGTGGCGCATGACGGACGATGACCTGCTGGCGGGGTTCGAGAATTGCACACTGTCGAATGAGGCATTTCATCACGAAGAGCATGTACGGGTAGCGTTCTTGTATTTGTCCCGCTATTCGGCTTTGGAGGCGCTGGGACGCTTCTCGACGGCGCTGGCGCGATTTGCGGCCGCCCACGGAAAGACCACGTTGTACAACGAGACGGTGACCTGGGCGTACATCTTGCTGATTCGAGAGCGGATCGCGCGGGCAGGACGGACGCAGAGTTGGCTTGAGTTCCACGCCGAGAACGCGGATTTGCTTGACTGGAAACGGAATATTTTGAAGAAGTACTACCAGGCGGAGACTCTACAGTCAGAACTGGCCAAGCGAACATTCGTGTTTCCGGATCGATGCGAAGATAAATAGAGGCCGAGAAACTGATATTAGCGGCGTTTGCTTGCCCACGCTTGATCCGGTGTTTGAGCGCCGTATTATCAAGCACTTCCCTAGATAGCGTCCCTGCCAAGAAACGTTTTGGGTCGTAGTGCGTCTTTACCCATAGATATCTAGGAGAGCAGTGTCCGCGACCCGCACGAAGGAGAGGCATGGGGCAAGCCAAGAGCGATATTTTGTCGGGAACGCTGGCTTTGTTGGTGCTGAAGACGCTGGCGCGAGGAGCCATGCACGGATACGGCATCACGCTGCATATACAGCGCGTTTCCAATGAGGCGCTGCGCGTGGAGGAGGGATCGCTGTATCCGGCTTTGCACCGCATGGAGCAAGACGGATGGATTCGCGCGGAGTGGGGCGTCTCGGAGAACAACCGGCGGGCACGGTATTACGAATTGACGGCCAAGGGGCGGAAGCAATTGGCCCAAGAAGAAAAAAACTGGAACGAACTGACGCAGGCGGTCACGAACGTGTTGCAGTTTGTGTAGGAGGGGGGCATGTCGTTGTTGTCGCGTTTGCGAGGGCTGCTGCGGATCGAGAAGCTGGAGCGCGAGCTGGATGAAGAGTTGCGCTCGCACGTGGCGATGCGCGCCCATGATAACGAGGCGGCGGGAATGACTCCGGAAGAAGCACGGTACGAGGCGCAAAAGCAATTTGGGAATACGACGTTGATGAAAGAGGACGCCCGGGAGATGAACATCGTGAAATGGATGGAAATAGCAGGACAAAATCTGCGCTTTGCGTTGCGCATGCTGCGGCGCAGCCCGGGATTCACCGCGGTGGCGATCTTAACGCTGGCACTGGGAATTGGCGCGAACGTGGCGACGTTTACGGTCGTGCATGCGGTCTTGCTGAATCCTTTGCCGTTCGCGCATCCAGTGCAACTGGTGCGGGCGTATGACGATCTGCGCGGCTCGAACACGCACGATGTTGGGATGTCCGCACCGGAGTTGTGGGACCTGCGAGACAAGTCCGGCGTGTTTCAGGAGATTTCGGCAGCGTGGCCGGTAGACGCTAACTTGACCGGCGGAGAGCACCCGGATCGCGTGGAGTTTCTGGGCACGAGCACGAATTATTTCACTCTCCTGGGAGTGAGAGCGCAACTGGGGCGGGTCTACACGGTGGAGGATTCGCAACCCGGATTCACAGAAGGAATCGTTATCAGCAATGGATTTTGGCATCGCATGTTTGGCGCGGACCGCAATGTCTTGGGGAAGAAAATCCGGTTGGACGGCGATCTGTACACGATCCTAGGAGTCTTGCCGCCCGGATTCCGACATCCGGGAAGTTCGCTGGGGAGCGAGGTGGAGGTTTTCGCGGCGGCGGGCTTCAGCGCAGCGCCATTTCCAACGCCGCCGCAGAGAGCGCTTCGGATGTTGCCCGGCACCATTGCGCGGATCAAGCCTGGGCTGAGCGTTGCTCAGGCGCAAGCGCGGCTGGACGCGTTCACCGCGCAACTGAGCCGTGAGTTTCCTTTGGAGTATCCGGCGGCGGCGAATTGGGGAGTGCGGCTGGTACAGGTGCAAGACGATCTGGTCGGAAAAGTTCGTACGGACTTGCTGGTGCTGTTTGGCGCGGTGGGCTGCGTGCTGCTGATTGCATGCGTGAACCTGGCGAACTTGCTGCTGGCGCGTTCGGCGAGCCGGCAGAGAGAGATCGCGATACGGCAGGCATTGGGAGCGGGGCGCAGGCGATTGATCGCGCAACTGTTGACCGAGAGTATGTTGCTGGCGACGATTTCGGGAGTGGTGGCGTTGATCACCGTCGTACTGCTGAAGGATTGGTTGCTGAGACTGGCGCCGGCGGACATGCCGAGGCTGAATGAAGTGAGCCTGAGTCCGGGCGTGTTGTTGTTCGCATTTGCGGTGTCGGTTCTGACCGGCGTGATCTTTGGACTGGCGCCGGCGCTGCAAACGGTTCGGCCGAACCAGGTGACAAACTTGCGCGAGGGCAGCCGCGGGTCGGGTTCGAGCAAACATCAGATGAAGATTTCGCGCACGCTGGTGGCTTCGGAGATTGCCCTCTCGCTGGTGCTCCTGATTGGAGCGGGGCTGCTGCTGCGCAGCTTTTGGCATTTGATTGAGGTGCGGCCGGGATTTGACCCGCACCACGTGGTGACCGCGAAAATCTGGCTGTCCGTTCCCAACGATCCAGCGGAAGATAACTACCGGACCACAGAGAAGCGCGCGGCATTTCATCGCGAGGTGCTGCGGCGGGTGGGCCGGTTAGCGGGGGTGGAGCAGGCGGCGGTGGGCAGCCAGAACAGCTTGCCGATGGGTCCGACGCACTTTCAACTGCGGTTCACGATCGAAAGCTTGGCGGCGGAATCCGAGCGCGCGCCGGTAGCGGAAGTGGTCGGGATAAGCCCCGATTATTTCCCGCTGCTAAAGACGCCACTGGTTCGGGGACGAGCTCTCGGGGAAGCGGATGACACGAAAGGGCAGCGTGTGGCGCTGGTGAACGAAACGCTGGCGCGGAAGTATTGGCCAGAGGGCGACGCCCTAGGGCAACACATCCAGTTCACCGGAGTGCGGCCCCAGAGTCCGAACACGCAATGGATCACGATTGTTGGCGTGGTGGGCGACATCAAGTCGGATGGACTGGACGCGGCGATTGCACCGCGCATCTATCTGCCGGTGAATCAGTCGCCGAGCTACGCCATGGTGGTGTACCTGCGGACGCACGCCGATCCCGGGACCCTGGGCGACGCTGTGCGCCGCGAAGTACAGGCAATCGACCCGACGATCCCGGTGTTTGAGGTTCGCACGATGGACGAAGTCGTGGCGAAATATTTGGAGCAGCGGCGCTTTGCGCTGGAGTTGTTGGGCGTTTTTGCGGGCGTGGCGCTGCTGCTGGCGTCGATCGGGATTTATGGGGTGATGGCATACACGTTCAGCCAGCGGACGAATGAGATCGGGATTCGCATGGCGATGGGAGCACAGCGCGGCGACATTCTCAAAATTGCTGTGGGAGAAGGCGCGCTGATTGTTGCCTTCGGCCTGGCCGCGGGCTTGGCTGGCTCGCTGGTGCTGACGCGATTTCTGCAGACAATGCTGTTTGATGTGAAGCCGACGGACCCGATTACGTTCGCGGGAATTTCCGCGTTGCTGGCGGCAGTGGCGTTGGCCGCGTGCTTTGTTCCGGCGCGGAGGGCCGCGCGCGTGGATCCGTTGGTGGCGCTAAGACACGAATAAAGGCAACGCGCGTTTAGTTGCCGCGCACGGTCGAAAATTTACCGAAGCGCTGCACCATATCAACAGCGCGAGTAATTCAAGTCTTTGTATCGATGAACTTAACAGACCGATCTTTTCCCCGCACGTACAAGCGTCTTCGGACTCCTCAACAAGCCCACGATGGCGGGAACGCCTGACGATCTTCCGAAAACGTCAGACGATTCCAGCACCGTGCCCATTGGACCAAATTGCGGGTTTAGGCACATCGACATGACTTCAGTACTGGCGGTCTATAGCTCGGCGCGGAGTGGGCCGGTAGTCTGCGCAACGGCGTGAGTCGGGTGCGAGGCCTATCTCCTGTAACTTACAGATACAAATAAGGTTACAACGAGTCCGGAAGACAGGCCTCCTCGACAACTGCACTGGAAGTCTGGGGGATCGGCCTTGAAACGGAACAAATTATTGCGAGCCATTGCAGGGGCCTGCATCGTTGCGTTAATTGGTTGCGTGGCGGCGATGCAGGCGCAGGAGCGCGACGGAGAACTGGCACTGCTGCGCGGGGCTGCGGAGGACGGCGACACCGCCGCGCAGTTCACACTGGCGAATCACTACTATCGCGGCCTGGGCGTACAACAGGATTACGACAAAGCTCTGACGTTGTACGGCAAAGCGGCAGACCAGGGACTCGCAGCGGCAGAGAACCGCTTGGGAATGATGTACGAGCGAGGGCTGGGCGTGCCGCAGTCGTACGGGCGGGCGATGACTTTCTATCGCAAGGCTGCGGTGCAAGGAAACGCACTCGCGCAATTCAATCTCGGGATGCTGTATGAGACCGGGAAGGGCGGGCGGCTGGATTATTCGCAGGCGCTGGATTGGTTTCGCAAAGCCGCGGAGCAGGGCGAGCCGGATGCGGAAGAAGAGGTCGGCTATTTTTATCAGCGCGGATTCTTAGGCGCGCGAGACTATGAAAAGGCGCGGGAGTGGTACAAGCGCGCCGCGGAACACGGATGCTCGAACGCGCAGAACCAACTCGGCTACATAGCACAGTTGGGATTGGGCGTGGAGCAGGATTACGTGCAAGCGCTGGACTGGTACTACAAGGCCGCAGCGCAAGGCAATCCCAACGCGCAGGAAAATATCGGCTATTTGTATCAGCATGGCATGGGCGTGGACGCGGATTATGTACAAGCGGAAACCTGGTATTACAAAGCGGCGGGGCAAGGAAACTCGAACGCGGAGAACCAGCTCGGGTATATGAATCAGTACGGGCTGGGAAGTACCCCGGATCTTGCGCAAGCGCTGGCATGGTACCGCATGGCAGCAGACCAGGGAAACAAGACGGCGATTGAGAATTTGAAGGCACTGTCGGAGCGGCTGCAGGGCGTGGACGCGGAGCTGTGGCAGGCAGAAAGCGCGGAGGCTCAGCAGGCAGCAGAAGCGCAGGCAGCGCGGCGCGTGCGGATCGCGAATTTGCAGCGGCAGATTGTGGATCTGGAAATGGACGCACGGCTGGAAGAGAGCCTGGCAGAGCCCGGCGCGACGGCGGCGGGGACTATTCCAGCGATGGGCGCCGTGAAGTTGCGTAAAGAAGCGGACAAGTACCGAGCGGAGGCCGCTCGCCTGCGTGCGGAGCTCGCGGGATTGGATGTACTGGCAGCGTCAAGCACCCCGGCACAATAAGACGGAATCTACTCGAATTGCTTCCGGAAGGCAGCGAATTGCTGCTTCAGATCCGCAATATCCTTGCGCAATTCGGCCACTTCCGACTCCAAGCGAGAAAACTTGTCAGCGCTTTCCCGGCTGGCAACCGCTGGCGTTTCGTGAATGGCTGACGAACCCGCAGGCTCCACATCTCCTGACAAAAGATGAATGTAGCGGGATTCGTTTGTGCCGGGCTGCCTCGCCAGCACCTTGACCAGGGGAGGCTGGCGGTTCATCAAGCGTTGCAGCGCGGATTGCACTTCGCTCAAATCATCAAAGTGATGCATGCGCTCGGCCCGGCTGCGCAATTCGCCAGGGGTCTGCGGGCCGCGTAGCAGCAGCTCGCAGAAAATTGCGGCCTCGCGGCGATCGAAGTTGAAAGCTTCCTGGAGGCGGTGTTCGTACTTGGTGACGCGGCTGTCGGTGGCGCTGACGGAGCGCGCCAGAGAATTGTCGTGCAGCGCGCGTAGAGCATTACGGACGGAGTCTTCCTCCAGATTCATGACCGGGTCGCGATTGGATTTCTGGTTGCAGGCGTTGACCAAAGCGTTGAGGGAAAGCGGATAGTAATCCGGAGTGGTGATTTCCTTTTCCAAAAGAGCGCCGAGAACTCTGGCCTCGACTTCATTCAGGACAAGATTCACAGGGTCAAATCATACCGGAAGCACCGGGTACGCCCAAACTGAGTACGAGTACAGCTTCAATCGCTGAGTACAGCTTCGCAGCAACTACTGTAGCTTTTTGACGGGCCCGGGCGAAAGAGCCTCACGAAGCGCGGTTAGAACGTCCGAAATGCGAAACGGCTTCTGCAATTGGTGAATGTGACCGCTGCTGCCGTCCTCCTCGACCAGATCTCCGGTCATGAAGACTACTTCTGGTTTTGTGGCGCCACGCGAGGACGCTACGATTTGAAGGGCCGCTTCGCGGCCGCTTGGCCCCTGACCGCCGTTGGAGAGATTCACATCACATAGAGCTAGGTCGTACGGGCGATGGGCGACCAATTCCAGTGCTTCCCGGGAATTTGCCGCGCAGTCGACACGCATTCCGTGCGCGGAGAGGCCTTCTTCGAGCAACATGCGGATACTTTCCTCGTCGTCCAAAACCAGAACGGAGCGGCCCCTCAGAATGTCTTCTGCCCGAGACACCGCTTCAGCGGACAACATTCCGCTATCAAGTGCGATATCGGACGATTCCGGCGGTGCAACCGGCAAGTAGACGGTGAATGCCGAGCCGCCGGCCGGCAGAGTTTCCACATCGATAGAACCGCCGTGTTCGCGAACGATCGACATGCAAATACTCAAACCCAACCCGGTGCCGCCTCCGGGACGCTTAGTGGTGTAAAAGGGATCGAAGAGTTTGGGAAGCGCTTCCGGGGAGATGCCAACGCCATCGTCTTGTACGGTGACCGAAATGTGGGCGCCGATGTGCCCGATGCGGATCTGCACGCGCCCGGTTTCGCGAACTTCGCGAATGGCGTGTTCGGCGTTGCTGATGAGGTTCAAGAAAACCTGGATCAACTGATTGGCATCGCCGATGACCATGGGCAAATCGGATTGCGGCTGAAAATCTACGTGCACATTGTTGCGGCGGAGCGAGTGATCCTGGAGCTGGAGAGTGCGTTCGATAAGGCTGTTGACATCCACGGCCCTTTTCTGCGGCGCGGCCGGCCGGGAAAACTCCAGCAGGTTCTGAACGATGCGCGCGGCGCGACGCGCCTGGCGATGGGTGAGTTCGAGCTGCCGCTTGGTATTCTCCTGGACGCCTTCGCTGTCGCGGAGAAGCTCAGTGACGCCCAGAATGGCGGTCAGAGGATTGTTGAGCTCATGCGCGACGCCGGCGAGCATCTGGCCCATGGCGGCAAGCTTTTCGGACTGAATGAGCTGCTCTTCCAGACGCTTGAGTTCCGTGACGTCGCGGGCGGAAACCACGACGCCATCGATCTTGCCGGTTTCATTGAAAA
>Ga0307479_10002527_pt1 | contig 16624 bp, 13 predicted proteins | sample atmos_gasesECM4C_FD_203743 | JGI IMG/M metagenome (GOLD analysis project Ga0307479, IMG submission 203743) | Hardwood forest soil microbial communities from Morgan-Monroe State Forest, Indiana, United States - atmos_gasesECM4C_515 | ecosystem: Environmental > Terrestrial > Soil > Temperate... | reverse complement strand
TCTTCGCCGCGCACCCGGAATGCATATTCGCCGCCGACGTCGAGCATCGATCGATAGATCGGCGCGTCGCTGAATGCATCGTGATGCCGCCGCACCGCTTCCTCGGCGATCTCGGCAAGCGCTACGCCTTCGATGCGGGTCGCGGTGCCGGTGAAATATTTGGCGACGAAGTCTGACTTCAGTCCGACCGCGTCGAAAATCTGGGCGCCGCAATACGACTGATAAGTCGAGATGCCCATCTTGGACATCACTTTCAGCAAGCCCTTATCGATCGATTTGATGTAGCGCTTGATGATTTCCTTGTCGTCGAGCTTTTGCGGCAATTCGCTCTTCATCTCGACGAGGGTCTCAAACGCAAGATACGGATTGATCGCTTCGGCGCCGTAACCGGCAAGACAGCAGAAATGGTGCACCTCGCGCGGTTCGGCGGATTCGACGACGAGGCCGACCGACGTGCGCAAGCCCTCGCGGATCAGGTGGTGATGCACGGCGGCGCAGGCCAACAGCGAGGGGATCGGGATGCGATCGGCGCTGGCGCGGCGGTCAGAGAGGATGATGATGTTGACGCCATCACGGACCGCGGATTCGGCCCCCTCGCATAGTTCATCGATCGCCGTTTCCATCCCGGCGGCGCCGGATTCCGCGGGCCAGGTGGCATCAAGCGTCAGCGACCGGAAATGATCGCCGAGATCGGAAATCGAGCGGATCTTCTCGAGATTGGCGTTGGTGAGAATCGGCTGATGAACTTCGAGGCGCTTCTTCCGCGACGAGCCTTCGAGGTCGAACAAGTTCGGCCGAGGGCCGATGATCGAGACGAGGCTCATCACCAGCTCCTCGCGGATCGGGTCGATCGGCGGGTTCGTTACTTGCGCGAAATTCTGCTTGAAATAAGTGAACAGCGGTTTCGGTCGGTCCGACAGCGCCGAGATCGGCGTGTCGTTGCCCATGGAGCCGACCGGCTCTTCGCCGGTGGTCGCCATCGGCGTCATCAGGAGCTTGAGGTCTTCCTGCGTGTAGCCAAACAGCTGTTGCCGATCGAGCAGTGAAAGGTTGGAGATCGGCGCCGCCTCTGGAGCGGGCGGCAGATTCTCCAGCACGATTTGCGTGCGCTCCAGCCAATCCTGATAGGGATGGCTCCGCGCCAACTGCGCCTTGAGCTCCTCATCCGGAATGAGGCGGCCCTCGTCGAGATCGACCAGCAACATCTTGCCCGGCTGCAGCCGCCATTTCACGACGATGTCCTGCTCGGGCACCGGCAGCACGCCCATTTCGGAGGCCATAATGATGCGATCGTCGCGGGTGACGAGATAACGCGCGGGCCGCAAGCCGTTACGGTCGAGTGTGGCCCCAATCTGGCGTCCATTGGTAAACGCTATCGCCGCCGGGCCGTCCCAGGGCTCCATCAGCGCGGCGTTGTATTCATAGAAGGCGCGGCGCTCCTCGCTCATCAGCGGATTACCCGCCCAGGCCTCCGGAATCATCATCATCATTGCATGCGCGAGCGAATAGCCGCCCATCGTCAGAAATTCGAGCGCATTGTCGAAACACGCGGTGTCCGACTGGCCTTCGTAGGAGATCGGCCACAATTTGTTGATGTCGGCGCCGAATTTCGGCGACGACACCGAGGCCTGCCGCGCCGCCATCCAGTTGTTATTGCCGCGCAGCGTATTGATCTCGCCGTTATGCGCGATCATGCGGTAGGGGTGCGCCAGCGACCAGGTCGGAAACGTGTTGGTCGAGAATCGCTGATGGACCAGCGCCAGGGCGCTCTCGAAGTCCGGATCGTGCAGATCGGGGTAATAGGTGCCGAGCTGATCGGCGAGGAACATGCCCTTGTAGATCAGCGTGCGGCACGAGATCGAGACCGGATAATAATTCGACGTGTTACGGGCGCGCCTGCCGTACAGCGTGCTCGAAATCGTCTTGCGCAGAATGTAGAGCCGCCGCTCGAACTCCTCTTCGGAGGTGACCTTCGGATTGCGCGCGATGAAGACCTGCATGTGCACCGGCTCGGTAGGCTTGACCGATTCACCGAGCGTCGAATTGTTGGTCGGCAGGTCGCGCCAGCCGAGAACGGCCATGCCATCCTGCGCCGCCACCGCGGCGTAAGTGTCCATGATCTCGCGGCGCCAATCGGCGTCGTGCGGCATGAACAATACGCCGACCGCGTAGTGTCCCGGCGCGGGCAGCTTGATGCCGAGCGCGGCGGCCTTCTTGGCGAGGAATTTATGCGGGGCCTGCACCAGAATTCCGGCGCCGTCGCCGGCGCGAGGATCGGCACCGACCGCGCCACGATGCTCGAGATTGAGCAGAATCGTCAGCGCATCTTCGATGATCTTGTGCGACTTACGTCCTTTGATGTCGGCAATAAATCCAACCCCGCAGGAATCTTTTTCCAGCGTCGGATCAAACAAGCCGAAACCAGACGCGGTCATCGTCCACGCGCTCCTCGCGGGACCCCGAAACGTGCAGTATCGCGGGTCCGGCGCACGACAGCCCGCGCAGGATGACTAGATCCTGCGCCAGGGCGATTAACTCATCTAGGAGGCAACCCTCGATCCGCTCAACGGCCGCTGGTTGCTAGTTCTGCCGCCGTCCGGCGCGCCCTGGCCACCCGGCAGCCGATCCGCGCGTCTCGTCGGATTGCAACCGACCGCGCACTTTGGGATCATAATTGGGACAGCAATGCTGTCCTATGCGAAACATGGCAAATTCCCGGCGCTAACACAAGCCGCACAGGTCGAAGCCGGCGGGAAAAGCACCGTTTCCCGTCCAACGACATCGCGGTCACCCCTGTTCCGCGCTTGCAGTGGATCATGGGACGGAACGGACTGCAAATGCGCCGCGTCCATTTCCTCTGGGCCAGAGGATATCCGGGGCGAACGGCCCAACTGGTCCGCCGCCGGCGCGGCCTTGCGCCGGCTAGAGAAGCGGCGCAGAAAGGATCGCGCAGCCGTCACGCCTTGCCTTTCGCGCAAGTGCAGTCCCCGCTAGGTTTTCGCCAAATGAATTTTGCCAGCGACAACACGGCGCCGGTCACGCCCGCCATTCTCGATGCGCTGGCCGAGGCAAGCCGCGGCTACGCGCGCGGCTATGGCAATGACGATTGGACGGAGGCGGCCGGGCGCAGGTTCTGCGAGATCTTCGAACGTGACGTGGCGGCTTTCCTGGTGCCGACCGGCACAGCGGCCAACGCTTTGGCGCTGGCGCAAGTCTCGCCGCCCTGGGGTGCCGTTCTATGTCACGCTGAGTCGCACGTTCTCACCGACGAATGCGGCGCGCCCGAATTTTTCGGCAACGGTCTCAAGCTCGTCGGCCTCCCCGGCGCGGCCGGTAAAATCACCGCAGACAGTCTCCACGAGGTGCTCGCCGGCTATGGCGGGCACAGTCCCCATCAGGTCATTCCATCGGCGCTGTCGATCACCCAGGCCACCGAGGCCGGCACCATTTACCGGACCGACGAGATCGCCGCGCTCGCGCAAATCGCGCAGCAGCGGTCGCTCGCAGTCCACATGGACGGCGCCCGCTTTGCCAATGCGCTGGTCCGGCTCAATGCCACGCCCGCCGAAATGACCTGGCGCAGCGGGGTCGACGTGTTGTCGCTTGGCGCGACCAAAGGCGGGGCATTGGCGGCCGAGGCTGTGATCTTCTTCAATCCCGCCGCGGCAGCCTCTTTCGGCGAGCGCCGCAAGCGCGGCGGCCATCTTCTGTCAAAGCACCGTTTCATCGCCGCGCAGTTCCTGGCCTATCTTGCCGACGATCGCTGGCTTGATCTGGCCCGCCACGCCAATGCGATGGCCGACAAATTGGCGGCAGCGCTGACCGCAATCGGCCTGCAACCGGTCTGGCCCGTCGAGGCCAATCTCGTCTTTGTGGTTGTGCCGCGTGCGCTGGATGCCAAGCTCAGGGCGGCTGGCGCGAGCTACTATGTCCGCAATAGCGACAGTTTGGACACCGGTCATGACAATGTCCTCATACGGCTCGTGACCTCGTTTGCCACCGTTGAGGAAGACGTCGAACGCTTCGTGGACCTGTGCGCCAGATTTGAGGCGCGCCCAAAGATGCGCCCAAAGACCCGCCCAAGGGTCGCCCCAATTTGAGGCTCATCTCTGGGGTGGCGGACATTGCGACGGGGGAGGGGGGTGGCCGTGCTGAGACGATCCGGAATCGCGTTCGCGTTTTACGTGCTGTCCGCTGTCTCCAGTTTTGCCCAGTCTTCACCAAGCCCTTCACTGTCGACGCCGCAGACCCCGTTGCGCGGTTTTGTGCCGCCCTATGAGATCCTGCGCACGCTAAGGGCGGCCGGCTTCCAACCGCTGGCGCCGCCTTTGCGCGAAGGCACGACTTACGTCGTCCGCGCGCTCGATTATCGCGGCATCCCCATGCGGGTGGTTGTGGATGCTCACTCTGGCGCCATCCGCGACGCCAATCGCATCGTTGCCGGTCCGGGACTTTACGGACCTTATATGCCCGGCCCCTATGCGCCAGCGTATTATGGCCGGCTCGCAGCGCGAGCTTATCCACCCCCTGACGACGTCGAGCCCGGTTACGGGCGGCCGCCTTATATCGGCGCGTCCGAAATACCATCCGGCGATCGGCATTCTTCCGGGCTTGGTCTCGTGCCATTGCCGCGGGCCCGGCCCGCCAGTCTCGCTGCGCCTATGAATGAAAAGCCAGTCGCTCGACCAGATGTCGCAACCACCGCGCCGGCGGTGCCGCAAACTGGGTCATCGAGCCGGCCCGCCAAGGACGCCGCCGTTCCGGCGATCAACGACTGAAGCATGATCCCGAAAAGTGGACGCAGGTTTCCAGCATGCGTGAAGCCGTGCTAGCCGCTGGCGCTCCTAATACCGAATCAACTTAAATCATTTTCGCTTTAGCCGCCGCAAAAAAGCGCCCCGGATTTCCGGGGCGCTTGGTAATGCATCGCTAAAGACCGTTAGGCGGCCTTCTGGTTCGCGATGACGGTCGGGCCGTTGGCCTGGCCGTTGATCGGGATTGAGCGCGGCTTCTTCGCCTCGGGGATCTCACGCACCAAGTCGACGTGCAGAAGACCGTTTTCGAGGCTCGCGCCCTTCACCAGCACAAAATCAGCGAGCTGGAACACGCGCTCGAAGGTACGCGCCGCAATGCCCTGATAGAGCACGTCGCTGCGTTTCTCTTCTTCCTTGGCGTTTTTTTCGCCGCGGATCGTCAGCGTATTCTCCTTCGCCACGACCGAAAGCTCTGGCTCATTAAAGCCGGCAACCGCTACCGAAACGCGGTACGAATTCTCGCCGGTCCGCTCGATATTGTAGGGCGGATAACCGGGAGCCCCGCCCTCGAAGCCCTGATCGAGCAACGAGAACAGACGATCGAAGCCAACGGTCGAACGATAAAGGGGTGATAAGTCGAAAGTTCGCATGGCATATCCTCCTTCTGAAGCGACATGCGGATGACCCGCCCAATTGGGCCGAGCCGGATTGCGCAGCCCTGGATGGCCTGCGCGGAATCGATATGGGGGCCTTATCCGGGTCTCGCAAGGGACTATAAGTATTTGATTGTTCAAATTAATATTGCAAGGCCGCGAACCGGCGCTTTGACCTTTCGCAGAAGTTCCGCGACCGATTCCCAGTCTTTATCGGCGTGGCACGTTGAGCGGGCGTCAGCTGCTGTTATAAGCGAGCGCTACGGCTCGCCCGAAACACTCTTTCATGAAACTTGTCTCGATTCCCGCGAACCCGGTTCCCGACAACTTTGTCACCGGCGCGCTGACGACCCCTGACGGCGTGACGCTTCGCTTCGCCCGCTGGCTGCCACCGGCCGGGCGCCGCGGCACCGTATGTATTTTCCAGGGGCGCTCGGAATGGATCGAAAAATATTTCGAGACCGTGCGCGATCTGCGCGCACGCGGTTTCGCGGTCGCGGCGCTGGACTGGCGCGGGCAGGGACTCTCGGATCGTGCGCTCAAAGACCGCCGCAAAGGCTATGTGCGCGATTTTGCCGACTACGATCTCGACCTTGAAACTTTCATGGGCGATATCGTCTTGCCCGATTGTCCGCCGCCGCTGTTTGCACTCGGCCATTCCACCGGCGCCAACGTTCTTATCCGCGCCGCGCATCGTGGCCGGCACTGGTTCGATCGCATGGTCTTAATTGCGCCGCTGATCGCGCTCGGCGGCGTGGATTATTCCATGGGCACAGGTTGGGCCATCGTCCGCGCGCTGCGTTTGGCCGGCTTGGGGGGGATGTATGTGCCGAGAACCGACACCAGCATCGTCGAATCCCGGCCCTTTCTCGGCAATATTCTCACGTCCGACCCGGTGCGTTATGCGCGCAATGCCGCGATTCTCGAGGCAGAGCCGGCGCTCGCGCTCGGGGCGCCCACCGTCGCCTGGTGTGACTCGGCATTTCGCTCGATGCGCGCATTGCGCGAACCGAGCTATCCGGCGCGCATTCGCCAGCCGATGCTGATTGTGGCCGGCGGCAACGACCAGATTGTTTCAAACTCCGCAATTGAAGACTTCGCCGGCCTGTTGCGGGCCGGTTCGCAGCTCGTCATCGTCGGCGCGCAGCACGAGCTCCTCATGGAGCAGGATCGTTTCCGCTCCCAGTTTTGGGCGGCCTTCGACGCCTTTGTTCCCGGCACGCCGCTTTATTGAGATCTCAACCGCGCTGCGGCTCAGCTTTTCAGAAGTTCAAGCGCCTGCGCGTGGACGCGTTTGTCGCCGGCCGCCACGATGCGGCCGCCGTCATGCGGCCGGCCGTTTTCCCAAGTGGTGATGATCCCGCCGGCGCCCTCGATGATCGGAATGAGCGGCAGCACGTCATGGGGCTTGAGTTCGGTCTCGATCACGAGATCGATATGGCCGGCCGCCAGCACGCAGTAAGCGTAGCAATCGCCGCCGTAGCGCGACAGCCGCACCGCGCGCTCGACCTGTTGAAAGCGCTGCCGGTCGCTCGGCGTCATTAACAGCGGACTGGTGGTGCACAGCACGGCATCCTCGACCGAGGCGCAGGCGCGCACGGCCAAGGTTCGATCGCCAGCCGGGCCGCGATAACGGGCGCCGCGGCCATCGCCGGAAAAATGCTCGCGGGTGAATGGCTGGTGCATCATGCCGTAAATCGGCTCGCCGCGGCGGGTCAGCGCAATGAGTGTTCCCCAGGCCGGCATGCCGCAAATAAACGATTTGGTCCCGTCGATCGGATCGAGCACCCAGACATATTCAGCGTCGCGCCGCTCCACGCCGAATTCCTCGCCAACGATGCCATGCTCGGGGAATGTCCGTTTGATCAGGGCGCGCATAGCCGCTTCGGCGGCGCGGTCGGCGGCGGTTACCGGATCGAAGCTGCCCGAGCGGCTCTTGTTCTCGATGCCAAGCGCACTGCGGAAGAATGGCCGGATGGTCTCGCCGGAAATGGTGGCGAGTTCATCGACGAAGGCACTAAAGTCGATCGCCGTCATCACAATCCCTGCAGTTCGAGCCTATACCCCCATTGTGCGCTGCCGCTCTGCGGTCTGCAGAAAGGCCGACCGCTATTCGGAAATTCTTCGGCCGCTATGCACGGAAGCCGGGTTGGCGAAGTTTTGAGCAGACGAGGTCGCCCGGATAGGATATTGATATTCTGAGAGTTTTTCTATGTTGCCCGGCAAATATGCATAATCCTCAGAAATTATATGGGGAAAATTCGCCTATCGGTCGCGGATCAGCCTTGAATTTTGTGCGGCGCAGTGTATGTTGCTGCAGTGCGGTAGCGAGAGAGTCTCTCCCGTTACCGTCGCCCTCCTTGGGCGTTTCCTCCCTAGACTTGGGCCGCTCCCGCAAGGTGAGCGGCCCTTTTTCTTAACTCTCCCGCCTATTCAGCGGCGGCTCGGTAAGGCCGCAGCTCTTCAATTGGGATTTCGGCGAGCCGGTCGGCCAATATTTCAAACTCCTGCGCCAGCTTGGCAAAGGAGGCTGAGGGTTCGTATCGGCGCTCATCCATGTATAGCGCGCGGTTGATCTCAAGCTGAATGGCGTGCAACCCGGCGGTCGGGTTGCCGTAATGCTCGGTGATGAAACCGCCAGCATATGGCTTATTGCGGCTCACGGTATAGCCGAAGCCGCGCATGCATTGCTCGATCGTTTCCGGCACGACGCCGACGCAGCTTGTGCCGTACCGATCACCGAGCACGAGATCGGCGCGCGGACGCTCATCACGGCCCCCCGTGCTTGAGGGCATCGAGTGGCAATCGATCAGGATAGCAGCGCCAAAATCGCGTTGCAGCTGCATGAACAACCGGCGCAGCGCCCGATGATAGGGTTTGTAAAGGCCATCGATACGGCGCATCGCTTCGGCGACCGCGATACGCTGATCGTAGATTTCCTGGGCGTCGCCGACCACGCGCGCCACCGTGCCGAGGCCTCCCGCCACGCGCATCGAGCGCGTATTGGCGAACGAAGGCAGCCTGCCGTCGAACATCCGTGGGTCGAGTTCATAGGGCTCGCGATTGACGTCAACATAGCAGCGCGGAAAGTGCGCCCGCACCACCGGATGGCCGCGGGTCACCACGCCTTCGATCAGCTCGCCGACGAAGGAATCCTCCGATCGGCGCAGGGTCGCCAAATCGAGCCGGGAAGTCAGCAGGAATTCACGCGGATAAACCCGCCCGCTATGCGGCGAGTTGAACAGCAACGGACCACGGCACTCCGCCGGCTCCAGGGCTTCGAACGGGGGGTCGAATTCGTCCTGTAGTTCCGGCATGACGCTGGCGGGGCTTTCCTCGATTCGTCGCGTGGGCCTTGGGATATTTTCCATACGCGCCGGAGCTTGCCAAGGCCATTCGCTGCCGCGCCCGGCGCCGGGTGCGGCGCGCTTTCACCCGATGTTTACCTGACGTCCCGCTTATGGGATGCAGGGGGCCGGCGAAAGCCGGGTTCGCTGGCTATGTCCAAAATCCTGCTTGCCGAAGACGACATCGATATGCGGCGATTCCTGGTGAAGGCGCTGCAGAATGCCGGATTCGAGGTGATTTCCTACGATAACGGCCTATCCGCCTATCAGCGATTACGCGAGGAGCCGTTCGAGCTCCTGCTCACCGATATCGTCATGCCGGAAATGGACGGGATCGAGCTGGCCCGCCGGGCCGCCGAACTCGATCCGGACATCAAAATCATGTTCATCACCGGTTTTGCCGCCGTGGCCCTCAACTCGGATTCAAGCGCCCCCAAACACGCCAAGGTCCTGTCCAAGCCGATCCATCTGCGTGAATTGGTCACCGAAGTGCAGAAACTGCTCGCCGCTTGAGTGGACTAAAGCGCGCTTGGGCTACGCGCTTCTCACATGGCGCAAGAAGCCCTCGACGTTGCTCTGCACGCCGCGGGTATGGTCGAACAGCCGCTTGGTGGTCTCAAGCACTTCGTTCGAAGCCGTGAAAGTCGCATCCGCATGGCCGTTCAAATCGACCATGTCCTCCGCCACCGATCGAGAATTGTCCGCGGCGGATTGAGCGCTGGCGAAAATACCGGCGGTCGCCGCGGATTGCTGCCCGATCCCGGTCGAGATTTCCGTGGCAAAGGTTTTGAGATTTTTGATTGCCGCAATGATGTGGCTGATGGTCGAGACAACGGCGGCACAGGTTTCGCGCACCGCCCCAATCTTGCGCGCGATCTCGTCGGTGGCTCGACAGCTTTGCTGGGCCAATGTCTTCACTTCACCCGCCACCACCGCGAATCCCTTGCCGGCCATGCCGGCTCGGGCCGCCTCGATGGTTGCGTTCAGGGCCAGTAGATTGGTCTGCTGGGCGATGCCCTGGATGAGATCGGTAATCGGCAGAATCTGCTCCACCGAGGCGGCAAGCTTCGCCAGCTCGGCGCTGGCGCTTTCCGATTGCTCCGCGGTGTCGTTGGTGAGCTTGAACACATCATTTGTACGCAGCGCCAATTCATCGATCGTTCGCGACAGTTCGCTCGCCGCCTGCGCCACAGTCTCCACATTCTCGCGGGTATTGACGACGGCTCTTACCGTGGAGCCGGATTTCGTCAGCGTGTCTTCGGCCGCCTTGGCCATGGTTTCGGCGTTGTTGCGAACCGCGGTAACCGCTTCGACGAGCTGAGCGGCGATCTGCTTGACCGATCCCTCGAACTCCGCGGCCAGCGCGGCCATTTCCTCGCGCCGTTTCTGCGTCCGCTGCTCCTCCGCTTCGCGGCGAGCGAGCTGCATGGCCTGAATTTCGAGAACGTTGCGCCGGAAAATCTCGATTGCCTCGATCATCCGTCCGGTTTCGTCGGCGCGCTCCGCGTAATCCAGGCGCACGGTGGTGTCGCCGGTCGCCAGCCTTTGCATGGCATTGGTGATCGATGTGATCGGCTTGACGATCGATCTGGCAACAAAAGCCATGGCAGCGACGCTGACCAGAAAGCAGCTGATCAGCCCAATGCCGAGCGAAAGCATCTCGCGACTGGTGGCAAACGATAGAGCCCCGACGATCGAATACGACCCCGCCATGATCGCATTCAGAATCTTGCGAATGTTGCCTTCGATTTCGGTGAAACTGTCGTCGGTTTGACCGAGCATCATTGTCGCCATCGGTGGATCGGTCCTGCCGACGTCGAGAACGTCCCTGGCGGTGCCCTCGTATTTCTGCAGCTTTTGGTCCAGCGCGCTCAGTTGGGCCTTGATCTCGGCGGAGAGGTCCTGTCGCGCCGCGAGCTCATTGAAACTGGTCCTGACGGACGAAAAGTCGGTCTCAATTTCGTCTCGCAGAGTCTGCAGAAGTTTTTCATTTACGCCGTTACTCGCCCAGGACACATAGCGGAAGATCCGCATATGCGCGGCAACGACCGAGTTATTGACCATCACCGCCGCGCTGCGGCTCGGCAGGTTGGAGCTTGAAAGCTCGTCCAAATTCCGAGAGATCTCGCGTGAACCGAGCACCGCAATCACGCCCATTCCGATCAAGCAGATTAGCACCACCGCGGCTGCGATGAAGGTCTTGGTGCGACCGTGAGAAAAAACGTGACGCCGGCTCGTTGGCGAATGTCCGCATGGTGTTGCTTGTCCGGCAATGTCCTCGATTGGCCGAGAGCGTTACTCCCGGTACACTCCAACGCCGACGAAATAATCGCCCATCTTTTCGACGTAGCTGGTCTTGTCTTCGATCTTGTTGTTGATCGGGTTAGGCCACTTGTAATTGACCCACCCAAAGCCGGGTCCGCCGGCGATATGGATCATTTCACGGATCAGGTATTTGCCGTCCTGATCCTTCAGGTCGAGCAGGTTTTTGCCGATCAACGCCGGCCGCGCGCCATGCGCGACGCACCGACCGCTTAAGTCGTAAATGAAGGGATAGAGGTCACGATCGTGGAAAGTTGCGACGGACTTGTCCGAAACCGCTTTGAACGTCGAGTCAGCGCCTGCTTTTGCGAACATGTCTTCGACGCGTTTGACCATTGCGACGGCCTCGTCGCGGGTGCCGTATTCACCGGCGGACGCAAAGGAAGTCTGGGCCAGGAATGCAATCGCCGCGAACGCCGCAAACACCCGAAACATAGTGGGGCTCCATGAAGGGATGGCAGCCCGGTCACAATGGAGCAAGACAATTTAATGATTATTTAATCTGATCGTGCACCGAGCCTGATTTGGCGCGCGAAGCAGCTGTGAAACGCCGGTTTTTGCGGCCTCGAGCCCACGCTTGTGCCGATATTCAAGGGCTGCGCCAATCATCGACCGGCGTTCAATACGTCGGCTATCCAGTCGAACATGTAGTGTACGCCGATCGTAATGTTATCGACCTGGCAATGATGAAAGCCACCCTCGTCGCGACTGAAGACTTTGAGCGCCTTCTGCTTGGAGCCAGCCACTTCAAATAGCTTCTCGGCCAGCTCAAGCGGTATCTGCTCATCGCCGGCGCCGTGCAGCAGTAAAAACGGGCAGGCCATCTTTTGCACGATGCCGTCGAGCCGGAAACCTTCGAGTTTTTTCAGCGCGGCGGCGCGGTCGGAAACGCCCAGCACCCATTGCAGATGCTCGGGCGGTACCGAAAGCGATAAGACCTTGCCGGAATCGAGCTCTTCCAGGCGGCGCGCCCAAATCTCGTGATAATCCCATTGCGCGCCCCAAGCGACGCAACAGGCAAAACGCGGCTCCAGCGCGGCGGCGCGCGGCGCGTAATAGCCGCCAAGCGAGAGCGCCATGACGCCGATCCGTGTCGGATCGAATTCGTCGCGTGCGGCAAGATATTCGTAAGCCGGCGTTGCGTAATTCTCGGTTTCGGCAATCAGCGGCAAATTGCGAAAGCGGACGCTCTCGCCGTTACCCGGTCCGTCGACAATGAGACAACCGACGCCGCGCGCGGCGAGATCGGGGATGCCATAGCCGTATTGCAGCTCCTTGGTGACGTCGAAACCGTCAAAAAAAATCATTGCCGGTGCCGGGCGCGCGCCCGTCGCTTCTCGGTCGGGATGCACCAGCAGCGCCGGCAGGCTGGTATTTTCGTAGGGCACCTCGACCGGCTCAATGCGCGGGCGGCGAATCATCGCGGCGGCGTCCTTGAACAGTGTCACCGCGCGTGCGTAGACGTCCATGCCGCGTTGCGAGCGCGGTTGAATGAATCGCTCCCCGGTCTGGTAATAGCGCGTTGCCCGCATGAAGCAGGAGGCGGCGGTCAGCTTGTGGCCGGCGCGGAGCGCGTCACGGCCGCGCGCCTCGATCTTCTCGCCCATCCGCGCCCATTCCTCGAACCATGCGGAATCATCGCCGACCCTGTCGGCGAGCGCGCGGCCGACACGATTGACTTCATCGATCTCGACCCCGGTCCATGGCGCCGCGGAGAGGCAGATCAATAGGCCCATCGACCACCGGTAATTGCCCGGAAAATAGAGGAATGCGGGATCGTCCCTTTTCTCGTCCGGCATGCTGGCTCCGTGGCTATAATTCGGCGGCAGGGTCTTCGACGAGGAAACATATGCGGGCGGACAGAATCAAATATCCGATGGGCGCGGTCACGGCGGAGGGGGCTCTGATCTATGACGAGAATGTGTCGGGGAAGCGTCCCGCCGTGCTGCTGGCGCCGAATTGGATGGGCATGACGGACAACGCTATCCAGCGGGGTCAGCTGGTGGCCGCAAATCGCTACGTGGTTTTCGTTGCCGACATGTACGGCGCCGGAACGCGACCGGTCGATTTCGGCGAGGCGGCGGCCTTGGCCAACCCGTTGCGCGCGGACGCCATCGAGCAGCGCAGGCGCATCAAAGCGGCGTTTGAGACGATGATCGCGCAAGCAAAAACGCGCAATTTGATCGACGACCGCCGCGCCGCGGTCGGTTTTTGCTTTGGCGGCGGCAACGTCCTGGAGCTGGCGCGCGACGGGGCCGATCTGGCAGCGGCCGTTTCGATCCACGGTGACTTAAAAACCGCGCGGCCGGCCGAGCAGGGGAGGGTCAAGGCGGCGCTGCTGGTCGCTCACGGCGCCCCCGACCCGGTGACGCCAAAGGCCGACCGCGATGCTTTCGAGGCGGAAATGAATGCGGCCGGGGCGAAGTGGCAGATGGTGGTCTTTTCGGGGGTCCTGCACGCCTATACCGATCGGGGCGCCGATGTTCCTGGAATTGCTGGCTGGGACGAAGCCGCCACGCGGCAGACCTACGCACTCACCCATCAATTCCTGGCCGATGCCTTCGCCGCCCGACTGTGAGTTGTGGGCCGCCTGCCGAGTTCTGGCAAAGCGGCCCAGCATCCGGCTCCGATGGCTGAACGTTTTGCCACAGAGCCCGCGGCCACCTGAGAAGATGAAGATTCCCTTCACAACCGATCGCCACGCCGGCGCGGAATCGGTGGGGCTCTCGCTCCGCCGCTGGCCAATCCTTGAGGAGGATGTTCAAAACTGGGCCGGGAACCGCGTTGCCCGTTGTAGCCTTCGGCACGTCGTGACACGATCGGCGGTCACCTTTTTTGCGGGTCTCGTAGTGCCATGCCACGTCGGAAATTTCCCTGGGCGTCTCTGACCGACGATGCACTGCTCGAGGTCCGGCTCAAGGATCTCAGAGTCACGGTTGCCGGCACCTGGCTCGAAAGCTGCCTCAAGGCGCTCTATCGCGAGCTTGACGAGCACGACATTCGCGTTCGGCCGCACGCCTGGATTTCCAGTGAATGGTTCAGCCCGGAAAACACCCCAGGCATCGCCATCCCGTTTTATCTGGCGCATCCCCGGCTGATGCAGCTGGAAAAGAGAATGATTCTCGAAGTCGAAGGCGGAACCTGGTCCGAATGCATGCGCATCCTGCGGCATGAATGCGGACATGTGGTCACCCATGCCTATCAGCTCTATCGCCGCCGCCGCTGGCAGCAGCTGTTTGGCCCCTCGTCGAAGCACTACCCGCGTTATTACCGGGCCAATCCCGCCAGCCGCAATCACGTTCAGAATTTGCGGCTGTGGTACGCGCAAAGTCATCCCGACGAGGATTTCGCCGAGACCTTTGCCGTGTGGCTGCAGCCGCGCTCGCATTGGCGCACCCGCTACGCCGACTGGCCGGCGCTCAAAAAGCTCGAATATGTCGACGAGCTAATGGACGAAATTGCCGGCAAGCGACCGACTCTGACGCATCGGGAAAAGGTCGATCCGATCAGCACGCTGAGTCAAACGCTCGGCGATTATTACAAAAAGAAGCGCTCGCTTTATCTTGTCGACACGCCCAAGACCTACGATCGCGATCTGCGTCGCTTGTTCTCGGACGATCCGCTGCATCATCGCCGCGAGGCGGCTTCATCGTTCATCCGGCGCAATCGCGCCGCCATGCGCGAGTTGGTCGCGAAGTGGACGGGAGAATATCAGCTGACCTTCGACGCGGTTCTCGACGAAATGGTTCAGCGCTGCCGTGAGCTGAACTTGCGAGCAATCGGTCCCGAACGCAAATTAATCATGGAATTCGCCGTGCTGTTGACCGCCAAGACCATGCATGCATTGTTTGGTCCGTCGCGGCGCAGGTGGATCGCATTATGAAACGGCTTCGCGTCCTGGTGCTCGTCCACCCGGACCTGATACCTCCGGAATCAAGCAAGGGCTACACCGAGCAAGAAAAAAACGTTTGGAAAACCGAATACGACGTGGTGACCACGTTGCGCACGGCCGGTCACGAGGTGCGGCCGCTTGGCGTCCATGACGAGCTCAAGCCGATCCGTGACGATATCGAAGCGTGGAAGCCCGATGTCGTGTTCACCTTGCTCGAGCAGTTTCACGGCGAGGCGGTCTACGACCAAAACGTCATCAGTTATCTCGAGCTGCTGCGTGTGCCCTATACCGGCTGCAATCCGCGCGGCTTGATGCTGGCGCGCGGCAAAGATCTGTCCAAGACGCTTGTGCAACATCACCGTGTTCCGGTACCGGACTTCGCGGTCTTTCCGATGCACCGCAAGGTCAAGCGCCCAGCGCGGCTGGCTTTGCCGCTGATTGTCAAAAGTATCAATGAGGACGCTTCATACGGTATTTCGCAGGCGTCGGTTGTCGACAGCGACGACAAGCTCGTCGAGCGCGTCAAATTCATCCACGAGCGCATCGGCACTGCCGCCATTGCCGAGCAATATATTGAGGGCCGGGAAATCTATGTCGGCATCGTCGGCAATGACCGCCTACTGGTGCTGCCGGTCTGGGAGCTGCAATTCAAGAACATGCCGCAAGGCGATTGGCTGATCGCCACCGAAAAGGTCAAACACGATACCGATTACCAAGAGCGCCGCGGCATTCTGCACGGCCCCGCCAAGGATCTGACGCCGGAATTGACGGCGCGCATTCAGGGTCTGGCAAAGCGCATCTATCGGACGCTTGAACTCGACGGCTATGCCCGGATCGATTTCCGCCTTGCCGCAGACGGCACTCCCTATTTTCTCGAAGCCAATCCGAATCCCGAAATCGCCGAAAGCGAGGAATTTGCCACGGCCGCCCGTCATGTCGGGATCAATTACCCGGATCTGCTGCAGCGGATCGTGGCGCTTGGCGTGCGGCGGCGCGGGGCAACAAGCATCGTTGCCGCATAAGCCGTGACGGTGCGTCTTGCGCTTACGCGCTCCTATGCCGCTCCCGACCACCGTGTGGGGTGTGCGCCGCCTCGTGCTTTGAAGCATGCCCTTCACGCGCGACATGCGTCGTGTCGCGTTTGGCTTCGTGTGCGCCGCGTCCCGCGCGAGCGATACGCAATACCTCGTGTTTGGCTTCGCGCTTCGACGCCGGCTTGGAGGTTTCGCGAGCAAGACGGCGCGCTTCGTGTATCCGCTCATGTTCGCTTTGGCGGGGTTGCTCTGGTGCGGCCGGGATGGTGGCTTGCTTGGTCGCATCCGGATCTGGCGTTTCTCCGTCTGCCGCCGGTGTGCGTTTGACGCGCTCCAACTCGCTCTGCTGCATCTGTTCCTGCTCGACATTGGCGAAAGCCGGCAGGCTGCGGCACGGCAGGTGCGGCACGAAGGTCAGCGCCGCGTTGTCGATCGGCATGGTCTTCCAGGTTTCCACCGACAGTCCGGTGACGCGCACGACATAATTGCGGGTTTCGCGCGGCAGGCTGGCGCGACGCTCCAGCCACTCGATCACGCGGTGCGCGCCCGCATTGTAAGCGGCGGGAACAAAGCCCAAATTGCCGAATTGCAGGCGCAGTCGCTGTAAAAAGCGGCCGAGGCG
>Ga0307479_10002525_pt1 | contig 16630 bp, 11 predicted proteins | sample atmos_gasesECM4C_FD_203743 | JGI IMG/M metagenome (GOLD analysis project Ga0307479, IMG submission 203743) | Hardwood forest soil microbial communities from Morgan-Monroe State Forest, Indiana, United States - atmos_gasesECM4C_515 | ecosystem: Environmental > Terrestrial > Soil > Temperate... | reverse complement strand
ACGGGCAGGCGTCCCACAAACTCGGGAATCAGCCCGTAACGGATCAAATCGCCCGGCTGCACCTGCTCAAGCAGCTCGGTATTCCGGCGCTGAGCCGTAGTTGGTGGGGAATCCGTGTGAAAACCCAGGGAGCGCCGGCCGGCACGCTTCTCAATGATTTTCTCCAAGCCTACAAAGGCGCCGCCGCAGATGAACAGGATATTGGTCGTATCCACGGGCGTAAATTCCTGGTGCGGATGCTTGCGTCCGCCCTGCGGGGGCACGTTGGCCACCGTGCCTTCCAGGATTTTCAGCAGCGCCTGCTGCACGCCTTCGCCGGATACGTCGCGGGTAATCGAGGGGTTCTCGTCCTTCTTGGCAATCTTGTCGATCTCGTCGATATAAATGATGCCTTGCTGGGCCTTCTGTACGTCGCCATCGGCGGCCTGCAAGAGCTTCAGAATAATGTTTTCGACGTCTTCTCCGACGTAGCCGGCCTCGGTCAGCGTCGTGGCATCGACGATGGCAAACGGCACTTCCAGCATGCGCGAGAGCGTTTGCGCCAGCAGCGTCTTGCCGGTGCCCGTTGGCCCTATCAACAGAATGTTGGACTTGCTCAGCTCCACCTCGCCCGGCTGCTTGTTCAGGAAAATCCGTTTGTAGTGGTTGTACACGGCCACGGCAAGTTTTTTCTTCGTCCGGTCCTGGCCGATAACGTACCCATCGAGGAAGCGCTTGATTTCCGGCGGGCGTGGAAGCTGCCGCGCCGGCGCGGTGGCCTGTTCGCGCTTCTCGTCCTCCAGAATTGTCTGACAAACGCCCACGCACTCATTGCAGATGTACGCGCGCGGGTAATCCGAAGGCGAACTGATCAGCTTCTCGACCTGTTCCTGCGTCTTATGGCAAAAGGAACAGCGCAAGGGTTCGTCTGGGTTGAATTTTTTCACCGGTGTGAAGGCCTCGTCTCCGCCGGGCTTCGACGGAGTCTCTGTCCCTATTCTAGGCTGATTTTTTCCCCGAGCAAGAGAGAAAGTCGCGGCGCGCAGACAAACGGGAAACTGCATTCCGTTGCTGTTTTCCCCGGCAAAGTGCTTCGCGCCTTAAAAAATCAACGGTGCTTGAAAATAATCTCGTCGATCATGCCGTATTCCTTGGCTTGTTCGGCGGTCATGATGTAGTCGCGCTCGACGTCCTTCTCGATACGCTCCGCCGTCTGACCGGTATGCTTGGCCAGCAGTTGATTGATGGTCGAGCGCATGCGCAGGATTTCCTTGGCGTGGATATCGATATCGGTCGCCTGCCCGCCCAACCCGGACATCCACGGCTGATGAATCAGGATGCGCGCATTCGGCAAGGCAAAGCGCTTCTTGGGAGCGCCACCGACCAGCAGGACGGCCGCAATCGAAGCCGCTTGCCCGACGCAGGTGGTCACCACGTCCGGCTTCACGAACTGCATCGTATCGTAAATGGCGAAACCCGCGGTGATCGAGCCGCCGGGCGAGTTGATATAAAGCTGAATGTCTTTCTCCGGATCTTCGGCCTGCAGGAACAGCATTTGGGCGGTGGCCAAATTGGCGACGTGGTCGTCAATCGGCGTGCCAATAAAAATGATGTGCTCTTTCAGCAGCCGGGAATAGATATCGTAGGCCCTCTCGCCGCGGCTGGTCTGTTCGACCACCATGGGTACGAGAGTTGTCGCTCTATAATCGGGTCCGTCGAAGTTTTTCATGGATTTTAATGTCGCTGGCGCTTAGCCGGAGTGTTTCACTTTGCATCCGCCGCGCTGGCCTGCCCTTGCAGCCTCGCCGCTGCAACGGTTTTGATTGTGGCTTGCTGCGCTAGCCAATCGAGTGTTTTGTCGCTGCGCAGCTTCGCTTTTATCCTATCGAGCGTACCCTGCTTTGTCAAACGAGCGCGAAGTGATTCCGCCGATTCGTTACTATGCCCGGCCATGTGTTCGAGCTCGTGCGCGACTTCATCTTCCGTCACGTCGATTTTCTCCGCGGTGGCAATGCGGTCCACGATCAGTTCCGCCTTCACGTCGTCCCTCGCACGCTCTCCTTGCCGCCGCCGCAGCGCCACCCAGTCCACGTTCACCGCGCGCGGGTCCACTCCTTGCGCCGCCAGTGACCGCACCACGCGCTCCAGCCGCACATCCATTTGCTGCTCCACCAACGATTCCGGCACGGGGAAGTCGTGCAGCTTCACGATTTCTGCCAGCACTTTCTCGTGCAGCAGTTCCTTGTGCCGGTGATCGCGCTGATGTTCCAGCCCTTCACGGACTTTCTTCTTCAGCTCTTCGAGCGTTGCCGCGTCGCTCACATCTTTCGCGAATTCGTCTGTCAATTCCGGCAGCTTCTTTGTCTTGATTCCCAGCACTTCCACCTCATAGTGGTACTTCTTGCCGGCGAGTTTCGCGTCGGGGTAATCTGCGGGATAATCGACGTCAAAATTCTTGTGCTCGCCGGTCTTCGCACGTTTTAGATTCGTGTTGAAAGGCTCCATGGTTTCTTCCGCCCCGATGTGGCAGAGCACGCTCTCCGCCCGCAGCGGCTCCCCGCCACCTTCCGGCGTGCCCAGCAGCTTCACTTGCGCGAAATCCCCATCCTCGATGGCCCGGCCCTCCACGGGAGCAAAAGCCGCGGCGCGCTCGCGCATTTCTTCGAGGGTTTTGGCCACGTCTTCCTCCGTGATGTCCATCATGGGCATCTCCAAGGCCAGGTTTTTGTAATCGCCCAACTGAAATTCCGGCAGCACTTCAAACACGGCCAGGAACTTCAGCGGCTGGCCTTCATGGAAATCCAGCTTTTCCACGTGCGGTTGCGAAACCGGCGTCAGCTTCTGCTCCGCCACGGCCTTCTCCACGCGCTCCGGCACCAGCGTTTGCAGGACTTCTCCCTTGATTTCGTCCGCGAATCTTCGCCGGATCAGCGATACCGGTGCTTTCCCACGGCGAAAACCCGGGACGTTCGCGACCCGGGCAAACTCTTTGGCCACGCTTTCGATCTTCTTCGACACTTCTTCCGTGGGAATTTCCAATTCCAGCTCGCGGCGGCAGCTTGCCTCAGACATGCTGTAATCCTCTTTCCTCCGCAGGGTTTTGCGTCAGGGAACAATAAGGTCAGGCGGGCGGGGTTCCGCGCTGCTTCGCAAATGCCATTATAGCAGACGCCCCGCCTTCGCTTCTGGTCTGACGCGGTTGTGCTTTGTTCTCGTGCAGTGCGCCGCGAGAGCCAAATATAGGGCAAGGCCGGCAAGAAGAACAGGCGGCAGCCAGCCGGCCATCGCTTACTCTCAGGGCAAACCGCACCCTAAACGAGCTTATCGCTCTACTTTGCGCGGGTCAGGAGGCCGCGCGGCGGGCTCAGAAATCCACCACTGATTGTCGAAGGGGTCCTTGACCGCGCCGACGCGCGCTCCGTACGGCTGCGATGCCGGCGCATGCATAGGCGTCGCTCCGGCTTCTACGGCGCGCTGATACCACGAGTCCACGCCATCCACGTTGAGGTAGAACATCGTAGGCATCGGCTGATATGGCCCGCGCGCCTCACCCAGTGCAATCCGGGACTCGCCCATGCGCAAGAGCGCATGGCGCACGGCGCCATCCGGGTCGTCGTGGCGCTCCAGCACCTGCGCCTGAAAAGCGCGCTCGAGGAAATCGATCTGCTGTGCGCCGCTCCGCGGATGCAGATACGGAGTTACGGTGGTCAAGCCTTCGCGAATATATCTTGCGCCGCGATGCGTGGAAATGTACCAGGTGTTTCCGCCAAGGTCTTTGATGCCGGCTTCGCGATCGCCGTAGGGCTGATCGACCGGCTCCGAGATCGACGTGGCGCCGAGATCGAGCGCCCGCCGGTACACCGTGTCGGTATCCTCCACGAAATACCACAACGCGGTGGGCAACTCCGGTCCGCGAAACTCGCCGCCGCCGCCCACCATCAACATGGAATCACCCAGCTCAACCTCGATATGGTAGCCGCCTGCGGAGCCCTTGCCTTGCACATTGACCAGGGCTCCAAACGCGTGCTTGTAAAATTCCACGAGTTCGAGAGCTTTTAACGCCACGATATAGGGGGTTACTGTGCGCAATTTCACAGCTTCCTTGGAAGAAATAGCGGCAGTTTGTGGTGCTGGTGCAGTGCTCATAAGCATCTCCTTTTTCAATTGTTCACGGAATTCGATACGCGGAAGGCCTCGCAAATCCTCGGCGAGCCGAACCAGGGCGGCCAATTGCGCGTTGCCTTGCAAGCGCCTTTGTGACGCGCGGCCTGCCGGGCGCGCCAGCAGCGCTTGCACGGCTGCATCGAGTTGTTGGTAGCGATCCTTCTTAGCCATCTTACTTTCCCGATTTCCTGGCCGATTTCGCGTTCAGCTCAGCCCGCAACTTCTCCAGCGCGCGGAACTGGAGTTGTCTCACCGCGCCTTCACTGCGGCCCATCTCTTCGGCAATTTCGGAAACGTCTTTCTCCTCGGCGAAGCGCTGCACGATCACGCGGCGTTGCTCACCAGGCAGGCCATTGACCAGCCGGTAGAGGCGCGCGCGCTCAGAGCTCAAGGCAATTTCTCTTGTCGCCGGCGCGGCGGAAATGACGGAATTCGCCAGCTCCTTTTCCCGCGCGTTCCGCTTCCAACGATCGGCCACGGCGTTTCCGGCAATGCGCAGCAACCAGGCTGCGAAGGGCGTGCCGCGCCACACGTACTTCTTCAGGCTGCTAAGCGCGCGGCGGAACACTTCTGAAGTAACGTCTTCGGTCTCCGCACGATCCCGCAAACGCCGGCCAATGAACGCGTACACCTGCTCGAAATGCTCTTCATAGAGATCGGCGAAGTGGGTTGGATCGCGCTGTGCCGCTTCCACACGAAGGCGCTCGTCCGCGCCGGAGCGGGAGGTCGCAGTTGGTCGAGTCCTCCTCGACAGAACCTGCTTGGCCATCTCGCTTAGTTTAACTGTCGAGAAAGAGAATCGTTACGGTGGAAGTTACCTATGCCGCCAGCGGCAAGCTCCATCCCCAGCGCAGGCATTCGTTTTCCTCTTCATTGCCTCGGCGCGCTTCCTTCAGGTACCTTTTCATGGGTATGCAAGCCACTCCCGCTCCTTCGACCGAGAGCCCCAACGCGGCGCAAGCGTCCGCCTTTGACGCGCATCATCCGCCCTCGCGCGAAATCATCGACAAGTGCGTGCATTGTGGCTTTTGCCTCCCCGTCTGCCCCACCTATACGTTGTGGGGTCAGGAGATGGATTCGCCGCGCGGCCGCATCTACCTGATGAAGCTGGCCGCGGACGGCATCGCGGAAATGAATGCCACCTGGGTTAGCCACTTCGATCGCTGCCTCGGCTGCATGGCCTGCATGCCCGCGTGCCCCTCGGGAGTGGATTACGGCAAACTGATCGAAGCCACCCGCGCCCAAATTGAGCGAAACACTCACCGCACGGCGGCCGAGAAACTCCACCGCCGCTTCATTTTTGACACTTTCACGCGGCCGGAGCGGCTCCGTCTGTTGCGTCTTCCGTTGCTCGCTTACCAAAAACTGGGATTGCAGGCCGTCGTGCGCGCCTCCGGTGCGCTGAAATTGCTCCCCAAAAAATTGCGCGCGACGGAATCTTTGATACCGAAGTTCGGAGCGTACGAATCGGTCGCGGAGATTACGCCGCCCGTCGGAACAAAGCGCCGCCGCGTCGGGTTGCTTCTCGGTTGCGTGCAGCGCGAATTTTTCTCGCAGGTAAATGCCGCCACCGTTCGCGTTCTCTCTGCCGAAGGCTGCGAAGTGATCGCGCCGCAGGCGCAAGCCTGCTGCGGTGCCTTGCTGGTGCATGCCGGCGAAGAAAGCGCAGCCCTGGATCTGGCTAGGAAAACAATCGACACGTTCGAGAAGGCCGCTGTCGAAACGATTGTCACCAATGCGGCCGGCTGCGGCTCCAACGTGAAGGAATACGGCCACCTGCTGCGTGACGATCCCCACTACGCCGAGCGCGCCAGGAATTTCTCCACCAAATGCAAGGACGTCAGCGAGATTCTCACGGAACTCGAGCCGCGCCGCGAGCGGCATCCGCTACGGCTGCGCGTCGCGTATCACGATGCATGCCACTTGCAGCACGCCCAAGGCGTCCGGACGCAGCCGCGATCTCTGCTCTCGGGCATTCCCGGCCTGCAACTGACGGAGATTCCCGAGGCCGCTCTCTGCTGCGGCTCTGCTGGAATCTACAATCTGGTGCAGCCGGATGCCGCCGGCGCTCTCGCAGACCGCAAAGCCGATCTCATCGTCCCGCTGCAAGCAGACGTCGTGGCCACCGGCAATCCCGGCTGCGTCCTGCAGCTTCAATCGGCGCTTGTGCGCCTGCGGCAGAAGACGCCGGTTGTCCACACCATTCAGATCCTGGACGCTTCCCTGCGCGGCGAATCGGCTGACTCTCTCGGGCGCTGATTGCTTCAAGCGGGCAAGCATTCTCCCCTCGTTTCCGCGCCGAAAGGGACGAGCAGCAAACCGATCGCGAAGGCGATCGAAGTCAGCGCCACGGGAACTCCCAGCGAGCCGTACCGTTGCACGCCCGCGCCCACAAGAAATGTGATGCCTGCGCCGGCGAACCGGGCGAACGACGTCGAAAACGCAAACGCACTGGCGCGGCACTCCGTCGGGTACTGCTCTGGAAGCCACAGCGTGTACACCGCGAAATTCGCTCCGCCGAATCCGAGAAAGAAGAGACAGACGAAAAACCACGGCAGCCCAGGAGCGCCGAGATAAAAAACTTTTCCAAACGTTAGCGCGATAAAGGCAAACATCAGTGCAAAATACAAGCCCAGCGCGCCGCGGCGCCCAAGTTTTTCCGCCAGCCACGGCATCACCAGGCAGCCGAGTATCGTCCCGAACGAAACCAGCATCACCGCTCGGGAAGCTAATTGTGCGGCAGCAGGCCCGATTCTTCCGGCCGCTTCCGCCAGCGTCGTCACCGCCGCCGGAACATAAACTGTGCCCGCCCACAATCCGCATATCGACGCGAGCATGTACAGGGAATTAAGAATCGTTCTGCTGCGCAAGGAACTCGAAAAGAGCGCCGAAAATGGCTGCCAGATTTTCCAGGAGCGCACCACGCCTTCCTTTTGTTTCCAGCGTTCCGGCTCGCTCACGCCGTGACGCACCCAAGCCAACAACAATGCGGGCACACCGCCGACTGCAAACATGATGCGCCACGCCCATTTCCCGAAATAACCGCCGATCACAAAATTCAGAATCGCGGCTAGAAAAATCCCGACGTAATACCCCGTGTGCATGAAGCCCGCGCCGGCTCGCCGCCGGTTTTCGGGCCACGCTTCGGCGACAAATGTTCCGCCCATAGCCCACTCACCGCCGATGCCGATTCCGGCAAGCAGTCGCAGAATGGCCAGTTCCCATACGTTAGTGACGAGCGCGCTGAGAAAGGTGAACACGGAATACCACGCGATGGTGAGCATGAGCGTTCGCACGCGCCCGAATTTATCGCCCACAGGCCCCCACAAAAACGCCATTCCCCATCCGAATAAGAACAGTGCAAACAGGATTCCGCCATAAAAACCGACGTTGCCTTTTGTTGCCGCAATACCCGAGCGCGGCAGAAGTTCGCGCAGCGAGGGCACCAGCACCAGCGCGTAAATGAACGAATCCATTCCGTCGAGTGCCCAGCCGCCCCACGAAGCCCAAAAGCCGCGAATCTGATTGCTCGTGAGCGGTGTGGAACCGGCTGCTGCTGCTTCCGAACGTGTTGTCATGCTCTTCATAACGGCGGCGACTATATCAAATCTGAATGTGGAAATACGGTGCTCTGTCGGTCGCGTGGCTGGTGGTTCGTGCTTGGAATCCTCATCTGTAGCCGCGCCAAAAGAAGTAGGCCGTCATCGCGGAGCCTATAACAATGACAAACGCCTTGATCCAAGACTGCGGGAGCTTCTGCGCAAAATGCGCGGTGGAATAACCGCCGAGGACCGCGCCCGCCGTCATGACCATGGCCTGCGGCCAAACGATGGCTTTCGTCACGATGAACGTTACCGTGGCAATTCCATTGATCACCCCGCCGAGCCGCACCTTGAGTTTGTTCATGGCGTGGATGTCGGTCATCCCCAGCGCCGCAAGCATAGCCAGGTTCATGATGCCGATGCCGCCGCCGAAATAGCCGCCGTAAACGGCCACCAGCAATTCAAAGATGGACGCGCCCGCCACAGACGCGCTGCTGGCATCGTGCGAGATGCCCGCGGAAATGCGCCCAGTGAGGTGCCTGCCAAAAGCGAAGAGCAACGTGGCTCCCAACATCAACCAGGGCAGCACGTGAAGAAAAGTCTGCGGCGGCGTGTGAATCAGCAGGATGGCTCCGGAGAGGCCGCCAATTAGGCTGGTAACGACGAGCGGAATCCACACTCGCGGTGGAATATTCAGCTTTTGCGGGTAGGCCCCGCCGCTGGCGGTGGTCCCGACCCACAGGGAAAGCGTGTTCGTAGCGTTCGCTGGAATTGCGGGAACGCCGGTAAACAACAGTGCCGGAAAGGCCACGAAAGTGCCCCCGCCGGCGACCGCGTTGATGCCTCCGCCGAGAGCGCCCGCGAAAAAAAGGAAAATGGCATTGTAAAAGTTCAAGGCATATTTTCTACCATGCGGACTTCACGATTCCAAAGGCCAAAGACGTAAACAACGTCGCCAAGAAGCGGCTGACTTGTTCCTGTTTGAAATTTCTGCTTGCATGCCGCATTTTTGGAATATACTTCGCCGGTCAGATTGGGGGCGTCCGTCCAGGCTTGAAGATAGGCCCGGCGGCGCGATTCAGCGGAAATACATCCAGCGGTGCCAGAAGGAAAAACAGGGCGGTCGATGACACTGGTGTCTAGAGACAGGCTGGGCGGAGGCCCGTTCGGGGCCGAACCGTCCGGCAAGTTGAGGCACTGGCAATCTTCAAGGAGGCCAGCCATGGTAAATCGGGCTTGCGCGAATTCTTCTCATTTTGGGTTGATGATTGTGGCGATGTTAATTTGCCTGGTTGTTTCCGCGCCTGCGGTTAACGGCCAAGTGGCTGGAGCCACGCTCTCCGGTGTTATTTCTGATCCGTCGGGCAAAGGGGTCCCCGGTGCCTCGGTGTTAATTAAGAGTGTGACGACTGGCATCGTTCGCGATCTGAGCACGGACACAGACGGCTACTACACCGCGCCGAATCTGTTGCCGGGAAGCTATGAGATTACTGTTACGGCGAAGGGATTTTCCACCACGGTGCAGAAAGGGATCACCCTCGCCGTGGGAGCCACCCAAGCGCTGAATCTAACGGTGCGCATTGGCCAGGTGAGTGAAAAGGTCGAAGTGAGCACTTCTGTGCCAACTGTGGAGCTGGCCACGTCCACTATTAGCGGGAACGTGGACGCCACGACCGTCCGCGAGTTGCCGTTGAACGGCCGCGACTGGACCACGCTGGCGACGCTTCAGGCGGGCGTTGAAACCGTTCCTGTGCAGCAGCCCAATCAGGGAACGGCTCCCAAGGGCAACCGTGGCTACGGGAATCAGATGACCATCTCTGGCACTCGCCCACAGCAGAACAACTACCGCCTGGATGGCATCAGCATCAATGATTATTCGAACGGCGCGCCGGGCAGCGTGGCGGGCCTCAATCTCGGCGTGGATGCGGTTGCCGAGTTTTCTGTGCTGACGAGCAACTACTCCGCGGAGTATGGCCGCACGTCCGGCGGCGTGATCAACGCCATCACCCGCTCAGGCACGAACCAGTTGCACGGAGGAATCTTCGAATTCCTGCGCAACAGCGCCCTCGATGCCAGGAACTTCTTTGATCCTGCGTCAATTCCGCCCTTCCGGCGCAATCAGTTCGGAGGCTTTGCCGGAGGACCGATCAAGAAAGACAAGACGTTTATCTTTGGCAGCTATGAGGGTTTGCGTCAGTCCCTCACTGGAACTGCCCCCGTGGTGGTGCCATCGACCACGGCCCGGCAGGGGCAACTGTGCGCCAATGCCGCCTGCTCAGCATTTACCCAATCTCCCGTGTCGACGAATGGAATTGGAACGTACCTCACCCAGTTCTGGCCTGCTCCCAAAGCGAGCGACCTCGTCTGCAACACTTTTCCAGGGGGGACCTGCGCCGTGGGCGGGCCAGGAGACACAGCCACTGAATCCGTGCAGACTGCCAGCACCGCCCGCGAAGATTTCTTCACCATGCGGGTGGACCATCATTTCTCAGAAAAGGACGGCCTCTTTGGCACTTACATGTTCGACGATGCGGTGACTCATTCGCCCGATCCGCTAAATACATGGCTAGTTGGCAATCTCTCCCGCCGGCAGGCGGTCATCCTCGAAGAAAACCACGTCTTCTCAGCGGTCTGGACCAACACGGTGCGGGCTGGCTTCAGCCGCGTTTCCGCGATTGTGAACTCCACCATCAGTGATATCAATGCGGCGGCAAAGGATAACACTCTTGGAATTTATTCGACGCATCCACAATTCGCGCCGCAAATCACGGTGGGGGGGATTCAGGGATCCGGCGGCGGTTTAGGTTCCGACCCCACCTATCACTATCATTGGAATTCCTACCAGTTTTATGACGATGCTTTTTGGACCCACGGATTGCATTCGGTGAAGTTCGGCTTCGCCCTCGAGCGCATGCAGGATAACGTTCTTGCCGACCTGCAACCAACGGGACTCATCGCCTTCTCTTCCCTAGCAAACTTTTTCAATAACAGTCCAACATCTGCGATAGCGACGGTTCCTGGAAACTTGACGGAGCGCGGCATTCGCCAGACTTTGCTAGGCGGCTACATCCAGGACGACTGGCGCTTGCGTCCACACCTGACCGTAAACCTCGGACTGCGTTACGAAATGACGACCGTACCCACCGAAGTTCAGGGCAAACTGTCCAATCTACGCACCATGAGCTCCCCCGTGACTTTTACCGGCTCGCCGTACTACCAGAATCCCACAAAAAGGAACTTCGAACCTCGGATCGGCCTCGCCTGGGATCCGTTCGGGGACGGCAAGACCGCCGTTCGCGCGGCATTCGGCTTTTTCGACTTCCTGCCACTTCCGGCCGCCTTCTCCCTGGCTATCGATCAATCGTTGCCTTTCTACCAGTTCTTTACGGCCTCGTCTTTTCCACAGTGTACCGGTGCGGTGAAGACGTTCCCGACCTGCGTGGGAGATCCCAACAACATCACTACTTCCGGACAAAGCGCGACGCTCCAGGATGCATTCATTCAGTTCAATCCCCCGCGCAACTACGTGATGATCTGGAGCCTGAACGTCGAGCGTGATCTAAACAAGAACACTTCCCTCATGGTGGGCTACGTGGGAAACCGCGGCGTGCACATGCTGAACCGCGAAGACGACGTCAACGACGTGCTTCCCACCGTGGCCTCGGATAGTCGCTTGATATGGCCGACTTTTTGCCCCACGAATCTGGCTTGCGGTTCCGGTCCCAACGCTCAAACCGCAGTGGCGACGCAATGCACAACTATCTCTCTTTCGCCGGGCTTTTGCAGGGTGAACACCACGGTTGGCGATATCCGCGGCCTCTATTGGACCGGAGATTCCTTCTACGATGCCCTGGAAGCAACGGTGAAAGAAAAGATCGGTTACGGCCTCAACTTCCAGGCTTCCTACACCTTTGGCAAAGCGATTGACACTGGCTCGGCGACGGTCATCGGGGACCCGTTCCAGACTTCCATCTCCAGTCCCTATTTCTTCTGCAAGACTTGCCGGCGCGGTCTCTCTGACTTCGACATCCGGCACAGCTTTTCGGCTCACTTGATCTACGATCTGCCTTCGCCAAAGAGCATGGGAACTCTCGGATCGACGGCCCTCGGCGGCTGGGAGATCGGTACGATTGTCACCGCGCAGACGGGCGTGCCATTCACTCCCATCGTAACGCAGGATGTCGGCTTGCAGAGCGCCGACAACTGGGCGTTCCCCAGCCGTATTGCCGGGTGCAATCCTATCGCCTCGAACCCCAAAGCCAATCCCAATGGCCCTATCTACTACAACCAGCAATGCTTCACCTTCCCCTTGCAGGGATCGATTCCCAATGCTCAATGCAATTATGGCCCGCTCGGGGGAATGACAGGAACCGATGGCATGGTCATTCCCAGCGTGATCAACGACGCGGTGACGGGCCAGCCCGCATGCTTGAACTTGGGAGGCAGTGTGCGGCGCAATTCGCTCATCGGACCGAAACTGGTGGACGTGGATTTCTCCGTGTACAAGAATTTCCCGGTCCATCGCATCTCGGAATCTTTCAAGGTTCAATTCCGGGCAGAGATGTTTAACATCCTGAATCACACCAACTTTGCTCCGCCGATCAACAACGTAGCGGTTCTTACGACCACTGCCGAAGCGAATGGCAACATCAACGGAACCTCCGTAATTCCGACGGCAGGACTGCTGGACCGCACCACCACGACCTCGCGCCAAGTGCAATTTGGGCTGAAGATCATTTGGTGAGCTCCTAATTGCCGTGAGCGCGCGCTGAAGCAGAATAAACGTTTAGGCCTGGACCAGCCCGCCCCTTTTTTGGACTGCGGCGGCTTGTTCACCCCGAGCCTCGAAGGAACACCACTTTCTCCCCACCGAAGCTTTGCTTCAGCAGTCCCTCCCGGTCTCTCTCGCAGCGAGGGATCGTGGCTAGACCTAAACGCCGGATAGTTGCAGCTTCGTTTCGCCATCACAAAAAATGCGTAACCATCTCTCGCGCCCATGCGTCCCATCCAGTAAGGAATGGGGATCGTGAGTCTTGATTGGTCGGTGCTAAATCCTAGGAGCCATAAATGCCAGCCGTAAAGTGCCACGTATGCGGTAAGCTCTATGCTTCTAGGTACGTTTCCATTCACATCCATCGTTCTCATCCCGAAATCGCCAGAGCTGCTGATCCTGCAAAGTTCGAAGAGAAAACCGCCGGACAAATCATCAATCTTTTCAACCAACTCTCGCCAGAAGCCCGTCAGAAAGTCCTCAGTACCCTTACCCTTCGCTGCGAGGACTGCTGAGAGCTGCAACCCGCCATCCGCGCCCACTGGTAGCCCAGGATCCTTCGCACTGTCGATTGAAGTCGAAAAGGAGACTGATGTCGAGAAGGAGACCCTCGGGGGGTCTCGCAAGTGTGGCAAACAAGGAGTTGAAAACCGCAGGGTGCGCCAGCCGAACTTCGCCGCTGAGCTCAGTCTAGGCACTACCCGCCTAACGGTACTAATTTCCAGCATTACTTTTGGCCTATTGGCCAACTTTCTGATTTCTCCTATTACGGAGGTGGACACCGAGCTCAAGAGTTCCCCAGCTCTCTTCTTGCCGGGCTTCGGTATCCCAAGATATTACAAACCGAGGGGGTTCCAATGAGAATCAGCGTCCGTCGTCTCGTGGTTTGTCTCGCAATCGCTTGCCTTATCTTCATCGCTTCCTTCACCAGCGCACGTAGCCAAGACGATGAGAGAAACTTCGCGCTGCAGTTCAACGCTGTGAACGGCAGCATCGCCACCGGCGCTCCCATCAACCGGACCGACAATCTGAGGATGGAAGCGCTCGTCCGCTACGACGGACCCAGCGCGAACGGCGGCGTCCTCATCTACAACGGCAATGGCTGCTGTAACGGGTGGGGGCTTCTAATGTACGGCACCAACCAAGGTTCGAACGCCGGCAGACTGGCAATCCTAGCCGGTGGCGTCACAGTTCAGGATTCCCAACAGAGTCTTACCCTGCCGGTCGGCGTGTGGCAACGCGTCCGCGTCGAATCGCGCGGCCAGCGCGTCACTCTTTCCTTCCCGGGCAAGGATCCGGGGCCCGTATTTTCATTCGGGACCGTGCCTCGCAACGATCTGAATTTCGAAGCGCCTTCTTCGGTCACCGTCGGTCAGGGCTTCAATGGCTTGATCAAGGACGTTCGTTTCACCAGTCTGGACACACCGAACACGCTTCTCGAATTCTGGAGGCTCAATGAAGGCACGGGGAGCACCGCGACGGGCGTCAATGGAGGCCTTCTAAACCTGACCAATACGACCTGGGTTCGGGTCCCCAGACACGATAACGACGACAACGACGACCGCAACGACAACTGAAGCATGGTTTCAGGTCGGGGCGGCTCAGCTTTGCGGTTCTTGCCCGCCACGGCAGGATGCGATGCTTCACACTTTCTCTGGCGCACCTAGCGACACTACGCGCTCAAGTTGTTTGAGCAGTGCTTCCTGCCAGGGCTCCTGTTTGCGAAACAGCGATTCCGCATGCGTGCGAAGGAAGCGCTGCTCTTCCGGCGTTAAGTCCATGCTCGTGAGAATGAACACGGCAAGGTCGGCCGTGCGCGGGCTGGCGCGCCACTCACTCAGGAGTTCAAAGCCGCTCACGTCTGGAAGTACCAAATCGAGGATGACCAGTTCAGGCAAAGAACCGGTCACCTGGGCTCGCGCTTGAGCCCCATCCGCGACGGCCGTCACGGCGTATCCCTTGGCGGTGAGCATTTCAGCGATGAATTCCCGGGTAGGCGTGTCATCTTCGACGATCAAGATGGGCCCCGCCGAAGCTGATGCAGGCCGGCTCCTGACGCGGCGCTCGATAGCAGCCAGAAGAGTAACTGTGTCCACTGGTTTGACGAGGTATTCGTCCGCGCCGAGCAATGCTCCCATACCTGGCTGGTCGACAATCGAGACCACGATCACAGGAATGTTTTTAGTGCGCGGATCCCGCTTTAGCTGCGTCAAGATCTCCCAGCCATTCCTCGGTTTCATCACGATATCCAGCGTGATTGCGTTCGGCTGAAGTTGCGCGGCAATCTCCAGGCCATCCTGCGGCTTATCGCACAGGGTCGCCTCGTACCCAGCGGAGGTCAGCTGCGATTGAATGAGCTGTGCTGCCGCCCGGTCATCTTCAATCACAAGAATGTGCGCGGGGACAGCAGATCTTGGACTTGACTCAGTTTTCGCGGAAGGTGACTCCCGCTTACCGACAGCAACGGGCAGGCTGAAATGGAAGCAACTTCCCAGGCCAATCCGGCTATCGAGACTCAATTCCCCACCGTGCAGTTCGACCAGGCGATGGGTGATAGCCAGGCCGAGGCCCGTTCCTTCAGTCTTCCTACGGGATTCTCGCAGGCGATAGAAGGCTTCGAAGATGCGCTTTTGCTCCTCGGGAGGAATCCCCGGGCCGTTATCGTGCACTTCGACTCGCACGCGGTCTTCGACTAAACGCGCGGCGAGTTCAATCCGCCCTCCAGCGGGGGTGAACTTGATGGCGTTACCGAGAAGGTTCATGAGCACTTGTTTGAGCCTGGTGGAATCGGCGCGGACGGACACGCCGGCCTCGACACTCTTAGTCATTTCCTGCGACTTCTTATCGGCCAGTGGTTGCATGGCGCTGAGCACTTCACCGAACACACTTTCCAGGCGCAAGCTCTCAATAGCCAGCTCCATTCGCCCGGCCTCAATTTTTGATAAGTCCAAGATGTCACTGATGAGGCTGAGCAGATGCTTTCCCCCAGTGTGGATGTGGCTGATATAACGCTGCTGTCGCTCGTTGAGCGGTCCGTAGCGTTCATCGGCAAGCAGATCGGAGAAGCCCAGGACGGCATTGAGCGGCGTGCGCAATTCATGGCTCATCGTGGAGAGGAACTGGTCCTTGAACTTGCTGCCGCGCTCAACTTCCTCTTTGGCAAGGAGGATGGAATGAGAAAATTCTTCAACCTCTTTCTTGGCGGCTTCAAGCTCCGCGGTGCGTTCCCGGACCCGTTGCTCCAGCCCATCATGAGCCTTTCGTAAAGCTCTCTCGCTCTGCTGGATCTGCGCCAACATCTCATTGAAGGCATCGATAAGGATAGCCAACTCGGCAGGGCTACGGATTGGCGTTGCGCGAACCGAATAGTTCTTATCTCGAGAAACGACCTTTGCAATTTTGCTCAAATCCACGATGGGTTCGGCAACAGCTCTGCGAAATATGGATGAGATCAGCAGGGCCGCCAACAGGCATGCGGAGAGGACGATGGCAGCGATTGCCGCGTATCGCTGTACGCGGCTATGCAACTCCTGCAAATCCGATCGGATGTAAACGGCCCCAATCGGCTTCCCCTCCAGCACAATCAAGCGTACAAGTGTAATCTCCTCATTTTTGATCCAGTGAGCCTCTGTTTGCCCCGAGGGAATTAGGGGCGGCACCGGGCTGCGGCCATCACGAGCGCGAGAGTACGAGGCGAAGGGCCGGCCATCGGGCAGATACACCTGAGCAGACAAGATATTGGGCGCAGCCTTGAGCGCCTGTAAAGTATTCTCTGCAGACTGCGGGTCGTTGAAGAGCAACGCGGAAACAGAATTGGAACCGATGATCTGCGCCTGGGTGGAGAGATTCCGCACCATGACCTGCCGGAAAGTGATCATGTCAAAGGCAATAAACGCGGCACATGCCAGCAGGAGCGCCGCGCCGCTGACCAGCATGTTCATCCATGTAAGTCTCCGGGAGATGGAATGGTTTTGAGGCTTGAACATGTGGGTCAATCTCCAGACCGGTCATTTCTTCTTACGGCTGCCGCTACTTTCAGCAATTCGGAACTCAAGACCAGCCTGGCATTTTCCGCGCTCGCCAGGTTGATCTCGAAACGAACTCTGTCTCCCTCCAGGACAAACTGGATCATGCCCCCACGGCGAGTAAAACCTGGCATGTCGCTGACGGTCAG
>Ga0307479_10002524_pt1 | contig 16631 bp, 16 predicted proteins | sample atmos_gasesECM4C_FD_203743 | JGI IMG/M metagenome (GOLD analysis project Ga0307479, IMG submission 203743) | Hardwood forest soil microbial communities from Morgan-Monroe State Forest, Indiana, United States - atmos_gasesECM4C_515 | ecosystem: Environmental > Terrestrial > Soil > Temperate... | reverse complement strand
GTTTTGAGGTCATTACCCGATGCAATGATGGTGGCGTTCGCTGCCGCTTTGCTGTTTGCGGTTCATCCCATTCACACCGAGGCCGTCACCTCGATCGTTGGCCGTGCGGAGTTGCTCGCCGCCGGATTCTTATTAGCGGCGTGGATCTTGCACCTGAACGACCGCGAGGTCCCTGCGCTCATCTGCTTGATGCTGGCGCTATTCTCCAAGGAATCCGCAATCGTTTTCTTGCCTTTGGTGCTCATTGGTGATTACCTCCGAGGCGAGTGGAAACCTGCGTCTCGCTATTTCCGAATTGTCGCCGTTAGTTTCGTCTATCTGGGCGTGCTGTGGAAGGTCGAAGGCGGCCACTTCGGCCGTGTGGATGTACCGCTCCTCGACAATCCGCTCGGGAGCCTTACGGTTAAGTGGCGGGTTCTGAACGCGCTTCGTGTCGCGTGGAAATACGTTGCGCTGCAGCTTTATCCCGCAACGCTTTCCTGCGATTACTCGTTCAATCAGCTTCGTACCTATCTCGATTGGCGTCACACCTTGCCGGCAACCTCGGCCGCAGTTGCGGTCTTCGGCGTTTGGCTTCGCGCAGTGTGGAGACGCCAGCGTGGGTTAGCCCTGGCGGGCGGGATCTACCTTGCCGGGTTTGCGGTTACGGCGAACATCCTGATGCCCATCGGAACCGTCATGGGGGAGCGCCTCGCGTATCTTCCGTCAGCAGGATTCTGTTTGTTGGCTGCACTGGCGTGGAGCTGGCTGTGCAAGCGCCAACATAAGCTTGGGCTCGGCCTGCTGGCTCTTGTCGTTGCGGCACTCGGAGTCCGCACGATAGTTCGCAACCGCGACTGGAGAGACAATCTGACGCTCTGGTCCGCCGACTCCCGCGCCGTACCGGACAGCGCCAAAATCCACGTTATGCTGGGAAGCGCCTACGTGGACTCCGGCCAATTCGATCCCGCGCTCAAAGAGATGGAAGCGGCGCTGAAGATTTATCCTGATTTTCCGGAAGCAATGGAGGCTTACGGACTGTTGGAATCGTGGAAAGGGAACTACCAAGCCGCCGGTCCGATGATGGAGCGCGCATACTACATGGTCCACCGAGGTTACCCGAATTATGACGACATGGCTGTGAATCTGGCTGGGCTGTATGTGCAGACCAATCATGTGGAGGGCGCTTTACAACTTCTGAATCGCGAGATCGCTGAAGCCCCGGGTTACGCTCGCGCGTGGGCTAACCGTGCGGTAATTCATTACAAACGAGGCGAAATCAGCGCCGCGGGGATCGATGCAACAGCGGCTTTGCGTTTGGATCCCGCGAATCAGCAGGCACGCAATCTCATGCAAATATTGAACGCGTCCGCGCAACCTCCACGGCCCGACAGATGACGCGTTTTGTCGTACCATAGAAATTCGGCACGCCACGACCGCTCAGATTCGCTGGAACGATCTACGGCATAGAGATGTGTTCTACGCAAACTCAATCGGGCAGGGCACTTAGTTTAGACTGAGGTTATGCTTCCAGGGATTTTCCTAATTGCCGGATTGCTCTCCTTGTTCCCCCAGACCGCCAATGAAGTGTCTGCACTGATTTCCCGTATGGAGGCCAGATATCGCTCTGCAAGGACATTGGAGGCTGCCTTTCTCGAGCGTTACTCGGAAGGTGGCCGCCTGTTGCGCAGCGAGTCTGGAACCGCATACTTTCGACGCCCAGGGAGAATGCGTTGGGAGTACCAAGCGCCAGAGAAGGACTTGTTCCTTGTCGACGGGAAAACCGCTTGGTTCTACGTCCCTGCCGATCACACGGTGACTCGCGTTCCCGCCAAACAGAGTACCGACTTTCGCACGCCACTCGCTTTGTTAGCAGGCGAAATGAAACTCTCGCGCGTCTGCTCCCGGGTGGACCTCGCCAGTTCCGAAAAGGCCCAAACGGAGGACGGTGTCTTACTTCACTGCGTACTGCGCGGAACGAAAGACTCTGACTCCGGCAGTGCCATACAAGACGCGGTATTTTTCGAGGTAGACCCCACTTCCGGCGAACTGGCGCGCATTTTGGTGCGCCAGTCAGACGGGGTAGAACTCGAATTTCGCTTTAGCAACTGGCAATTTGATCCACAGCTGCCGCCGTCGATGTTTCGCTTTGATGCTCCTCCCGGAGTAGCTATCGTGAAGGGCGAGGCGGCATTAGGTGGAACGTGACCTGTATTCGTGAAACTTGGCGGATATTAAAGACGCGTAACAATCATCGTGCCTAGTAAATAACGGCCAACCCTTCGAGCCTTCCCCGCATATCAAATAGATGAGGTACACTGGCAATTATGGGGGAATTTGTCTGCCGCGTCGCCGATGCCAATGGGCGTGTCTTTTCACACGTCGAAGCCGCTGCTTCTCTGTCCGAAGCGCGCCAGAGGTTGGTTGAGCGAGGCTTGTACGTCTATTCGGTCGATCAGCGCAAAGATTTGCTTTCTGGACTTCGCCGGCGCCGCGATCGGGTTGTTAGCGGCTCCGAGTTTCTGATTTTGAATCAACAGTTCAACACCCTTATTAAAGCAGGACTACCGATTCTTAAGGCTTTGGACTTGCTCGCCGACCGCGCTTCTTCGCCGAAGCTTCGCCCCGTCATCTCCCAGGTGCGCGATCGCGTCCGCGAAGGCAAATCGCTCTCCGAAGCGGTGGCTGACGCAGGGGTTTTCTCTAAAGTCTATTCGACCTCTATTTTGGCCGGTGAAAAGAGCGGAAATCTTGCGGGAGTGCTGGACTACTACATCGCCTATCAGAAAGTAAGCACCGGGGTTAAGAAGAAAATCATCGCCACGCTGGTATATCAGGCGCTGCTGGTGACCGTCGCCACGATCATCGTCTCCTATTTGGTTACCTCCGTGATTCCAAAGTTCGCGACACTTTACCGGGACCTAAATGTTCCCCTTCCGGGCCCGACCCAGCTCTTGATCGCGGTGACCATTGATTACCGTTTTGTGGTGATTGGTGCATTCATTGCGCTGGCCATGTTGGGCATCGGAATCTTCGCGTGGTCCCGCACGGAGCAGGGTGGAGTGCTGTTTGACCGGCTTAAGTTTCGCTTGCCCATGGTTGGCGAGTCCCTGCTGAAATTCCAGGTGGCGCAATTCTCCCGGACCTTGGCCACCCTTCTGACCGGGGGCACTCCTCTCGTCGCGGGCCTGCAAACGGCCTCGGACGCCATCGGAAGCAAGCTGGTGCGTGGAGCGGTAGCCCAGGCCACGCAGATGGTCCGTGAAGGAGAGTCGCTCCACGCGGCTTTGGCCGCCAAGTCCGTCATGCCCAGCATGGCTCTGGACATGATTGAGGTGGGGGAATCCAGCGGCGCCCTGGCCCCGATGCTGACCAGCATCGCCGAGTTTTACGAAGAAGAAGTAAGCTTGCGGCTCGCGACCCTGGTTGCAATCATAGAGCCGGTCATTTTAGTATTTATGGGCCTGCTCGTGATGTTCATTCTCGTTTCTCTGTATCTCCCGATTTTCTCGTTTTCCGCGACTGGGGCTTAGAACCCAAAAAATATGGCAACCGCTGATCCACATTCCAAAGTAATTGCCGGACTCGACTCTGCCACGGACGAGCAGCAAGAGCGCGAGCAGGCCCGCAAACTGGCGGAACGCTACCGCTGTGCCTTTGTTGATCTACGCGAGCAGCGCATTGATCCCGAGCTGTTCCGCAGTATTCCCGCGGATCTGATGTTTCGCTACAACTTCGTCCCTCTAGAAGTGCACAACAATTCTTTGGCGATTGCCGTAGCCGATCCCAGCCAGGTGCTTCTTAGCGACGAACTGCCGCTCCTGGTTGGCAAGAAACTTGCCATCAAGGTCGCTACTGCCCGGCAAATTGGCGACCTGCTTAAGCGCACCGAACAATCGCAACGCGTCCTGGAACAGGCCACGGAAGCCTTCACGCTGCAGGTCGCGAAGGAAGAAGGAGAAGAGGACGACGAAACGATTTCGGCGGATCGCCTTACCCGCGATACCACCGTTAGCCCCGTGGTCCGCCTCGTGGAAACCATCATCTTCACTGCACTTGAGCGGCGCGCCAGCGACATTCACATCGAAGCCCGCGACAACGAAGTGGCCGTGAAGTACCGCATCGACGGCGTCCTCCAGCACGCCATGCAACCCATTGCCAAGGAATGGCACTCCACTGTGCTGTCGCGCATTAAAGTCCTGAGCGAGCTCGACATTGCCGAGCGTCGCGTGCCTCAAGACGGGCGTTTCCGCGTGAAATACAAGGGCCGCTACATCGACCTGCGCGTTTCCATCATGCCCGCCAGCCACGGCGAAGACGCGGTGCTCCGTGTCCTCGACAAGGAAACGCTCTCCGAAAAATTTCAAAGCCTCAATCTCGACGTAGTCGGCTTCTCCCCCGAAGAAACGCGTCGTTTCCGCCGCTACATTCGCGAGCCCTACGGCATGGTGCTGGTCACCGGTCCAACAGGTTCCGGCAAGACCACCACTCTCTATGCCGCCGTGAACGAAATCAAGACCGATGAAGACAAAATCGTCACCATCGAAGATCCCGTGGAGTACCAGCTTCGCGGCATTACCCAGATCCCCGTCAACGAAAAGAAGGGTTTGACCTTCGCTCGGGGCTTGCGCTCCATTCTGCGCCACGATCCGGACAAGATTATGGTCGGCGAAATTCGCGATCAGGAAACCGCTCAAATCGCTATTCAGTCCGCCTTGACCGGACACCTGGTGTTCACCACCGTGCACGCCAACAACGTTACCGACGTTATCGGGCGGTTCATCAACATGGGCGTCGAGCCCTACAACTTTGTTTCCGCCCTGAATTGCATTATGGCCCAGCGGTTAGTTCGCGTGATCTGCTCAAACTGCAAACGGCCCAAGCAAATTTCAGAGCAGGAGTTGCAGGAGTCCGGCCTTGATCGCGCGGTGTGGGCAACGGTTCCGTTATCCGAAGGCGCCGGCTGCTTGGAGTGTTCCGGCACCGGATTTCACGGCCGCACGGCCATCTGTGAACTCCTGGATCTGACCGATCGCATCCGCGAGATGATCGTCGACCGCCGTCCCACCTCGGAAATCAAACGCATAGCCCGCGAAGAAGGCATGATCACCTTGCGCGAGAGTGGATTAGCCAAAATTCGCGACGGCATCACTACGCTCAAGGAAATCAATAAGGTGACATTCGTTGAGTAGCGCCACCTCCTTTCAAACTGGATTGTCGCGCCAAAGAACGCTGGTGCATCGCCTTGTGGATTGGCTCGACGCCATGCCGCATCCTTACGTGGCCGTCGAGATTTCGCCGGAACGCGTTGCCGCCGTGCGTTGGAACAGGACTGGCGGATTGGGTTCTTACGTTGTGGAGATGTTGCCCCCAGGCGCTCTTGTGCCTTCCGCTGTCGAGCCAAACATCGCCAATGCCAATGCCGTAAAGACGGCCTTTTCCGCGGCCATGGGGCAGATTCGCGCCCGCGGCGAAGACATTGCCCTAATCGTGCCCGATCCGGTCATTCGCGTGTTCGTCCAGCACTTCGAGCAGTTCCCGCGCTCCGCGCAAGAAGCGGAACCTATATTGCGCTGGAAACTTAAGAAAAGTGTCCCCTTCGACGCTGACGAGACGGTGATTTCTTACATGCGTCAGCCGGCGCGAGAAGACGGCGTCGACGTGGTCACGGGCCTCGCCCGCCAGCGCATCATCCGCGAGTACGAGGGTTTGGCGGAGGCCGTGGGGCTTTATCCCGGGGTGGTTTTGAGTTCATCGCTCGCCGCTCTGAGCATCCTCGACGGCGATAAGGCCATTTTGCTTGCCCGTGTTTCGGGCACCGCGCTCACAACGGCCATCGTCCGCGAAAGCGTGCTTTGCGGATATCGCTGCACGGAATTACCCGTTCACAGCGCGGACATCACCCCGCAGATGCTACTCGAAGAAATTTTTCCCCTGGCGGCCTATTATCAGGATACCTGGGCCGATACCATTCATTCGGTTCGCATCGCTGGACTTGGGGGGCGCTTGCCGGATTTCGTTGGCCCTTTGGAAGCGGAATTTCACTGCAGCGTCGGCGCGCTGCTGCATCGGGCGGTTGCGGAGGGCCGTATTCAAGCGGACGCCCAGCCGCTGGCTGATCGCGAAATCGACGGGCTGGTCGGTTGGATGTTGCATCGCTGACATGAAGGGGTGCAGCACGGCTGCCTGCTGGGCACGATGTCGGAATTTATCCAGGTCCCCTAACCCAAAGGACAGGCTATGAAGGTTCGCTTAAACTTAGCCAGCAACGCCCTGCAAACCCATCGCAGGTTTCTTGCGGCCTCGACTCTGGTTGGCGCAATTGCCGCCATTGTTTTCCTGGCTCTCGGCTGGCACGTCTATTCCATCCGCAAGGCTGACCAGGCGCTTCGCGCCAGGATCGACCAAGAGCGCCGCGAAATGGCCGTGCTCGTCCGGCAGCACACGGAACTTGAGCAGTTTTTCGCCCGCCCCGAAAATGCCAGACTCGCGGAGCGTTCCGCATACTTGAATACTCTGATCGACGAGAAAAGTTTGAACTGGACCCGCATGTTCATGGACTTGGAGAAGATCCTTCCCTCAGGCGTCCGCTTGGTTGGCATCGAACCGCGGACCGAGAAAGGCCGCGTCCAAATCAAATTTCTGGTCCATGCCTCAAATGACCAGGCCAAGCTGCAATTCCTGCGAGCCTTGGAGGATTCTCCGGCTTTTACTGCCGTTCGGGAAAACCACGAGAACCCGGATGAGCGGGGCGGCGTGCAGATCGACTTGACCGCCGTGTACACGAGGGCATAAATGCGACGCGAGTTCAAAATCCAGAAAGCGGCTATCCTGCTCGTGGTTGGCGCGCTCATCGTTGCCGATTTGGCGCTCGCCATTTATAGCTGGAACCGCGCCTCGCGCCTGAATTCTCAGCAGGAGTTGGCTGCCCTGCAGCGCAGCATCAGTGTGACCAAGGCCGATATCAATCGCGCGCGACAAATCCAGCAAGAGATTCCCGCCGTACAGAAAGACTGCGACCAATTTGAGAGGTCTTTGTTCCCGGCAGGCTCCTACTATTCGTCGGTGAATGCGGAACTCAGCCAAATTGCCGCCAAAGCCGGATTGCGCCTGGAGGGCCGTAGTTTCCAGAACACTGACGCAAGAGGGCGTGGCATCGGAGAAGTTCACATCGAAACATCCGTGAACGGCAACTATCGCTCCATCGTCAATTTTCTGAATGGATTGCAGCGCTCTCCCAATATGTATGCCATTGAATCCCTTTCGGCCCACTCCGATGCCCAAAGTCAAGGTGCGGGAGGGATGCTGCACCTCAGCATTCACATCAAGACTTACTTCCGGGCGGCGTGATGAAGCAGAAGCAACAAATTACAGTGCTCGTCGGTCTTTTGGCTGTGGCCGCGGCAGTGTTCTACTTTGACCAGAGGGGGCCGGGTCTCCCTGGCGGGGGCCCTTCTTCGCAGGCGCCTTCGCCATTGCTCATCGAAAATCCGAGCCTTCGCCGCGACAAATTGAGGGTTAGCCAGGAAACACAATATAAGAGCAGCGGCCGCGACCTGTTCAGCGAAGTCGTCGCTGTGGTGCGGGCCAAACCTGCCGCTCCAAAGGCGGATCCACCCCAAGGGCCGATGCCCCCGCCTCCGCCTCCGCCACTGACGCTTCCCGTGAAGTTTTACGGCTATGGCGCGGTTCCCACAAAACGCGCTTTCCTTACCGATGGCGATCAAATTTTTATCGTGGGCGAGGGCGACACTCTGCTGGGACGCTTCCGCATCCTGCGGATCAGCAACGCCAATTTAGACTTTGAAGAGATTTCCAGCGGTATCCGCGGCACGGCGCCTCTCGAGCAGCAGGCCGCTCCGCCAGCTTGAGTAAACTATGAAAATGTCCGCGAAAATCGCCCGCAAGAATAGCAAGCAGGACGGCTTTGCTCTCGTCCTCGTCGTATTTCTCACGACTTTGCTGCTTATATCCATCATGGCCATTGCGCCATCGATCCGCACCGAAAAGCAGCGCGAAAAAGAACAAGAGATGATTTGGCGTGGCAAGCAATACATTCGGGGTATCAAGATGTACTACCGCAAGAATGGAAAATTTCCAACCACCGTTGATGACCTGACCAAGCCAAAAGTCGGCTCCTTGCGCTTTATGCGCAAGGCCTACACCGATCCCATGAACAAAGAGGACGGCTCCTGGCGCTTGATTTATGTCGGACCCGCCGGCCAACTCATCGGCAGCTTTAAGCCGCAGCAAACATTCCAATTGCCTGGAGTAGCCGGCGCGGTTCCGGCAGCCGCTGTGGGGCAGCAGGCGAACTCGTCAGCTTTTGGTCAATCCGCCTTTGGCCAATCAGGGGCCGGCTCGACATTTGGCCAGAGTGGATCCCAGGCTGGTTCGCAGCCCGGGACGCAAAACGCGGCTCAGAACACCAATACGCAGGCGGGTTCAACCCCCACAGGGCAGGCGACTAGTTCGGATCCGGCCGCCGACGGTTCCACGCTTCCTGCATCCGCGACCGCCAGCGATCGCCCCATCATCGGCGGCAACATCATCGGTGTAGGCAGTAAGATCAACAAGCGTTCCGTCATCATTTACGACAAAGCGAAAAACTACCGCCTCTTTGAATTTGTCTGGAATCCCTCTAAAGATCTGCAGAATGCCCTGGGGCAAGCCGCAACGCCCGTCGCCAACCCGAATCAGCCCGCTGCCGGCCAACCTGCGGGTCAAGGGCAGGGAACTGGGTTCGGCCCAACGGGTCCAAATACTCCGCCGAATGCGAATGGCCCAGGTATGCCTGCGCCGACACGTCCCCCCGACGACCTGCCACTACAGCAACCGCCACAGCAGTAATTTTGGAGTGCGGCGGTCTGGCCGCCGCGTTTACGGTCATAGCCGCAAGAACTAGTTGTCAATTAGAACTACCGGTCGCCGCCGTGTCAGGAGTGGCGACCGCGGACGCCGAACTGTTTTGGGGTCGAGCCGGAGCGCCTTGAACTGCGTGGGATTTGCGGTTTTGGTAAGTGTTTTTCACGCGGCGCACATAGGTTACCGTCTCATTATAGGGTGGCACACGGCCATATCGCTGCACGCTATCCGGGCCGGCATTGTAAGCGGCCAACGCCAACGCCAGGTCGTTCTTGTACAGCTTCAGCAACTCGCCCAGGTACCGCGTGCCCGCATCAATGTTTTCACTGGGATCAAAGATGTCGCGCACGCCGAGCCGCGCCGCCGTAACCGGCAATAGTTGCATCAGTCCACGTGCGTTTCGCGGTGAAATCGCTTTGGGATTGAAGTTGGATTCCGCGGCAATTACGCTGGCGATCAGGTCCACGTCCACGCCGTAGCGCTTCGCTGCAGCCTCGATCAGCTCCTCGAAGGGACCCTTGGCGTTCGCAACAGGCGCCGGTGGCAGGGGAGTGAAGATTTCTTCCGGCTCGATGGCCACCACCTCCTGCGCCGGAAGCTCAAGCGAGCCTCCGACCACCTGCAGCCGGTACGTGTCTCCCATAAGCTGGTAACCGGTCACTGTGAGCCGCTGGCCACTGCGCAGCACGATGTATTCCCCGCGTGCCTCACCGGCAACGAATAGCGCCACCAACCACAACGGCAACAACCTGACTACGCGCATGGAGCTACCTCGCGCAGCGCGAACTCTGTGATCGCTGCGGCGACCCCATCTTCATCGTTCGTGCGGGTCTCGTGCCACCCACGATTCTTCAGTTCCGGCACGCAATTGCCCATGACCACGGGTACTCCAGCGAACGCTAGCATCTCTCGATCGTTGTGATTGTCGCCAATGGCCATGACTTCTTCGCGCGCGATGCCGCGCAACGCCGCCCATTCTGCCAGTGCGGAACCTTTTGAGCAACTCGGATGAATCACGTCAATCATGGCGAAATCCCTGCTCGGATACACGGTTGACGCCACTCCAAATTCGCCGGAGCCTTGTGCGGCGCGCAGCACCTGCTCGGCATCCCGCATCGGCTCAACTTTTCCGGTGAGCATCACCTGAATAGGGTCTTCGATGAGGCAGTTCTCCAGCGGGTTGGCCACTCCAAGGAACTCGCGATTCCGCTCGTAATAAGCGCTCCTGATCGGATCTTCTGTTTCGATGGACTCCAGCATCACCTGATTTTCGCGCGGCCGGTCGAACACCACGGCCGTACCCTCTCGCCACGCCTTCGTAATTTCCAGCACGCCTGCGGCGGTCTCGCGGCCAAGCAGATGCCGCAAATGGGTGACGCCGTCCTGGGTGCGGATCAATGCGCCATTACTGACAATCATGGTGACCGGCGATTCAATTTTTCGCGCAATCGGCAATGCAAAGTCATACCGCCGGCCAGTGACCAGCGCCACTTCGATTCCGCGCCGCGTCGCCTCCGCGATCGCTGCGCGGTTCGCCTCCGGCAGCTTCCACTGGCTATCCAGCAGCGTCCCATCAATATCCAACGCGATCAGTCGCACCGCCATCCTGTCGATTGTACCGTGAAATCGACACCTTCTCGTCTCGGGCGCGGTGTTATTACGGCGCGCTTGAGCGCGTCCCAGTCCCGCACGGACCAATGACAATAGCCCAGGATGGTTCAGCGTCTTTTGCCGAACCCAATCCTGGGTTACCTTGCACCACAACATTTTCGGATTCCCGCGGGGACGGCGGAACGCTGTTTCTCATGAATGGATGAACATGTACAAAAACTCGCCTGATTCGCCTGTGCTAGACTTTTTCCTTCATGACCACTTCATCCAACGTTGTGGAGCTTGTGTGCTCCGCCTGCCCCAAAAAGTACGACGCAACCATCGAGCAGCACCTCTGCACCTGCGGCAAGCCTCTGCTGGTCCGCTACGACCTCAAGCGCGCCGCGAAAACACTCACCCTTCAAAATCTAGCCTCGCGCCCCCGAACGCTGTGGCGCTACGCCGAAGTGCTCCCCGACGACAATCCCGTGACTCTAGGCGAGGGCATGACCCCGCTCGTTCAAGCCCAGCGGCTCGGCGCATCTCTGGGCCTGGAGCACCTCTACGTGAAGGACGAAGGCCTGAATCCGACCGGCTCCTTCAAAGCCCGCGGCATGACCGCTGCGGTCACCCGCGCCAAGCGCTTGGGCGCCAAAGCGCTCGCCGCGCCTACCGCCGGCAATGCCGGAGGCGCCTTGGCTGCCTATGCTGCTGCCGCCGGGCTTCCCGCAGTTATTGTCATGCCCTCCGACACACCCGGCGCCAACGTCATGGAATGTCGCGCTTTCGGCGCAAAAGTCATCAAACTCAACGGGCTCATCTCCGATTGCGGCAAGTACGTGGCAGAGCACAAACAAAGCGAAGGCTGGTACGACGTCTCTACGTTAAAGGAGCCCTATCGCGTCGAAGGCAAGAAGACTATGGGCTACGAGCTCTGGGAGCAATTCGGCGGCAAGCTTCCCGATGTCATTTTTTACCCCACCGGAGGCGGTGTCGGCCTCATAGGTATGTGCAAAGCCTTCGACGAAATGCAGGAAATGGGCTGGATTGGCTCCGCTCGCCCGCGCATGGTGGCGGTTCAAGCGGAAGGCTGCGCCCCCATTGTCAAAGCCTGGGACGCACATCGCGATTACGCCGAATTTTTCCCCAACGCCGCCACCATGGCTTCCGGCTTGCGCGTCCCGGGACCGCTAGGCGATCGGCTGATTTTGCGCATGCTGCGCCAAACCAAAGGCACGGCCCTGAGCGTCACCGACGAAGAAATATTGCAAGCCGGCAAGGACTTGGCCGCGCAGGAAGGCATTTTCGCCGCACCGGAAGGAGCAGCGACGGTCGTCGCCGCGCGCAAGCTGGGAGCCTCCGGCTGGCTCAAGCCCAAGGAAACGGTTGTGCTTTTCAACACCGGCACAGGCTATAAATACGCTGAAGCCTGGCAGCGCGCCCTAGGCGGGTAGCTCCGCCAGTTTTTGCGGCCAGAGTAGGACAGACATTCTTGTCTGTCCTACTCAACTTTGCGACGTAAGATCAGCGCTTTTTCAAGATACACTTTTTTGCGGGCAACCCCATGACCACACGCCGCCTCTACTACGACGACTCCTTCCAGCGCGAATTCGATTCGCGCGTGTTGAGCTGCGAGCCCGAGCCGCCCGGCCCCTCGATTACCTGGGGCGTCATCCTCGACTCCACAGCCTTCTATCCCAGCTCCGGCGGGCAGCCAAACGACCTCGGTCGCCTCGACGACGCCAAAATCGTCGACGTCCGCGACGATGGCGAAGAAATCGTCCATATCGTGGACCGCGAGCTCCCGCCAGGACCAATTCACGGATGCGTCGATTGGCCCCGGCGTTTCGACCACATGCAACAGCACACCGGTCAACACTTGCTCTCCGCCATGTTTCAGGAACGCTTTGGCCGGCCCACGGTTTCTTTTCATCTAGGCGCCGACCTTTGCACCATCGACCTGCGTGGTCCTGAGCCCACCGGGGAAATCCTCGAAGGCGCCGAGCGCGCAGCCAACCAGGTTGTAGCCGACGACCGTCCCGTCAGCGTGCGCTACGGCACCCCCGAGGAGTTCGCCCAGCGCGGGGTCCGCAAAGAAGTCAACCGCTCCGGCATTCTTCGCGCCATCGAAATTGAAGGCGTCGACCTTCAGCCTTGCGGCGGCACGCACGTCAATCGGACCGCCCAAATCGGAACCATCCTCGTACGTCGCTGCTCCAAGATCCGTCAAGACTGGCGCGTTGAGTTTGTCTGCGGTGGCCGCGCCGAGCGCGCCGCTCGCCACGATTTCTTGCTCCTGCAACACGCGGCCGATCGATTGAAGTGCGCGCCACACGACGTAATGGCCGCCGCCGAGCGCGCTGTAGCTGAGCGCGATGCCCATTTCAGAACCGTGCAAGCATTATCGCGACGCCTCGCGGAAGCCGATGCCGCTACCGCACTCCGAGAGGTCCAATCTGTTCCAGAGAGCCAGCGCGTTGTCGCGCGCAACTTTCAAGACGATCTGCCGCCTGAGTTCCTCGGCTTTTTCGCCGCTGAAATTGCCAAGTCGCCTCACGCGATCGCGCTCCTGGCAAGATCGGCTACCGGCGACCTGATCTTTGCACAGCACCCCGGCGCCGGCAGAGACATGAACGCGTTGCTCAAGCAAATCTTCCAACAACTCGGCGGCAAAGGCGGCGGCACGCGCGATTTCGCCCGCGGCCGATTAACCGACGCCTCGCACGCCGAAAGAGCGCTCACCCTCGCCGGCCAAGCATTGACAGCCCGCGGCGTCACCCAGTAACTTCTTCGCGGACCTCGGACTTACGTGTCGCTCTTCGTTTTAGTGGTGAGCTCTTCGCTTTAGGGGTCGGGGCTTCGGCCCCGGCATCAGTGAGCCAAATAAAATGGGCTTTAGCCCCTGAAGCTATGCGTGCCTCGTGGCTGCATCGCTAACCGCGAGCTCCATGTATTCTCCGAGGTTAAAGAGCCCTAGGAATGCCCGACAAAATGAGCCGCCGCGACGCTCTCAAACTAGGAACCAATGCCGCCGTTTCGGCCGCGATGACGCCGCTCTTCTCAGCACGAGATAATCACGCAGGCGACCCGAACAGTTCCTCAGCCCGATCTGGCGACGCCTCCCCCGACATTTGCTTCCTGCGCGCCGTCGATATCGCCGCATTAATCCGCCAGAAGAAAATCTCCGCCCGCGAAGTCATGCAGGCCCATCTCAAGCAAATTGCGCGCGTCAACCCCAAAGTGAACGCCCTGGTCACCTTGGTTCCAGAAGACCAGCTAGTGGCCCAGGCCGCAGCCGCCGACGAGGCCGCTGCGAAAGGGAACTGGCTCGGCCCTCTTCACGGCCTCCCTGTAGCCGCCAAGGACCTCCACGAAACCGCCGGTATCCGCACCACCTACGGTTCGCCGCTGCATCGCGATTTCGTTCCCGACTTCGACTGCCGCGTCGTGCAGCGCGAAAAACAAGCGGGAGCCATCGTCATCGGCAAAAGTAATGTCCCGGAATTCGGCCTCGGTTCGCAAACCTTCAATCCTGTCTTCGGGCCGACGCGCAATCCGTACGACCTCAGCAAAACCTGCGGCGGCAGCACCGGAGGCGGCGCCGTAGCCCTGGCAACCGGCATGGTCCCACTCGCCGACGGCAGCGATATGGGCGGCTCGCTGCGCAACCCGCCGAATTTCTGCAACGTGGTCGGCATTCGCCCTTCGCCCGGGCGCGTTCCCAACGTACCCACGCGCCTTGGCTGGTTCACGCTGTCCGTTCCCGGGCCCGTCGCGCGCAACGTCACCGACTGCGCGTTTTTCCTCAGCGTCCTGGCAGGGTTCGACCACCATTACCCGATCTCCATCGACCAGCCTGGGACGCAATTCGCCCAGCCGCTCGGAACACGCAATTTCAAGGGCGTGCGCGTGGCCCTCTTCAAAGACCTCGGCCTTCCCTGGGAGCCGGAGGTCAAGAACGCCGTGAAGGCCCAGGCTAAAGTCTTTGAGTCGCTTGGCTGCATCGTCGAAGAAGCGGAGCCTGATTTCACCGACGCCAACGAATCCTTCCTGGCTTGGCGCCACTGGTCCACCGAACTGGCCTTCGGCGACCTGATCGCCACTCACGGCGACCAACTCAACGAGTACATCCACTGGCACGTCGAAGAGGGCCGCAAGCTCACCGGGCCCTACCTCGCTCGCGTCGAAGCCAAACGCACCGAGCTGTTCCAGCGCATGACCGCCTTCTTAAGCAAATACGAATTCTTCATCCTGCCCGTGAACCAAGTCCTGCCCTTTGACGTAACTACGCACTACCCCACGCAAATCGCCGGCGTAAAGATGGAGAACTACATCGCCTGGATGAAGTCCGCCTACTACATCTCCGCAGTAGGGAATCCCGCAGCTTCCGTCCCGTGCGCCTTTTCGCAAAGTGGCCTGCCCATCGGCCTGCAGATCGTCGGGCGCCACCACGACGACTGGGGCGTCCTGCAAATGGCCTACGCCTTCGAGCAAGCCACCAACGTCGCCCACCGCCGCCCTGCAATCGTGTCCTAAACGCTTCGGTAGCATTCAGTCAGTAGGGATTCTTCGGTGTGGGAGCTAGGTCGATACCGCTTTGGATCCAATCGCTACAAGTTTGTCCGCCCGTCCCGCACCCGTAACGATCTGTTCAGCGTAGAATTCTGTGTATTCAAACGGCGTCTATGGACTTTAATGAAATAGGCGCATAGTGTCCGCATCGCAAGCGAAAAAAAGCGGGACACGCGATGGGTTAGAACCACGGCGCGGCGCATCCCTACATTCGAGCCTGTTGAGGGAACTCGGATGCTGCCAAGATTCTACCAATTCAGCGTGCTCCCCGCAGTTTTAAGAGAAGGAGTAACTACATTCTTGCGTTATATCAGCGCCGTGGTCCTGGCGGTCCGTGCATTTGGATCGTTAGGACAAATCATTTTTGCCCAAAAAACAACAACGCAATCGCCGCCGCAATACAGTCCGGGCGTCATTACTAACTATGACGCTGCGTTGCCGAACCTCAGCGACGTTTTGCGTTTTCGCAGAGGTGAACGCTACAACATCACTAATTCTGACCTCCCCGAATTAGGAGAAAACAGTCCAACGGCTCTCTGGGATTTGCCTGAAGCCCAGTTTCAGAAGAAAGCGATGCCGTTTGAAGCCAGCGATGCTGTTGTATTCGGACTTGTTACAAACGGAGCAAACATATTTGTCGAATGACAAACGCGACCTTACTCTGAGTTCAAGCTCAAACTACAGGAAAGTTTCTCAGGCTTCACCCTGATTCTTGCGCCGAGCAATCGTGTGCCGCGATGCCTAAACTTGAACATTCGTGCTCACCATTCTTGTGGTATAAGGGCCGTTACGGCTCGAACTGTCCCTGGGTCCCACTCAAAATTGGAGGTGTCGCTATGGTCCCAGCCTACGACATTTTCCGCAAAGACAAAGGTGGTCAGGTCCTGTGGTGTGCAGATGCGATGACGCTCAACGATGCTAAGGGCAAGATTCAAAAGCTAACGAACGCCGAAAGCACCGAGTTCATCATTTTCAATCAAGCAACACAGGAACGCATTACCGTCAAACCTCAATCAGCACCGCCATCACCGCCGTTGGAAAATCACGCAAGCGGCTAACCCTCGCTCTTGAACAAAAGGTTGGACGCATTGAAACCTGTCGTTTATTAAATTTAGGGAATCGAAAAGCCTCGAAACGAGGAAATCCCTATATTTTTAGCTTCAAAGATAGCCCTTAATCCAAGGGGACGATTGTGCGCATCCTGATTGCCGACGATAACGAAATGGTCAGGAAGGCCACGCGGAGAATTCTTCAGTCTCGTCCTGACATCGAATCCGTTGAGGCCCGAAATGGCAAAGAAGCGGTCGGGAAATCCCTTGAATTGAAACCAGATCTAATTATCCTCGACATCAGTATGCCGACGCTCGACGGCTTTGATGCGGCCAGAGAAATTAAGCGGCATTTGCCTGATGTTCCGATTCTATTCTTCTCAATCTATGACGACGGAGAGTACTTGGAAAAAGCGAGGTCAATCGGAGAGGGTGTCGTAATAAAAGAGCAAGCAGGAACGATGCTGCTCAAAGCTGTGGACGCCCTGCTTCAGAAGCAAACGTTTTTCCCGTATTGAGTTACTGGGCGGGTGGCGCACGCTTTGCGCTGTTTGCTAAGGGTGCGGCTTTTGACTT
>Ga0307479_10002523_pt1 | contig 16631 bp, 23 predicted proteins | sample atmos_gasesECM4C_FD_203743 | JGI IMG/M metagenome (GOLD analysis project Ga0307479, IMG submission 203743) | Hardwood forest soil microbial communities from Morgan-Monroe State Forest, Indiana, United States - atmos_gasesECM4C_515 | ecosystem: Environmental > Terrestrial > Soil > Temperate... | reverse complement strand
ACGCTTCGCCGTGCACCTCGCGATGCCCAACGCAAAACTCGGGGCCAAAGTGGATCGCTACTCCTTCTTTGTAAGGCTTCTTCCTCCTCTGCTTCATACCGGTTTAGCCCGGCGCACTAACACCTCCATCACGGACCGACCTTAGCGGGCGATACATATTCTGGCCTCGGTATTCTGGGACGTGCTTCTCGATAAAGCCTTTGCCGTTGCTAGTGTGCAACCGATTGTCGAGTAAGCCTGCATGAGCTAAAGCCAGCGTAGCAGCACAAATTCCAGCGACCGGCCGACTCAATGCGACTACGGCGCGTAGCGCATGAGACACCTCCGGCACCTCGCCTTCCGCCCAGGCATCACCTCCTGGAAGAATGAGAATGCTGGCCGAATCAGGGATAAATTCAGACAGGCTGAGGTCTGTGATCACGTTAATCCCTCCCATACTCACGATGGTGTGCGAACTCAGCCCAATCACTCTTACGGAGTATTCAAACGTTCGTCGTAATTCGGCCAGGGCGGAGGCCGCCTCCCAATCAGCAAAACCGTTTCTAAGAAGGACGTAAGCCGGTGGACGGAGCATGACTCGGAAAGAGTAGCAAAGATCTCAGCATCCCATCCGTGCAAGCCAGGGAAGCCGGAAGTAAACCCTGAAAGTCGGATTTACCGACAAGTGGTTTGGGCAGGCTTCACTTGTCCGGGAACCGCGTTAATTACGACTCAGCCGTTAGTCTGTCCTATCACAAAGCTGCGTAGGCTGGATGCTTCGTTTCTTGAAGATGAGGGATCGTCAGGAACTGGTCATATACGCGTTCGCTGCAGCGTAGTGCTTCGGTCGTCGCTTCTCTACCGTTGAAAAGGACTCAAAAGACGAGCGCTGGCGGGAGTGTAGGCAAAACGAGGAACTGGCGATTGTCAGAAATCGTCCCGGGGAGTCCCTGCAATGTGAGCAATCCTGCTCAGAATAGTCCGCGTCAACATGTCATGATTCACACTCGACGAGACAAAATACCGGGAATCCCTCGACAACTCCTGTCGCTTATTCCCGTGACAGAATAATTCGCTGACCAGTAGGAGAAAGAGCCAGGGTAGATGGATGGAGCCTGTGCTTCGACCTTTCCGTAATCGGGCCCGCCGACGGCTAGCCTTCATTGCGGAGTGGTGCGGGAAGCTGCTAGCGATATTGATACCCCGGGCCCGGGAAGTCCGATCGCAAAGAATGTGTCCGTTTTGCGGGTTAATCACGCCACGCCGAAAGACGTTTTGCCTGGAGTGCGGCAAGTCTCTCCGTCCGGCTTAGGTTGGCAGAGCGGGAAGGCCTTGCGGGCTGGTTGGTCCAGCGTGAACAGGTGTTCGATCATCGACGGGTTGGGATGTGGAGTGGGTTTTTTGGAGTGCGCCAGGGGGCATCAATGAGAAAGCAGTACCTTCATCTCTCCGTCTATTCCTGTGACAACTGTAGTGGACCAGTCGTAGCCGGCTCACTTGCGGTCCGCGAGAATGAAATCTCCAAAGAGACCGATATCAAGCCAGTGGGAGCCGTTTGCCTGTCGTGCGGTCATCGGCAATCCAAAATGACGGGGCTTGGCATCCCCCAACAGTTTCCCCCGGTTGAATGGGAACGGCAGATCCGTTCAGACGCGTCGCATCCGGCAACGGCCTTTGAGGGAATACTCAATCGCGCAATCTGATGATTCGGCCGGCGATGGATCATGCTAACCGAGTGACGGCTCTCATTAAGGAGTTGTTGATTCTCAACCGGACCGAATGGGCTGGAGCGACCAATCCTCCGAATGCCGAGCAACACGAACAGTGGAAGCGTAAGCGGAAGAAAATCAGGCAAGAGCTCGTACAAGCGCTTTCTCTTCACAAACTCCAGCGGGAAATGCTAGTCATGCAGAACCACATTGAGCAATGAACTGTGAACCTGTAGCCCGCCTTCCACTCCTCCGGCATAGTCAATAAAGCCCAATTTCCTGAACCGGTTCATGAAAAAGCTAACTCGGGAACGAGTGGTGCCAACCATCTCAGCCAGGGTCTCCTGACTGATCTTCGGAACCACGGTTTCGGGCACTCCTTCTTTGCCGAAATGAGCGAGCATCAGAAGAACACGGGCCAGTCTCTTTTCGCTGGAATTGAACAGCTGGTCGACCAGATCTTCTTCATAACGGATGTTGCGGGCCAGTAAATATGCCACGAACAGATCGGAGAGAGCGTGTTCGTGGTGAAGGGCATCCATCATCGCTTTCTTCTCGATCCGCAGAAGTTGGCAGTCTGTCATGGCCGCTGCCGATCCCATGCGGAGAGCCTGGCCCGCCAACGAGCCTTCGCCAAAGAAACTCTCCTCGTTCAATATGCCGATGGTGGCTTCCTTGCCAGTCTTCGATACCACCGTGAGCCGCACTTTGCCTCTCTGAATATAGAAAACAGCGTCCGCAGCATCCCCCTGAGTGAAAATCCTTTTCTTCCGGCCAACAGCGAGGCTCTTCCTGCCCTGGCCTATGGTGGCAAGGAAGCGGTCAGGGTCGAATACGCGACTCTTCTTGGTTGCCGCAGTCGGGCTCATTCCATCCGATTATAGTCCGGCAGACGGAAATCTCAGCCCGATCGTTGTGGTCCCTTGTGGAGTGTTCTCGGTCTCAGGAGTTTCGAAGTGAGCCATTCTGCACACTATTTCGAAAGGAAATAAGCGATTCTAGACTCATCTCCGGCGCTCACGGGAACTTGATCCGGAGGCTGGATTGCGGAGGTCGGTTCATGTCATCACCCATTCATGTCGGTGCCATTCTGATCGAGGAGTCGCCGCGCATGACGCAAGTCCTTGGTTTGGAAAGCGAGCCGTATTCGGGCAACTGGCGCCTGGTTAAGGTGCTACGTGGCTTCGCGCTTGATCGTAAGATTCGTGCCTCGGGATGGAACTTCTTTTTCATGGCGACAGAGGTAAAGACGATGATTTTCGGTGCTCTCGGGACGAACAAGATCCAGAAGGCCCTGATGCGGATTCTAGAAAAAGTAAAAGGGCAACACTTCAATAGCCTCGAAGTGACGGGGATCGTAGAGAAGCGATTTCTGGGCGTGGCCTACTCCGTTGTTTCCGCGCACTCTCGTCATGTCCAGCAGAGTTGTCACTTAGACAGCGCCGAGGCGCGGCGAACGTCCCAGCAGGACGCAGCCTGGCCTAGCGACTGAGCGCACTTCCGGTTGGGCTAGCGGACCCTATGAAAACTAACGAGAGCCAAATTCTGGAGCGAATCCTCGAGTCTGCAGTTATTGTGTCCTGGGCAGACCTGATGCGCGGTGCCCAAGCCGGTTTGGTTCACATTGAATACGGCTTCGCTGCGGGCGGCACTTTAGATTACCTGAGGTTCTGGTCATCCATCAGCCGAGGTCATTGGCTTCTGGCGGTTGAGTATTGGGCGTCCCCTTCCAAGTCTCACAGCACAGGCGTCCACTTTGAGAATGGATACGAATCGGAGCCGCTTAAGCACGTTCTAGATTCGGTGATGCAGCACCAAACCGAATTCTCGCTTCCAGTGGATTCAGGGAGACCAGGGCTGCTGCAGATCACAACACCCACACAACAGGAGAGCGTCGCGGCCTCCGCGCTGCTTAACCAGACTCTATGCCATCTCGGCTCTGTCGCCGAACTTGCGCCAGCTTGAATCCCCAGGCAAGGCTCTCCTGCGATTTCGGTTCCTCTCGTGGACAAGGGTGCATTTTGTGCCCGGCAATGTCGAAAGGCTCCGAACGGGCAAACAACAAAGCATTTTTGCAATCAATGTGGCCGGCCCATCCGGTGTTCGCCTGGTCATTTACTTTTCAGAAGCCGCCAAGCGTCGATCTCGATGTGGTTCTGTACGGGGCTGGCCAGTGCCAAGCTCACATTTCTCTCCCGGCTTGGCGCCGCACGTGGGGCACCGCACCGCCAGTGCTTGTTTCTCCGTGACTTTCATGGCTACAGAATGCATGTTTACTTGGGAACAAGCTGTTCAATTGTGATCAGTGAGTCAAGACACGCGTAGACTCTTGACCGATGCCCGAGCCATTCCGCCACTGATGTCGGGAGTAATGATCAACTCAAGGACGGTGAGGTTCGAGAGTTCAACCTCGTATGCCTGGACCTCCTGGACGGTTTGAGGTGGGCTAAAATTCCACTGCTGACGGACAATTTCTCGAAACGAGCGCCCCCCGTCGGAAGACCAGCGCAAGACGAACTCCTGGGTACGGGTTGTTTCGTGTTCCTCAAAAACGAGTGATATGCGTCTCAGCTTTTGCGGCTGATCGAAGAGCAGCCGAATCGTTTGAGTTCCCGGAATAGCCGCGCGCCAGCCCCGGGTGTCTCCCGAGACCAACGCAGACTCTACCGGGAAATTCTCTTCTTCCGACGTGACCTCGACCACAGCTGCACGCTCGAGGTCCAGCCAGTCTCCGACCTGAGGCTGAACCCTTTCCGGAGTTTTAGAGATAAACCGCTTACGCATACTGGTCAAGTCTGGCGTCCACCCCCTCTCACGAGTGACACTGAATGATTGTACGAAGCCAATGCTGCCCAGTCTGCTCAATAACGCTCACATCGCCGTGCCAGTAGCGTTTCTCGCTCAGTCGCCGTCCCGAATTAGATTCGAAAAGTGTTCACAATTGCACAGTCTAAGGTGCACAGACTATGACACCCTACAATCAGCCGAAGTTTTGTTCGCAGTGGAGCTTGCCATGGAGACCAATGAAAGGCAGATCGCCCTATCCGTGCTTGAGAATCTAAGAGAAGATCTGGCTTATGCCCGCCTCAACAATGGAGGTCGCGTTCTCGACGTAGCTGACCTTCGCCAGTACATCTATGAACAAATGGGCCGAATCAGGACAAGCGCATATGTGGGAACAGCGCTCTACGGCAACCGCTAGTCGCCACGGCGAAGTACGTCCTTAAGACCGAGCGTTACAGCGGCATTCGGGACGGACTCTGAAGCACCAAAGTCTCTGTGCTCATTAATAGTGGTTTGTTCTCCCAAGCCCGTTGGCGCACATCTGCGAGCGCTTGACAATGATAGTACACAAGCCTAGCATCGCGATTGAGCAAGCTACCCTTCTTACTCTTTCAGATCTCCTGAACTAAGTCAGCCCATCTGAAGTACGTTCCTCTTAGTTCTACAAGCACCAGAGGTATACTCCGTGAGCAATCCCAATTCCCGCAAGCAGCAGATATCTAAGATTTCCGACAGGCCGCAAAACCTTTCTGGCCATCTGGCGATGATGCCAGACACTATCCCATCACAAGAGATAATAAGGACGCGGGCCTACGAACTGTATGAAAGCCGTGGTCGGGAAAACGGTCAAGACGAACAAGACTGGCTCCGAGCTGAGCAGGAGATTCTCAAAGCCCGGGAACGGTAACGGGAGCACCCTCGTCAGCTACCGTACGCCCGCGCTAGCCGCCAGGGAACCTCTAAAGGAATCCTCAACTCAGCGGCCCCTTCCATATATCTGGTCAATGGTGTGACGCAGAGCGATCATATTGCTGCGCGACGATTCTGCCGCACGACTGCTGGGGTCCTTGGCAAGTTCTGCCTGGTACAGCCTTAACAGGAGGTCACCCTGCCTCGCCAGACGTTCAATTGTTCCAGAATCGAATTGTTGTTTAAATTCCACACTTGATGATACGTGGTTTTCGAAGAAATAGTTCCTCGTCGACGGCGGTGACCCAATCTCAGCAACGTAACGATCGCGGGAGACTTATTTTGCGCGGCGTCCCTTGAGCCGGTGCTACGATTAGTATCCAGCGACACACGCCTTATTCTGCCAGTTCTTCCGTAACTGCTTACTATGTTCTGCGGCGTATTGACAATGGCAGACCACAAGCCTACGATTGTAACTGAGCAAGCCACCTCTTCTTACTCTTTCAGGTCTCCTGAACTAAGTCAGCCCATCTGAAGTTGTTCCTCTTAGATTACCCCCAGGAGGAACTGCGTTATGACACTATTAACCCGTTGGGAACCTTTCCGTGAACTTTCTACCATGCAAGACCGCATGAACCGGATGAATCGTCTTTTCCGTGAGTCCTACGGCTCTGAAGGACCGGAAGAGGCGTTAACGACTACCCACTTCGCACCGGCGGTGGACATCTACGAAGATGAGCACAACATTACTCTGAAGCTTGACGTCCCGGGCATCGACGAAAAAGATATTGATGTCCAGATCGAGGGCAACACCCTTACCGTCCACGGCGAGCGCAAGATCGAGAAGGAAGAGAAGGAGGAAAACTTCCGTCGTATCGAGCGACAGTACGGAAGCTTCACTCGCTCCTTCACGCTGCCCAGTTTTGTGGATCCGGGACAGGTAAGCGCCCACTATGACAAGGGCGTGCTGAAGATCAACCTCGCCAAGAAGGCTGAGGCCAAACCCAAGCAGATCAAGGTGAACGTTGGCAGCGAGAAGACCCTCGAAGCCAAGGCTCCTGGCAAGGCCGCCTAAGAACCAAGCTGGTTCCAGTTCTGAATAGTTGATGAAGAAAAGGGGAGGCGTCTTAAATTGCCTCCTTTTTTTGTCCTGCATCCTGTTTGTTCTGCATCCTGGGCGAAGAGGAGACGCTGCAAGATGAAGCGTGGCCTTTGCGATCTAAGGTCGGTCGACAAAAGGAGTGAGATATGAAAGTCCTAATCGCATTATTGATGGCATCAACTCTGTGTCTCTCCGCGCAAAGCCAAGTCAGCCGGCCGCCGAAGTCAGCCGTGGAGATACTGCCGCTAACACGAGTGCAGGTGGAGAAACTTCCCTTGACCACTCGCTCGCTTCCGCTATTGGGTTTAGGTGCGCCTCCGTCCGCTCCCTATGAGTTTCGCGGAATTCGGATTGGTGACCAAATGAAGGAAGCGAAGCAGAAGTTTCTTTCCTGGAAAATACCTTCTCTTCCTTTTAAGCCCGGTCTTTGCGGGTCCGACGGAATTTACCGTGTGGAAACTTGCACGGATGTCTTGGAAACCGGACAGTACGTGAACATGACAATTCTGGACCGAAGAGTGGCACAGATCTATGTTTCCACGGACAGTCGCACAGGGGGAGATTCATACGACAGATATGTGCTTACGCTAGCAAAGAAGTACGGCAGGCCGGACAGAGTAGCCATAAGGCAAAACCGCAGCGGTTTTGCAAATGAGTTTTTGGCAGAACAACTGCGCTGGTCAAGGGGCGATCAATACATCAAAGCCCGCAGTGACGAACGCTCGTTCACCATCGGCAGCGAATCCCTCGACATGGAAATAGAGAAGCTGGAGAAAACGCAAAAATTCTAAGCGATTTCCGGATGCCATTGGGCGGTTGGTAGCTGCTTCACGCAGGGTCCCGGCAAAATCCTTCGAGGGGGGCTCAGTGCCGAACAACGGAATTTTGGGAACAGTGCAACGCCTTCGAAGCAGCGCACGCTCGCGCCGTTGCCGAACAATTGTGGACGCACTTCTCTTGTGCAGTCTCGCAGCCCTCGCAGCAGGAAAGCGCTGAGAAACTTGAAATACGATTAAGCACGGCGATCACGCAGCAGATTTAATGCCTCCAATGCATTTTCCAACTTGCGCCGTTCGCCCGAAGTCTCCCCCAGGCCTCCCATGCGACGCTGGATGGCGTCATTGGCTTCGGTCACTCGCAGCAATTGTAAGGCGGGATTCCTTTCGAGGACTGCGGCCCTGTATTTGATGGACCACTCTTGTCTCATAGCCATGTACTCTGCACTCCCAAGTACTTGTGAGATTCTGTGCAAAAATTCTACCCTCGAGCCTGGAACTCGCTATGGGCAATTGGGACCAAGTTTTGCTGTTTGCGCTGATTTCCCGGCCAGACTTCTTAAACCTTCCATCAATCGCTCGTCTTCTGCGATCAGCTCGGGACTTCTTTCCGCTCCGCCACTTTGGAGTTCAAGCAGCCTTTGCATCAGGTCGGCAAAATTTTCCATAACTTCCTCCGAGGCTGGTAAACAGGCATAGTAGGTGGTGGCCAAGACGAAAACTGGTCAAAAGCGAACAGTTGTAGAGAGGAAGCAGATTTTGAAAATGGTCTCGCCTTAAACATCAGTTTCACATTCTCTGAAGAACTGTGGCCGGACAAATCCAATCCGTCGTCCGGCACTTGCTTCCCCAGCACGCATCACCCTGGCAGAACTGACGACTGGCTGACCTCCCGGCTCCGCTCCGGCACATCTGCCAAAGCAACCTGCGCGGTTCAACTCCACCGTAGTTCTTCCAACAAAAAACCTCCGGCACGGATGCCGGAGGAAGGGCACAAAACAAACACGTACCCGTAAAACCCTATTTCGCGAGTTCGGAGCTGTGGCTGGCCACTTGCTTCCACGAACCGTTCTGCCGGACAAACGTGTCGGTCGACAGAATCGTTCGAGCGCGACGGTCGCCGTGGTACAGCGAATCATAGGTGGTCTTGTAAGTAGCGATCGCAGTGTCGCCGTAAACGCGCACGCTGACCTCGGAAATTGCTTCGCTGTTGGTCTTGTTGTTCTTGCTGTCCTTCATGTCGGCCAGGATGGATTGTTTCGTTTCCCAGTTCCCCCAACTCGAGCCGCCCGTAAAGTTCTCGGCATAGTTCTTTTCTACAAAGGACGAGTCCCCCGCCATATCCGCCTTCACCGACGCATTTTCCATTTGCGTGATCGTAGCCACTGCTGCCGCCTCAGCAGCGGAGCTGTTGGTCTGGCCTGGCGCTGTAGCCGGGAACGCAGAAACGGCTAGGACTACCGCAAGAATCACAAAGCTATATCTGGTACGACGCATGCCAATCTCCTGGGTTGTCATCGCGCTAAGGGGGGCGTACTTCAGAAGGGCTGACTTAGCTCAGAAGATCTGACGGAGCGGAGAAGAGACGATCGCTCAAGCGCGACCTTAGCCTCATGAGGTGGCTTTGTCAAGGCGGGCCGCTCACTTGACATCCCCGGCCCCAAAGACTAGGCTTCAAGGTGAGCGAGTAACATCTCTCCGCTCTTTCAGGTTTCCTGAGCTAAGTCAGCCCATCTGAAGTTTCCCCTCTTAGATCACCAGCGCTCCCTGGAGGTTGACTATGTACGCTCGCCATGTAGCTGTCCGCCTGAAACCCAATACTCTCAGCGATTTCACCAAGACCTTTGAAACTAACGTCCTTCCTATCCTGCGCAGGCAAAAAGGGTTTCAGGACGAAATCACATTTGCCACGCCGGGTGGAACCGACGTGGTCGCGATCAGTATGTGGGACACCAAGGAAAATGCGGACGCTTACAATAGCGCCGGCTATCCGGAAGTTCTGAAAAGCCTGGAAAGATTCCTCGACGGAAGTCCCAAACTGCGCGTTTCGGACGTCATCAGCTCGACCCTGCATAAGGCCGCTGTGGTGGCAGCCTGAACGGTTTGTCGATCAGTTGGGGGACGTCTGCGGAGCCGTCTCCGGATCGATCCCCCTTTGCCCTGACACACGGAGAAAAATTGCCTTCAGCTATTCAAATTGGCTCGATTCTGATCAAGGAGCAACCGTTCATGAGCGAGCGCCTGGGGTTGGAGAGCAACTCCTACTCGCAGAACTGGAGCGTGGTTCGAGCGATCAATGGTTTTTCGCTCGATCGCAAGATCCGAGCCGCCGGCTGGAATTCGTTCTTCATGGCGCCCGAAGTCCAGGCGAGTGCTTTCGGATCCATTCGGGCAGGCAGCCTGCGCGCTGCCTTGCGGCGTATCTTCTCGAAGGTACGCCACGAGAACTTCAACTGCCTGGAAGTGACCGGCATTGTAGCTCGCACCTTCCTCGGCATTCCCTACGTGGTGGTGTTCGCGCACTCGCGTCACATTCAGAAAGCGGTCCATCTCGATCATCCCCATCAGCGGCAGGCTACGCAGATCGCTGCGCAGTGGGCCAAGGGCTGAGACGTTCCACTAGGCAAGCGACGATCGGAGTTGTTATGTCAGCACAGGTCGACCGCAAGAAGTGGTGCATATGCCAGATTCACCAGTCCGGGTTTCCGGACCCGCCTTACTACACCAGCCTGCCCCAGTACGGTCCATGGGACAACGAACGCGACGCGCGACAAGTCAGCGACTTGCTCGTACGGCTGGAAAATCCGGCCTTCGGACTAGCGGTTCGAGAATGCGTAGACGGCCCGGTGGTGGCGTCGGTTTCACAAATCGATTCGATCACGGCGATCGATGACACTTCACTGCCCGACCAGCACGACACAAAGAGGAAATACTATGAAGAACCTTTACGTTGGCAATCTCGCATTCAGCACGACTGAACAAGAATTGCGAGCTCTGTTTGAGACTCACGGAGTTGTGGAGCGCGTCAATATCGTTACCGACAAGGAAACGGGACGCCCGCGGGGCTTCGCCTTCGTGGAGATGACTAACCCGGGCGAGGCCGACAAAGCTTCTGCCGCGATTACCGGCAGCAGCCTGGGTGGCCGTGCGTTGAAGGTGAATGAGGCCCGGGAAAAAGCTCACTAGAGCGCAGGGAATGCGCAGGCCTTCGTATTCTCACCGACGGCGGTGGGCCTAATGAACACGACAGAAACATATCTCGCAGTCTCAGTGACGCTGCTCTGCGCTGCGGGCATTGCCCTGCTGATTTCAACCGTGCGCCAGCGGATCAGGGTCCGCAGACAATGGGGCGGACGCGGTTGATGGAACGCGCAAGTCGATTTCGGCCAGAAGGGGCCTCCGATCTCTGGACTGAATCACGAGCTAGGTTAAAGAGGAATTCATGCTTACGAAATTCATGAAATGGATCGCCAGTGCTGCGCTGCTCGCTGGTCTTTTGCTTCCCACATTACTGGGACGCTACGCCGTGGGATACCACGTGGGCTTGCTGATCCTGATCCCCGCCGCGGCTACTGTGGTCATATTCCAGGCCGCTTCCATGCGCGAATATCGCTGGGTTGCTGCCTTTGGCGTGCTGGCTTGCCTGTTCAATCCCGTTGTGCCGTTCGGGTTCTCGGCAGCACCGACCCTGGTTGTGAACACGCTCGCGCTTGTTTTGTTCGCACTGTCGCTGAAGCTGCTGAAAACGCCGCCACGGCTTTCTATTGCGTCTATTACGGATCGCATGCCGGGCAGCGAATCGTTATGAGGCAGAGCCAACCGGAAGGAACGGTTTCTTTTCACCATGGCTGAACGTCAATGTCCGCAATGCGGAGGCGAGTTGGGGCTCGCGTTGCGTCCAAGTGGACCGAAGACTGCAAACACCGGTGCAACCTCGGCGTCGTCTCCATTCACTCGCTGGAGATGTAGTACTTGTGGTAGTGCATTTACCGCGGAGCAAGTTCGGCAAGGCAAGCGTATACGGTTGAAAGCACTCGAATCCCCGTGACTTTCATTCCGTCTCACGTTCTTGGCAGCGGCCCTCGTCGATGTGGTTGAGTCAGTGCGTGCGATAAATCCTTATAGGGAAGGTCAAATATGCTCGAATCACGAGAAGGAACAGCGGATCTTCAGAAGCAAGATGCCTCTCTACCCGTGGCGGTCAGCGAGACTGCGGACCCGTCCGTCGCTCCTGCGGCTGCTACCGCGACCACGGCCGGGAATCGGAAGACGCAGAAACCCACGTCCCCAGAACACTCCGGTGACAAGCGTTTTCTGCAGAGACAGGCCAATGCCATAAAGGCACGCGCTGGGCACAGGCGCAACATCCGGCGATCCAACACGAACGGTTAAACAGCTAGCGGGTTCGCGATCCTCAAATGACTTGGCGGGCTTCGCGCTGCTGCTACCGTTAGACTTCCCGCGCCAGCGACCGCAACGAAATAGCGAGGATGCCATAATTCCATTCCCGCTCCCATGCTTGAAAAGCATTGATACCCAGCTTAACAAAGTATGCTCCAACCCCGCGACTAATACCTGTCCTCACGATCTAACCAGGTGATCTGAGTTATTCCAAAAACAGCGTAGGCATCAGTCGTGCCTGACCTGCGGGTTCCAGATCTAGGGAGGGAGTACCTATGAGTTCACCAGTTGTCTTGATTACCGGGGCGCTGACTGGCATCGGTCGTGCCACGGCCGTGGCATTCGCGCATGAAGGAGCGCGCGTCGTTGTTTCCGGTCGGCACGACGAGGAAGGTCAGAAGCTAGCCAAAGAACTGCGCAACCTCGGCACTGAGGCCGAATTTGTGCGGACCGACGTGCGGCATGAAGAGGAAGTCAAGAACCTCGTCGACAAGATCATCGCTCGTTTCGGTCGCCTTGACATTGCCGTCAATAACGCTGGCACCGTCGGCACTCCCGGTTCGGCTGCCGATATAACGCCCGAGAGCTATCAAGCTATTTTCGATACGAATGTGCTTGGTGTGCTTCTGAGCATGAAGTACGAGATTCGGGCCATGCTTCGGCAAGGCAAAGGCAGCATCGTCAACATCTCGTCTTCGTATGGCAAGGTCGGCGGCCCGACCGCAGCAGTGTATGTCGGCAGCAAGCACGCTGTAGAAGGCATCACCAAGTCTGCGGCCCTCGAACTTGCCGGCACAGGCGTTCGTGTCAACATCGTTGGCCCTGGTCCGACGGAAACAGGGATGTTCAATCGCTTTGCGCAGACGAAGGAAAACAAGGCGAATTTCCTTGAGGCACACATTCCTACCAAGCGCATGGGAACGCCCGAAGAGATTGCAAATGCCATTGTCTTCATTGCGTCTGACAAGGCCTCTTACATCGTCGGCGCATCCCTGGCGGTGGATGGAGGAATGCTCGCGGGGTGATTCAAGCTCGCTGGGAGAGAGGGGATATCCGCCAGTTTACGAATTGCTACGCGAAGATGCGGGCATGACGTTGCTGTCGTGAACTGATTCTCAAAACCCGCGACCACTTCCGGTCGACTGAAGAAAGCTTGTATCCAAAATGTGCTGTTCAAACATCACATATAACCGCTCGGGCCACCGGCGTTGCAAACGGAGCGGAACTTTAAAAAAGGAGAAACGAATGTGAACAGCCTTAAAGACAAGGTCGCGGTTTCAACGGATGCCAAGTATGTGATTTTGGGGGCGAGCGGGAACACCGGCTCGATCATCGCCGATTCCTTGTTATCGAAGGGCAAGAAGGTGCGCGTCGTGGGGCGCGACGCGGGGCGACTGCAGCGCTTTGTGCGCCAAGGCGCGGAAGCGTTCACGGGCGACATGAACGACGCGGCTGCGCTCACCAAAGCCTTCAGCGGCGCGCGTGCAGCATACTTGCTGTTGCCGCCGATTACCTCCCGGGAAGACCAGGAGCGAGAGAGCGATGCGATCGCGCAGGCCGTAACGGACTCCGGCCTGGGTTACGCGGTGTACTTGAGCAGCTACGGCGCTCAAGTCCCGGAAGGCACCGGGCCAGTGACAGGGCTGCATTCTTCGGAGCAAAAACTCAATTCTATCGGCGGTTTGCACGTTCTGCACCTGCGGGCCGCATACTTCATGGAGAACAATCTGATGTCGATCAGCATGATTCAGGGGATGGGAATGTTCGGACATGCACTGCTACCCGACCTGAAGCTGCCCATGATCGCGACGCGCGATGCTGGCGACTACGCCGCGCAGCGCCTGCTGAACCTGGATTTTTCCGGCAAACAAACCCGCGAGCTCCTTGGCGAGCGCGACCTGTCGATGGCGGAAGCCACCACCATAATTGGGCGCGGCATTGGCAAACCGGATCTGCGTTACGTGCAGTTTTCCTACGACCAGGTGCAGCAGGTGTTAGAGCAGACGGGCATGACGCCGAAGAAAGCCGCGGTGTACATCGAGATGTTCAAGGCGATGAACGCGGGTGTCCTCGCTGCGCAGGAGCCGCGTTCGCGGGAGAACACCACACCGACTTCGTTTGAACAATTTGTGCAGGACGTCTTTGCGCCTGCATATCACGGGATGGCTCGCACCGCTTAGGCTCAGCGTCCAGGGTGGATGGAAGGATGCGCGCGGGTGATTCAAGCTCCGCGTCCAGATAGGATTTCTCGTGAATAACCGCGGTTGGAGGGGAGAATGACTCAGCACAACAAAACGGCGCTTGTGACGGGCGCATCAAGAGGAATTGGCCGCGCGACGGCAGCGGCGCTTGCCGGGGCCGGTGTGCACGTCCTGGTTCACTACGGTCGCTCCGAGCGGGAGGCGGAATCTCTCGTCGCGGATATCCATGCAAAAGGGGGACGGGCTGATGCGATCCAGGCGGACCTGGGAACTCCGAACGGAGCTGCGCTGCTAGCCAAACAGGTGCGCTCAATCGTCGGCGATCGATTGGATGTGCTTGTGCTCAACGCCGGAATCAGCAAGGCGGCACGCCTCGCCGATCATACGGTGGAGGATTTTGACAACCTCTTTGCGACAAACGTTCGAAGTCCCTTCTTCCTGGTGCAGCAACTGCTGCCTGTTCTAGGTGAAGGCTCAAACATCATCGTGATCTCTTCGATCGGGTCCCACGCCGTAGTTGGCAAGCCCGGCGTGGACAACCCCTCGCTCCTTGCCTACGCCTCGACCAAAGGAGCATTAGAGACTCTGGTCAAGAACTGGGCCGCCATTCTTGGACCGCAAGGCATTCGCGTCAATGCAGTCGCACCCGGTGTGATCGACACGGACATGTCGAATTTTGCGAAGACAGAAGAGGGTCGCGGGGTCACGCTCGGGATGCAAGCACTAAAGCGAATCGGCAAGCCGGAGGACGTGGCAGATGTAATCGCGTTCTTAGCCTCGGACAAGGCGCGGTGGATCACCGGTGCCAGCATTCCCGTCGATGGCGGCTCGAAGCTTTAACTGACAAAGTGAGGAGTGCAATGGAAACCAAGGCGAGCGAAGGCAAGGAGATCAGAATTCCCGGGCCCGACCATCCCATCACAAATTTCTCCGGCTGAGGGCAGGGTGCGTGTAACCGTCGCCGGCAGGATAGTTGCTGAATCGACGCAAGCGCTTCGGCTGGAGGAGAAGGGATATCCCCCCGTTTACTACTTGCCCCGCAACGATGCGGACATGTCGTTGCTGGTTCGGACCAAGCATTACAGCTATTGTCCGTACAAGGGTGATTGTACCTACTACAGCATTCCCATCGGCGGATCGAAATCGGAATACGCCGTTTGGACGTACGAAGAACCTTATGAGGCAGTCGCCAATATTAAAGAGTACCTGGCGTTTTATCCCACACGGGTCGATGCGATCGACGTGAACTCCTAAGCACATTCGCGCGTTGCCTGCAGCTGGTTCCCGGTCCAGGTGTGCGCCTGCACCTGCTTTGCCGATGCACCAGCAACTGACGCAGCCACCATCGTACTTGCCACGATCGAGCCAACGTCGTTATGCAATCACGCAAAGCGACGGACCTATGCATTCCGCTTTGAGCACCAGAGGGTCACCCGGGAGCCCACACCCGAGAGCCTGGAGGTAGAGCCCGGAGCCTAATCTGTGCGAAACTAGAGGCGATCATGACCACAACCAGACCTGCGCATCGCGAGGCGGCCACTTCGGAGATTCCTGCGGTTCCGCTGACAGTTGAGGGCTACAGCACCCTGCACCAGATGATGCGCTTTCGCTGGAGTGCGTGGCGAGCGCTGCCTGAGGCAGAGCGGAGGAAAATCGTGGCCGAAGCGGTCCCCGTCATGGCTGGCATGGAAAAGAATGCCGGCGGCCAGTCAGCCTTTTATTCGCTGCTGGGACACAAGGGCGACCTGATGTTCCTGCACTTTCGCGAATCGTTCGATGATTTAAATCGCGCGGAACTGAAACTCGCGCAGTTACGGCTGAGCGAATTCTGGGAGCCAACCACGTCTTATCTGTCGATCATTGAACTCGGCCTCTATGATTCGACCACCAAGGTGTACAAGAGCCTTGTCGATCGCGGCATCGAGCCCCATTCCGACGAGTGGAAGCGCGAGATCGGGGAGACTCTGAATCGTCAGAAGGAGGCGATGCGTCCTCGCCTGTTTCCGGCCATTCCGCCCAATCGCTATGCCTGCTTCTACCCGATGGATCGCCGTCGTGGAGAAGAGAAGAACTGGTATACCCTGCCCATCGAAGAACGGGCGCGGCAAATGGGCGAGCACGGCCTGGTAGGACGGCGCTATGCCGGAGAAGTGCGCCAGATCATTACCGGTTCGATCGGCTTCGACGATTGGGAATGGGGCGTGGACCTGTTCGCCGACGACCCGCTGGTTTTCAAGAAATTGATTTACGAAATGCGCTTTGATTACGTCAGCGCGGTGTATGCCCTGTTCGGGCAATTTTATGTTGGCTTGCGCTGTCCGGCGGAGCAGATTGGAACACTGTTGGAAGGCGAGTTGCCGCCGGCGTCAAAGTAATCGCGCTTCCTGATTCCGTACATTCTGCCTGTGCCGGGCTTCCTGCTTGTTCCGCGGGTTAGCGCGGAGTCGTGAATCATTCGTCGAAGGAGAATTCTGTGTCGATCTTTGGCCTCATCGAGTATGCGCACGCAAGCCCCGAAGTAAAAGCCGTGTACGACGACATCATGGCGACCCGCAAGACCGATTGGATCAACAATTTCTGGAAGGCCATCGCGCATGACCCCGCCACGCTGAAACGTACCTGGGAAGACATCAAGCAGATCATGGCGCCGGGAGCCCTCGATCCGCTCACCAAAGAGATGGTGTACCTGGCGGTGAGCGTGAGCAATCAGTGCGGATATTGCATCGCCTCGCACACCGCTGGAGCGCGCGACAAAGGCATGACCGATGCC
>Ga0307479_10002522_pt1 | contig 16632 bp, 19 predicted proteins | sample atmos_gasesECM4C_FD_203743 | JGI IMG/M metagenome (GOLD analysis project Ga0307479, IMG submission 203743) | Hardwood forest soil microbial communities from Morgan-Monroe State Forest, Indiana, United States - atmos_gasesECM4C_515 | ecosystem: Environmental > Terrestrial > Soil > Temperate... | reverse complement strand
TGTGCTTCGACGGATTTGCTCTCCCAGCCACGAGCCATTTTCGGAGATTATACGCATGAGTGTACAAGCTGGATTGTTGCAGGCTGCAACAACCCGGCATCGCTGGCTGCGAGAAATTGGACTGCAGTATCCATACTTTCAAGGGTCTTCGCTGTAAAAGCCGCAACCTAGGCCGAAAGACAGCTATTTATTGCAAAGATTTTCTTCTTTGCAGGACGAGGATTTAGGATCATGATGCGCTCGCAAAGTCGCCTGACGGACAAGGCGGAGGCGTGGCTTGCCTAGGGGGCGCGGGCCAGGTTCTAACCACGCAGTCTGGCCAGAAACTGCAACCCGATTCGCCTCGGGGACTTCGACGGTATGAGGCTCTGCTGGAGGCGGCGGACCTCATGGTCCACCATCGGGGTCTCCCCGAACTATTTCACGAGCTGGCCCACCGCATACAGAAGGTAGTCGATTTTCAGCTCCTGAATTTCTCGCTTCATAATTCCCGACGCAACCATATGGATATGCACCTGTGGGAGGGCGAACTCGAGTCTGACTTTCCCACCCATGTGCCGGTGGCGGAGTCGACCAGGGGCTGGGTGTGGGAACATCAGGAGCCGTTGCTTTTCCGCGACTTGAATCAGGAGACGCGCTTTCCCCTGGTTCTTGGTCCGCTGCGCGCGCGGGGGTTCCGGACTTATTTCATGATGCCGCTGACAACGGCGGAGAAGCGCTTGGGCGCGCTGGGCGTAGCCACTCGTAAGGCAGATGCGTACGTAGAGCGGGACCAGAATTTTCTGCTGGGAATCGCCGAACTGGCTGCCCTGGCAGTCGAGAACGCGCTGACACGGGCGGCGTTGTTGGAGGAGAAGCAGCGTCTGCAGGCCCTGGTCGACATTAACCGCACGCTGGCGTCGAGCCTCGAAATGCAAAGCCTGCTGCCCCTGATTTCCGAGTGCGTGACCCGCGTTGTCCCGCACGATTTTGCCGGGGGTCACTTTGTACGAAGGCGACCAGAAGGCGATGACAGCGTATGTGCTGTCGCCCGCCGAAACCAAGTCTGTAGTCGACACGGGGGGGAGATTTCCCTGGAGCAGACGCTGTCGGCTGGAGCTTCCTCGAGCAGACGCCGAAAACGCTCACGCGGCAGGATCTGAGTGAGAATGACACCGCGATTGCGGGCCGGGTGCTGGAAGCGGGAATCCAGACGGTGCTGTGTATGCCGTTGCTGACGTCGAAAGGCGCGGTGGGTACGCTGAATGTCGGCAGCAAGAGGGACAACGCTTTCTCGGAACAGGACCAGGAGTTGTTGAGCCAGATAGCCGCGCAGCTAGCGATCGCGTTGGACAACGCGCGGGCGTACCGCGAAATCGCGGCCCTGAAAGACCGGTTGGCGGAGGAGAAGTTGTACTTGCAGGACCAGATTCGTATGGAACTCCACTTTGAGGAGATCATAGGTGAAAGCGCGGCGCTGAAGCAGGTTCTAGTGCAGGCTGACCGTAGCGCCGCTAGGCGCGACCGCTCTGATCCTGGGCGAAACGGGCGCCGGGAAAGAACTGATCGCGCGCGCCATTCACCGGATGAGCAGGCGCAAGGACGCCAACTTCATCAAGCTCAACCGCGCGGCGATTCCCACCGGCTTGTTGGAGAGCGAGTTGTTCGGCCACGAGAAAGGAGCCTTTACCGGGGCGGTCAGCCATAGGGTAGGGCGCATGGAACTGGCCGACAAGGGCACGCTGTTTCTCGATGAAATCGGTGACATTCCGCTCGAACTGCAGCCGAAACTGCTGCGCGTGTTGCAGGACCGCGAATTCGAGCGACTGGGCGGGACGCGCACGATCCACGTGGACATTCGCCTGATCACGGCGACCAACCGCGATCTGGCCGAGCGGCCGGGGCGAGTTCCGTAGCGACCTGTTGTACCGGCTGAACGTGTTTCCCCTCCGCATGTCGCCCCTGCGCGAGCGGGATGGGGACGTTTCGTTGCTGGTGCGACACTTCGTGCAGACGATTTCCCAGCGCATGGACAAGAAGATCGACACCATCCCGAGTGCTGTCATCGACGCGCTGGTCCGCTGGCGTTGGCCAGGTAACGTCCGCGACTTGGAGAACTTCATCGAGCGTACGGTGATCCTGACCGAGGGGCCGGTCTTGCGCGCGCCCTTGTCAGAACTGAAGACGGAAGAGGGAATTCTGGAGAACCCCGATGTCACATTGGAAAGCGCCGAGCGCGAACACATTCTCCGCGTTTTGCGCGATTGTGGGGGGATTGTTTCCGGCCCAGGGGCGCAGCTTGGAATCGGCGACGACTCCAGGGGAAGCCAGCGTCACCAGCGAACTGACTGAAGAGGACTGGCTTTCCAAGGGAAGCTTGTCGAAGAGTCCCCGATCCACGTCGGTGTGAGCGGATGGAGCGGTCTCCAGCAGGTCGGCGCCGCTTTCGACCGTCACCGTGGTGGTGGAACTCGCAACCTGAAGGCTAATCTTGACCGCCAGCGGAACATTCGATCGCACGTCAACATCCTGTGCGAAGGACCCAAATCCTTCAGCCGTGACACTCCGATGGTACGGGTTAAACGGGACATTGTTGAAGGCGAACTCCCCGGCGCTGTCTGTCGGAGTCGACCGGATAAAGCCGCTCACCGGATTGGAATCTCGACGGTCGCGTTGGGAACCACTGCACCGGAAGGATCGAGGACGACGCCGGTTACAGCGCCCGAACTGCCTCCCAACTGGGCCGCGAGCGGAGTGCCACACGCTGCCAGTCCAAGAGTCAGAAACAACAAATAGGTGAAAATCCGGATAGAAAGCATTACACCTCTGCTCCAAAGGAATGAAAGTCGGTTGAGACAAATATCTGGGCGACTGTGTTGTCTAGACCGACGGCGGAGGACGGATGTAAAGGAAAGAAACGAGCAGGAAGGGTTTGGGCGAGGCCTTCTGAGAAGAAATTAGAATTGACGGCGTGAAGACCGGAGCGGGCTGGACCGCGACAGAAATCAGCGCGGTGGAATGCGCCATCGAGCAAATCGAACACTCGTGGTCGGAAGAGTTCGAGCCGGCTTTGTGGATGTGGTTCGTCTGCGCTACAGCGGCAAACAGAATCAGCAGGACGCGCAGAGGAGCGAGAGTGATCCGGAGCGGCTGGAACTACGCGCTTTGATTAGATCCAACAACGAAAGCAACGACCCCACAACAAATTATCCATATTAATTATACATTTCAGGCTTAGCCAAGCTGCAACCAGCCAGCCATGGCCAAGTGGGCGATTTCTCTACTTGGACGCCTCGCGGACCGAGATGTCACCCCGGAAAGAATGAAGATCAAATGCCGCCCGGGCATTGCGAAGCAGGGAGTTCTCCCCAGACTCAAACCCCAGGTTCGTGACAACTGGAGTGGAGATTGGGCTGTCGACTTTACCTTTCACCGAGCGGGCTTTGAAGTGCGCCAACGCGATCGACGGGACAGAAACATCAATGTTCCCCGTTCCACTGACCAGCTTGAAGACTCCCAAGCCGGGATTGCCTGCGTACTGGATTCGGCCTGTGCCGGAGTGGACCTCGACTTCCGAGCTGGATACATCCTGTAAGGAGATGTCCCCGCTGGAAGTGATCGCTTCCACCCGGCCGCCGGAGATCTGGCGCAGAGAAATCGGACCGCTCAGGGTTTTCACGTGAATATGGGCGTTATGGATCAAGTGTGCGTCCACAGACGCGGTTGTGCCTTCGAACACCAGATCCCCGTCGAGGTTTTCGGCCGAAAGCGATCCTGCCGCGGTGCTCAGGATGACATATGCATCCGACGGCACCAGGACCTGATAATCCACGTTATCGGCTTTGGCGCCTGAAGAATTCTGCGTCTCGGTCATCAACTCGATGCGGTTCTGGTTCTGCTGGCCGTGGATCTCGACGGCATCGGAATGCACTACCGTAGCGACCACCTTATCCCCGGAAGAAGGTGTCACCGTGATCCGGCCGTACTGGTTGCGGATGTAGATCACGGGCTTGGAGGTCACGGGGTAAGCCAGCACCTCGCGCTTGATCTGCGCGGACGCGACGACGCAGGCCGCGAGGATCAGCAAAGTGAGTGGGGCGAAGCGGGTAGGGCTTCTCATGATCAATCTCCGTCTGGGCGCATCCAACTACGCCTGACTCCAAGTCCGAGGGGACACACGAATCCCTCTGGACTAGGATGCGCGGGTGTTGCCAGCAGGTTGCTCTGGAGCGGGCCAGATTACAGTCCGAAAAGCTCGCGCAGTCGCTTCGTTTGGGCGCGGCTAACGGGTACTTCGGTCTGCTTTTTATCGTCCATGCGGAGCTGGTAAGAGCTCTTGAACCAGGGGACGACTTCCTTGATGCGGTTGATGTTGACCAGGTACGAGCGGTGGGCCCGCCAGAAGACCTTCGGATCGAGGCTATCGAGCAGCTCTTCCAGGGTACGGCAGTTGGACTGCCCCTCGGCGCCGTTCGGGCCGGCGGTGGTCACGCTGATGACACCGTCTTCGATAGAGGCGTAGCAGATGTCTTTTTGATCGACCAGAAAGAGGCGCCCGGCCGACTTGATCAGAACCTTGGAGGTCGGCTGCGGTTTCTGCGACTCGAGCATACGCACCAGCGTCTCGATCTTGTCCGCGGGGGAAGCGCCGGCCTCCCTCTTGATGCGGGCCTTCTGAATCGACTGAGCCACGCGTTTCTTGTCGAATGGCTTCAGCAGGTAGTCGACGGCGTTCACTTCAAACGCTTTGACCGCGTACTTGTCGAAAGCGGTGGCGAAAACGAACTCAGGGAGCGGCACTTTCTTGTCGAGCAGTTTCTTGATGACGCCGAAGCCGTCTAGGCCGGGCATTTGAACGTCAAGAAAAACCAGATCCGGATTGTGCTCGCGAATCAGGTTGACTGCTTCCAAGCCATTCTTGCCTTGGGCGACCACGTCGACGTCACCCACGCCTTTCAACAGGAAGACGAGTTCGTCACGGGCCAACTGCTCGTCATCGACAATGAGGGCGGATAGAGACATAACGGCTGCTGGGAGACGGCCTGCAGGAAGTATAGTGGCCGGTTTTACCGGGGGTCAACGTGAGGGCCGACCTACACCCCGAAACTCCACCGGTAAGCGCTGGGAGACACTCCGGCGTGTCGCTGGAAGAGCTGGCGGAAAAAGGCCACGTCCTGATAGCCGACGGCGTCGCTGATCTCCTGCATGGTGCGGTGGTCGCTTTCCAGCAGGCGCTTGGCGGCGGCGATCCGCAATTTTTGCAGATAGATCAGCGGGCTGTCTCCGGTGGCTTGTTTGAACCGGCGAACGAAGTTGCGCGAGCTCATGCCCACGCGCCGGGCCGGGGCGTCGAGCGGGAAGGTCTGGCGAAAATTCTGGTGCAACCACTCCTGCGCGGTCGATTGCGTCATCGGAGTGTTCGGTCTTCAAAGGGACGATGGCGAACCCAGACTGCCAGGCGCGCGGGGTCTCGATCAGCATGGCCTTCGCGCTTTGCATGGCAACGTCGTGGCCACAGAATTTTTCCACCAGATACAGGCTGAGATCGAGCGCTGCGTGCACTCCACCGCCGCAGTAGAAGCCACGGTCTTCGGTCACCATCAAATCCGGCATCCACTTCACCTTCGGATATTTCCCGCGGAACCGGTCGGCCAGAGCCCAGTGCGTTGTGGCGCGCCTGCCGTCGAGCAATCCGGTAGCGGCGACCAAGCCCACGCCGGCACATACGCTGGCGATGGCGGCTCCCCGCTTGTGCCAAGGGCGCAGCCAGGGCACGACCGCAGCGTAGCGCTCGACCACGTCGTCAATGTGGAGGTCGGTGGTCGGGATGAAGATGAGGTCTGTCTTGCGAACGGCGGCGAGGGCGAGGTCGGGCTGAATATGGATGGGGCCATCACAGCGGACAGCGCGTCCATCCACCGATGCCGTGGTCACGCGAAAACGTGGAACCGGACGCTTTCCCGTGAGAACGTTCCACAGGCTGCCAGCATGGCGGAACACCTCCATCGGGCCGATCGCGGTAGAAGAAAAGGTCCCGTCAAGAAGCAGGATGGTCACATGTCGCATAGATAGCCCACTCCGCGACAAGCCTTCGACCGCAAAATAAACGAGGGCTCGCGGAGGACGGAGCTGCGAATGTCAATTCGACTCCCGACATCAACCGTGCGGCTTAATCGCCTCTGTATCATGGCAAATCCGCCACTCCGGGGGCAAGCCAATGTCGGTGGCGAGAAATCGATCGTGACGGCTGGTTCAAATGCAAGCCGGCGGGTACCATTCGGCTGCCTGTGTGGGGTTAGGGCAGGATTGGCCAGACGGATAAGGTTGAGGAACTGCGGGGGAGCGCACGCTCAACGCGCCACCTCCCCCGTCTTGCCTTACGGGCGCTGACCGGAAGGATTCGCCGGCGTGCGCCACTGCATGAAGGAACTCGGCGCAGAGCTTGGTGCGGCCGCTGGCACCAGACCCAATACAGCTGCCGCGGCAACGCAGCTAGTGCTGATGGTCCCAGTATTGGCGAAGTTGTTCGATCCAGTGAACCCTAATGGCACATTGCCGAGCCCGACCAACGCGTCGTTGATCGTGTTGTGCGATACGGTCGCAGGATTACAACCCAAATCAATCGCGGTTTGTACAGACGAAGTGACGCGGTTGGACTGAATGGTTGCGCCAGGACCGCCAAGTGCAACTCCAACTCCGGAGTTCGTGATGTCGTTGCCTTGCACCGTTCCGCCCGCCAGCAGCACAAGTCCAAACACACTGGCTGAAACATTGTTGGCCGCGACGCGAACCGCGGCGGACAAATCAAAGACCCCGGCGAGCGTATTGCTAATGTCGTTGTCGGTCAGGTCGCCGTTGATGCTGGCGGCAACAACGCCGATGGCCGAGGCCGAATTCGGAGAAACGAAATTGTCGTGGATGCTGGCGTTGAGAGTAGGAGGCGAGAAACTGGCTAGGAAAATGCCACTGCTATCGAAGTCATGCACGCTGTTGCCTTGGACGGTGACCGAAGTGTTGGGAGCGCCACCGCTTTCGGCCCAAATCCCCACCCCGCAGCTCCCATCGATCTGGTTCCTCGTCGTTACACGACTTACGCTCCCCGAGGCGCCTGAGGCGTAGAAGATCCCGGCCAGCCATGTCGATGCGCACGCCTGGTCTCCCCCTGCGCCATCCACAGTAAGGTTGCTGAGATTCACGGGTCCTGAAGCCTGGACAAGCACTTGGGCGCCCACCGTCTCACCAAAGATGCTGGTCACGGTCGTGGGCAGGCCGCCGCCCGGTATTGTGATCACGCTCTGGTCCGAGTTGCTGTCGGCTATGCCCTGCAGATTCAGGGGTTGCGAAATCGTGACTTGCTCGGAGTAAACCCCCGGGCACACGAAAACGGTTGAATGTGGAGGAACACTGCTGACAGCGGCCTGAATGGTCGCGAAGTTCTTAAGCCTGGGTTTGCAGGTCCCCACCGCGTAGTTGTCTGCCAGGGCGAGTGGGGCGAGAAGGAGCGACAGTGTGGCCAGCAAAAGCGAAGTGCGCATAGTTCACCTCATCAAAGAAATTCGAGTTCAAGGGGGGAATGGATGTCGTGGTTGAGGGGGAACTCAGCCCAGCAATGTCGTTTGCCAGCGCTTGGAGCTGCAAATCAGCCCATCCGTTTGTGATCGACCTGATCCTGGTACGGTTGCTGGTGGAGCAAATGCAATCCTTCAGTAATTTCGACGGGGGAATCATCCGAATCAAGGCCGACAATTCGGCACCTGCGGTCTCGCGAAGAGCCCAACGTGATGAATCCGGCGATGCGATTTGTAGATTCCCCCCTCGTCTCGAATGCAAGACAAGCTGAATGGATCTACGTTCCCTTGGTTCGGCCCGGAGGCGGGAATCAGAGAGAGGCAATGTGGCGCTCTATCGGTCCTCTACCATCCCTTGCTTGCTCACGGGGAGAAACTGGCTGGGAATTCTAGTTAAACAAGAATCAAATCCCGACGCAGCGTAGTGCAGCCGAGGTAAGAGACTTCGATACAGTCGCGAGGAAGTAATTCGGGGCACGCCGGAAGTCCCGGCGAAAACTTTCACGAATTCGGCCGCCATCATGGCCGTCCTGCTTTCCGACTGGGGCAGAGAAAGGTGTGAACAGTTGACCGTTAACGAGTAAGAGCTGTCAAAAATTGTTAGTCCTTGTCGCGATCAGTGTCAAGAACAATGTGCGTCCAACGGGGAGTTGCCAGCGTGTTTTGACAATCGTCGAAGTCTTCTGAGAGTTTTTCGAAATGCCGACGTGAGATAGCGAGAATTTTTCCCGTTTTGGAACTCACTTACTCCAAGAATCTGTGAGAGCGGTTCACTTCTCCGAATGAGATACCTGTGCGGGTTCGTTCAGAGCGCCTCCGCAGTATGGGCAGAAGACGTTGCCCTGCGTCACTCCGCGCTGACAATGCGGGCACACGGGCTGCAAGCGATAACGGCAGCTCGGGCAAAAGCCGAATCCAGGTTGGACTGCCGTGCCGCACTGCGGGCAGGTCGCCGGAAGAGGTTTGCGCAAGATGAAGTACAAGATGATGCCAAAGCCATTGGGAACGAACAACGAGACTAGAGTCCACAGCAGGCGGCTCATCCCGCGGCGGCCGGCATCGTGGTTTATGTAGCCGACAAGAAGGATGTAGCAGGCCGCGATGGTGCCGGTAAGCACGCCGAAGAGGGTGCGCAATATGGGAGGCGGAGCCTTGGGGTCGTGCCCAAGGACAACTACAAAAGCAACCAGTACTCCCAGAAAGCCGATTGTCGCCAGGATCCCGGCCCACAGCGGGATCGAACGTACTTCATCGGAAAAGCGCGTGGGATGGTCATTGCGTACTTGCATTTTCGTGCCCCCTAACTTGCGTTACTAGCCTTCCCAAGTTCCTGTATGCTCGGCAAGATGAGTGCCCCTCGCGAGCAACAGCAAGCTTCCGATCAGCACTGGTGCCATCCAGATCAAAACGAAACACACTTGCCAGGTCAGGCTGGAAATCTGGAGTTGCTGGCCCAGCCACTGCCAGCTGCGCCACGCTAGGAGAGTCGTCAAGCCCGCGGACGAGGTAACGAGCACGCAGGAAATCCAGATCAGCCACAGGCGTTCTTGCCTGCGCTGGATTTCCCGTGCCCGGAGTCGTACCCGGAGCCGTGTAGCCGCAACCAGGGACGAACTGGCGGCCACCGGCAGCGAGCGCAGAGCATGAATTACGTCGCTGGTGTTGCTCGCATAGGCGCGGCACTCTGGACATTCTTCGAGATGGCGGTTGAGCCATGTGCGATCGGCAGCACTGACCTCCTGGGCATCGGCCAGTGCGATCAGAGCTTTCGCGCGTTCGTGCACGTTACTGATCATGCCTGAGCTCCCTTCAAATGCGGTTGCAGGGCGTTGAGCCCGCGGTAGATTCTCGATTTCACGGTGCCCAGCGGCGCGCCGGTGACAACGGCAATTTCCTCGAGCGTCAATCCTTCCTGGTACCGCAAGACGAGGGCCTCGCGATATTCGGCGACGAGGTGTGTGAGGCCCTCGGCGACGCGCTCGCTTAGTTCTCGTTGCACGATCAGATCAAATGCGTTGGGCTGGCCCGGGGCGGGGATTTCGATTGGCCGGTCGTCGTCAAGCATGCCATCGAGGCTGGCATGTTGCTTGCGGCGCGTCGAGTCGATGAAGAGGTGCCGTGCCACGGCAAACAGCCAGGTGCAGAATTCGTGGCGGCCGTCGTACTGGTTGCCGCGCTCGAGGACTCGGACCCAGGTTTCCTGGAACACGTCCTCAGCCACAGCTGGGTTGCCCGTGAGATGCAGCAGGTAGCGGAGCAGGCGGTGCTGGTACTGCTCGATCAATCGGTCGAGCAGATCAGGATCGCGGCGGCGAAGCCCGCGCGCGATCTCGCTATTTTCCTCGGCCATCGCATGCACGAAGTAACGAGCTGCTGCGTTCATACCGGACAATACGCAGCGGCCGGTGAAAAAGACGCAGGGCTACGAGGGTGAAGAAAAGGCCTCCCTTAACTTACTGATAACAGATGCTATCTCCTCAATCGACGAAGGCGCTTCCCGCAGCCCTTCGCGGGTTGACACCCTAGGGGTTCTGGGGCGGTTGCACGACGCGCGGCTTGGCCGTCTGGGGTTTGCGCTTATGGGTTTGTGGCACGTCAATCTTCTCGTAATCACTCGGGACCACGAACAGGTTAGCCGCTTGCGGGCCTTCCTTAATGTTTTGAAACTCGACGGCGGTTTTTTCTCCCTCCCACTTGATGACGAACTTCAACTGGCGGTCGACCCAGGCGAACCCAGAGTCGCCGTTCGGAGCAGTGCCCTTGTATTTCACGGTGCTACGGCCGTTCACCGTCTCCTCGCCAACCTTCATGCAAGTTCCCGGCTTGCTGACGAATTTCTCCCACGCCTCGCAGGCGTTGTCGGCATCCGCGGGATGGAAGAACGGTGTAGCTGACGGCGCGCGCGAAGCCACGTAGGTTTTGCTTGCGGGAACCAGCATCAGGCTGGTTCGCTGCTCCAGGTTCACGATTGCTACGCCGCTGTGTTCCTGTGAGGTGGTTTCGAGGCGCATCTTGTCTCCGCTGACATACACCTTGGTCACTACGTCGCTTTGCGGCTTTGAATGCACCATGTCCGCCGTGAACTGCTGGGCGAAAGCGGCGCACGAGAAGGCAAATAAGCCGACAAGTCGAAAAATGAGTCTATGGAACACTCGGATCTCCTTGAATGGATTGGGATAAGAAACATTAAAGCGGGGGTCGGGCTAAGGGAAGGATAGCAAACCCTGTCCGAACCGCAATGGTTTTCCCGGGGAGGCTGAATCGGGCTCAACCACGGTCACTGCATTGGAGCGAGGTGTCGCCGGTGCTCAGGATGCGTTCTCCAGCGCCAGCGCCATTCCCATCCCGCCGCTGACACACAGGGTTGCCACTCCCCGCCGGGACTTGCGCTTGAGCATTTCGTGAAGGAGCGTGACCGTGATCCGGGTGCCGGTGCAGCCGATGGGATGACCCAACGCGATCGCGCCTCCGTTGACATTCAGTTTCTCCGGGTCGAAGTGCAGTTCGCGATCGCAGGCCAGCACCTGCGCCGCGAAGGCCTCGTTCAGTTCGATGAGATCGAAGTCAGCGAGCTTGATTCCGAGCTTTTGTTCCATCTTGCGGAGCGCAGGGACCGGGCCAATTCCCATCAGGCGAGGATCGACCCCGGCCGAGGTGACTCCAAGAATTCGAGCTAGGGGCTTCAAATTATTCTTGCGGACGAACGATTCGCTGGCGACTACCACCGCCGCCGCTCCGTCGGTGATGCCGGAAGAGTTGCCGGCGGTGATCGTTCCGGTCTTCGAAAAAACGGGTGGGAGCTTGCCCAATTTTTCGAGGCTGGCATCAGGGAACGGATGCTCATCTCGGACAAAGATTTGCGGGCCTTTCTTGCTCTCGAGCGTGACGGAAACCAATTCTTCTTTGAATCGATCGGAGGCCAGAGCTGAGGCCGCCCGGGTTTGCGACCTCAGGGCAAATTCGTCTTGTTCTTCCCGGGTGATCGTGTACTGTTCGGCGAGGACTTCGGCGGTTTCGCCCATGACCATCTTCGCCATCGGACAGAAGAAGCCGTCGCGATACATGCCATCGACCAATTCCTGATCCCCGAGACGGTATCCCCAGCGCGCGCCGTCGAGATAGTAAGGGAGGCGCGACATCGATTCGGTCCCGCCTGCCAGGGCGCATTCCAAATTCCCGGTTGCAATCTCCTGGTAAGCGAGTGCGATCGACTTCAGGCCCGACGCGCAGGCTTTGTTCACGGTGTAGGCAGGCACTTCCTGAGGGATGCCGCTACGAATGGAAATCTGGCGCGCGGGATTGGGGCCGCCGCCGGCCTGCCGGGCATTGCCCAAGATCGTTTCCTCCACCTGATCGGGTTGGATAACGGCTCGCTTCATCGCGGCTTCGGCAGTGATCACGCCGAGATCGGACGCGGAGAGCGAAGCTAGTGCCCCCCCAAACTTGCCGATGGGTGTGCGGACCGCGGAGAGGATATAGACGTCGGTCAAACTGTTCCTCCAAACTTTTTAGTCTAGCATCGGGAGATTCGCTCGGCGTTCGGCTGCTGCGCGCGCAACCGCCGAGGCGGTACACTGACCATTCCCATGAACTACATCTACGGTCTCAACGCGGTCACCGAGGCGATCAAAGCCCGCGGACGCGCTTTTCAGTGGGTCGGCCTGGCGAAGGAACGTCACGACCTGCGCCTGCAGCGCATCATCGAGGAATGCCGCAAGCTGGGCATTCCAGTGCGCTTTGTTGAGCGCACCGAACTCGACCGCCTCGCGGGCAACGCCGCTCACCAGGGCGTGGTGGCCGTGACTTCGGCGAAACAATACAGCGGGGTCGAGGATGTAATCGACGCCAAGCGCGGATTGCATTCGTTGATCGTGGTGCTCGATGGCGTGGAAGACCCGCACAACCTGGGCGCGATCCTGCGCACGGCCGACGCAGCGGGAGCCGACGGCGTCATTATTCCCGAACGCCGCGCCGCAGCCGTGACCGGCGTGGTGACTAAGACGTCGGCGGGCGCCAGCGAGCACTTGCCGATCGCGAAGGTCACGAACATCGCCCGCACGGTTGAAGAACTAAAAGAACGCAACATCTGGGTCGTCGCGCTCGATGAGCGCGGCACCCAGACCTACGACGTTCTCGACTACAACATGGACTGTGCCGTCGTGCTGGGCGCTGAAGGCAAAGGGGTACACGACTTGGTTCGCAGAAAGTGCGATTTTTTAGTGTCGATCCCAATGTTGGGGAAGGTGTCCTCGTTGAACGTATCGGTCGCGGCGGGGGTGGTGCTCTACGAAATTGTCCGGCAGCGGCGGACAAAGGCGCCGGGTCCCGAATGAAGGGTTCGCTGATTCTTGCCGCTGTTCTCGGCTCGGTGGCCAGTAGTTTCTCTCTCGATCGCGAAGCCTTCACGTTCACCAACTACGATCTCAACGTCCAGGTGGAACCGGAGCAGCAGCGCTTGGCGGTACGAGGCACGGTCACTTTGCGCAATGACTCCTCAGGGCCGCAGAAGAACGTGGTCCTGCAGATCTCTTCCGGCCTGGCTTGGCACTCCATTCAGCTGGAGGGGAAGCCGGTGCAGTTTGTTCGGCAGCCTTACGTTTCTGATGTCGACCACACCGGCGAACTGTCAGAAGCGATCGTTACGCTGCCCAAAGGCGTGCCACCAGGTGGCTCCGTCGAGATGACCGTCGGGTATGAAGGCGTGATCGCGCTGGACGCGACTCGGTTAGCGCGGATTGGCTTGCCGCAGACAGCGGCGACTCACAGCGACTGGGATCAGATCGGTAAGACGTTCACCGCGGTGCGAGGGGTGGGGTATGTGACTTGGTATCCGGTCGCGATGGAGGTCGGAAATCTGTCCGAGGGAAACAGCCTGTTTGAGGTGTTGGGACGGTGGAAGACGAAAGAGAAAAACGCGCGCATGCGGTTCCGTCTCGAGTATTCCTCCCTGCTGGACGATACGAATCCCCCGGTGATCCTCTGCATCGGAAAAATCATACGTGGCGCCGCGCGAGGGGAAAGCTCGAGTTCCCACTCGGCGGACTGCTCCTACGATCCGGTAGGCCTATCAGTGCCTGGTTTTGTCGCGGGGGAGTATGAGTCTCTTGATCGGCCGAACCTCGAAGTTGCACACCGCGCAGAAGACAAAACCAAAGCCGAGAGGTTCGGGCAGGCGGCTGACGCAGCTGCCCCGTTTGTGAAAGAGTGGTTCGGCGTCGGTAGGCAGAAGGCCCAGGTAGTCGAGTTATTCGATGAGGGCGCGTCTCCGTTCGAGACCGGGGCGATGCTTCTGACGCCGTTGAATGATGCGGATCCGAACGTGTTGGAGATCGCCCTCGTTCACGAACTGGTCCACGCTGCCTTTCCTTCCCCTCGCCCGTGGATCTTCGAAGGCGTGGCGCATTTCGCCCAGGCGGCCTACCGAGGACAAAGAGAGAACCGGGCTGCAGCGCTCGTCCTGCTCGAACTGCACCGGCCTGCGATCCTTGAAGCCGAGAAAGCACTTGCCATGCGGCCGAAAGACGCGCGCGCGGTGGATGAATCGTTGATGGCTACCGCGATCGACGAGTTTTATCGCAGCAAGGCGGCTTACGTCTGGTGGATGCTGCGGGACATGCTCGGAGAGGAGACCGTGAAGAAAGCTCTGGCCGCCTACCAGCCTGACCAGGACCAAGATCCGGCCTATCTCCAGCATCTGCTCGAGGCGCAGTCCAAGCGCGATCTGCAGTGGTTCTTCGATGACTGGGTCTATCACGACCGTGGTCTGCCCGACTTCCGGGTCGAGTCCGCCTATCCACGGCTCGCCTCCCAGGGCAACTACCTCGTGACCGTGACCATCGAAAACTTGGGAAACGCAGGCGCGGAAGTCCCCGTCACCGTGCGGTTTGATGGGGGAGAACTGACGCAGCGTGTCGAGGTTCGCGAGAAGGCAAGAGGCGTCGTGCGAGTGACCACTCCGAAGTTGCCCACAGAAATCAGAGTCAACGATGGCAGTGTGCCGGAGAGCGATCTCGCGAATAACATTCTCCAGGTAGAGAGCGCGAGGAAATATTAGCCGCGCAGGGTGCGGTGAAGGGATTAGAGAACCGGTTACTGTGGACGTAAGAGTCCGCGTTCTGCCTGTTCCTGTTAATGTTTCCTCCGTGTCTCTGTGTCTCCGTGGTAGGTTTTCTGACGGCGTTAGGGAGGAACAATTTGGCCTACATTCAGTTTCTCGGCGCGGCTGGCACGGTCACCGGTTCCAAGCATCTCATCGATACTTCTTTCGACGGAGACGGCAAGAAGGGCTTCCAGGTTCTGGTTGATTGTGGACTGTTTCAGGGCCAGAAGGAATGGCGGGAACGCAACTGGCAGGAATTGCCGATTCCGGCCCGAGACATTGATGCGGTCATTCTCACCCACGCCCACCTTGACCATTGTGGCTGGATTCCGCGGCTGGTGAAAGAAGGCTTCAAAGGTCCGATTTTCGCGACCGCCGCTACCATCGATTTGTGCGGCATCATCCTGCCCGACTCCGGCCACCTGCAGGAAGAAGACGCGGACTTCTACAACAAGATCAGGAAGTCGAAACACGATCCCGCGCTGCCACTCTACACTTTCGAAGAAGCGCAGGAGTGTATGCAGTATTTCCGAGTGGCGCATGTGGGCGAGACCAATCAGTGTAGTCCCGAAATCTCGTTCCGGTTCGTTCGTGCGGCGCACATTCTCGGCTCCTGCATGGCCGAGGTTACGCTCAACACCAACGGCCAATCCCAACGGTTGCTGTTTACTGGGGACATCGGCCGCGTTCGCAACCATACCATCGCACCCGGCAAGGTTGTGCATTCGGGACCGACCGAAGGAGAGATTGCGGACCTGGTGGTGATGGAGTCCACCTACGGTAACCGCCAGCATCCCGAGAATGATCCCCGACCGGAGTTGGCGGCTGTCATCCGGCAGACGGCCGAACGTGGCGGCTCCGTCGTGGTACCCGCCTTCGCCGTGGAGCGCACACAGAAATTTGTCTTCATGGTGAAAGAGCTGATGGAGTCGGGCCAGATCCCCCGCCTCCCCGTGTATTGCGACAGCCCCATGGCGATCAAGGCCGTGGAAATCTATTTGAAGTACGAGGACGAATACACCGATGACGCGCGCGCCCTGATCAAGAAGTTCGGCTCGCCGCTGGAGTGGCCGGGGTTCAACTTCGCGTCCACTTCCGACGAGTCGAAGAAGATCAACGAGGTGCACTACCCGGCCGTCATCATTTCCTCGAGCGGCATGGTCACCGGTGGACGTATTCTGCATCATCTTGCGCAGCGATTGCCTGACCCGAAGAACACGGTTCTGTTCATCGGATTCCAGGCGCCCGGCACGCGTGGATTCATCATCAAGAGTGGCGCGAAAGAAGTGAAAATCTTCGGCGATGTCGTTTCAATCCGCGCCCAGATCGCCGTGTTCGAACAGTTCAGCGATCATGCGGACCCGCCGGAACTGCTTCAGTGGCTGCACACCTTTCCGAAGAAACCGAGCGTGACCTATCTTGTGCACGGTGAGCCGAACGCCTCTTCGCAACTGCGCGACACGATGATGAAGGAACTGGGATGGAACGTGCAGGTGGCCGAGTGGATGCAGAAGGTCGCCGTGAATTGAAAGCAGTGGTCAGGAAGTTGGAGGCTTTATGACCGAAGCGGAGCTTAAGAAGCATATCGAAGCCGCCGAAAAGAGCCCGAAGGAAATCGCCGCCGCCGTGTCAGGACTCTCCCCCGCTGTTCTGCGCTACAAACCCGTGCCCGACAAGTGGTGCATCCTCGAAATCCTGGGCCACTTGGCGGACGTCGAAATCATCTACGCGTACCGGCTCCGCCAGATGCTGGCTGACAAACAGCCCGTGATTGCCGCCATCGATCAGGATGAATGGGCCAGAAACCTTGGCTACATGGAGAGTCCCGCGCCTGAGTTAGTGGCTCTCTACGGGCTGAACCGCCATCACAATCTTCGCTTGCTGCGGAGACTGAAAGCGAGCGATCTGGAGAAGTCCGCCTTTCACCCCGAGACCAAAGGGCCTGTCACGGTAGCGACGCTGGTGGAGCGTATGTCTGGGCACGGA
>Ga0307479_10002521_pt1 | contig 16633 bp, 14 predicted proteins | sample atmos_gasesECM4C_FD_203743 | JGI IMG/M metagenome (GOLD analysis project Ga0307479, IMG submission 203743) | Hardwood forest soil microbial communities from Morgan-Monroe State Forest, Indiana, United States - atmos_gasesECM4C_515 | ecosystem: Environmental > Terrestrial > Soil > Temperate... | reverse complement strand
AAGCCCCGCAAGATGCCTTCGATGGCCGGATTCGGGCTGACTGCGGTCACCTACCTTGAAAGCGGATAAACATGGCACTTGATTCGATCGCGCCGGATCTGGACGGGGCTGGCCTGAGGATCGGCATCGTCCAGTCCCGGTTTAACGGGTGGGCCGGCGAAGCGCTGCTGGCCGCGTGCGTGGCGGAGCTGCGCAAGCTGGGTGTGGACGATGACGATGTGACGCACGTGACCGTTCCGGGGTCGCTGGAGCTTCCGATCACTCTGTCCAAGCTGGCACAGGCCGAGGACTACGATGTGCTGGTGGCGCTCGGCTGCGTGATACGCGGCGATACCTATCACTTCGAAGTCGTTGCCAACGAGTCGGCCGCCGGCATCAGCCGGGTCGCGCTGGAGCACGGCATTCCGGTCATCAACGCGGTTCTGACGACCGAGACCGAGGCCCAGGCGCGCGAACGCGTCGACGAGAAGGGCCGCGAGGCGGCCCGGGTGGCGGTGGAGATGGCCAACCTGATGTGGACCCTGGAGGAGGGCGGGGAGGACGACGGCGCTCAGTAGCCGTCGATGGGCTGATGAGTTGCGCCGAATCGAATGACTCCGCCGATGAGGGCGGACCGCGGCCGCTCGCGGCCGGCCGCAGCGCATCGCGCAGCGCGCGGCGCCGGGCGCGCGAGCTGGCATTGCAGGGTCTGTACGGCTGGCTGCTGTCCGGGGGCGAATGCGCCGCGATCGTCGGGCAGCTCGATTCGCTGCCCGGCTACGCGCAGGCCGATCAGGCCTACCTGCTCGAGCTGATCCGCGGCACGATCGGGTCGGCCGAGGCGCTGCGGTCGAGCTTTTCGGAAGCCATCGACCGGCCGCTGGCCGAACTGAGCCCGATCGAGCATTCGATCCTGCTGATCGCCACCTATGAACTGGCGCATCGCCCGGAGATTCCCTTTAGAGTGATCATCAACGAGGCGGTCGAGCTGGCCAAGGGTTTCGGCGCGACCGACGGATTCCGGTATGTGAACGGCGTGCTGGACCGACTGGCTGGGCGGATCCGCAGTCAGGAAGCCGGCGCCGGCAGAGTTGCGCGTTGACCGAGTTCGAGCTGATCGCGCGCTATTTCGTGCGCCCGGTCCGCGAGCGGCAGGGCATCGGTGACGACTGCGCGCTGATCGACGTCGGCGACCGAACGCTGGCGATTACCTCCGATCTGCTGAGCGAGAACACGCACTTCTTCCCCGATGTCGACCCGGCCTCGCTCGGTCACAAGGCGCTGGCCGTCAACCTGTCGGATCTGGCGGCGGCGGGAGCCCGTCCACGCTGTTTCCTGCTGTCGGTATCGCTGCCGCGCGCCGATCCGGACTGGCTCGAGGCTTTTTCGCGCGGGATGTTCGAGTTGGCCGGGCGCGAGGGGTGCGAGCTGGTCGGGGGCGACACGACCCGCGCGCCTCGGGTCGCCGGCCATCCGGGGCCGGTAACGATCAGTGTCACGGCGATCGGCGAGGTCGAGCGCTCCAGCCTACGCGGACGCGGCGGCGCTCGCGCCGGTGAAGACCTGTGGGTGTCCGGTGAACTGGGCGATGCCGCGTTGGCGGTCGCTAACGGTCTGGGGCAGGTGCGTCTCGACGAGGCGTTCGCGCGCGCCTGCCGGCACCGGATGGAATGGCCCCAACCCCGGGTGGCGCTGGGGATGGCACTGCGCGGCTTGGCCACGGCCGCGATCGACATCTCGGACGGCCTGCTGGGGGACCTGGCCCACGTGATGGAACGCTCGGGCCTGGGAGCTTGCGTCGACGCCCGGCTGGTGCCGCGGTCCGACCCGATGCGCGGGATCGAGCGCGCGTTGCAGCGCCGCTGCGTTCTGGCCGGGGGCGACGACTACGAATTGCTGTTTGCGGCACCCCCCGAGCGGCGCGAGGCGATCGAGGCGGCCAGCCTTAAATGCTGCATTGCAATAACTCGGATTGGGACGCTGACGGAGGAACCAGGCCTGCGGCTGGTCGGCGACGAACAGGGAATCGACGCTACACTGCGTGGATTCGATCATTTTGCAGGCGCTGCGCAGGCCTGAGGTGGCGCTCGCGCACGGTTGTGCGATCCGATGGCTGCGATCGATCCCGCTCATTTTCCGCGCAGGCCGGGGCCGGCTTTTCTTCTATCGCATCCGGCCCACCTGATCGCGCTTGGCTTTGGAGCCGGGCTGTTGCGCCCGGGGCCTGGAACCTGGGGAACGGCGGCCGGCTGGCTGATGTTCGTCGCGCTGCAACAGGCGCTGCACCCATCGGTTTTGGCGCTGACGCTGATCGGTGCGGTCGGCCTGGGGGTGGGAACCTGGGCCGCCGGGCGAGCCGGCGCGGCGCTGGGCCGGCCCGATGCCGGCGAAATCGTGATCGATGAAATCGTGGCCTTCTGGTGGGTGCTGGTCCTGCTGCCGGCCGCTCCTTCGCCTTGGATCGCGCAGCTGGCAGCGTTCCTGCTGTTTCGGCTGTTCGATATCTTCAAGCCGGCGCCGATCGGGTGGCTGGAGCGGCGCTGGCCCAGTGCGGTGGGCGTGATGCTCGACGACCTGGCGGCCGCCGCTTATACGCTGCTGGTGATCGCACTGTGGATACGGCTGCCTTGATCAACGTCGATATGGCCGCTCAGCTGTGGCGCAGCGCGCAGCAACTGGGAGTGTTGCTGCGACGCGAGCGGCTGACGCTGGCCACCGCCGAGTCGTGCACCGCCGGTGGCATCGCCTTCGCCGTCACGCAGATCCCCGGCTCGAGCGCCTGGTTCGACCGCGGTTTCATCACGTATTCGAACGACTCCAAGCTGAAGGTGCTCGGGGTCTCGCCGGTGTATCTGCGCGACTATGGCGCGGTCAGCGAGCCGGTCGCCCGTTCGATGGCGCTGGGCTGCCTGAACCACAGCATGGCACAGGCGGCGGTGGCAACGACCGGCATCGCGGGGCCCGACGGAGGCAGCGTGGACAAGCCGGTCGGCACCGTGTGCTTCGCGTGGGCGATCCGGCGCGATCCGGCGGTCGCGCCCTGGGTGCGCACGACCACCCGCTTGTTCGACGGCGACCGCGCTGCCATCCGGACGCAGGCCGTGCTCGAGGCGCTCGATGGTCTGAACGTGCTGCTCGAGCAGCGGCTGGACGTGTGAGCGCGCGCGAAACCGCCGGTACGCTGCCCGCGGCCGATGGCGCGGCGCCCCGTACGCGGTCCCGCAACGCGCGTCGCCGGCCCAGGCGCCGTCAGATAACGATCGGCGATCGCCTGGTTTTCACGCAAGGCCTGCCGCGGCGCTTCTGGCAGGACCTGTACCACCTGAGCATGACGATCAGCTGGCCGACGCTGTTCGCCACGCTGGCGTCCTTCTTCTTCACGCTCAATCTGTTTTTCGGGACGCTCTATACGTTGCAGCCGGGGTCCATTGCCAATCTGAATCCCCCCGGCTTTTGGGGCGCGTTCTTCTTCAGCATCGAGACCAGCGCCACGGTCGGCTTCGGCGACATGCATCCGCAGACGATGTACGCGCACGTGGTGGCCTCGATTGAGATTTTCTGCTCCATCGTGAGCATTGCGCTGATCACCGGCGTGATGTTCGCGCGCTTTTCCAGGCCGCACGCGCGGGTCCTGTTTGCGAGCTACGCGGTGGTGCGCCCGATCGACGGCCGGCCGACGCTGATGCTGCGGGCCGCCAATGCGCGCCAGAACGTGATCATCGAGGCCTCGGCGCATCTGCGGCTGCTTCGAACCGAGGCTTCCTCCGAAGGCCACAAGATCCGGCGCATCCTGGACCTGCCGCTGGAGCGGGAACATAACCCCATCTTCGTGCTCGGGTGGACACTGATGCACGTGATCGACGAAACGAGTCCCTTGGCCGGTGAGACCCATGAATCGCTGGCGCAGGGCCAGGGCATTTTGATCCTGACGCTGACCGGCACCGACGAGACCACCGGTCAGGATGTGACGGCGCGCACGGTTTACGCGGCGCGCTCGCTGCGCTGGAATCATGCGTTCCGCGACATGCTGGGAACTGACGAGGACGGCTTCGACCTTGTCGACTATTCGCAGTTCCACGAAGTGGTTGCGCTGCCGCCCGGCGTCGAGACAGATTCCTAGCGGGCGCCACCCACGGCGAGGCTGCGCCGTACCGCCTCGATCCGATCACGCGTCTCGATCGCCACCTGCCGGGCCTGCTGCGCGAACGACTCACCCGATCCGGCATACAGGATCGCGCGCGAGGAGCTGATCACCAGCCCGGCGCCGTGCATGTCAAGCCCGGCGCGCAGCGTTGCGTCGATGTCTCCGCCCTGGGCGCCGATTCCGGGCACCAGCACCGCAAGGTGCGGCGCGATCGCGCGCACCCGGGCCAGGTCCTGGGGGTAAGTGGCACCGACCACCAGTCCGAGCTGGCCGTTGACGTTCCAGCGTGTTGCGGCCAATTGCGCGATGCGTTCGTACAGCGGCTGGCCGCCCACGTCGAGCATCTGCAGGTCCGATCCGCCCGGGTTGCTGGTCCGGCACAGCACGAATGCCCCATGCAACGGATCCTGCAGGAAAGGCTCGATCGAATCCAGTCCCATCAGCGGCGACAGCGTGACCGCGTCGGCGCGGTAGCGCTCGAATGCCTCGGTCGCGTACTGCGCGGCGGTCGGGCCGATGTCGCCGTGCTTGGCGTCGAGGATCACCGGCACGTCGGGATGGCGCTGCCGGATGTGCTGGATGAGTGCCTCGAGCTGGTCTTCCGCGCGGTGGGCGCCGAAGTACGCCACCTGCGGCTTGAACGCGCAAGCCAGATCGGCCGTGGCCTCGACGATGTCGCGACAGAACACGAACAGCGCGTCGGCCCGCCCCGCCAGGTGTCCCGGCAGCCGCGCCGGGTCCGGATCCAGGCCGATGCACAGCAGCGTGTGGTGGCGATGCCAGCGGGCCGAGAGCCGCTCTAGAAAGGACGCCGGCGCCTGCGACATGTGGGCGATTGTACGGATCCTTTTGCGATACCGCGTGCCGATGCGGACAGCTCTCGCCCTTGCGGCTCCCGATCGCCCCTCGCCCGCGCAGCGGGAGAGGGGAGGGGGTGAGGGTTCATCCACGTCAACCATCGCCGGTGTTGCTCAGCCACTGCCTCGAATCGACCATCAACCGATGCCTGCCCCGAAATCCCTGCTCCACTTCGCCCGCGCGTTGCGCGCCGAGTCGACTGACGCTGAGCAGCGACTCTGGTACCACCTGCGGGCGCGTCGCATGATGGGAATGAAGTTTCTTCGACAACGCCCGATCGGCCCGTACATCGTCGACTTCGTCTGCCTCGAGTCCCGCCTGATCATCGAGCTCGATGGAGGGCAGCATCAAGAGCAGGCTCGACTCGACCGCCGGCGGGACGAATTGCTCCGCGCGCGAGGCTTCCGGGTGCTGCGTTTCTGGAACGACGATGTTCTTCAGCGGACGCGGGCCGTGCTGGAGGAGATTTGGACGGCTGCATCGTCGCCCTCACCCCCTCCCCTCTCCCGCTGCGCGGGCGAGGGGCGATAGCGCGTGCCCATTCGTATGCCCGCGCACTGGCCGCGTCCGATCGCCCCTCGCCCGCGCAGCGGGAGAGGGGAGGCGGTGAGGGGCCATAGCGCGCGCCCATGCGCACGCCCGCGCACTGGCCGCGTCCGATCGCCCCTAGCCCGCGCAGCGGGAGAGGGGAGGGGGGTGAGGGGCCATAGCGCGCGCCCATGCGCATGCCCGCGCACTGGCCGCGTCCGATCGCCCCTCGCCCGCGCAGCGGGAGAGGGGAGGGGGTGAGGGCAGCAGAAGAGAGTGGCCCGGCTAAGGGGCTGGGTCGAATTGTTAGGATCGCGGCTTCGCACGCGTCCCTTCGGTAAGGTGTCGCAACGATGAACCCGCTGTCCCGGCGCGATGCTGTGCTGCTGCTGCTGTTAACGCTCGCCTGGGGCTTTACCTGGCCGGTGATGAAATACGGCGTGCGCGAGCTGCCTCCGCTGTTCTTCCGGACGCTGTGCATCGCCGGCGCGCTGCCGATCCTCGCCCTGGTCGCGCGTGCCACCTCGGTCCCGCTGACCGTGCACCGATCCGACTGGCGCGACATCGTGATCTTGGCGGTGCCGAACGTGGTGGTGTGGCACATGGCCGTGATCGTGGCGCTGACGCTGCTGCCGGCCGGGCGCAGCGCGATTCTGGGCTACACGATGCCGCTGTGGGCGGCCCTGATCGGGGCGCTGTGGTATGGCCAGCACCCGCCGCCGCGCCATTGGCTGGGCGTGGCCCTGGCCATGGTGGCGACCGGGCTGCTGCTGTCTTCAGAGCTCACCGAGCTCGCGGGTCGGCCGTTGGGTACCCTGCTGATGCTGTTCGCGGCGGCCTCGTGGGGTTACGGGACGCACCAGGCGAGCCGGCGCGCGATCCATCTTCCGGCGCTGGCGGCGATGTTCTGGATGCTGTCGCTGGCGCTGATCGCGCTGCTGGCGGCGACTTTTGCATTCGAGCGCCACCGCTGGCGCATGCCGCGCCCGGACGAGTGGGCTGCGATCGGGTTCAACATGTCCATTTCGATCGCGTTTTGCCACGTTGCCTGGCTGCACCTCGCGCGGCGCCTGCCCCCGGCGGCGAGCGGACTGTCGATGATGATGATTCCGGTGCTGGGGGTGTTTTCCAGCGTCTGGCTGTTGGGCGAGCGCCCGCGCTGGCAGGACTACGTCGCGCTGGCGCTGATCGTCGTTTCGCTGGCCACCGTGCTGCTGCCCACACGCGCGAAAGCCGATCAGCCTCGAAAGGCGTCGTGAAGGGCCATTTCAGGATGCGCGGCCTTTAGGGGCCGACGTTGCCCATCTGCGTCAGCCCGTTGTAGACCTTCGCGACACCGGGTACCGCCATGGCGATCTGCTCGGCCATGCTGCGATCGACCTCCGAGTCGACCAGACCTTCGAGGTAAACCGCGTGATTGTGGGTCTGGATATCCAGGTTGAAGAACCTGAGCGATGAGTGCGCGTTGATCTGCTCGCTGACTTGATCGCGCAGCTTTGCATCTTCGACGCACGCCGCCGTTTGACACTCGAGGTAGGCGCACCCGCTGCCCGACAGGGAAGCGGTGACCGCCAGTAGGGTCAGGTACCTGGATGCGAACACTGCCGGCCCCTTTCTACTTCGCGAGATTTTCTGCTTAGGCAGTCTGAGGGGACCGAAGTTCCAGCGGCCGCCCTGCGGCGGAGCGTGTCAACAAGGCGAACCGCTTCAGGCCGACGCGCGCGCGGAAAGGTGCCGCCGGATCAGCCGCAGCAATTCCTCTTCCTGATAGGGCTTGCCCAGGTATTCGTTCACGCCCAGCTCGAATGCGAGGCTGCGGTGCTTGGCGGCGGTGCGCGACGTGATCATCAGGATCGGGATGTTTCGGGTATCGGGGTTCGACCGCACGGTGCGGGTCAGGTCGTAGCCGTCCATCCGCGGCATCTCGATATCCACCAGCAGCACGTCGGGCAGCGCGTCCTGCATCTGCCGCAGGGCGTCCACGCCGTCCTTGGCCAGCATCACCTGAAAGCCCTGCCGCTCGAGCAGCCGCTGCGTGACGCGCCGCACGGTCAGCGAATCGTCCACCACCATGATCGTGGCGCCGAGCGCCTCGGGTTCAGCACCGGCACCGCTGTCGGCTGCAGGCGGCTCGGGCAGCGCAGCCGGCTCCGGTGCGCGGCCGATCAGCTGAACCGGATTGATGATCAGTACGATTTCACCGCTGCCCAGGATCGTCGCGCCCAGCACGCCCGTCAGCCGCGCGACCTGCGGGCCCACGTTTTTCACGACCACTTCCTGGTTCGATGTGAGCTCGTCGACGACCACCGCCAGCCGATCCTCTCCGGAGCGCAGCAGCGCCACCGGGGTCTGGCGCGTCAGGCCCAGCGGAGCCTCGAGGCCGAGCAGTTGCGCCAGCGGGCGCAGCACCACCGAGCCCATCGCTCCGAACACCAGGCTGCCCTCGCGCAGTCCCGCTTCCACGTCGGACGGCTTGAACCGGCGAACCTGGTGCACCATCGCCGACGGAATCGCGAACCGGCGCCCGCCCACGCTGGCCAGCACGACCTGGGTCACGGCCAGTGTCAGCGGCAGGTAGGCGGTAAAGCGGGTGCCTCGGCCCGCCTCGGTGCCGACGACCACACGTCCGCCGAACGAAGCCAGCTCGGACCGCACCACGTCCATGCCGATGCCGCGTCCGGCCAGTTCCGTGACCTCGCGCGCGGTGGAAAACCCCGGCGCGAACACGAGCTCGGCCAATTCGCGTTCACTCACGTGCCGGCTCTGGTCGAGCAGGTTCATCTCGACCGCGCGCTGCCGGATCCGTTCGAGGTCCAGCCCGTTGCCATCGTCGGCGAACACCACGATGATTTCGTTGCCTTCCTGCTTGACGTCGATGCGCAGCTCGCCGCTTTCGGGTTTGCCCAGCGAGCGCCGCTTCTCCGACGTTTCGATGCCGTGAACGATCGCGTTGCGCACCAGGTGCTCGAACGGACCGCTCATCCGCTCGAGCACGCCGCGATCGATCTCGGTGGTGCCGCCGACGATTTCCAGGTGGACGCGCTTTCCGACTTCCTTGCCGGTCTGGCGGGCCACCCGATACAGGCGCTCGGACACGTTCGAAAACGGCACCAGGCGCACCCGCATCAGCTGCTGCTGCAGCTCCCGCGTCAGCCGCGACTGCGCGCTCAGATCGTTGTCGGCGAGCTGCAGGCCCTTGAGCATCGTGCTCTGGACCATCGCCACGTCCTCGACCGATTCGGCCAGCATCCGCGTGAGCTCCTGCAGCCGCGAGAAGCGGTCGAACTCGAGCGGATCGAACGTGGCCGATTCGCGTGCCAGCTGGTCCGACCGCGCCTGGATCTGCGCTTCGGCCTGGATTTCCACTTCACGCAGCTGGTGGCGCAGGCGCGAGATGTTCTCGGTCAGATCGGTCAGCGAGCCGCGCAGCGTGCCCACCTCGGTTTCCAGCTTGGAGCGAGCGATCGATACCTCGCCGGCGTGGTCGACCAGCCGGTCCAGCACGTCGGCCCGCACCCGGATGAAGGGCGCCGTGGCCGTGGCGACGGGCGCGGGCACGGGCCGCTCGGATTCGATTTCGGCTTCGGGCAGGGTGGGAACGACTTGCGCGGCGGCGGCCGGGGCGTCGGTGGCTTCGGGCTCCGGCGCGGCCGGCGGCCACGGGACGGCCGCGTCCGAACCGGCCTGCGCCGGTTCCACCGGCGGCTGCAGCGCGTCGAACAGGGTCAACGCCTGGTCGAACTGACCCTGCAGATCCTCGATCACGACCGAGGGCACGCTCACCAGCTGCATGGCCGCCTCGATGCGGGTTTCCATCTCGTGCACCAGCTCGCCCAGGCGCATCGCACCGGCCATGCGGGCGCTGCCCTTGACCGTGTGCAGATGCCGCATCAGTTCGCGCGCGACTTCGCGCTGGTTCGGATTGGCCGCCAACGAGCGCAGTGCGATGCCGATGGCCGGCAGCAGATCGTGCGCCTCGGTGACGAACACCTGCAGCAGGTCGGAGTCCAGCTCGTCGCGCAGCGCACTGGGGGCCCGCGTCACCAGCGGCAGCTGAGCCGAGGCAGGCACCGAACGGGCGACCTCCGCCAGGGCGGCTTCGCGCTCGGGCAGCGCGGGCGGCTGCTCGGGCGCTTGCTGCGCCGGTGCGATCTCGAGCACCGCCTCCCCGTCGATCGTCGTCTCCGCCGCACCCTCGGGCTGCAGCTCGGCCGGCAGCTCCAACTCGATCGCCACCTGCACCTGCGGCTCCGTCACCATCGAGAGCTCGGCGGCAGAAGGGGCCTCCCTCAATGTCTGCTCGTGGCGGTCTTCGATCTGGGCACGCACCACGCTGAGCAGGTCCTGGACGGCGCCCGCTTCCAACGCGCCTTCTTCCGGATAGATGCCGGCTGCGAACTGATGCAGCATGCCGCGCATCCGCTCGACAGCCCGATCCAGCACGTCGAACTGCGATGGATCCAGCTCCGGCGCCAGTCCGTGCTCGCCGGCCAGTTCCTGCATCAGGTGCTCGAGCGGATCAGCGATCGCATTGACCGCCTGCAGCCCCACGGTGGCCGTGATGCCGGCGAGCGAGTGGGCGCGCCGCACCGAGGCCGCCGAAACCGCGCGGTGGGGCTCATAGCGCCATTCGCCGATGTCCTGCGTCAGCGCGCGGATCGCTTCGTCGGCCTCGTTCAGGAAGACCGAATACAGGCCGTGGCTGATTTCGATCTCGCCGATGCGCCGGGTCTGCTCCGAAGCCGGCAGCCCGGGCTCGATCTCGGCGAACCCGAATTCGGTCAGCTCGATCGGCAATACGGTTTGCGGCCCGTCCTGCTCCCACGACGACCCGTCCAGCCCGTCTTCGGGCAACCGCGGGGCCGTCTCCGCCGCCACTTCGCTGCCGGCGGGCGTCGACTCGAACTCGTCGTTCAGGGCTGACCGGGTCGGCAGCGTCGGCGACCCAGGGGTCTCCGCGCCGCCGTCATCTTTTGGGGGTCCAAGTCCTGTCGCCGCATCGGCGACGGCCTCGCCGGCCGCCCCGAACGAGCCCAGCTCGCGTACCGCGCGCGACATCCGGATCACCGGTTCGGCATCGATCGGCGTGTTCGGGTCGCTGGCCACCGCCCGCAGCCAGCCGCGCATCTGGTCGGATGCGCGCCGCGCCAGCTCGAGCAGCTCCTCGCTGGCGGGCCGCTCCTGGGCCAGCCACAGGTTGAAGCACTGCTCCACGGCCCAGGCGGCGTCGGCGAAACTTTTCAGGCCGACCATGCGCCCCGAGCCCTTCAGCGTGTGAAAGCCGCGGCGCACCGTGGTCATCAGGCCAAGGTCGTGCGCCTGCGCCCGCAGCAGCTCCAGATGCTCGACGATCGAGTCGAGCACCTCACTGCCTTCACCCACGAAAATCTCGTGCAGCTCGCGCGCTGCGGCCGTCTGGCTGACCGGCATCGGCGCAGTCGGCTCGGGCACGGCCGGCCGGCTCGGCGTCAGGCGCTCGACCAGCTCGAGCGCCGCCGTGCGTCCGCCGCCGTGCTGAATCGAAGCGAGCAGCCGCTGTGCGTCGCCCGTCAGCGTGCGCAACGGGCCGCTGTCGAGCAGGTCGGCATCGTGCGCCAGTTGCGCGAGCACCTCGCCGATCTGCTGCTGAAGCGCGCGCTCCTCGGGCGCCACCACGATCCGTTCGGCCAGCGCCTGCGCCCTTTCCAGCCGCTGCCGGGAGGCGGCCTCGACGTTGTCGGAGGCCGCTGCCGGCGGCACCCGGTCCTCGCGCGCGTAGGTCGGCGCGATCAGCTCGCCGGGATCGGCCGCCGAAGCGCCAGCCGCCGGGGACTGAGCCAGGTCGGCCGAGAACAGTCCGCTCGCGGGGTCGTAGCGGAACATGCCGCGCGGCCGCACGCCGTCCTGTGCCAACGTTTCGACGAAAAATCCGATAGCACCCAGGTTCTGCGCGATCCGCGAGAACTCGTCCTGCGTGGCCGGCGCCGATCCGTCGACGAAATGCCCGACCGACCGCTGCACGTTGCGCAGCGCGGCCACCGGCTCTTCGTGGCCGAGGATCGACATCACGCCGCACACCTGGTCCACCAAGGGGCTGACGCCGACCAATTCCTCGCGCAGGCTCGGATTGCGGAAAAAGCGGTCCAGCCGCTGCTCGATTTCGCGCAGCGTGGACTGCGTCTCGGCCACCACGGTGCCCATCGACAGCCGGTCCTGCGCGCGACGCGCCAGCTCCGATAACCAGGGTCCGGCCTCCGGCAGCTCGTGGCCCTGCACGGCTCCCTTGAGCCGCTCGATCATCTTGCGGGAGCGTTCGCCGAATTCCGGGTCCAGCTGAGGCAGCTCGTCGGCGCCGGTTTCCACGAACAGCAGCGCCGAGGCCACCTCGAGGGCCAGCCCTTCGCGTACGGCGGGAGCCAGCTGTGCAAAGCCGTCGGTGACCCGTCCGACCTGAGCCAGCACGTCGGCCAGCGGAGCAGCCTGCAGGCGTTGCGCCGCCGCCCGCGCGTTTTCGATTTCCTGCCGGTAGCGCGTGGGGTTGGGCGACGCGCTGGTCACCAGCTGTCCCCACAGTGTCTTGGACTGTGCCAGGGCCTCGCGCAGCGCGCTTTGGGCGTCCGGGTCCACCGCGGTCAGCGTGGCGCGCTCGAAGTCGGCCGGGATCAGCGCATCCAGTCCGTACAGACGCTTGATCTCGGCCACGCGCGCGACCTTCTCGTCGGCGCGTCCAACGTAATACAGCGCATCGACCATCAGCCGCTCGGCCACCACCTGGCCGCCCTCGACCAGGCGGCGCAGTTGAAGGTTCAGTCGCGCCAGCAGCCTCTTCAAATCCAGGTCGACGACGACCCGGTGCGAGTCGAGCGCGTCCAGCAGGCCCCGCACGACCCACCAGAAACTGCGTGCCAGCCCGCGCTGCGGCAGGTGTTCGAGTTCGCACAGCGCATCTCGCATCTGGCGCCGGGCGCGCGCGTCATCCACGTTGCGCAGGAATCCGAGCAGGCCCTCTTCGTACAGCACGCGGCGAATGCGCAGCTGATCGGTGGTGAACGGACGCGCGTCGATGTTGTGCAGCGCCGGCCGCCGCGTCAGGTCGGGGAAGACCAGATCGGCCGGGTGTACGCGCGAGGCCTTGTTCAGCACCAGGATCTCGCGGTAATACGGGTACAGGCGGATCGGCTGGTTCGGACGGCCCGACAACAGCGATTCCAGGTACGCCCGCACCGCCGACAGGGCCGACTCGATACTGCGTATCGCCGACGGCATGCATTCGTCCGGCTCGGCTTCCCAGCGGCTCAGCAGTTGCTCGACCGCCTCCGTCACCAGCGCCACGCCGCGCAGGTCCAGCAGCTGCAGTGCGCCGTTGCTCTGGTGAATCTGGTTGCGCGCATCGCGCAGGCTGTCCACATCCTGCTTGTTGCCCAGAAAAGCGCGCATTCCGGCCAGCGTGTGGCCGAACGCGGTGCGGATTTCGTCGATGACCCACGCGAGCGGCGCAACGTCCTGCGAGGCTCCCACCAGCTGGTTCGGATCGTGGATTTCCATCGTCATGCCACCCGGAAGCGGGCCACCGACGCTTTCAGCTCGCGCGCCAGCGTGGCCAGCTGGCCGATCGACTGGGCGGTCTGGCGTGTGCCCTGGGACGTCTGTTCCGTCACCGACAGAATGCGCTCGATCGATACGGCCACGCCGCCGGCCGAGGAGGCCTGTTCCGACGTGGTGTGCGCAATGCGCTCGATCAGCTCGGCGAGCTGGCGCGAGACGCGGCCGATGTCGGCCAGCGTGGTGCCGGCCGCATCGGACAGTTTGGTGCCCTCGACCACGCCCTGGGTGCTGCGTTCCATCGCGGTCACCGCGTCCTGCGTGTCGGTCTGAATCGTGCGGATCAGCGCCCCGATCTGCTTGGCCGCTTCGGCCGACCGATCGGCCAGGCGCTGCACTTCCTCGGCCACAACCGAGAATCCCCGGCCGGCCTCGCCGGCCGAGGCGGCCTGAATCGCGGCGTTCAGCGCCAGAACATTGGTCTGTTCCGTGATGTCGGTGATGAGCTCGACGATCTCGCCGATCTCCTGCGAGGATTCGCCCAGGCGCTTGATCCGCTTGGCCGTTTCCTGGATGTGCTCGCGGATCTCGTTCATGCCCGCGATCTGGTTGTAGGCGGCGCGCTGACCGCGTTCGGCCGCGTCCAGCGAGTTGCGCGCGACCTTGGCCGATTCTCCGGCGCTGTTGGACACTTCGTTGATCTGCTGCGCCATCTGCAGCACTTTCTCGCCGGTGCTGCGGATCTCGCGGCTTTGCGATTCGGACGAGGTCAGAAGGCGCGTGGCGATGTCGCGCGCCTGCGTGGAGGCGTTGTTGACCTGTTCGGCGGTGCTGTTGATCCGGCCCACCAGTCCGCGCAGCTCCTCGACGGTGTAGTTGACCGAGTCGGCAATCGCGCCCGTGATGTCCTCGGTCACCGTTGCCTGAACCGTCAGGTTGCCGTCGGCCACCTCCTGCAACTCGTTCATCAATCGCAAAATGGCGGCCTGGTTGCGCTCGTTGCGCCGCTTGCTCTGCTCCTCCAGGCGCTGCAGCTCCACCATGCGCTGGTCCGACTCGGTGGCGCGCCGGCGCGAATCCTCCAGCAGCACCTTGGCCACCCCCAGCGCGCACAGCAGCGCGGCCAGCCCGAACAGGCCCATCAGCCAGAAGTAGTTGCGGCCACGCTGCTCGGCGGACAGTTTGGCGATCACCTCGCCGATCGATTGTCTCATCGCCTCGATGCCGTTCGCGATGGCACGCGCGGCGTCCTTGGCCTGCAGGATCACCTTCGCATTGGCCAGCGCTTCGCCGGCCTGCGCCAGCACGTCCCGGTGCAGTTTCAGCAGTTCGGCCAGGTTCCTGCGCGATTCGCCGTCGGACGCGGCCCCCAGCCGCAGCGCCTCGCTGCCGGTAAACAGCCCTGCCGCGAGGTCGCGAAAGAGCGCGATATCGTGCCCCAGCGCCAGGGCCGCGTCGGCGCCGCTGGACGGTCCCGCCACCATCGAATTGGCGCTGCGCCCGATCGCCTGGGTGAGCGCCAGCAGCTGGCCGGCCGCGGCCGCCTCGCGCGCCGTTCCGCCCCGCTGCACCATCGTGTTGAGGACTCCTTCGGCCAGCTCCTGCATCCGGGGCGTGGCCTCGTTGATACGGACCACCAGCTCACCGAAGGCCGACAGGCTCTTGCGCTGCGCGATCATCAGCGAGGCGGCGAGCTGGGCCGGCCTCCATCGCTCCTGCAGTTGCTGCAGCAGCGGCTGAACGTCCTGCCCGGCCGCGGCCACGCCGCTGGCGGAGTCACCGGAGACGAGCGCCATCAGGTCCTGTTCGATCAGGTCGCGGCTTTCGACCAGGTCCTTGAAGGCTTCGTTGGATCCTTGCAGGCTGGCCGGCGCGACCCGGGCGAGGCGTTGCGACTGCGCCTGGATATCGAAGGCACGCGCGATCTGCGCGTCGGCCCGCGCCGACTGGCCCGCGTCCCAGTAGATCACGGCCACCGTGAGCGCGACGAACGCGGCCATCAGAACCCCGAGCAGCCGGATCTGCTGCTGCACCGGACGGCCGCCGATGAGCGGCAGCGGCCGGCGCAGCCAGCTCTGCAGCCCCTCGGGATCGCCCAGCGGCTGCACCACCGTCGGCGGGATCGGCGCCCGCTCGACCCTGCGCGAGGGGGCAGGAGGGCGCACGGGCGCGACCCGGACCGACTCGGCTTCCAGGAACGCTGAATCGGCCGAAATCGTCCCTGCTGCTCGCGCGGACACGCCCTTGGCGGCCGGCGTCAATGGAGGGTCCAGTGCCATATCGTCTCCCGCGGTGTTGCTGCGCGGTCTCGCATTCGAATGGGTCCGATCCTATCGCCAAGCCGGCCGACTGAGTCCGCGTTCGGCAGATGGTTCAGGTTCCGATCGCCGAGAACTGCTCGGCCGCCACCAGGCGGCGCAAGTCCAGCTCGATCAGCGTCGTTCCGTCCGTTTCGCGAAAACGCTCTCGCTCCCACGGCCGCAGCGGGTCGGACAATTGCCCCAGCGGTTGAAGATCTTTCAGGTTGCGCAAACCGAAAGCCCGCGTGACGAGGATCGCCGCATTCACCTTCAGCACGTCGCCCAGCACCACCAGTTGCAGCGATTCCTCCGGCGCCATCGGCGGCCGGCCCGACATCAGCATCAAGTCGACCACGCCCACCAGCCTGCCGCGCACGTTGGCGAGGCCCCGGAACCAGGGCTTGGTCCATGGCACCGGCGCGATCTCGGGAACCGCCACGATCTCCCCGGTCGTGCTCATGTCGAGCAGGTAGCCCGTTTCGGCCAGTCGGACCGCCAGCCGGGCCGGCTCGGCCGCTTTGCTCGGAAGGGAGCGCAAGCGCTGCGCCAGCTGGGTCGAGAAGTCCCGCAGGCGCCCGGACTTCGGACCCTGATCCAGCTCGAGGGATTCGTCGTCGATCTGCATCATCCGAGCGCCGCGATCTTTTCGAGCAGATCCTCGACTTTGACGGGCTTGATCACGTAGTCGCGGGCGCCCTGGCGCAAGCCCCAGATGCGATCGGTCTGCTGTGACTTGCTGGTGCACATGATGATCGGGATCGACTCGGTGGCCGGATCCTTGGACAGACGGCGCGTGAGCTGGAAGCCGTTCATGCCGGGCATCACCACGTCCATCAGGATCAGGTCGGGCATGGAGGACTTCAGCTTCAGCAGCGCGTCGTCGGCGTTTTCGGCCGTGGTCACGGTGAAGCCGTGCTTCAGCAGCAGCTCGTTCAGGAAGTAGCGCTCGGTGGGCGAGTCGTCAACGATGAGGATCGATTTGATCGGCATGGGGGCACCTGCGCTGTCTGCGTCCGTGGTCCCGATGGTCCGCGTCAATTCATCGAGTACTGGCGAACCGCGGTGAGCAGACTGTCCTTCGTAAACGGTTTCGTCAGATATTCGCTCGATCCGACCATGCGGCCACGCGCGCGGTCGAACAATCCGTCCTTGGACGACAGCATCACGACCGGCGTGCGGTTAAAGCGCGGGCTGCGCTTGATCAGCGCGCAGGTCTGGTAGCCATCCAGTCGCGGCATCAGGATGTCGCAGAAGATGATGCTAGGCTCGTGGTCATTGATCTTCGCCAGCGCCTCGAAGCCGT
>Ga0307479_10002520_pt1 | contig 16639 bp, 13 predicted proteins | sample atmos_gasesECM4C_FD_203743 | JGI IMG/M metagenome (GOLD analysis project Ga0307479, IMG submission 203743) | Hardwood forest soil microbial communities from Morgan-Monroe State Forest, Indiana, United States - atmos_gasesECM4C_515 | ecosystem: Environmental > Terrestrial > Soil > Temperate... | reverse complement strand
AATTGACGGCAACGCATAAGGACACGGGCCGGAAGTTCTCGGTGGAGGCCAAGGCGGTCACGTCCATGAGCAGCCGGTCAGGATCAAGTGCCGAGTCGCCCCGCATCCGCAATCAGCTCTACAAGGCGTTATGCAAACAGGCCGATCACGAGCGCATGATCTTCATCGAGCTGAACCGGGCCGGGACCGGCGCCGCCGGCGAAGTCCCTGACTGGGTGCAGCACATCGACGCCGAGATCGAACAGGCCGAAAAGGACCTCACGATCGATGGTCAACCCGCGCCACCCGCCTACGTCATGGTGACAAACCTTGGCGCGGTGCATGCGCTCGATAGTACGGTCTTCACGGATATCGGGTTGGCATGTGGGTTCAAGATACCGAACTTTGCCAAGCGAACACCCGCGCAATCCATTTTGGAACTCGTCGATGCGCGAGAGAAGCATCTGGAACTGCATTGGTTGCGCAACGCGCTTCACAGGCAGCAAACGGTCCCAAGCACGTTTGACGATCGGCTTCCCGAAGAGCCACGGGATAACTCCCTGCCGCGTCTCCTGATCGGATCGACGTACCTCATCCCACTCGCTGACGGCCGGCAAGTGCCTGCCCTGCTGACGGACGCCGTGGTCCTTGAACCCGAAAGGCGCGCCTATGGGACCTACCGATGTGCTGACGGAACACACGTCATATGCACGAACCCGCTCAGCGATGCCGAAATGGCCGCCTACAAACGCTCTCCGCAAACCTTCTTCGGCATCATCAAGGATGTCTCGCATGAGATAAACGAACCGCTGGACGCTTTCGATTTCTTCTGGGGAAGCTACTCGGAGACGCCCAAAGAAAAACTGATCGAATTCACCTCCAACTGGCCAGACGCGGCCGCACTGCGCCAGTTTGAACAGCGCCGGCTCGCGCAAGTCTATTGTGCGCGCTTCGCGGAAAACCTGTGGGCAGCACACGTCCGGGACAAGAACGCTTCCGAGGGGCAGCCTAAGCCTCCCCCGCCCTGACGCACGCGAAAGCGCGATGTTGATTCAACCTAATCCCATCGCGCTTTAGACATGATGAGCCATACGCCGAGGCTGGCAAAACTAGACCAGGCTCTCCGGCCGACAAAAGCCCGCCGGCAATCTGGCCATCAGCGCGAGAGCAGGGATGGCCCGGCAGGAGGCAGCGGATGAGGCACTGACGATGACTGCACAGCCGATGACTGCGCCCTGGGTTGCGGGGGTTTATGCTGCGGGATGGGGGCCGCCTGCTGCTCGGACGGGAACGAAGGCGGGATTGTCGACATCCTCTGTCTGATGTCGTCCGCGACAGCTTGCAGTGTCGCAATGTTCTGGGCCGTCTGTTCTTGCTTGGCGGCGAGTTGCTCTACGCTGCGCCGCATGACATCGAGATTTAACGCCAGGGCCTCAAGCTGCTGCGCCGGGTCCGGGGCAGTTGCAGCCATGGCTGGCGACTTCGTCGTCGAGACGTATAACAACCAGGCGAGCAATGGAGCCCGGGCTACTACCATGTCTCTTGCTGCGTCACCGTGGGACTGCCAGGCAAGGGTGGCGCCGATACCGATGAGAACCGCAATAAAAAATCCGGTAAGGGTGCGGAGTATTCGCCTGCCGATCGACGGCCGGTCGCTCGCGATATGATCGTCCTTGGGGCCGGAGGGGCGAGGAGAACGAGCAGACGGTTTCATGGGCCGCCCAATCCGCGGATCGAATCGGGCGTCCAGATCGTGCGCGCGCCCGCCCCACTCCTCCTCTGCGAGAGGTATGCTTTGCGAGTACATCAGTAACTCCTTCCTGACTGACTATTGACGGATAGTGACCATGATCCGAGCCGGGCCTGCGCGCCGAGCTTCAGCGCAATCAGTCTCAGCAATGTCGATTTTCCGGACCCGTTCCGATGGTTCCGGGGCGTGAAGCCAGGGCCGACCGGCTCGCTGCCTTGGTCGTCACGGCATGGCGATAGACGGTTTCGATTCCTTTGCGGAAGGCGTCGCTGGAGTATTGCGTCGTTGCGCGAAGCCGGCCGGCCTGGCCCATGCACCGGCGCCGCTCCGGATCGCAGAGCACTGTTTTGATCGCTTCCGCCAACCGGGCATGATTGCCGGGTGGAACGGTAATCGCCTCGATGCCATGGCGCGCCACGCGCGGAACAGCCGTGTCAAGCGATGTATTGATGATCGGCCGGCCCGCCGCCATCGCCTCCAGTTGAGCGATGCCAAAGGTCTCGGCATTGGTCACGGACGGCAGGACGAAGACGTCCGCGGTACACATGAATTTGGCGAGTTTGGCCCGGGGAGCGGAGCCGAGCAGGCGGACGCGATCCGCGACGCCGAGGCTGTGGATCATTCGTTCAAGCCGCGCCCGTTCCGGACCCTCGCCGATGATCCAGACCTCAAAGCGCTGGCCGACGGCCGCTCGCACCAGCACATCGAAGCCCTTGTAGGGGACGAGTTGTCCGCAGGCGAGCACGAGCCGTCCGCGACCGGATTCGGCGTCGTCATTGGCGGGGCGCTGCACCGGCCAATCATACTTCGAGACATCGACGCCGAACGGAACGACGTGACATTTCTCGGCGAATCCTTGCAGCAGCGGGCTGCTGTGCAGCAGCATGGCGTTGGACACGATGATTGCGTCCGCCCGGCGCAGCGTCCGGCGCATCAGCGGTTCCACGATCCGCCTCAATCCGGCGTGCGAAACGATGTCCGCATGGTAGTGCACGACCAAAGGTCGATCGCGGCCCAACCCCAAGGCCAACATGAGATCGGCCAGCGGAAACGGTGCATGAAGCGCGAGCAGGTCGTGATCGGCGACGTGGCGCCACAACCGCAGTGGATACGTCGGCGCGGCCGGAAGCGAACATACATCGCCGAACGAGCGCACCCGCTCGACCGTCACGCCGTTCACGACGATGCGCCGTTGCCCGCTCGACTTGGAGCAGACCAGCACGCAAGCGGTGAACGCGTCTTTCAGTCCTGCGCATATGTCGCGGATCACCGACAGGGCACCGCCGAACAGGTCGGGATAACAGTCATTGAATATGTGGAGCACCGAGAGGCGCCGAGAGGGGGCGAGCATGGGCGAACCTTCCATGACTGAACGGCCCTGTATATGTGGGAAAATTTCACACGTCAATTGACGTTGGCAGAAAAGTGGGATTGTATCCCACGGGACCCGTCTCTACAGTTTCGCCATGAACGCCAAATCACGGAGGCCGAAGCCGGCTTCGCATCAGCCGATTGCCGCGGCGAGCCTGCGCGCGCCGTTGGCGCGCGTGCTGCGCCCGCTGGTGCGGTTATGCATCCGTGGCGGAATGACGTTTCCTGCGCTGGCTCAGCTGTTGCGTGAACTCTTCGTCAATGTTGCCGAGCACGACTTTGCCTTGGAGGGAAAGGAGCAGACCGACAGCCGCGTCAGTCTGCTCACCGGAATTCACCGCAAGGAGGTCGCGCGGCTGCGCGGCGCCGGTGCGCCGGTCAATGAAACGCCCGCCACCTTGTCACTGACCAGTTCGATCATGGCGCGCTGGCTCGCCGCTCCGGAGTTTACGGACGCGAAAGGCGACCCGCTGCCGTTGCCGCGCATGGCCAGCGGCGATGCGCCCTCGTTCGAACAGCTCGTCAGCTCGATCACGAAGGATGTGCGCCCGCGCGCGGTGCTGGATGAATGGCTGGACCGCAAGCTCGTGACGATCAACGACGATGAGGAGATCGTGTTAGTGGACACCGCCTTCGTTCCGCGCGGCGACGACGAGCGCAAATGGCACTATCTCGGCCGTAACCTGCATGATCATATCGCGGCAGCGGCGGAAAACGTATCCGGGCCGGCACCGCGTTTCCTCGAACGCGCGGTGCACTATGACGGCCTTTCGGCCAAGCTCGCAAAACGTCTCGAAGGGCGTTCGCGCGAGCTCGCCATGGACGCCCTGAAGATCGCCAACCGGGAGGCAAACCGCGCGCTCGCCAGGGACAAGGGCGGCGACAACCGGTGGAATTTCGGCATCTACATCTACAGCGAAGGCCCGGACGACGCGGCGGGTGGTGATGCGGACGAAGGCGGCCAGTCATGACCAAGCCGCCCGTCATCTCGCGCCGGTCGTTGCTTATGGGCCTCTGGCTTGCCGGATCGTCCTCCGCCTGGGCGCAGGTGCGCCGCGGCAGCGATCAGGGTATCGGCGGCACCGGTATCACGCGTGGCCACGATCAGGGCATCGGCGGCACCGGCATTGTCGGGATCATTCAGCGTTTCGGCAGCATTTTCGTCAACGGCGAACGCATCCGCTATGCGCCGAACGTCCTGGTGCGGATCGATGGCGAACCGGCATCGGCGATGGCGCTCAAGATCGGACATCTGGCGCGCGTGCTGGCGCTGCCGGACGCGAACGGTTCGCTGATCACCCGCGGCATCACCGTGCTCAGCGAGGTGATGGGGCCGATCGAAAGCGTCAAGGACGGCCAGATCACCGTGCTGGGCCAGCGGATCATAGCGGCCGGCCACGAAAGCTGGCGCCATCCGGGCGCGAATGTCGCGGTCTTCGGGTTGCGACGGACCGACGGTGTGATCGTCTCAAGCCTCGTCGAGCAACGCCGTGACGCTACAACGCGGGTTTCCGGACCGCTTGAACGCGATCGCAACGGCCTGCGAATAGGCGGCTTGCGGCTCAACGGCGTCGATGCCGCTCTCGTCGGACGGCGTGTTCAGGCCGAGGGCCATGTTGCGCAGGGCGTGATGCAGGTCTCGCGCGTCAGGCGTGACGACCTCTCTGATTTCTCCGGCGCGAGCCGTCTGTCGATCGAAGGCTATGTCCGCCGCGTCGGCCGCGATCTGCATTTCGGCTCGGGCTATGTCGCGCATGACGATGGTCGCTTCAAATCCTCACGCAATGGCCGCGTGGTCGTGAACGCCGTCTTTGACAGCTCCCGTGGCCTGCGGGTTGAATCCATCCAACCGGATCACAAATTTCCGGATGAATCGATCCGAGGCCGCGGCTCGAACGTCCCAAGCGGTGATCCCACCGTGCCCGACGGCGGTCCTCCGGGCCTAGACGGCAGCGGTCCTCCGGGCCAAGGCGGCGGCGGTCCTCCGGGCCTGCGCGGCGGCGGTCCTCCCGGCCTGGGCGGCGGTGGCCCTCCGGGCCTGGGCGGCGGCGGTCCCCCCGGCCTAAGCGGCGGTGGTCCTCCGGGCCTAAGCGGCGGTGGTCCTCCCGGCCTGAGCGGCGGCGGTCCTCCCGGCTTGAGCGGCGGCGGTCCTCCGGGCCTGGGCCACGGCCGGCGATGAACGACGAAGACTTGGCGGAGCAGGCGAGAGGGACGCGCTCGCGGCTTCGTCCAGCCTCGCCATGCAATTCATCGCGGGGCCACTCATGCTACGAAGACCGCGGCCCTGCGCCAGAGGCACATCACAACCTCCCAGCCGTCAGCGCGTTCGCCATTAGCTTCCGGACGCCATACCTGTGAAACGGAGCGACGAAGAAAAGATACACCTTACCGGACAGGTTATGGACCGTGCAGATTGTGGAGATGACCACGCTCGTTGTGTCGCCGTCGGGCACTTTTAGTACCGATAGTCTGAAGTCCATGTGCTTGTTGTTGCGCCCGGCGACGATTTCATTCTCGCTGAGCGAGAAAATCGGCCAGACGCCGATCTTGTCACCGACGGCATAGCGGTCCCTGATCTCGACGTGAAGGATGTCGGACGCGGTCGGTGCATCGAGGCCGGCAAGCGAGGCGATCTTGTTGCGGACGATCAGGAGCAGCTTCATCCACAGCGGATGATGGGCGAAAATGCCGAAGAAGACATCGACGATGCCAAGCTCGCTGCGGCTCAGCGGCGCCCGGTAGGAGTCACGGAAATAAGCTTGCTCGATAACCTCGCGACCGAGCAAGCTGCCGGACGGCACCTCGCATTCAACAACGTTCATGCAAATCTTGGCTCGGGACATGAGGAGCTCGATGTGCGAACAATGGATACGCACCGATTTCCGCTTCGGTTGCGAAGCCATCCTAGCAGATCGGCGAACGATAGGATGGGAGTGGGCGCCAAGAGGTCGCTGCATCGGGTGCTGGCGTAAATTGGCGCGGCCACGGCCGGCGAAGATGGGCAATACTCATTCGCCCTGGCGCTGCGATACTGGAGCCTGTTAAACGCGACAACCCGTGAAGCGAACTCGGTCCGCAACTGCACCTGCGATGCCTCGTGCAGCGCACGTGACGTCATGATCCATCGCGCAGGCGTGGACGGCGATTGCGCGCCCGAGAAACTGCGTTCCGCCAAGAATCAACAGGCGCATTCGTGCACACCCAGAGGTATCCGCTCGAGCAATGATATCGGCAGTCACCCGCTCTGCGGCCATGACTGCGAGCCCGAACGTTCAAGGTAGCATCGCACTCGCAGTCGATCCAGCGTCAGCGGGCTGGGCATCGCCGCCGTCTACAAGGTGCTGACCGGGATGACCTATACGGCCGTCGGCGCTTCAACACCGAGTTCGTTGCGGCTTGCGAGCCTGTCTTTGTCCGGCTCCTTCGTGGCGGTGGCGGGAGCGATCGACGCGCCGTCGTGAAACGGCAGGTCCAGCGCGAGCGACGATCTGAGTTGCTCGGGCAGCTGCGGCCGCGCCAACAGGAAGCCCTGCAGCAGATCGCAGCCCAGCTCGGCAAGCAGCTCGCGATGTTCTGCGGTCTCGACGCCCTCGACCGCCACCCGAAGCCCACAGGCCTGGGCGAGCGAGATGATGCCTCCCAGGAGCTCGCGCCGCTTTTCGGATCGCGCCAGGAAACACCTGTCGATCTTCACGACGTCGCAGGCGATGTGCTGGAGATATTCGAAGTTGGCGTACCCGGAGCCGAAATCGTCCAGCCACAATCCGACACCGATCTTTCGAAGCGCACGCAGCCTGTGCGCCACGTCCTCCGACCGATCGATCAGCGAACCCTCCGTCAGTTCGAGGACCAGCCTCGATGGCGCAAGCCCGGTTTCCCTGAGCACACGCTCCACGGTCGGAACCAGCGCTGCGTCACGCAGATTCAGCGGCGATAGATTGACGCTGACTTGAAGCTGCTGCGTCCAGCGCGACGCCTCGCGGCAGGCGCTCGACAGCACCCATTCCGTCAGCGCTCCGATCAGTCCGTACTCCTCGGCCGCGTGGACGAATTCGGCCGGCGAGATGCCGCCCCGATCGGGTACGTTCCAGCGCGCCAGGGCCTCGAGGGCGATGGGACGCCCGCTCGCGGATTCGTAGATCGGCTGATAGTGCAGATAGAGGCTGCCGTCGCGCAGCGCCTCTGCAAGATCGTTCGCAAGCTGGCGCAGCTCTTCGCTACGGCCGTCGTTCACGAGGGATCGCGCGCGAGCTTGCGGGACTTCCGCTCCCGCTCCGCCGCCGATGTCTTCGAGCCCGTGGTCGAAAAGCGCGGGTACCCCGAGCTTCGCCTTCTTCGAAATGTAGAGCGCACGGTCGGCCACCAGGAGAAGTTGATCGCTGGACGCAGCATGATCGGGAGCACAGGCGATACCGATGCTGGAGCCTATTTCGGCCGAGCCGAACGTCCCCAGATCGTAGGCCTTGCGGAGCACCGAGGTGATCTGATGCGCGATTCGAAGCGCAACGGCCGGTGAGACGTTCGGCAGGACGATCGCGAATTCGTCGCCACCCAATCGCGCGCAGGTGTCGTCGCCGCGTACGCAGTGCCGCAATCGATGTGCGACGGTCTTTAGCAGCAGATCGCCCGCGGCGTGCCCAAGCCTGTCGTTCACGTTCTTGAAGCCGTCCAGGTCGAGACACAGCAGTGCACAGGGATTGCCTAAGCTCGCCTGCGAGATGGCATGATCCAATCGTTCCGTGAAAAGAACGCGATTGGGAAGCTCGGTCAGGCCGTCATGATGCGCCAGGAATTCGATGCGGGCTTCAGCCTTTCGCCTTTCGGTGATGTCCTCGTAGGTACAAACCCAGCCGCCATCCTGCAGCGGCTGATGATAGATCGCGATCAGCCGCCCATCTCCGAGCTGCTGCAGAAAGGTTCCCTTCTCGCGCCGATCGATGAAGCGCTTCCGCGCCAGGTAGATTTCCTCCACATCGCGGCCCGGATAATTCCCGATGGCGCAACTGTCGGCGAGAACGTCGTACAACGTCATTCCGGTGTGCAGCCGCGACATCGGCTGATTGTAGATCCGGCAGAACTGCTCGTTCACGAGTTGAAGCCGATCCTGCGCGTCGTACAGACAGATGCCCTGCGGCATGTTGGCAATGGCCTGCTCGAAACGTTGTCTGAACGCACCCGGGCGCGCGAAGCGCCATGACAGATCGTAACGGATCGCGGCCAGCGCCTGCGCAAATCGGCGGCCGGCGGTTGGGGTGGACGGACGGTCCCCGGCTCGACGCGACACGTTCGAATTCCTGTTAATTTTAAAGGGATAAGGAAATAAATCGGCTTTCAGTATCCGAGCAGAAAAGGTTGAGCAGAGCGTTAAAGCGCCGCACGGCCGCTCGCTCAAATTAGGCGCAGCGAACACGCAAACGACTGTCCCGACAGTGATACCGGAGCGGCGCTGCTTATCGGCGCATCAGTCGATGATCAAATTTTGATCCGCAAGAAACGATTCACCACGATCGGGAGAACCAGCGCGAATCACGACGGCGCGAAACCGATCGAGTTGCGACCACGCGGCAAGACCGCGCGCAGCAGCTTGCCGGAATAGCTCGGACCAGCGGAAACCCAGGCGACCCGGCATCCATCCCGTCCTTCTCGACAAGATTCCACTTGGTGGAGTGGCGCCGCGTCAAATATTCTGGGGATAAGCCTTGATCGAAATTGCAGGCCCCGTGCCATGAACCTCTCAGCCGACGCCTTGTTCAAGATGTCCGATGTGGAATTGCTGGCGGCCTATGTCGAAGCCCGGCGACAATTCGTCGAAAAGAAATTCACGCGCGATACGCAGCAGGCGCGGCTGTTGTGGATCAAGGCCAAGATGTTCACCGGCAGCTCGGGCGGGGTCACCGAGCGCAACATGGCCATCGACGTCTCCGAGGAGATTGCCCGCAAGGGTCAGGAATTGCGCGAGATGACGCGCGACCTCGATCTGCTCAAGGTCGAGGTCGACAGCATCGCGATCGTCATTCGACGGCGCGGCGCAGCGGCGCTGACGGGCGTGCACGGCGAAGAGGCGAGCGAAGGCGAGCCCGAGCGCGAAGGCCATTGAGCTGCCTCATCCGGCTGAGGCGAAGTTCGCGTTCCTTATTTCATCCTCTTGAACCGCACGCCCTTGCCGTCCGGCAGGCGGGTCGCGATGTAGCCGGCGGCAAGACAGGCTTCGCGCTGCGGCATCTTCTCCTGCGGGCTGCGCAGCGTCTCCCACCACGACGCGCGCTGCGCCGCACGGGGCAGCGAGGCGTCGAGGATTTCCTCGATGGTTTCGAAGCTGAGCACGAACTCGGGCAGCTTCTGCTGTTTCAGATAGTCGCGCAGGGCGTCGTAGTCGTTCACGGTCGTGACCAAGGTTCGCTCCGGAGATTCCCGATTAGCATTCGAGCCGTTTCGGCAACCAACGGTTAACTGATTAGCACGTCGTTGTCGTCATTTAAGCTGACGGCAATCAATCGGGGCGCATCCAAGGTAACCGGGAGCGAAACGATGCCATTCGGACGGCGCACAAGCACGGCCCATCGGCCTTGGCGGGTATCGGCGAAGCTCTTGATCGCTTCGTCGGTCGCGACCGTGATCGGCTTCTCCGCCATCTGCGCCAGCGTCCTGCTCGACATGCGGCGCGGCGAGGAAGCGCTGGCACGCCAGTCGCTAGAGAACCTCGCTTCCAGCATCGATGCCGACATCAGCCGCAACATCGAGGTCTACGACCTGTCGCTGCGCGCGGTGGCCAGCAACATGCTGTCGCCGGAAATCAAGGACGTTTCAAAGGCGATCCGGCATCTGATCCTGTTCGATCGTGCCGCGACCGCCAATCATTTCGGCGCGATCCAGGTGTTCGACGCGAGCGGGCAGCTGACCACCGACGCCTCGACGCTGGATCCCTTGCCCGAAAACCGCGCCGACGAAGAATATTTTCAGGTTCATCGCGACCACCCCGACTCCGGCCTCTTCATCAGCCGCCCGATGCTGCATCGCGGCGCCTTTGCAGTCGTGCTGAGCCGGCGCATTACCGGTGAAGACGGCAGCTTTCTCGGCGTGGTCGCGGGCTCGATCCGCTTCAGCTATTTTCACGAGCTGTTCGGTCGCCTCAGCCTCGGCCCGGAGGAGAACATTACCGTGCTGCGCCGCGATCGCACGATCATCATGCGGATACCGTTCGTCCCCGGTGCCATCGGCAAGAATCTGGTAGCCCGGCCCGACTGGAACCCGGCCAATCTGGTTGACGGCGGATCTTATTCCGGGGTCGGCCCGGTGGATCCGATTCCAAGGCTGTATGTCCGACGCGGCGGCACGACGCCGCTGTTCGTCGTTGTCGGCAAGCCGTTGGAGCGCATCTTCAGCCTTTGGCGCACGGAGGCGATCCGGATCGGCGCGATCATGATGGCGCTGATCGCCTTCGTGCTGGCGGCGACGATGTTCCTGGCGCACGAGATCCGCCGCCGCGCGGTGGCCGAGGACAAGCTCGAGGAACTGGCGACGACCGACGCGCTCACCGGACTGAAAAACCGGCGCAAGTTCGATGCCGTGATCGAAAGCGAATGGCGGCGCGCGATGCGCCACAAGACGCCGATCTCGCTTCTGATGATCGATGCCGACCATTTCAAGAGCTACAATGATACGTTCGGACACCAGGCCGGCGATCAGGTCCTGATCGGCATCGCCATCTGCATTACGGATTCGGTCAGGCGCGCCGAGGATTGCGGTGCGCGCTACGGCGGCGAGGAATTCGCGGTGCTGCTGCCGGGGTTACCGGCGGCGGAAGCCCTCAAGGCCGCCGAAACCATCCGGCTCAAGGTTGAGGGATGGTCCGACGGAGAACAGCTCACCACCGTGAGCATCGGCATCGCCAGCGTGACGCCGAATGCGGGGATGGATTGGCAGCATTTCGTTCATGCCGCGGACAAGGCGCTGTACGCAGCCAAGGCCTCGGGCCGCAACCGCTGCGCCCTCGCCACGGCCTCGCTGTCGCTGGTGGCTTAACCCAGTCATTCCGGGGCGGTCCGAAGGACCGAACCCGGAATCTCGAGATTCCGGGTTCGATGCTTTCGCATCGCCCCGGAATGACGGGTAAGAGCGCTAGCGCCCTTCCCCTCACTCCCCCAGATACTTCTTCATCTCCGCGCGCAGGCTGTCGCGCAGGTCGGGGCGCGCCATGCCGTAGGCGATGTTGGCGCGCAGGAAGCCTGCCTTCGATCCGCAATCGTGCCGCTCGCCCTCGAACTCGACACCGTAGAATTTTTGCAGCTTGCTCAGACCGATCATGGCGTCGGTGAGCTGGATCTCGCCGCCGGAGCCGCGCTCCTGCCTCTCCAGTATCTTGAAGATCTCCGGCTGCAGGACGTAGCGCCCGGTGATCGAGAAATTCGACGGCGCGGTGCCCTTCGGCGGCTTCTCCACCATGCCGTCGACCTCGAACATCTTGCCGCCGGCGTGGCGCTTGCCGACGCCGCAAATGCCGTATTGATGCGTCAGATGCGAGGGGACCTCCTCCACCGCGATCAGGTTGGATTTGCCGCCAAGCTTGCCCGCGGCCTTCACCATCTGGGCGAGGCAGCCCGGGGTGTTGAGCACGAGTTCGTCCGGCAGCACCACCGCGAAGGGCTCGTCGCCGACAATGTCGCGCGCGCACCACACCGCGTGACCGAGACCGAGCGGCGCCTGCTGACGGGTAAAGCTGATCGCGCCGGCCTCCGGCTGGTCGCGCGCCAGGATATCCATCTCGGCCTGCTTGCCGCGGGCGGCAAGCGTGGCGTCGAGCTCGTACATCCGGTCGAAATGGTCCTCGATCACGCCCTTGTTGCGGCCGGTGACGAAGATGAAGTGTTCGATCCCGGCCTCCTTGGCCTCGTCGAACACGTACTGGATCAATGGCCGGTCGACGATGGTCAGCATTTCCTTCGGCATCGCCTTGGTGGCGGGCAGGACGCGGGTGCCGAGGCCGGCGACCGGGAAGACGGCTTTGCGGATTTTCATGGAACTTTGGAAATATCCTTGGAGAGGCAAATGGGGGAATGGGCGTTCGCCGTTGGTAGCCGGTTTGGCGCCGGCAACAAAGATGGCCATATGGCTCTAACGCGAAAACTTCGCCGTTGTTAATCTATTGGAAACCGAGACAGGGCCTCCTGAAAGCCCGATTTTGGGTGCAGCGCGGGAGCCGACATGGCAGGACGGGCGGGAAAATTGCTGCGAGCGCAGACCGGCGCGGTCATCATCGCGGCGGCTTTGCTCGTCTCCGGTGAGGTTCGCGCGCAGTCAGCCCCCAGTAGCGGACCGCTGAACTTCCTCGGCAATCTCTTCTCGAAGGGCAACGAGGCCGCGCCTGCCCAGCCTGTTAGCCCCGCGCCGTCGGCGCCGGGCTCCGGCAGCAGTGCTGCGTTACCGTGGAGCGGGGAGGACGGCGCCTCCGGCCATCCCTTGATGACCGCGAGTGCGATCCGCGAGGCAGCGGCGAATTTCGACAATTGCGTCGCCTCGATGTGGCCGGACGCCGCCCGCCGCAACATCTCGCAAGAAAGCTTCCAGCGCTTCACGACCGGGCTTTCGCCGGACCTGCGCATCATGGACCTGTTGGATGCGCAGCCGGAATTCACCAAATCGATCTGGGACTATCTCGACATCCTGGTGAACGACGACCGCCTCGCCAAGGGCCGCGAGATCCTGGCAAAATACAAGGCGCAGTTCGACGCCACCGAAAAAGCCTATGGCGTCGACCGCTACACGATCGCGGCGATCTGGGGCATCGAATCCAACTACTCGACCCAGATGGGCGACCGCAGCGTCTTGAATTCCACCGCGACGCTGGCCTGCATTGGCCGCCGCCAGGGCTATTTCAAGGATGAGTTCCTCTCGGCGCTGGAAATCCTGCACCATGGCGATCTGCGCCCGGAACAGATGCGCGGCTCCTGGGCCGGCGCGTTCGGGCCGACGCAGTTCATGCCGACCGCATTCAAGCGCTATGCGGTCGACGCCGACGGCGACGGCCGCCGCGACGTGGTCGACGATCCCGCCGACCTGATCGCCTCGACCGCCAACAACCTCAAGAAGGACGGCTGGCAGACCGGCCAGACCTGGGGCTACGAGGTCGTGGTGCCGCAGGGTTTCGATTACATCCTGGCCGACCGCGCCAAGACCATGACGATTGCCCAGTGGGAGCATCTCGGCATCAAGCGCGCGGGCAACCAGCCGTTTCCGCAAGTCACCGAGAAGGGCTACCTGCTGGCGCCGGCGGGCGCCGAAGGTCCGGGCTTCCTGATGCTGCAGAATTTCCGCGTGATCATGAAATACAACCCGGCCGAAGCCTATGCGCTCGCCATCGGCCACTTCGCCGATCGCCTGCGCGGCGGTGCGCCCTTCGTGCAGCCCTGGCCGCGGCAGGAACGGGAATTGTCGCGGTCCGAACGGCTGGAACTGCAGCAGCTTCTGGCCCAGCGCGGCTTCTACCGCGGCACCCCGGACGGCCAGTTCGGCGGCGAAACCAGGCAGGCGTTGCGGAGTTTCCAGGCCTCGATCGGCGCGCCGGCCGACGGATTTGCCTCGGCCGGGGTGCTGGAACGGCTCCGGGGTCACTGAAGCGGCCGTTTTGGCAGGTCCAGCCGGACCTTTAAGCGACTTTTGCGTTAACCCTTGACGGCGGCTGCCGGGGCCCGGTTTATGGCACGGAAGCTGCCCGCTTGCGGCCCGATTCCGCTATTATACGATGCTTGGATCCTACCCTTCGTGAACGAGCCGCATGTTCAAGCCAAAACCCTTTTTCAAGGTGTTTACCGAGACCGGCCCGCTCATCGTGCTGGGGGTGACGATTGCTATCCTGGTCGCGATCGCTGCACCCGCGTCGGCGCAGTTCTTCAATTTCGGCGGCCCGGCGCGGCCGGCCCCGCGCAGCGGTGGATTTGGCGGCGGCGGCTGGTTCGGCAGCGATTTCTTTTCGCCGTTCCAGCCACAGCAGGCACCAAAACGCGTCTACCAGGACTTTTCCAAGCCGCCGCCGCCGGAGAAGCGCGAGACCGTCGCCGAGCGCAACGTGCTGGTGCTCGGCGACGCCATGGCGGACTGGCTTGCCTATGGGCTCGAGGAGGCCTACGCCGACCAGCCTGACATGGGCGTGATCCGGAAAGCCAAGACCTTTTCCGGCCTGATCAAGTATCAGCCCAAGGGCGATCCCGCCGATTGGGCGGCCGCAGCCAAAGCCATCCTCGCGACCGAAAAGCCGGACGCGATCGTTATCATGCTCGGCCTCAACGACCGGGTCGCGCTGCGCGAACCTGCACCGGACAAATCCGACAAACCGGCCGACAAGAAGGGTGACAAGAAGGACGCCAAGTCGGATGCGAAGTCGGATACCAAGTCCGACGCCAAAAACGACAATAAGAACGATGCAAAGTCCGATGCCAAGCCGGACGACAAGCAGGTCGACAGCGAACTGCCGCAGGACGACGCCGACAATGCCGACGCAGCGCCACTGATCGCGCCGGAGAAGAGCACGCGCTCGCCGAACGGTCTCTATGAATTCCGCGAGGAGCGCTGGGTCGAGCTCTACGCCAAGAAGATCGAAGAGATGATCGCGGTGGCGAAGTCCAAGGGCGTGCCGGTGATCTGGGTCGGATTGCCGGCGATCCGCGGAGCGAAGGGAACGTCGGACATGCTGTTCCTGGATTCGCTGTTCCGCGACGTAGCCGGCAAGGCCGGCATCACCTACGTCGACGTGTGGGACGGCTTTGTGGACGAACGCGGCGGCTTCCAGATGAAGGGGCCCGACTTCGAAGGCCAGATCCGCCAGCTGCGTGCCTATGACGGCGTGTATTTCACCAAGTACGGCGCGCTCAAGCTCGCCCATTTTGTCGAGCGCGAGGTCACGCGGCTATTGGCCGCGCGCTCGGCGCCGATCACGCTGCCGACCGAGCCGGCGACGCCCGACGCCAACGCGGTTCCCGGTCAGCCCGCGCCGCGTCCGCTGGCGGGGCCGATCCTGCCGCTGGTGGCTTCCTCCGTCGGCACCGATCAGCTCCTGGGCGGGCCGGGGTCACGCCCGGCCGCGGTCGATGCGCTCGCAGCGAGGACGCTGGTGAAGGGCGAAGCGCTCAATCCCCCCGCCGGCCGCGCCGATGATTTCGTCTGGCCGCGCCGCGAGGTCGGGCACGAGCAGTCCAAGAGCGACACACCGATCGCCGCCAACACGCCGACCGACGGCACGGGTGCGCCCGGGGCCGCAGGGGCCGCGGCGCCAACGGCAGGATTGCCGAAGGCAGCGAAGAAGCCGCAGCCGCCAGGACAGGTGCGCGCGCCCGGGCCCGGGTTGCGGGATTTCTTCGGACTAGGCAGCCCGCCACCGCCGCGCCAGGTGGCCCCGCCGCCACGCGGCACCGGCGTGCCGCGGCCGCCGGCCACCATCGGACGGTCGGCATCGGTACCGGGCTTCTTTGACCGCTAGCGCATGATCCGGAAAAGTGCGCAGCGGTTTTCCGAAAAGATCATGCGCAATTAAGAATGAGAACCTAAAGCGCGATGGTGATTCAACCCAATCCCATCGCGCTCTAGAGTATCAGCCCGCCGTCGACCACGATGGTCTGCCCGACGATATAGGACGATAGCGGCGAGGCCAGGAACAGCGCGGCGCCGGCCATGTCGGCCGGCGTTCCCAGCCGCCTCAGCGGGATCCGCGAAAGCGCGCCTTCTAGGCGCTTTGGATTTGATGTCGTCACCCTGGTCATCTTGGTATCGACGAGACCGGGTGCGATGCCGTTGACGCGGATGCCGTCCTCCGCCCAGGCTTGCCCGAGCGTCCGGGTCAGGCCGACGGCGCCGGTCTTGGAAGCATTGTAGGCGGGATTGCCCATCGTCGAATGATAGGCCGCGGTCGAACTGACAATGATCAGCGATCCCCTGGCTTCTCGCAACAACGGGTGAAACTTGGTCGCGCACGCCATCAGGCTCATCAAGTTGACTTCGAGGACTTTCCGAAAGCCCGGCATTTCAAATTCGCCGCGCCGGTAGATCACCGCGCCCTGCGCCAGCACCAGCACGTCGAGCCTGGAGAAGGACGGGCTGAATTGTTCGATCGCCTGGGGATTGCTGACATCGAGTTGCGCGTAGTCGAGGCCGTCGAGATGCGAGCCCTCTTCCGCCGAATAGTCGCTCGCCGCGGCGCGGGTGCCGCAGACGGACACGCGTGCCCCCTTGGCGCGGAAGGCCTGCGCGACGCCGTTGCCGATGCCGCTCGAGCCGCCGACCACCAGAACCTGCTTGCCGCTGAAATCCAGCTCGTTCATCTCCTCACCTTTTTTTGGAGCGTGATCCTTGCGGAAAACCGGTACCCGCTTTGCGCTAACGCGGCCCTTCGGGTCCGGGATCATGCTCTGGTTTGACCTCTCTGGAGATCGGTGCCAGCGTTGTCAAACGATCGCGCAACATTCAAGCGAGCACAAGATGTCCGATTTCAAGCAACTCAGCCGGTCGGTGCGGGGATTGACCGCGCTGGTCACCGGAGCCGCCAGCGGCATG
>Ga0307479_10002518_pt1 | contig 16654 bp, 23 predicted proteins | sample atmos_gasesECM4C_FD_203743 | JGI IMG/M metagenome (GOLD analysis project Ga0307479, IMG submission 203743) | Hardwood forest soil microbial communities from Morgan-Monroe State Forest, Indiana, United States - atmos_gasesECM4C_515 | ecosystem: Environmental > Terrestrial > Soil > Temperate... | reverse complement strand
TTCTCCTTGACGGTCACCACCGCGGACAGCCGCATCGGATCTCCCCAGTGGCGCTCGAGCAAGAGGATCGCATCGCGATCGGGGTTCCCGTGGATGGCCAGCACCGTCCACGAGTCGTCGAGCCATGCCGCCAGCTGATGCCAACCTTCAGGCCGACGCTCCTTCGGTATCGAGCAGCCCAGGATCTGCAACTGCGCGCCGTGCTCGACAAGCGAGACGTGACCGCGCAGCGCCGGCATCAGACCAGCTTGAGCTTGTTGGCCGCGCCCGGCTCCGCCAGCACCACGCCCTGCCGCGTCTGCGCATCGACCTGCCCGCGGAACACCGCCAGCGGCTGCAGATTCGCAATGAGCTGCTGGGCCAGGTCCATACGGCCGCGAAAGACGAGCTGCTTCACGATGGCGTCGGCATGCGCGATGAGCGCGTCGAGCAGGTACACCTCGACGCCGATGTTCAGCGCGCCTGGCTGCGGCTGCGCGACGGGCTCCTGCTCGATGAACGTACCGCCACACTCGCACACGGTGCGCGGAACAGCGACCGCCACGGCAGTGCAGCGAATGCACTTCACCGACACGCGCGCGGCTTCCGCTTCTTGGCGCGCGATCAGCGCGGCGGCCTCTGCAAGCTTGTCGCTCAAATGCGCCTCTGCAGACCGCCGCTTGATCCGAGGCCTTCGTAGCTGGCGGCGGGCTTGGCGAGTAGGTCGTAGGCGGCGGCGAGGGCATCCACCTGGTCGTCGTGGTCGTCGTCGACGCCGGTGAAGCTCATCACCTCGGAGATGAAGGCATCGACCCAGGGCGCGTTCTGCGGCACCAGCACCCTGCCGGCGTTCCACGCGGCCGCCACCGGTTGCGCTCGCACGAACTTGTCGGCGCGCGCGAGCTCCGGCGTGATGCCGAGCAGCTCGGCGGTGCCTTCCTCGGTGGTCGAGGTGTACCAGCGCGATCGCCGCGCGCCGAAGGCTTTCTTCTGGCCGTCGAGCACCGCCTTGAACGGCGTGGTCTTCAGCTGGTGGCGCTGCACGTCGCGCACGTAAAACCGATCGTCGAGCTCCACCAGCACGAGGCCCACCGAGTAGTTCGAGTAGGTCTTCGCGCTGTAGGCGCAATCGACGCCCAACCCGGTGCGCGCGCCGTTCCAGTTGATCGAGACCGGGTCGTAGGTGTGCACGTCGCCGAAGACGGCGCCGCCGCGGTTGCGCGGCTCGCCCTGGTACAGCGACGCCCAGGAGTACTCGCCGATCTGCTCGCGAATCTTCGCCAGCTCGGCCGTCGAGAATCGCTCGGGCCAGAGCGCCCGGCCTTCGCCGTCGAGCGCGGGCAGCTTCAGGTAGCGCCAGCCGCGCTCGGAGATCAGCTTGCCGGAGAGGTCCTGCGGATGCCACCGTGTGGCCACCACGATCACCGAAGCGCCCGGCTCCTTACGCGTGTAGGCGACGTCGTTGAACCACTCCCAGACCTTCTCGCGCGTGGTCGCGCTCTCCGCCTCGACGCGGTTCTTGAACGGGTCGTCGACGATCAGCAGCCCGTTGACGCCGTGGCCGGTGAGCGGGCCGCCCACGCCGGTCGCGAGCAGGCCTCCGCCCTCCGCAGTGCGCCACTCCTCGAGGCGCTGCGCGTCTTCGGCCAGGTCCACGCCGGCCGTGGTCGCGAGCAATCGTGCCTTGCGGCTCTTGCTCTGCGCCAGCGCCTGCGCGTAGGTCACGTACGCGTTGGTCCGCGCCGGATCGAGCGAGACCATCTGCGCGATGGCGTGCAGGATGGTCTCGGTCTTCGTGTGCCGCGGCGGCGCGTGCACGACGAGCTCGACCGGCGTGTCGCGCGCGAGCTCGAGAACCTCGACCAGCGGCTGCAGATGGGTCGGCGCCGAGTACGCCGGCGAGATGCGCTCGATGAACGCACCGAGCGGCTCGGCCTGCCGCTCGAGCGCGGCCAGCTCGGCGTCGGAGAGCTGGGCGAGGACCTGGTCGCGCACCGCGGGCGGCGCGGCAGCGAGATCATGCAGGGGGCTGGTCATCGGAGCGGCGGCCGCGAGGGCGAGAGCGAGAACGACGGGAAAGTGCATCGGGCGATCTCCTGTGCGGACGTCCGCAAAGTCAGCGAATCAGTCGGCGTGTGGCCGGGTCGAACTGCTCCAGCACCTGGTCGCGGCGACTCGGCCGCGGTCCGAGATCTAATCGCTCGATGATGCCGGCGTTGTGGCGAGAGACTTCCGCTGCGTGTCGTGAACGCTGGCGCTGCAGCACCTCGCCGAGCGACAGGTGCCGTACCCGTACGCCGCTCACCGCAACCACTCCGGCCAGAAGCGCCAGGCAAGCACGAGCAACAAGACAGCGAGACCAACCGTCGCGAGCCATTGCAGCCAGCTCACCTCGCGGTCGGGCATTTGCTCCGCTCCTCGTCGTCGATCTCCGCGACCGCTCGCTGCAGTACGAGCAGCGCCAGAACTCCGACCGCGATGCCAAGACCCAACAACGTCGCGGCCCAGCGCCTCACGGCTTCTTCGGCAAGCGCTGCTTCACCTCGGTCATGTCGGTCTGCAGCGTCTTGAGCGCGTCCTCGATGTTCCGCAGCCGCTCGTCGAGCGAGATCGTGCCGGGTGGCAACGCCATGCTCGACGTGACCACCGCCGGCGTCGCGCTGCGTGCCGCCGCGGGTCCGAATCCGAGCGCCACCACCGCGCCGGCGCCGATGCCGACGCCCGAGATCAGCGCGGCGAGCCACCATGGGCGGCGAGTCGAGCCCTCTGCCATCGGACTCCTCAGGCCTGGGCGACCGGCGCTGCAGGCTTGGGCTGCGCCGCAGCGAGCGCGGCGGAGATCTTCTCGAGCAGCTGCTGCCGGTGGACCACGGTCACCGTGCCGCTCAGCTGCAGCTTCTCGACGAACAGGCCCAAGTGCTTGCCGAGCAGCTCGAGCGCTTTTGGCTTGTCCCAGAACTTCAGCTTGACCAGGCGCGGCTTAAGCGCCGGCGCGGTCCCGCCGTCGTCGAGCATCGGCTGCGGCGAGGCGTTGGGGAAGAGCTCGACGACTTCCACCGAGGCGATCGCCCGCCGCACTTCTTCAGGCATCTGGTCCAGCGCGAGCAGCTTGCCGTCCGGACCGAAGGCCTTGACGACGTCGATGGTGGCGAGGCGGAGCAGCTCCCGCAGCACCGTGTCGGCCTTCACCTCGACGCGCGCGGCGCGACGGTCCTGGCCTGCCTGGATCTCCGACTGCACGCGCGGGTCGTCGAGCAGCCGCGAGGCAGTGCCGCGCGCCGCGCTCGGAGTGTATCCGGCGCGGATGGCGGCCTGCGTGGCGTTCAGGTCGACGAGGTACTCGACCACGAAGCGTTGCTGGCGGGCGGTGAGCTTGCTGGCCATGGTTTGTTGGCGCGGTCGCCGCGGAGTTATCCACAGGCGTGTGTGCAGAAACTGTGCGGAAACTGTGGGTTATTCGGAGCTTGTGCGTAACAGCTGTTCACCCACAAGTGCTTGCACGCTCGGCGGGAGATCTGCTACACGGCGAAGAGGAGATTAAAGCGACCCCCGCTCACCAGGCGTCCCTGGTGGCGGGGGCTGTAAGACCCACGGAGAGGTGGCCGAGTCCGGCTTAAGGCTCCCGACTCTTAATCGGGCGGTGAGTGTTCAAGCACTCATCCGAGGGTTCGAATCCCTCCCTCTCCGCATTCCCTCGAACGAGGTCTATCTACGATCCGCGGGACCCGCCTGTCAAGGGATCTGCTGTCAAGTCCCGGCAGTCAACTACCTGGATCGCTAGCGATTTTCCGGAACAGCCCAGGATTTCGAGCTTATTTGTACCCAAAATGAGAGCCCATTTTGAGTACGATTTGGTGTCCGAAACGAGCCCGAACAGCGTATTCCCGCGCGTATCCCCCTACGCGCCAGAGCGCAGCTCGCTTCCTGCGACGCCTACTTGCGCGCAAGCAAACTGCGCGTTGAACAGCTCGGCCAGCTGCTTGGGCTCCTACTAAGTAAGCTGCGCCGACGCGCGACGATCGGTCACTTTCGGAACTTTTTCCCTCGAAGGCAGGGCTGCGGGTAAAATCCATTCAGTATTCGGCTTCTGCAAGGCGGTCCTGAAGTGCAATCCAGAGCTCGCGATCGCGCGTCTTGAGCTGCGAGCGGTAGGTCCAGTAGCCGCTCAAGCCGAGCCTCTTTCGCCACCGATACAAGGCCGACTTCGACCATCCCGTTAGTCGCCGCAGATCCGCGCCGCTCCAGCGCCACTGGCGCAAGAGCGCAGCGATCTCCTCGCGGCGCGTCTCGTTCACGGCTTTCTCCTCGCCTCGGCGTAGTCGCGCGCTGCGCGCTCGAGCACTGCGCGCGCTCCCTGCAGCAGCGCCGCGACCACCGCATTCTCTCCTCGACGCGCACCGACCTTCGCGCTCTGCCGCTCGAGCCATGGACGCAGCGGCTTCGGCGTTCCGCTGCGCGCGCGGAGCTGCTCGGCCACCGGCGCCAGCTCGACCAGGTTGCAGAGGGCGGGCTGCACCGCCAACACGCCCGCCTCGTAGCTCACCCGCTGCGCGCCACCGAGCTGGGCCAGGGCGAGATCTACTTTCGCGCCGTACGCACGCCAGAGCACCTCGCGCGAGAGAGGAGTGCTGCCGCGCAGGGCTGCGTCGATGCGGCGAGCGCGACGGTCTGCCTCGACCGAGCGCCAGTCGATGTCGACCGGATCGCGCCAGGCCGGAGGATGCGGAATCACCTCGATAGGCCCGCATCGGAGCTCGTCGACGTTGTGGATGGGCAGGTAGAGATCGCCGATGCCGACCGAGGCGATGGCCTTGATCTCGCCGTCAGCGAAGTTGAAGCGCCAGTGCAGGTCGCGCTCATCGCGCGGGTCGATGATCTCGCGCTGACTGTTCGCAAAAGTGCGCATCACCTTGGCCCCCTCGAACTGGTTCCCGGCGCGGGAACTACTTCGTTTGCGGGAACTGCTTGGTCATGGGGGGAGGGCCGCGAAGTGGTTCCCGGTTCCCTCTCTTCCCTAAAGGGAAGAGAGAGGGAGGGAACCAGTTCACCCACTTCGCTTTTGGCCCCCGAGGCAACTGGTTCCCGGGCCTGGGAACCAGTGGGAACCACTTCGCCTTGACGCAGCTGGACAAAGGTCTTGCGGCCTTCGCGGGTTTCGATCAGCTCGCCGTCGATGAGGAGCTGACGGACGGCCTCGGTGACGTAGGCGCGCTTGCCGCCGACCAAGGTGGAGATCGAGTTGCGTTGGTACTTGTGGCCGGGCTTCACCACCTCGAGGACGCGCTGCTGGTAGTCCTCGATCAGCTGCGCGCTGGTCTTCAACATCTCGGAGACCTTCTCGTGCGAGGAGATCTCCACCGGGGTGGCGATGCGCAGCGCTCCTTCGTGGTCCTGATCGCGGCAGAGGATGAGCGGCGAGAGCTGCGGCGGTACGCCGTTCGCTTTCACGATGCGGAGGGTGAGCAGGTCGGCCGAGTTGGCAGCACGCTTCTGCTGCTCGAGGCGGGCAGCCCAGCGCACGCCGGAGACGAGAGCGGAGGCGCCGCGGATCGGGTCGGCTGATTCCGAGTCGTTCTTGTCGCCCTTCCCGCCTTGTTTCTTCAGGTGGTGCGCGATGAGGACGGACGGGTTGCCCAGCTCGGGCGCGGTGAGGGTCTCGACGACCTGGACCCAACGCGTAGCGGCCGCGTTGTCCGTCTCGACGTCGGGCCCGGCGAACCGCGAGAGCGGGTCGAGGACGACGAGCGTGTAGGGATGTCGAGCTTTCGCGGCGGCGCGGATCATCTCGCGCAGCTCGCCGGCGAAGCGCGTCTCGGGGAGCGCGGCGTGTCCGAAGTCCTGCTGGGTGAGCGCGACGCCGAAGCCGGCCAGGCCCATTGCGGTGACGTTGCGAGCGATCAGTTCGAGCTGCTCGTCGGAGAACGCGCCGCTGGCGCGCGCGGAGTAGTGCAGGCGGCGCTCGACTTCGGCGGGGTCCTCCTCGGCGAGGATGAGCAGCACGCGCCCGGGCTTGACGGGCACCCAGCCGCCGGCGCCGAACCAGGAGACGCCGGTGGCCATGGAGATGGCGAGCTGGTTGAGCGCCCAGGTCTTGCCGCTGCCGCCGGGCGAGGCGAGCAAGCCCACCTTGCCCTGGACGAAGACGCCGTTGCCGTTCTTCGCGTCGCGCAGCATGTACTCGCGCAGCGGCGGCGTGGCGCGCAGGCCTTCGCGAGTGAGCGAGATGGAGTGGCTTTTCAGGGCGGAGCGCTTGGCCGGCGCGGTCTCGAGGACCTCGTTGAAGCGGCGGCGCGTCTCGTCGATGAACTCGCCGACGTCCCCATGCTGCTCGTAGCCGAGCTGCGCGACGGCGCTGGCGGCTTCGATCAGGCGGCGCGCGACTGCCTTGTCGCGGATGATCCGCGCGTAGTAGGCGAGATTCGCTGCGGTGGGGACGACGGCGTCGAGCTGGTCGACGAAGTCCTCGCCGTCGCTCGAGCCCAGGCCGATCTTTTCCAGGTCGCCGCGCTCGACGAGGCGCTCTTTGAGCGACACGCGGTCGATGACGATGCCATCCTCGTGCAGGGCAGCCATCGCCTCGAACACTTTGCGGTGGGCGTCTCGGTAGAAGTCCGCGGCGGAGACGACGTCGGCGAGGTCCTTGAAGGCCTCGGGCTCGAGCAGCACGCCGCCGAGCAGGCTGCGCTCGGCGTCTAGGTTGTGCGGCGGCACGCGGCCATGCGGCAGCGCAACGACGGGCGCTGGCACTCGCTCTTCCGCCATCATCCGACCCTCTCGAGCAAGCTGCGGATCTCCACGCGCACGCCGTACTCGCCACGTTCTTGGCGGTAGACCCACTCGATCGGGGACCTCGGCGAGTCGTCCAGGCCCAGCTCAAGCGCGACCTGGTCGCGGATGGCCTTGCACGCGCCCTGCAGGTTGTCGCTGTCGAGCTCGCGCGGGCCCAGCCTGGTGAGTGTGACGACGTACGGCGGGCCAGCGAGCCTTCGCTTCCAGTCGGGGCCATGATGGATGAGCAGGCCCATCGAGACGCCCGCGCGTTCTGAGGAGACGCGGCGTTTGCGCGCGAAGTGGTGCTCGCGCTGGTTGGGTCCGACGACGCGGCGGCGGACGACGAAGGAAATCATTCGAGCCGCTCCACGCGCCTGAACCTGTCGTCGCCGGCGATAGCGAAGATGGCGATGCGGCCGCCGAGGAGGAGGTCGATCACGCAGATGGCGCCCAGCTCGCCGTCGACGCGGCGCGGTCCTCGCTGCGTGCCCAGGTAGAGCTTGGGCGCGTAGACGTCGCGCGGCTGTCGCGGGCAGCGCGCGTACGCGACGTGGTCGCGCTCTTCGATGTCGTAGCGGGCGAGGCTCATCACTCACGCAGGGCGGCGAGAGCCTTGGTGATGCGCTGGGCTTGCGCCTGGTGGTGGGCGAGCTCCTGCTCGAGCAGCTCGGTGATGTCGCTGCGGGCCGCCACCGTGGGGGGGGGCTTGGCCTGGGGCTTGTCGTGGCCGTTGCCGCGCGGCTTGCGCTCGGCCTTCGCCGTGGTGTGACCGTTGGCCGCCTTCGGAATGTGGCCGCCGACCCTGACCTTGAGGCCGAGCTTGACGATGCGCGCCCTCACGGTACTGGCCGCGGCGCCGTACTTCGCGCCGATCGCTTTCAGCGAACCGGATTCCTCCTCGTAGACGCGGCGAAACTCCTCGTCGCTGACCGCGTGTAGCTTGTTCTTCATGGGCTTCTCCTTCTTCTCGGCCGCTTCGCGGCGCTGGTTCTTCTCGGCGAGCCAGGCGTCCCAGTTCTTCTTCGGCTTCACGCCCTCGCGCGTGGCCAGCACCGCTTTTGCGGTGTCGTGGCGCAGCTGCTCGACTTCCTGCTCGGACACGTCGTCCTCCTGCGGAAGCGCTGGTGCGCGCTTCGGCTCCGGGCGCGCGGTGATCAGCGGCTCCTGGTCCTCGCGCTTCGGCGGCGCCGGCGGGTCGCCAGCGATCAACGGCCGCGGCTCGACCTTCCCGCCGCGCAGCGCGACCAGCGCGGGCCCGAGGTGGCGCTCCTCGGCCGAGGCCTTGGTAAGCACAGAGCGTGCGACGGCCTTGCACTGCGCGAGCTGATCTTCGAGGCGCGTGCCGGGCAGCACCGTCGGCGCGATCGCGTTGATGGCGAAGCTGGCCTTCGGGCAGAAGCACTTGTCGGAGCACTGGCGGCTGATGCACTCACGCGCGCCGATCTCCTCGCCGGCGACGATGCAGTGCACCCGCGCGGCCGCGACTGGAGACTCGATGGGCTCGGCGGACGGCGCGAGCCGCGGAGGTTCACGGGGGGGGGCCGGGACATTTGCCTCCCTCTCGTCGCGAATGAATGCCTCGACGTAGCCAGTGGCGATTCCGAGAGCGTCGGCGATCTGCTCGACAGTCTCGTCGCGGTCGAGTCGCATTCGTATCTGCGCGTCGGTGTTGCCGGCATTGACCAATCGCCACGCTCCGTGGCGCGCGGTGGGTGGAGAGGCGGGCATCACGCGGCCCGCTTTCCGTAGTGGCCCTTCGCCTTGCGGTCGCGGTTGTTGTCGAGCACCGTTCCGCGGAAGAGATGGTCGGGTCGTACGCACGCCGGCGTGTCGCAGTGGTGGCATGCGAAGAACCCGGCCGGATCGATTCCGGCAAGCAACAGCGAGTAGCGATGCGCGCCGACCTCCTTGCCGTTGAGCTTGAACTTGCCGTAGCCCCATCGGTCGAGGCGTTGAGTCCAGAGCCAGCACGGCGTGTCCATGCCCGGTGCGATCGGACCGTTCTTGTTGACCTTGGCCCAGAAGCGATCGGCCGGCGTTGCGCTCATCGCTCAGCGCTCCCCACCGGCTCGAAGCAGATCGGCCAGGCAAGGATGCGGACCCCGCGCGCCGGCCGCGCGAACAAGCAGACGGTGCGATGCCGGCCGAATCCCTGCGCTTTGAAGGTGCGGCCGCAACCGCAGAGGTAGATCACGCCCCCCCCCCGTTCACGCTGACCTCCGACGCGCCGGCTCGATCTCGACGTGCAGCGCAGCACCGCGGCCGCATTCGCTGCACCGTCCCGCCAACCGCGCGAACTCAGCGTCACCGCGCACTCGGGCGAGGAGGATGAGGCGCCCGCAGATGCAGCGGACGCTCTCGACGGCGAGCACCAGCGGTTGGCGGTAAACCTGGCCGCGGCGCAGGTGCGCGTGAGACTGACGGGCGTGCCGCGCGCTAGCCATGCTTCCTCCGCAGCTCGCGGATCATCTCGGCGTGGCGCTTCTTCTCCTCGCGCATCTGCCGCGCTCGAAAGCAGCGGCCGCACATCGGGTCGGAGGAGTGGAAGAAGTGTCGCACCGCTGGCGACTCCACCATTCGCCAGCACAGTCGCCAGGCCGCGACCGCGCCGACGCACATGGCCACGGCAACGACGGCGTGTGCCCAGGAAGGCCAGTGCCCGATCGCGGGCGTCACCGGCGCCTCGCTTTCTTCACCCGCCGGATCAGCGAGACGACCTTCTCGCGGCCTGCGTTGCCGAACTCGCCGGCGAGCGCCATGGCCTGCATGTCGCGCAGCGCGTCCTCCGGCTCCATGCGCTCGATGTCGACGATCTCTTCGTCGACGAGCGCGAGCAGCTCCTCGCGCAGGCGGCGGTCAGCGAAGAACAGGTGCAGGACGCTGTCCTCGTTGAGCTTCCAGTACGAGTGCGCCTTGTCCTCGCGCTTGCACCGGTCGAGTTGGTTCCGCATCGTCCGCTCGTCGAGACGCTGCGACGTGGCCAGCTCGGAAACGCCGTAGCGATCCGCTGCCTGACGCAAGCGGACGCGCGCGCGCTGCTCGCGGTCACCAGGCTCCCAGAGGTCGAATTGCTCGCTGTCCTCAGCCACGTAGCCCCCGGAAGTGTTTCGTTCAGTTGCGACTTCCCCCGACTTCCCCGCCCACTGCGACAATGAAAAAGCCCCGAGTTCGAGCCCGAGGCGCCGACCGACTACGCCGCTCTCTTCGCTTGACCTCGCAGGAACCGCTGCCGAGCCCGGTGCAGGTCCTCGCTGGTGACCTGCCCGCCCGACTCGCGCTCGTAGCGCAGCGCCACGGAGTTTGGGGCCTCGCGCTCGCCGCGCTCATAGCGAAGGACCGTCATCGGAGAAGCGACGCCGAGACGCCGTGCGACGTCACGCAAGGTCAGCTTTGCCTTCACTCGCCAGGCCGCCGGGTCCATTCGGGCATCATATCCAGTCGGATACAAAACGCAAACGCAAGGGTACCCGGTTGGGGATTTCTATCGTGCTAGCCGCGGAATACACCGGTCGCACGGTGAAGAAACCAAAGCATCCCATTGTCGCGAAGTGGGCGCAGGCCTTGTTCAGAGAGTCGGGCGCATCGTCGCAGGATGCGTTCGCGGAGAAGGCAGGCGTGTCACGCAGTGGGTTCGCCAAGTACTTCTACGGCGACCAGCAACCGAAGTTGGACCAGTTGACCAAGCTCGACGCTGTCGCGGTCGACCTGGGGTTGCCTACTCTCGGCGAAGCGATGAGAGGTCAAGCCATCGAAAAGAAAGGAATGTCAGACCCTCGATCTACTAATGCCCCCAGCAAAGACCTGGAGGCATTCATTGCGCGCAACGCCGAAGACATCACCGACCGAGAGAAACGCTTTCTTCGAGGGCTCCGCTTCAAGGGCACTCCCACAGACGAAACGTGGGCGGCTCTTCTCGAGGCTTTCCGCGCCGGCCGGGCTGCTCGTGAGGGCGGAGGCGCTGGCGGCTGAGCTTCGCACTCGCGCGCGATGCGAGATTGGCGCGCCCATCGCCCAGCTCGCTAGCCGGCTCTCCGTCGACGTCGCAGCAGTCCATTTGCCAGGCGTACGTGGCGCGGCCTCCGCCGAAGAGCGGCTGATCGTCTACTCGCCCTCGGGCTACGCCCCGCGCGACGAATTTACCATCGCGCATGAGCTGATGGAGCTGCACGTGCCCGCGCCGGTCGCTCAGCTGGGAGCGGCAGTGCGCGAGCAGTTCTGCGACCGCGGTGCCGCTGCTCTAATCCTTCCGCGACAGCAGTTCCTTTTCTCACTGCACGGCGTGGGGTTCGAACTGCCGGCACTGCGTCGTAGATGGCCATTAGCGAGTTGGGGCGCGATCGCAGCACGACTCGTCGACCTGGTGCCGCGCGTGTCGGCCTGCACCTGGGTGGGAGAGCATCGAGAGTCCTGGCGTTATGACCCTACGCTCGAGCTGCACCACGCTGGTGCTGCCGAGCTCGCGGCCGTCGAGCAAGCCCAGGTGCGCGGATGGGCTGTGGTGGTGCGAAGACGCCTTCGGGCCCGCGCGTGGAGGCTGGTCGCGCGCCAAGGGCGGCGAGTGACGCTGGCCGTAGTGGAGAGCTAATTTCTATTGTCCCAGCACCGCGAGATATGGTCTCAGATCGTCGGCTGAGCAACTCGCTTTAGGGTCTGGGTAGTAGTTCCAGAGAGTGCTGGTCCCACCGCCGGCGTCGGCGTAGACGCACGGGGTTAGGCGGGCGATGAACCAGTCGTCACAAAGTCCCGGATGATTGCCGGACTTCTCGAATGCCTCGCGCCAGCGAGCCGCGGCATCGTCGATTGCTCGGAGAATCGTCTTGTCCTGCTCGAGCCGCGCGAGATCGACGGTGCCGGTCTCGTTCGCGTAGCCGTGCTCGCGTTTGACGTCATCCAGGATTGCCAGCCGCCACTGCGCGTACCGGCACAACTTTGCCGAGGTGGCAGCTGCCACGATCTCTCGCGAATGCTTCCATTCGTCTAGTTGTCTCGCCTCTCGGGATTGCGCCTCGGCGGCTTGCTTGTCTCTCTCTGGTTTCTCTCGGCGCTCTCGTTCTTCACGCTCTACGGAAGCGATGTTCTTCGAGCACCACTCTGCCTCGTCGGAGGGCCGGTTACCGGCCTGGCCAAAGTGGCGAGCGCACATCGCCCATTGCTCTTCGGTTAAGCCGTAATCAGCTGGTTCGATCTCTCCGCGGACCCCGGTCATTCGCGAAGGTCGCCCGGGCACACAGGCGAGAGCAGGTAGGGCGAGGAGAAACAACTGCGAACGGCTCATCACCCGCTTGAGCCTAGACCCCGTGTGATTCCAACGCTGTACCCGGTTGGGTAGATTTAGCTTGCATTTTGTCCCCAACTGTATACACTCACTCTTGTCGAGAGCGAGGGAGGAAGCAATGTACCAGCACCCCGAAGAGAGGATCGGCGCGCCGAGTCTGGAAGAGCTGTCGGAGTCAGGCCTCGGTCGCTGCACGCTGTGCCACGATATCGTCGACGCGTCCGAGCTGGACGAGGGCATCTGCAACTTCTGCCTCGACCGCCCCGCGAACTGCCGGAAGTGCGGGGTCAAGACCACGCTGCGGATGCTGAGCGTGGACACCGAGACCTGCGAGGACTGCGACGAGAACGAATACTCGCTCGCGGCGGAGCACTGACATGGCCGCCTTCGACTCGCCGACCAAGGACTGGAAGCACGTCCACGTCATCGCGCCGCAGTCGCGCTTCCTGCGGCCCTACTGCATCCGCTGCGGCCGCGCGCTCGTCTACGTGCTGAACGACCAGGGCGTCGTCGAGATCGTGCGCGCGACGCCGGCGCCGCGTTGGACGGCTTGGTCGCCGCGGCTGGTGGAGGTGATGCTCCATGGCTAGCTACGAGCCCGACGAAGTCCAGCGCGCTCTCGTGGTCGCCCAGCGCATCCGCATCGCCGAACTCGAGCTGCAGCTCCGCGACGCTGGCGACCTGTGCAACATCGCCGCGCGCGAGCTGCGCGCGATCCTCGCCGGCTGCGGCTCGACCGAGGAGCAGATGCGCGCCAGCGTTCCGATGCTGGCGTTGCAGCGGCACCTCGCCGACGCCATCGCCGGAAAGCCGACTCCGGAGCCCGCGCTCCCCGAGCCGTTGCCGAGCAACGTTCGTCCGCTTCGCCGCGGCGCCCTCATCGTGAAGCGCAGCGAGGCGCGGCCGGTGCGCGACCTGCTCGACATCGACGCGAAGTACGACTCGGAGCGCAAGCCATGACCGCGGCCGCGGAAGTGCGGACGTCCGCACCGGCGATCGACGTCGACGCCATCCTCGCCAAGGCGCGCACGCTGACCGGCGCGCAGCCCTTCCGCTACAGGTTCAGCTCCGCCGGCGAGCCGTGTCTGCGCGCGCTGGTCTACGACGCGCAGGACGCGGACGACGGCAAGGAGCCGCCGGCGGAGAGCCGCAAGCTGTCGCATCTGCTCTCCGCGGTGTGCGGCACGGCGGTCGGCGCGCACCTCGAGAAGGCCGCTGCGCTGCTCGGCTACGAGACGCAGAAGGCGCACGAGTTCTCGACTGGCGGCATCGTCATCCGCGGCAGCAGCGACATCGCTGCGCCCGGCTGCGTGCTCGACCTAAAGCTGGTCGGCGAGAAGAAGTGGGAGCGCGTCCAGAAGGAGCCGGACCTCAAGCACCTGATGCAGGTCAACGGCTACGCGGTGCAGAACGACTCGCCGCGCTGGGCGCTGCTCTACCTGCGGGGGCTGACCATCTTCGACGGCTCCGAGGAGCCGGAGACCCTCCTGCACGAAGGCGCCGCATCGATCGAGCTGGCGCAAGTGCTGTGCGGCATCTGGGAGGACGTGGAGCAGCACCGCAAGCTTCGCACGCTTCCCGAGCGGGTGTTTGGGGCCAAGCCGGACGGCTGGCCATGCGCGTGGTGCAGGCACCTCGAGCGGTGCGCACCGGAAAGAGAGGAAGAATGAAGAATCCATTCGAGAAGCAGGGCGACTCTGCCCGCCACCTGAAGATCGCAGTCACGGGACCGATCAGCTCCGGCAAGACGTGCTTTGGGCTGGACGCCAAGAACCACGACCTGGGTCCGGTAGCGGTGCTGAGCCTCGAGGCTGGCGAGGTCCAGTTCGTCAACAGCAAGCGCTGGGGCGGATTCAAGCCGCTGCGCACGCAGAGCATCGCCGAGATGGAGGAGGCGATCGAGTTCCTCGAGGGGAACCCAGGCGTGTTCGGCACGCTGGTGGTGGACACCATCACCGGGATCTACGAGGCGGTGGTCGACGCGAAGATGAAGGACGACGGCTCGATGACCCGGAACACATGGGGCGTCGTCAAGCGGAGCTGGAAGAGCTTGATGCTCCGCCTGGTCAACTTGCCGCTGCACGTCGTCTTCGTGGTGCACGAGCTCGACCTGACCGAGACCGACAAGGAGGGTAACACCAAGGTCGTCGGGCAGAAGCTCGACGCGGAGAAGACCTTCGGCCGCGCGCCGGACTTCCTCCTGCGCCTGACGATGGGCACCGACGGCAAGCCCTCGGGCCGCGTGCTCAAGCTGCGCGGCGACGACACCGGCTTCAAGGTCGGCCAAGTCATCCCCGAGCCGCACCTCGGCATGTTCGTCGCCGCCATCAAGAAGGGCGCCCACGAGGTGCGCGTGTCGCCGCCGGAGGAGGTCGCCTCCGCGAACGAGGCAGCGCTCTCTGCGTCGCCGGTGACGACCACCACCGCCATGCCGACGCTCGAGCAGGACAGGGCAGCGGCGATCCAGCTGGTGAAGGCCTGCGAGGAAGGTTTCAAGGCGCAGCCGCACAAGGACAACTGGCTGAAGAAGCACCGCGAGGAGATCTCCGGGCTGAAGAAGCGCCACCCCGACCTCTACGAGGCGATCAAGAAGGCCTACGACGCGGCGCACGTTGGCGCCGAGAAGAAGGAGCAAGCGGCATGAGCGGCTTCAATCGCGTGATCGTGATGGGCAACCTCGGCCGCGACCCCGAGGTCCGCTACACCCCCGGTGGCAAGGCGGTCTGCAACTTCTCCATCGCCATCAACGAGAACTGGAAGGACAAGGAAGGCCAGAAGCAGGAGCGCACGGAGTGGGTGCGCATCGTCGTCTGGGACAAACTGGCCGAGCTCTGCGGCGAGTACCTGGCGAAGGGCCGGCAGGCGCTGATCGAAGGCCGCATGCAGACGCGCGAGTGGGAGAAGGACGGCGTGAAGCAGTACACGACCGAGGTCGTGGCCAACACCGTTCAGTTCCTCGGCGGGCCGAAGAACGGCGGCGACTCGAAGCCTCCCGCCGGCGCCGACACCGACTTTCCCTAACCCTTCTCCGGCGTCGGCCACGGGCGAGTAGTGGCGAGCCTCGCGCTCTCCCTCCTCTCGACAACCCGCGGCCGGCGTCGGGGATTCACTGGAGACCCTCATGGCCACCGCAGCTGCAGCACAGTCCGCGCCCGCTCTCGGCATCGTCGCGATTCCGATTTCGCAGATCGACCCGCACCCCAACAACCCGCGCAAAGTCTTCCGCCGCCTCGAGGAGCTGGCGCAATCGATCAAGGAGCGCGGCGTCCTGGTGCCGGTCCGCCTGCGGCCGCATGGCAAGCGCTTTCAGCTGGTCTTTGGCGAGCGCCGCTGGCGCGCCGCCAAGCTCGCCGGCGTGAGCGACATCCCCGCCATCGTGCGCGAGATGAGCGACGACGAGGTCCTCGAGCTGATGATGATCGAGCTCGCCAACGACGACGACGTGTCGCCGCTCGAGCAGGCCGAGCTGTTCAAGGCGCTCGAGGCGCGCGGCCACACGCCCGACGACATCGCGGCCAAGACCGGGCTCAGCAAGCGCGTGGTGTACGAGCGGCTGCAGCTCTGCAAGCTCGGGCCCGAGGGCAAGAAGGCGCTGGCCGAGGAGCGCATCAATGCCAGCGTCGCGTTGCTGATCGCGCGCATCCCCGCCGAGCTGCAGGCCAAGGCGATCGGCGACGTCGCAGCGAGCGACGATAAGGACTCGCCGCTCAGCTACCGCGCCGCGGTGGAGCACGTGCAGCAGAACTTCATGCTGCAGCTGAAGGATGCTCCGTTCGACATCACCGACGCCAAGCTGGTGCCGAAGGCCGGGCCCTGCTCGACCTGCCCGAAGCGCACCGGCAACCAGCGCGAGCTGTTCTCAGACGTGAAGAGTGCGGACGTCTGCACGGACCCGAAGTGCTACCGGAGCAAGGAGGACGCGCTCTGGCAGCTGAAGGTGAAGGACGCCGAGAAGAGCGGCCAGAAGGTGATTCCTGACGCGGAGGCGAAGAAGCTTTTCAACTCCTACGGCGGCGGGCCGGAGCTCAGCTACAACGCCCCGTACAAGAAGCTCGACGACGAGGAGTGGGTCGGTGACAAGCACAAGTCGGTCAAGGCGCTGCTCGGCAAGGAGGCCCCGACGCCGGTTCTGGCGCGCAGCCCGGACGGCACGATCGTGGAGCTTGTGCCGCGCGAGCTCGTCGAGAAAAAGATGCGCGAGCTCGAGCCGGAGCGGTCTCGCAGCTCCGGCGACGACAGCCAGGCAAAGTTCCGGAAGCAGCAGCTGCTGCGCGGAAAGGTCGTGACCCAAGCGCTTGGCTTGCTGGTCGACAAGGCCGAGCTGGACGAGGCCGGCCGTAAGACGCTGGTGTTCATCGCAACGACGCTGTTCGACGGCGGCGGCTACCACGACGGCACGACGCGCGTCTCGAAGAGGCGCGGAATCGAGCGCGACCAGATCGCCGGCAACATCTCCAAGATGACCAACGCGGGCCTCGCGGGACTCATCGTTGAGGTGCTCGCCGGCCAGGACGCCAACATGAGCTACAGCAGCGGCTACAGCGACACCTTCACCGACGCCTGCAAGACCTTCGGCATCGACCCCAAGAAGATCGAGGCAAAGATCAAGGCCGAGGCGAAGGCCAAGAA
>Ga0307479_10002516_pt1 | contig 16666 bp, 13 predicted proteins | sample atmos_gasesECM4C_FD_203743 | JGI IMG/M metagenome (GOLD analysis project Ga0307479, IMG submission 203743) | Hardwood forest soil microbial communities from Morgan-Monroe State Forest, Indiana, United States - atmos_gasesECM4C_515 | ecosystem: Environmental > Terrestrial > Soil > Temperate... | reverse complement strand
ATCTGCGGGTGAAAAACGAGAGCCATGGCGGGCAGGCCGTTCGTGGCGATCAATGCAGGAAACCGCGAAGGATCGAGGCTGCCATTGCGATATTCGTCGAGCTCAATCAGCCCGTGAGGGAGCTGCTTCACCGCGACTACATATTCGAAGGAGCGAATTTGCGGGTCACGCAACTCGCCTCGGTTATTTACTGTGAAATGGTTCACGCGCTCGGTGGCGCTGAATTTTTCGAGGGACGACATCAACTCCTCAACCTGCTTACCCGCGCGCCGCAGAACCTGGGATGAGTTGCAAGAAACGTTCGGCAATACGCTTGGAACGGAATCGTCGATTCCGGGCTGGGCCCAGACAGAATCTTTCGATGGCGTGACGCCAACGTTCAAATCGGAAATGGCGAGGAAGCGTTGAGAATTGCTGATGGCGAGCGGCATGCTGGTGAGCTCGTCTTTTTGGCGCTGGTGAACGAGATCGAGTGCAGCACGAGCTTGTGCGGAGTAGGGGTTCGTGGGGTCATCTTGAATGAATGCCTGCAGCGATATTTCTGCTGCGTCGAACTGCCTGAGATCCAACAGCGCCTGTGCTTCCAGGAGCTGAGCTACGCCGGCGGCTGATTTTCCGAGAGCGATAGCGCGCTCGGCTTGCTCGCGAGCTTTGCGCGGGTCGTTCGTTTTCAGATAGGCGACGCCTAGAGCCCAGTGCGATCTCCACGATCCATCTTGAAGGGCGACGGCTTTTTCAAGCAGGGGGATGGCTTTCTCGGCCTCGTCCTGTTGGTTGTAGAGCTCACCGAGCAATTGAAGCGAACGCACATGATTCGGATAGATTTGAATCGCTTTTTCGAGATGTTGCTCCGCCAGGGCGAAATTTTTTCCCTGCGCTTCCAGTGCTCCCATCAGGAATTGTACGTCTGGATTGCCCGGAGCCATTGCGAGCGCTTTCTCGAAATGCTTTCGGGCTAGCGGCAGATTTGATTTCTCAAAAGCTTCGAGGCCTTTTTGAACTTCTTTGCGAGCGGCAGGCGCGAGAAGAGGGACCGCTGGGGTGGACTCGTTTTCGCTTGTGTGCAACCCGTGGTTATCCGGCTTCATAGTGAGCGAAATTGTTATGAAGCTCCACTTCATCTCGAGGTGGACGTCCTCCGTTACCGCGAGATAGCCGGGAGCGCTGGCTTCCACGATGTAATTTCCGGGGGGAAGATCGCCGATGGTGGTCTTGCCCGACATGTCGGTTGTATTTTCGGAAATTGCCGGACCGCCCTGCGTGAGGATGCGCACTCGCGCGAGCCCGCTGAATTGCGTTCCGTCGGCCAACCGCAGGCGAACTTCAATCATGCCGTGAGGGCTATTGTCTTGCGGCGATGGGTACGCGGAAATCAGATGGCCGCTGAAGAGATATAGGAAGGCTACGGCGACTGTGAGCGAGTATCGGGGAGCGACCGCCGCTTGAAGGCTCGTCAGAGACGCAGGTCGGCGTGACGCGGGCATTGAGAAGGCACAAAAAAGCCTGAGAATAAGCTGGCGGGCTTTATGGACGAGTCGGGCCAAGAGCGGGCTCTGTCTGGTCGGATTCGCGCAGAAACTTCGCCAACTATACTCCGAAAAATATTTTGTGGGGCGATTTCTATTGGGGGAGCGAAGGCCCACGACGATGAGGGGCGCCGAGGCTACCTGGTGCGAAGATCTAGCGGGCCGTTACTGCGCAAGACGGGTCGTCCTGAAATTGGCCGCTTCCGACCATTGCGGCGAGCGAGTGAGAACAGGTGAGAACCTGTTGGAATAGCGGATCGCTGTTCATGTCGTCGGGCGACGTGTATTGAAGGGTTTTGCGGGCGGCGATGAGCTGATCGCTCCACGTACGCATGTTGTTGTATTCATTTGTGAGGAGTTGAAGCGCGGCGCGATCAGTGGCCGTGACGGCGGCGACGGAAGCCTGACGCAGGCTGTCATTGGCCTGCCGCTGAAAGGCGGAGACCCAGGAGTCAGTGACGGAAATTGAATTTTGAATTGCGGTGGCGATTCCCACGCGCCATTCCCTTATTTCAGCAATCGATTCAATCGCGGCTGAGAGAAATTCCTTCGAAAAACCCGGGGGCGATTGCTGCCCGGCGGTGCCGGAGGCGGATGGGGGAACAGTAAGAGTGATCTGATTGTCTTTGAAGGCGACGGTGCCGTTCGCAATTTGAGCGAGCGCTTCGACGTCGACATAGGAGCGGCCGTTCACCTGGACGACGGTGGTCTTGCCCGCCTGTCCGTTGACGACGAGGGTTTGGGGATGCGGCGCAGACTGCGCGGAGATAAGGACGGGCAAGGCAAGGGCAATCGGCAGAGCGAACCACCCATTGAGGGCACTTCTTCGCATCGCGGAGTCTCCTATGAGGGCATCGTCAGTCTATAGCATTATCTGCGCGCTGTCGGCGCACAAAACATAGGGCGATTATCTGAGGGCGATTATCTGAGTCCCCTAGGATTCGACGTTCGATTCGAGGCCGGGAGGTACGCGGGTTGCGGAGAAATCTTCCCGCGGATTATGGCGGGCACCCGGTTTGCGGATTCAGGAGAGCAATGCGAGAATGCGTGTCTATGAAAAATACAATCAAAATTGCGGTAATTTTTTGCATGGTAGCTATCTTGACTGTTGGAAATGCGCGAGCGCAGCAGGCAGCTGCTCCGAGCTCCAGTAAGACTCCTGCAGCGAGCACCCAGCAGACGCCCGCGGCGAAAACAGGGACTACTCCCGCAGCGAAATCCGGGCAGCCTGCAGCGGCAAAGAAGCCGGACGCGTTTGAGCTAAAGACCGACAAAGACAAGGCGAGCTACGCAATTGGAATGAACATCGGGCAGAACCTGAGAAAGCAGAGCGAAGTGATCGACGCAACCGTCGTGCAGCGGGGCATGAAGGATGCGCTGGCTGGCGACAAAACGCTGATGACGGAAGAGGAAGCGAAGGCTGCATTGATGACCCTCCAGGTGAGTATTCGCAAGAAGCAGGAGGAGCAAGTGCAGCAAATGGCCGAGACGAATAAGAAGGACGGCGATGCGTTTCTGGCTGAGAACAAAACGAAAGCGGGAGTGGTTACGCTGCCGAGCGGGCTGCAGTACAAAATTCTGAGCGAAGGCACTGGGCCAAAACCGACGGCTGCCGATTCGGTGATCTGCAATTATAAGGGAACGCTGCTTGATGGAACCGAGTTTGACAGTTCGGCCAAGCATGGGGGACCGGCGACGTTTCCAGTGACCGGCGTAATCAAGGGCTGGACTGAGGCGCTGCAATTAATGCCGGTGGGATCGAAGTGGCAGCTATTTGTGCCGTCGGATCTGGCGTATGGGCAGCGCGGAGCGGGCGGCGGCATTGCGCCGAATTCGACTCTGATTTTTGAGGTGGAATTGGTTTCCATTAAGAGCAGCACTGCGGCGCAACCTGGAGTTCCTGCGCCTGGCGCAGAACCTGGCGCAGTTGATAAAGCAGCTCCGCCGAAGGATCCGACTAAGGATCCGAACAAATAGCCCGATTCAGGAACTTCTTGATCGGGAGCAAAAGAATTTTTTCGGGCGTCGTTGGACGTAAGCCCTAATAATTGTGGAACCCCGGTAGCTGGCCTTTGTGCGAGAGCGCCAGAAAGTCCATCGTGATGGCAACCGCGCAGTGGACGCAGACGCCGCCCCAGATTGATTTTGTCTTCCACGCAAGACTGCCTAGAACCAATCCCGCCACGATGGATGCCAGCGCCTCGGGCCAGGGCTTCGTGAAATGGATCATCATGTAAGGCATCACGGACACCGGAACCGCGAAGATTCCGATGTAGCGCGAGAGTCCTCCCACCAGAAATCCGCGGAAGAAAAATTCGAGTGCGACGAACTGCCCCGCGTATAGACCTTCCCACGCGAGCAGGTCGAACCAGGAACGGCCGGCCTGACCGTACATTGGATAGAAATTGTAGAAATCAGGCGAGAGGGATACGAGCCAGATCACCGGCAACACTGCTGCATAGAGCATGACGTAAACGCTGTAGTGCTGGCGGAAACCTTGCCACCGCCCAGGTAACCCACCATAGCTTAAAGCGAAGAACCCAATAGGAATCGGCTGGGCCGGGATGGGGCGGGAAGAATTGCGCGAAAACTGTCTCGTTGGCGACGAACTCCATCAGCAGGAGAGAAATACAGGCGCTGATGCAGATTGCGGCTAGTTGCCATATTTCTGCGGGGATGTTGGTGATTGGCCAGATTGAGATTTCGCCGGAAGTGGGCGAATTCGTGGGGAGGGCGGACGACGATGGCGTCGCTTTTGTTGTGGTGATTTGCTGGCGGTGTTTGCGTTTGGAGGCTCTTGTGAATTCGATCGGGGCATGGCAGAGGTGCTTCGTTCGTTGATGCGAAGGTTTCATGGATGCAGGCGGACGAGAGGGTAACATTTTCGCGCGGTGGTGGTCGAATGGCGGGTTGGGGGCGCCCGTCCATAGCAACACCTGAAAGCGACCCCTGCTGGTCTGAAGACCAGCGCTACAAATGCAACGGCTTAGCGATTGGTGTTTGCTGAGGTGGCGGCGACATCCAGGAGTAAGGATTTTAGTTTGGCTGGATCTGTGACTGGGGGGTGGCAGGTGGTTTCGACGCAGACTAAGGCTTGCGGCTTGGTGGTGTCGAGGTGGGGAAGTGTGTCGCGCAGGGCTGGTGGCAGCGATTCTATAGACGCGATTCTTTCTGGCGTGACGCGCAGCATGGATTTGCCGAAACGGTAGATTTCGTTGGCGGCGCCTTTGAGTGCGGCGGCGTGGGGATCTCCGATTGCGCCGGTGATCACTATTTGCAGCGTGTGGCGCTCGTGAAGCAGCGCGGCGAGGCCATAGGTCGCGGCGAATAGACCAAATTGCGGAACGAGTCCTGCAAAGGCCTCGAGAGTTTTTTCCGCCCAATCGCGATAGAGCTTTTCGCCCGTTGAGCCGTAGAGACGATCGAGAACGATGGCGGCTACAGAATTCGCTGCGGGAGTGGGCGAATCCTGAATCGGCTTGCGGCGAACTTCGAGGCCGCCCATCGGAGCGGCGTCTTTCGCGCGGTCGAAGAAGCCGCCCGCTTCCGGATCGCCGAAGCGCTCGATGGCCTTGCGCATCAGGTGCTCGGCTTTGTGGTGATATTCCTGTTGCTGCGTCAATTCCCAGGCATCGAGAAGCGCGCCGCTGAAAAACACGAGATCGTCGAGCGATCCATCGAGGCGTGGCCCGCCGATACGGTGCAACACGCCAAGATCTTCGTCCCAGGCTTCCGCGAGGATGCGATCGAGCGTTTTCAGGGCGAAGGCAGCGCAGTCCTCGCGACGGAGGACGCGACCCGCTTCGAGATATGCGGAAATGAACATCGCGTTCCAGGCGACATAGAGAGTGGTGTCGATTGCCGGAACGGGGCGGCGCTGGCGGCGAGCTTCGAGAAGTTTGCCTTTGGCGCGGGCCAGAAGGATGCGAGTGGCGGCTTCGTCGAGTTGGAGCTTCGCAGCGAGATCGTCGATCGTGGACGCGACCCAGAGGACGTTTTTCTCCGGGTTGTGGTGCATTTCGCCGCGAGGTTGCAGGTCGTAGTAAATTTCGATGGCGCGGGATTCCTCGGGCGAAAGAACAGCGCGAACTTCGGCGAGCGTCCAAGTGAAATAGTCGCCATCGTCATCGAGCGTCTGGTCGGCGTCCTGGCTGCCGTAAAATCCGCCGCGTTCCTGATCGGAGAGAACTTCGTTGACCCAGGCAATGATTCCTTCGGCTGTTTCGTGGAAGAGCGCGCGGCCCGTCACCTGATAACCGTGGAGATAATTTTTCAACAGCTCGGAATTGTCGTACGACATTTTCTCGAAATGCGGGACGCACCAGCGCTCGTCAACCGAGTAGCGGTGAAAGCCGCCGGCCAGTTGATCGTAAACGCCGCCGAGTGCCATGCCTTCGAGCGTGCGTTCGGCGACGTGGAGCAGGCGCGGATCGCGCGTTGATTGGTAGCGCTCGAGTATCAGATCGACCGCGCTTGCGTGCGGAAATTTCGGGGCGGTGCTAAAGCCGCCGTGTTGTTCGTCGAAGAGACGCAGCGCGGATTCGATGACAGAGTCGACGATGCCGGGATCGAGCGAGCCGCGCGCGGCATGATGCAATTCAGCTTTGGCAACGGCTTCTTCGAGAGCGCGAGCGGAGTTGTCGACATCTGCGCGTTTATTGCGAAACGCTTCGGAAACGCCGAGCAGAATACGTTTAAATCCGGGGCGTCCCATCGCGTCTTCGGGCGGGAAATAGGTGCCGCCGAAAAACGGCTTGCCGTCGGGCGTAAGGAAGGCAGTGAGCGGCCAGCCACCCTGTCCGGAGATGGCGCTGATGGCGGATTGATAGCGCGCGTCGACATCGGGGCGTTCATCGCGATCCACTTTCACTGGAATGTAAAGCTGGTTGATCATCGCCGCGATTTCGGGATTTTCGTAGCTTTCGCGGTCAATCACATGGCACCAGTGGCACCAGACGGCGCCGATGTCGAGCAGAATCGGTTTTCCGGCGGCGCGCGCGGCTTCGAATGCCTGCGGGCCCCATTCGTACCAATCGATGGGCTGGTGCGCGGCGGAACGGAGATAAGGGCTCGCGGAATCTTTCAGGCGATTTTCGGATTCGCTCACAGGACATTCAGGCTCGCACGAGCGGCGGCGAGATGCAAGTGGCGGGTTTTGTCTTCGATTCGCCGGTGGGTGTAATCTTGTATTTTGAGCGACGAGGCGTCTGAAAGCCTGGGCGATGGACGCTTTGAATTTCTTTTTCGCGTTTGACCCGCGCGGTGACACCTTGGGAGGCACACCATGACGGACTCGGTACCAGATACATCTCACTCCGGACCACCGGTGAAAATCTACGGCAAGGTGGGGTGTTCTCGAGCGTATGCGATCCGGGATTTCCTTCGCCGGAATGATGTGCCGTTCGAATGGATCGAACTGCGCACGGATGATCAGTGCCGCGCGATCGGAGTGGAGCCGACAGAGGACATGCGAACGCCGGTGTGCTTCTTCCCGGATGGCACGCGGATGGAATGTCCCACGGTGCGGCAAATCATCGAGAAGCTGGGCTGGTTCCACGATCCAAAGCTAGCGGAATACGATCTGGCGATTTACGGCGCCGGCCCTGCCGGATTAAGCGCCGCTGTGTACGCCGCGTCGGAAGGATTGAAGACCATCCTGATCGAGAAATGGGCGATCGGCGGGCAGGCCGGCAGCAGTCCTAAGATTGAAAACTATCTCGGATTTCCGGGCGGCATCGCCGGTGCCGACCTTGCCGAGCGCGCACGCCACCAGGCGAGTAAATTCGGAGCGGAGATTCTGCTGGGGCGAGACGGAGTGCGCGGTGAATTCACCACCGCCAAGCGCGTGGGCTATCTCGCCGACGGCACGAAGATCATCGCGCGCGCGGCCATCTGCGCCACCGGCATCGACTACCGCAAGCTGGGCCTCGCGAATGAAGACAAATTTTACGGACAGGGCGTTTCCTACGGAGCCGGCGCGAGTGAAGCGGAACTCTCCAAAGGCGCGAACGTCTTCATGGTGGGAGGCGGCAATTCGGCGGGACAGGCAAGCCTCTACTTTGCGAAGTACGCGAAGAAAGTGACGATCGTGGTGCGCGGGGAGTCGCTGAAGGCGACGCTTTCGAGATATCTGATCGATCGAATCCAGTCTACGCCGAATATGGAAGTGCTTACCGAAACCGAGGTGACGGCTCTTCACGGCGACAGAGTGCTGGAAGCCATCACGCTGAAAAACCGCATCACTGGTCAGGAGCAAACGTGCAAGACGAATTGGCTGTTTGTCTGCATCGGCGGAGACCCGCGCACGGATTGGGCGAAGGAAGTGGGAATCGTGCGAGACGAGGCAGGCTACCTGGTCACCGGACCCGACCTGATGCAGAACGGCAAGCTGCCAGAGGGATGGCCGCTGAGACGCAGTCCTTATTACCTGGAGACAAATGTGCCGGGGATGTTTGCGGCGGGAGATGTGCGGCATGGCTCGGTGAAGCGTTGCGCGTCGGCGGTGGGCGAGGGCGCGATGTCAGTGATGTTCGTGCATCGGTACTTGGCGGAGGGATAGAACCTCGTCGCAAAATCCTCTGTTCGATTCAATTGCGAAGAATCCCAATAGCGGACAAGTTCCCAATTCGCTTCGACGTGGTGCGATATTAAACTGCCTTGATTCAATAGCTTGGAGTGGCGTGCGCGCCGGTACCCAGCGTGCTACTTTCAGGCCGTAGAGCGTTCGGAGGTGGGGCGATGCGATCGCTTTGGGAAGATGTGGCACACGCGCTGCGGCTATTCGTGAAGTCGCCAGGCTTCACGGCTGTGGCGGTGCTGACGATTGCGCTCGGCATCGGCGCGAACAGCACGATTTTCAGCTGGATCAATTCGACGATGCTGAATCCGATTCCCGGAATGAAAGGCAGCGGCGAAGTTGTGTCGCTGAGCCTGGGCGGAACGTCGTTCGATCCGCGGCCTTTCTCCTATCCGGATTATCTCGATCTGCGCGACCACAACAAAAGTTTCTCGGGGCTGATTGCAGCGGATCTACGTTCCCTGAACTTGACCGGCAACAAAGCGCCTCAGCGGGTGTGGAGCACGATGTGCTCCGCGAACTATTTCGATGTGCTGGGAGTACGGCCGATGCTAGGTCGCGGATTTCTTCCGGCAGAGGATACGAAGGCGGGAAGCTCGCCGGTGGCTGTGATCAGCCACCGGTTATGGCAAACGCGCTACGGCGGCGATCCGAATATCGTCGGACGGACGATTAGCCTCAACAAATTGCCCTTCACGGTAATCGGCGTCACTCCGCCTGTTTTTCAGGGCACTCAAACCGGCTTGCGGACCGACCTGTGGGTTCCGCTTCTTGGTGGCGAGCGGCTTATCTCCACCAGGAATCTAATCGAACAGCGAGACGCAATGTGGTTGATGGTGCTCGGACGCCTGCGACCGGGCGTCACCACGCAACAAGGACAGGCGGAATTGAACACGATGATGGAGCAGCTTGTGAGTCAGTATCCGGAAGCGCATCACGGGCGCAACGACGTGAAGGCTTTTCCACTCTGGCGCGCTCCCTATGGCGCAAACGGCTATTTGTATCTTTTGCTGCCGACTCTGATGGCGATTTCAGGCGTGGTGCTGTTGCTGGCGTGCGCAAACGTGGCGAATTTGCTGCTGGTGCGATCGGTGGCTCGGCGGCGCGAGATGGCAATCCGGATGGCGATTGGCGCGAGCCGTTGGCGGCTGGTGCGGCAGTTATTGATTGAGAGCCTGGTGCTGTCGCTTGCGGGCGGCGCGCTGGCAATGCTGATTACCACGTGGTCCGCCGGCACGTTCGGCTCGTTCATTCCGCCCACGAGTATTCCGGTTTTTATGGACGTGCGCGTGGACCGCGTGGTGCTGCTGGTGACGCTGATTGTGTCTGTGCTGACCGGAGTGATTTTCGGAATTTTGCCGGCGCTGCGCTCGTCAAATCTAGCGCCGGTGGCAGTGCTGAAGGAAGACTCGGGGAGCGCATCGGGCGGACGCAACAAAGCGCGGCTTTCCAGCGCGCTGGTGGTGATGCAGATGGCGCTTTCACTGTTGCTGCTGGTGTGCGCGGGGCTTTTTATTCGGAGCTTTGAGAACGCGCAGCGAGCCGACATGGGATTTAATCCCGATCACGTGCTACTCGGCACCGTCGATCTTTTTTCCGCCGGCTACACGAAGGAACAGGGCATCGAATTCGACCGGCAGCTCCTGGCGAAACTCAACGCACTGCCCGGCGTGCAGTCGGTGAGCATATCAAGCTGGGTGCCGCTGGGATTCGAGCTGAGTTCTTCGATAACGCAGCCGGAAGGCTACGTGGCGCAGCCTCATGAATCCATGGACGTCCCGAACGCAAACGTGGGACCAGATTACTTGCGTACGATGCAGATTCCGGTTGTGGAAGGCCGCGAGTTCACGCCGGAAGATAAGGAAGGTTCGCAGCCGGTGGTGGTGGTGAATCAGGAGTTCGTGCGGCGCTACTGGCCGGGGCAGAACGCGATTGGGAAAAAGTTGAACGCTGACGGGTTGAATTTCACGGTGGTGGGCGTGGCGCGTAACAGCGATTACAACAACCTGCATGAAGCGGCCGAACCATTTTTCTTCGTGCCGATCTATCAGGACTACGCGCGCGGGCCGATTTTTCATTTACGTGTGGCTGGTGATCCGCTTACGTACACCGGGGCGCTCGAAAAAGCAGTGCATGAGCTGAATGCGGACATGCCGGTGTTGGATGAAGCTGCGCTGGCTACGCGGGTACAGGTGGCGAGCACAGGGTCGCGAATTGCGGGGACTTTTGTCGGAGCCTTTGGTTTGCTCGCGCTGGTGCTGGCGGCGGTGGGAATTTACGGCGTGATTGCTTACACAACTCGCGAGCGCACGCGCGAAATCGGGATTCGCCTTGCTCTCGGTGCGCAGCGGCACGACGTGCTTAGGCTCGTGCTCGTGCAAGGACTGCAGATGACTGCGGCGGGGCTGGCGCTTGGGTGCGTGCTGGCGCTTGTGTCGACGCGCTTCTTGCAATCGACGCTATTCGGCGTGACGGCGACGGATGCGGTTACGTATATGACTGTTGCCGTATTACTGGCGCTTGTGGCGATGGTGGCCTGCTGGATTCCGGCGTGGCGCGCGATGCGTGTGGATCCGATGGTGGCGCTGAGGTATCAGTAAGTCGCCGAGCGATTGCCAAACTCGAAATCAAATCGGCCGGGCTGAAGCCCGGCGCTACAAGAACCAGACGCTACTGCACCGGGTTCGAGTAGCCGGCGTCGCGGGGGTCAATTGGCTTGCGGCCGGCGAAGCCTTCGTCCTGGCGGTGGTAGAAGCGGATGCGGTCCTCGCCAAGTTTCCAGCAGAGATAAACTTCGTCGCCATCGATGCGCGCGGGAAAATCGAGCAGGCCCACGTTGAGGTCTTTCACCACGCAGCCGGTTTCCTGGATTCGGTCGAGCGCGGACTGCACGCTTTGCTGCAAGCGGTTGAATTCCACGCGAATCTTGGCAACCTTTTCGTAGTGTATGAGCATGCCGCCGGAACGCGAAATCCGTTCCGCGATGTCGCGCAATTGCTCCTCGACTTCTTCCATCTTGCGGCGGGATTCCATGGCTTCGATCAGGACGGGTTCGAGCTGGGCGCGGAGCCGCTCGGCTTCGGTCAACGAGAAAATCTTCTGTTCGTCATCTGCCATGTCGAACTGACTCCAAATCCAATGTTTTGCTTATGGATATTGTGCGCGAGTGGGCTTCCTAGGGCAAATTAAAAGCGCGCGGGCGAAAAGGTCAAGCACCTAGCCGCCGATGAAGACCATTGTGCGCGATGGGGGCACGAAACCGGGGTCGTTGATGCGATGGCCCTTTTCTTTTTGCATCACGATCGAGCGGATTTCATCGGCAATGTCTTCATCGCTAGCGCCGCCGCGCAGCAGGAATTTCAGGTCGTGATCGTCTTTGCTGAAAAGGCAGGTGCGGAGTTTCCCGTCAGCGGTGAGGCGGATGCGCGAGCAGTGGCCGCAGAAAGGCTGCGTGACGGGCGCGATCAGACCGATTTCGCCCGGGCCATCGACGAACTTGTATTTGCGTGCGGTCTCGCTGCGCTCGTGCTCGATTTCGACGAGCGGCCAGCGCGCGTGAATACGGCGGTAAACTTCCGCGGCGGGCACCATCGTGTCGCGAGTCCATGCGCGGTCGGCGTCGAGCGGCATGAATTCGATGAAACGCATGATCAGATCGCGTTCGCGGGCAAATTCCGCGAAGGCTTCCACTTCATCGTCGTTCAGGCCGCGCACGAGTACGGCATTCACTTTTACTGGGCGCAGTCGTGAGGCTTGTGCCGTGTCTATACCGGCCATAACCCGGTCGAAGGTTTTTGTGCGCGTCACGCGCTCGAATTTCTCGCGGTCGAGAGAATCGAGGCTGATGTTGATGCGGTCAAGGCCCGCGGCAAGCAGCGCGTCGAGGCGCTCGGCGAGCAAGTGGCCATTCGTGGTGATCGAAAGATCGCCCACGCCGATCGTTTTCAGCCGCGCCATGAAATCCTCGACGCCTGGGCGGACGAGGGGCTCTCCGCCCGTTACGCGCACTTTGCGAATGCCCATGCCGACGAGGATGCGCGCAAGGCGCTCGAACTCGTCCCACTCAAGGAGTTCGTGGTGCGGCATGTGGTTCTCGGGATCGGCCGAGCGGCAGTAGACGCAGCGGAAGTTGCAGCGGTCGGTGACCGAGATACGCAGGTCGGTGATTTGGCGGCCGAATTTGTCGAAGAGGGACATTGTTCAGTAAGCGCGACTCGCGTTCGTCATGCGTGGCGACTCGTTACGTTGAGATCCTTCGTCGGGCTGGACAGCCCCTCCTCAGGATGACAGCCGTTACGTGTTGCCGAAAACAGAAAACCCAAATCCGCGATTGGATTTGGGCGAAAGGCTGAGGTCGCGCACAGCGAGCCTCGAACCGTCTCCTTTCCAAAACGCGGAGCATTCTTACTTCCGCGAAGGGAGGCGCAAGCGTTTCCGCTCGAACCCTCGCCCTCTGCAATCACAGAGGACTCGTCCTCTGAGCCTTAGGATTTCTCTCCGTTAGGCTCTGAGGATCGGAGCAACACTCTCATTCTACGCCCCCAATTGCTCGTTAGTAAATGACTCAAAGTCGAGGCGGCTTGCATTCCTTCCGGTATGATTCGACCTGCGAGGTTGCACAAGATGATTGCATCTCGAGCTCCAGAAGTATTAGACCGATTTTACAAGAATCCGTGGGAATTCCAGCAAACGTTTGAGACCCCGCTGCAGAACCTGCGATCGTTCGTAACTACAATCGTCTCATCATGGGAGCCGGTGCAAGATGCTTCTCTCATAATTGACGAAGTAGTTTTCGAACCAAGAGATTTAAACACCATGCTCGCGAAGTATTCGTTGCCCCTCAGATATGATCGTGGCGTTTGTTGGACTGCTGCAGCCCCCGAGGAAATTGAAGAACTTTTGCACGTCGTCTTGAGTGAATGGATTGATTTCCTTTTTGTTCCCAACCCCCAATTCTTTGCGATATATGCCGATCATGACGAGTTCACGACTTTCTATGCTCGCGATCGCGCCAACCTAGAGCGAATTGCCAGTGTTTTATCCCAAAGCGGCTTCAAAGCGCACCCGGAGTATCAACGACGCTTTTGACACGCTCTACGAGCTACCGCAGCGTTACGATTGTGATAAAGTGGCGCACCGATGCGCATCTTCGTTCTGGGGGCGGGCGGCACCGGCTCGTTGCTGGCCCATCTGCTGACGCGCCAGGGACACACCGTCTGGTGCGGCGACCGCGACATCACTCGCGCGCAACGCTTCCTCGGCAAAAAGAGCAAGATCGAAATCATCGAGGCGAACGCGCGGAACCTATGGTCCATCGTGCGCGCGGCTCGTGGCGCCAACCTGATCGTTAACGCCTCCCCGGCTGTCTTCAACGAGATTATTCTGCGCGCGGCGCTACGCCTGGGCATTCATTACATGGATTTGAATGCACATCTCACGCGTTCGCCGTTCAAGCCCGAGCAGTACCGCTATCACAAGCGCTTCGTCGCAAAGAATCGCACGGCGCTGATTTGCGCCGGCGTAGCCCCGGGCCTTACGAACCTGCTCGCCAAGCGCGGCAGCGAGCTGCTTGACAGCTCTGACGAGATTCATTTCCGCCTTTTCGAAAGCACGGAAAGCAAAGATCCGATTTCCACCTGGTCGGCCGACGGCGTGTACGACGCGGCGATTTCGAACCCGCGCATCTATCGCAATGGAAAGTTTGCGATGGTGCGGCGTTTCACCGAGCGCGAGAAATTCCGCTTCCCTGCCCCGATTGGCGAGACCACCGTGTACCTAGCAGCCCAGGACGAAGTCTGCTTGATGCCCCGCGATACGCATGTGCGTAACGTCGACGCGAAAATCGGCGGCAACGATTTCGACCGCCTGTACCGCTGGTTCCGGCAGGGGCGGCTGAACCGTTCACAGGGAATGGTGCACAAGCGCTTTCCGAAGGTGCCGACGCCGAAAGCGGTAGCGAAATTAATTCGCAGGGGCATCCTCGAGAACGCGCGGTTCGCGGCCGCAGTGCTGGTGCGGGGCGTGAGAGACGAGCAGCCGCTGCTGGTTCGCTGGGATGCGAGTTTTCCGACGCTGTACCAGATCCGCCTGCGCGGCTTGATTTCGACGCCCATTTCCTACGCGACCGCGCATATGGCCGCCCTATTCGTTAAAAATTTCCCGCGCGATTCAGCAGGAGTTATCAGTCCCTCGGAATTGCCGCTGGAGAAGCGCCGCGCGATCCTCGCGGCCGTGAAGTCGCAGGATATCCGGCTCGCCCTGAAGATCACAAAGTTGAAAAAAGAAGAAGACGAAGAGTTCTAAAACGGATTGGTCAGGGGCTTCAGAAGGCCGAAATCGATCAGCCCGTTCGCCACAAACTGCACGGCCAGCGCCACCAGCAGCAGACCCATCATGCGCGTCAGGATGCGGATTCCCGTCTGGCCCATGTACTGCTGCACGCGCCCGGCAGCGCTCAGAATCAGGAACGACGCAAATGCGGTAGCAATGATGGTGGAATAAATGACCACATGCTGCCAGATCGAATGCGATTCGCCCACCAATACCATCACCGTTGAAATGGCTCCCGGTCCCGCCAGCATGGGCATTCCCAGGGGAATAATGCTCGCGTCGCGCTTGCTCACACTTTCCTCGGCTTCGGCGGGAGTGGCTTTCGTGCTCGATTGGCGCGCCTGCAACATGTCCAAGCCGATTTGTAGAAGGATGATTCCGCCGGCAATTTTGAAAGCGGGAAGCGTGATGCCGAACATCTTGAAGATCAAGCTTCCGGCCACCGCAAACGTGGAAAGAACGATCGCGCAGGTCCACGCGGAACGTCGTGCGATCCAGCGGCGCTCTTGCGGCGGCGAATCGGAGGTGACTGCGAGAAAAAGCGGAATCACGGTGAAGGGATCGACGAGAAAGAAAATTGAGGTAGCCGCGAGCAGCGCGAATTCGAGAACCTGGGTGACGGATGCGGGCGTGTGCGGCATAAGCACGCAAAGTTAACACGATTGCCCGCTCGAGACACCGGTGGAAGTGGTATTAAAATCGGCTCTGAGGTGTCCAATGAGGCTAGCGGACGCGCCGGTTGCACGAGAGGGTTTCGACGGACAACCACGGCCACGAGTGGCGATGTTACATGCGCGACCCGGACGGCTACCTCATCGAAGTGGGCCAGTACACGCCAGCGGCGATCGAGGGTTTACAAGTTTCGACGACTGACCCAATTCTCCTGCTAACAATGCCGCAGCTTCTCTCGTCCATACAGCAATAGAATAATCGCGTCTGCCGCATCACGGGGCGCGCAACAGTGAGGCACCCGTGCTCTCATTCGTCCAAGACCTGCGCTATGCGCTGCGAATGCTAGTCAAAAGCCCCGGGTTCACAATTGTTGCGGTGCTGACGCTGGCGCTGGGAATTGGCGCCAATGTCGCCACTTTCAGCGTGGTTTATGCCGTCCTGATGCGCCCCCTGCCATTCCCGCATTCCGAACAGCTCGTGCGCGTCTTCGACGACCTTCGTGGCCCGAACGAGCAGGACGTAGGCTTGTCCGCACCGGAGCTTTGGGATTTGCAGGAGCGCTCCGGCGTGTTTGAGGAAATTTCGGCTCTGGCGCCGAGCAATTCGGCGGTCGGTGGCGGCGATCGGACGGTCCGCGCCGAAAGCCTTGTCACCAGTCCTGACTATTTCACATTGCTGGGAATGAAGCAGCAACTTGGCCGCGTCTACACGCAGCAGGATGCTGCCCAGGGATTCCTGGAGCCTGTCGTTATCAGCGATGGCTTTTGGCGCCGGAATTATGGTTCGGACCCAAACATCATTGGCCGGAAAATGCGCCTCGACAGTGACCTGTACACGATCGTCGGAGTGATGCCCCCAGGTTTCAGGCATCCTGGCCGCACGCTCAACACCGACGTGGAAGTCTGGCTCGCTACCGGATTCAACGGTCTTCCGTTTCCTGTTCCGCCCGTGCGATCACAGAGAATAATTCCCGGCGCGATTGGGCGACTGAAGACCGGCCTCACCGTCCCACAGGCGCAAGCGCAGCTCGACGCCTACGTATCGCAACTCAGCCGGGAATATCCCGCCGAGTACCCTGCTGCCGCCATGTGGGCTGTCCGGCTGGTCCCGGTAAAAGAAGATCTCGTGGGTCCGCAGCGGACGGAGTTGCTCATTCTTTTCGGCGCTGTGGGATTTGTGTTGCTGATCGCGTGCGTGAATATTGCCAACCTTCTTCTCGCGCGCTCTTCCGGACGCCGCCGCGAAATTGCCATTCGGTTGACGCTCGGCGCAAGTCGCGCGCGCCTGGCTGCACAGCTGTTGACCGAGAGCACGCTCTTGTCAGCAATTTCCGGGGTAGTCGCCATAGTCACAGTTCTCTTCCTGAAGAATGCGATCGTTAACCTCGCCCCCGCCGATATTCCCCGGCTCAATGAAATCGACGTCAGCGGCAAGGTTCTTTTCTTCGCTTTCTTGATTTCGATACTTACGGGCGTCCTCTTCGGCTTGGCGCCTGCGCTTCAAACTACGAATCCGAACCAGATTGAGAATCTGAGGGAAGGCGCTCGCGGATCAGGAGCGG
>Ga0307479_10002515_pt1 | contig 16674 bp, 21 predicted proteins | sample atmos_gasesECM4C_FD_203743 | JGI IMG/M metagenome (GOLD analysis project Ga0307479, IMG submission 203743) | Hardwood forest soil microbial communities from Morgan-Monroe State Forest, Indiana, United States - atmos_gasesECM4C_515 | ecosystem: Environmental > Terrestrial > Soil > Temperate... | reverse complement strand
ACGAAACCGCCAACGATAAGCACGCCGCCCTCGACCACTTCATGGAAGTCTACGGAAGTAATATCGACTATCGGGATGTTGGTGAGCGCATTAAGGCCCTGAAGACGTAGAATGTTCTGATGGGTTCTCCCGTGTTGTGCTCCCACCCGCGAGTGTCCGCACCGATCGCAAGGCGGAGCCCCGCCTGATGCCCGATCCCAACACGACGCAGCCGAGCTCCGCTAGCCCTACCGGACTCGCCTCGGCTCCGGCCCCAGAGTCCACTCCGGCACCCGCGACGCTGAACCCCGCTTCCGTTCCGGTAACCCGTCTCCAGATCTGGCTGCACCGCCTGCTCGTGCTTCTGTTTGTCTTTGTCTGCGCCGCTGCTGGCGTTTTGCTGGTGATTCTCCCCTGGACTCCGCAGTGGACGGATAACTTCTTGCTGCTTCGCTATCCGACCCTGCGCACGCTGATGACGCACGGGTTCTTCCGCGGTTTCTGCAGCGGCCTGGGTTTGCTCGACATCTGGATCGGCTTTTCGGAAGCCATCCACTATCACGAAGACAAACTCCCATAATGACGGAATGCGTTCCCCGGAATCAGACGGCTGATTCCCGCCGGGACCGGTAGAAGGTATGCTCAGTGCCGGAATCTCGAACTGGCATTGACAGGAATTCGCTGCATGAGTGAAGACAGACTGAAATCCGCCCCGCTCGCCTATCAGAACGAGCCCTTCATCAATAGCCCGGACGGACGCATTCTGCGCATCCTGTCGGAATACGTTGAGCCGCTCGCCCGCTTCCGCCGCGAGCAGATTCAGGACACCGTCGTCTTTTTCGGTTCCGCGCGATTTGAGAGCCGCGCGGCCGCGGAAAAAAGTCTGAACGATGCGCAAGCGAAGGGCTCCAAGACTGGAGCGGACTACAAAAAAGCGCTGGCGGCCGTCGAAATGTCGCGCTATTACGAAGACGCTCGAAAGCTTGCTGCCCTCCTCACGCAGTGGTCGATCACGATTCCTGCCCGCAGGCGCCGCTTCGTTGTTACTACCGGTGGCGGTCCCGGCATCATGGAAGCGGCCAACCTCGGCGCGAAAGAGGCCGGCGGGAAAACGATTGGCCTGAACATTAATCTCCCCTTCGAGCAGTTTCCCAATCCCTACATAACCCCCGCGCTCAATTTCGAGTTCCACTATTTCTTCATGCGTAAGTTCTGGTTCGCCTACCTCGCCAAGGCGCTGGTGATTTTCCCCGGAGGCTTTGGAACGTTCGACGAACTATTCGAGATTCTCACCCTGGCGCAAACCGACAAGCTGGCCAAGAAAATTCTGGTCGTGATCTACGGAAGCGACTACTGGAAGAAGCTGATCAACTTTCAGGCCATGATCGACGCCGGCACCATCTCGGCCGGCGACCTCGAGCTTTTCAAAATGGTCGACTCCCCGGAGGAAGGGTTCGAGTTCTTGCGTGATGGCCTGGGCAAGTATCACTTGGCAGGTATTACCAAGAAGGAAGCCGAAGTCCTGCCCGAGATCGCAAAGACAAGACCGTAGTTGGGTGGCCTCGGCGTTGCTGTGCTCGTCGCCAGCAGTGTGTTACCCCAACATAGTACGCTAGAACCGGCATGCGCCGCGCCCTTCTCTACTACATCACCGATCGAGCTTCCTTCCCTGGCGATGAATCCAGTCGACGTCGCACCCTCCTCGCCAAGGTTGCCGAAGCTGCCCGAGCCCGGGTCGACTACATCCAGCTCCGAGAAAAAGACCTCTCCACGCGCGATCTGGAATCATTGGCCAGCGCGGCGCTCTCTGCTATCCGCGAGGTCCAACTGGACGCTGAACTGAGAACTGAGAAGCGAGAACCGAGAACTGCTTTACTCATCAATTCCCGCACCGATGTCGCGCTTGCCACCGCCGCCGAAGGCGTCCATCTCCCCGCCAACAGCGTCTCGCCCGCGGAAGTGCGCCGAGCCTGGGATTTATCGGGTTGTCGTGCAGAGAAACTGGGCCCAGCCCGGGCGGTGATCAGCGTATCCTGCCACAACCCCGCAGAAGTCCGCGAAGCCGCGATCGACGGGGCCGATCTCGCCGGAGCCGATCTCGCCCTGTTCGCCCCGGTCTTTGAAAAGAAATACTTCCCCAACACGAGCCCTTTGGGCCTCGAGGCCCTCCATCAAGCCTGCCAACATCGCATCCCAGTGTTCGCTCTGGGCGGTGTTACCCTCGACCGCGCTGCCGCCTGCCTCGAGGCTGGTGCCGCTGGAATCGCCGGTATTCGCCTCTTTCAAGACCATGACATCGCTTCGATCGCCCGCCGCGTCCGCGGTTAACCGGTCCACTTCTTTCCGTTCTTTAGTACGTCCATCACTTTGGCTAGTCGCCGCGCGCGTGTTTCTTCCTGCTTTACCTCCACAATCGATCGAGCCATTTCCTTCTTGTGCGTGAACGACAGCTTTTCCCAGTTCGTTCTTGCCCTCTTGCTCTTGGCCAGTTCTTTCTTTAGCAGGGCTGGCGGCGTCACCGTCCGGGGTGCGCCATCCCGTTCCATCACCACATTCACCGTGTCGCCCGCTCTCACCCCCGCGCCCTCACGGATCTCTCGGTTCACGGCCATCCGGTGGCACCCATCCATTGGCATCAACGACGAGCGATAGCGAAAACCGTTGATCGTCCCACGTACCGGTACTCGCGCGCGCGTTCCGAAAACTTCCAGTACATCAAACGGAGCCCGCAACGCCGCTACTTCCATTCCCGGAACGCCTTCGAGCTTCACCTTGAAAGTCAGCTTGCTCATGGAATCACCTGTTCCCACGCATTGGCGTCCAAGAATGTAGCACTGCACCGGACGGCAGGGTAGCCCCATCCCGATCCTTCATTCATCCGTCATGTGCTAGGCTTTCCGAGAGTCCCATGTCGGCCCTAACCGCAACGACCGTTGTGGAACCCGTTCTGGTTGTTATTCCCGACGGCTGGTTTCGCATGGGTTCGGAAACCGGACAGGACAACGAGCGCCCGGTACACAACGTCTGGGTCGATGCCCTTTGCCTGGCCGCCCATCAAGTCACGAACGCGGATTACTCCCGCTTCCTCGCGTCCACCAGCACGCTGCCGGCTCCGTTCTGGCAAGACTCCAATTTCAGCCACCCCGAGCAACCGGTGGTCGGCGTTTCGTGGCACGAAGCAGCACGATACTGCCGGTGGCTATCGCTGGCAACCAACAAAAACTACCGCCTCCCCACCGAAGCTGAGTGGGAACGCGCCGCCCGGGGCGGAGTCGACGGCCAGCTCTTTCCTTGGGGAGATGCGCCGCCTGAATCCATACCAAACTACTCCGCTCGTTGGCGCACCGGTCCGGAACCCGTCGGCAGCTCCGCTCCCAATAGCTACGGCCTGTTCGACATGTGCGCCAATGTTCACGAATGGTGCAGCGACTGGTACGACTCCAACTACTACGCTTCCTCGCCCGAGCGAAACCCGCGCGGCGCCGATACTGGACAGCGCCGTGCTTCTCGGGGAGGATCCTGGCGTCATCACGTCAAAGTCAGCCGATGTGCCGCCCGCTCCAGCATTCCGCCTCAATTCCAGTACGCTGACTATGGCTTTCGTGTAGCCTGCGATTGCCCGTAAGGAGAGCGTTTCCGGGCCGGCCAAGCGACAGCGTCTCGCTCCACTCGCTACAATCGGCGAGCGCGGACCATCGGACGGTGACCATGTTCCAGAAGGACCTGCTCCAGAACAAACGCATTCTCATCACGGGAGGCGGCACCGGTCTTGGCAAAGCGGCTGCTCAACGCTTCCTCGAACTGGGCGCGGCGGTTTACATCTGTGGGCGCCGCCACGAAGTCCTCGCCGCCACCGAGGCCGAACTGCACGAGAAGACTGGCGGCGCCATCCACGCCCGCCGTTGCGATGTCCGTGACGCGGCTGCGGTCGATGAATTGATCGACACCGTCTGGAAAGATGGCCCGCTCGACGTCCTCATGAACAACGCCGCTGGAAATTTCCTCGCGCGCAGCGAAGAACTTTCGCTGCGTGCCTTCGAGTCCGTCATCGGCATCGTGCTCATGGGCACGCTCCACACCACGCTGGCCTGCGGCAAGCGCTGGCTCAAAGCCGGACACCACGGTGTCGTGCTCAACATCACCACAACCTACACGACGACCGGCTCCGCCTACGTTGTCCCCTCGGCCCTCTCGAAAGCAGCCGTGCAGACGTTCACCCGCTGCCTGGCCGTCGAGTGGGGGAATCGCGGCATCCGCATGAACGCCATAGCTCCCGGCCCGGTGCCCACCGAAGGAGCGTTCTCACGCCTGTTGCCGCGCCCTGACCTCGAGCAACTCGCCAAAGAACGCAACCCGCTCGGCCGCTTCGGCACCACGGAAGAGTTCGCGAACCTGGCTGCCTTTCTGGTGAGCGACGGTTCGGCCTACATCAACGGCGATGTCATCACTATGGACGGAGGCGAATGGCTCCAGGGCGCCGGCGAGTTCACTTCCCTAGGTAGACTGCTGACGGAAAAAGAGTGGGAAATGATGAAGCCGGTGAAGCGCTCACCCGCAAAGTAAAACGACTGCCTCGGTCTCGCTCCGACCTCCCGTTCTGGAGCCGACCAATGCTGTGGTAAATGCTAAGTGCCAAACTCCAAATGCTGAAGGCTGACGACTGAATGCTGCCGCCTATTTCTTGTCCGGCATTACTAACCACTTCAGCGCCATGTTCACCAGCGCGAGCACGATCGCTCCCCAAAATGCTGCGGCAAAGTTGGCAACCCGAAAACCAGGCACAATCACCGACGCCAGTTCGATCATGATCGCGTTGATGATCAGCCAAAACAATCCCAGTGTGAGGATGGTTAGCGGAAAGGTGATGATCTTTAGAAACAGCCCCAGGGTTGCGTTGACGAAACCGATCACTACGGCAGCGATTAGCGCCGCCACCGGACCGCTCAGCGAAAAGCCCGGCACCAGCCGCGAAACGATCCAAATGGCCAGAGCGCTCAACAGCCAGTGAATCAGCATCTTCATAAGAGTCCCCGCCACGTGCACCGAGACTATAAAGCTGGTCTGGCCGTCAGGGCAACTCCGCAGCGCGTTCCAAGCAGACCGGCGTGGGCGGTCGTTGCGGCCGTCGGGCTAAAATCAGGCCGTGGCCCACAAGACCAACGCCGTCCGACTGCTCGACCAGTTGGGAATCGCGTATGAACTCCGCGAGTACGACGTCGATCCCGAAGATCTGGCTGCGGAGACCGTAGCTGCCAAAGTCGGACTTCCTCCTGAACAAGTCTTCAAGACGCTGGTCGCTCGCGGCGACCGGAACGGCATCTGCATGGCCGTAATCCCCGGCAACGCAGAACTTGACTTGAAAGCGCTGGCGTCGGCGTCAGGGGATCGCAGGATCCAGTTAGTCCCGGTGAAAGATTTGCAGTCCTTGACGGGATATATCCGAGGTGGCGTGACCGCGCTGGCCGGTAAGAAAGACTATTCAGTCTACGTCGATGAAACGATCCAGCTGTTCGAAAAGATCTCGATCTCCGCCGGAGTACGCGGCCTGCAGATCGTGCTCGCTCCGGCCGATTACCTGAAAGGGACGCGTGGAACTGTCGCCCCGCTGGCGCACCCAAAAGTGAGGTAAGTGGGCGTTCTCACCCCCGGGGGAGGATAGGCGCGCCGCACTCATAGCCTCTCATCTCTCAGCAGCAAACTCACTCACAATCTCAATGATTCCAACAATCTTTTCGTTGAACCGGACAAGATCTCCCGCCGGAATCCAATATTCCCGGTGCGCCACGTCGCCGACCTGTTGTACCGGATATTCACTGAGAAACTCTGAGTCGACCTCAAACTTCAGAACGCATCCTGCGTATCCGGATCGCTCGTCCTTCGTGTTCCAGTCCCTCGCAATCTGCGTGGCGTAGTCCAGGTTCAGTACCGGATAGAAATAGGGTTGATCGGGCAGACGGGGAGGAAATGCTCGAAAGCCGCTCGCCCGGATAAGATCGAGCTCGGTCCGGCCCACCGGACGGAATAGAGTGGTGACAGGTTTCATCGGCGCTGAGTTCCTCCTCGACCTCTACTTCGCATCGATAGCAGCCTCCGCTTCGAGCTTCTCGAACACACCCTGCGCTCGCCCGACCGCTTCCTGCACGTTTTCGCAGATGTTATCTTTGCCAATCAACTCTTCCACCTCCGCCTCATGCAAAAGCTGAGCCGGCTGCTCGCGCGCTCCACACAAAATCAGCGTGCGTCCGGTCGCTTGCAAGGCTCGTGCCACTTCCTCAATCGCGAACAGGCCGGTCGCGTCCAGAGCAGTCATGTTTCGCAAGCGCAGAATCACCACCGGTGGCAGCTTGTGCATGTTTTCCGTGACGACCGCAAGCTTGTCTGTCGCGCCGAACAGAAACGGCCCGTGGATCCGGAAAATGGTCACGTAGTACGGAATATCCTTGTCCTGCAGAATATGCACCCGCCCATCTTCGATGTAATCGTCGGTCACCTGCGAAACCGTGGTCGTGCTCGCCACGCGGCTGATAAACAGCAGCGCCGCCAGGATCATCCCCGCTTCCACCGCGACCGTGAGATCTGCAAACACCGTGAGCGCAAACGTCACCAGCCACACGCTGATGTCCGTCTTGGTCAGTTTGAGCAACTGCGGGATCTCGCGCCACTCGCCCATGTTGTACGACACGATCATCAGAATACCCGCCAGTACTGCCATCGGCACGTAGCTGACCAGGCGTGAAGCGAATAGTAAAACGCACAAGAGCGTCAGAGCATGCATGATGCCCGCGACCGGAGATTGTGCCCCGGAACGGATGTTCGTTGCCGTGCGTGCGATCGCTCCCGTCGCTGGCAATCCTCCGAACATCGGCGATACGATGTTTGCAATGCCCTGGGCCATCAACTCAACGTTCGGATTATGATGATCGTTGCTCATCCGGTCTGACACCACGGCCGACATCAGCGACTCGATCGCGCCTAACATCGCCACCGTCACCGCAGGCCCCAGCAACCCGTGGATCAGGTCCGCATGGAATTTGGGGAACTGCAGATGCGGCAAACCGCTTGGAATTCCCCCGAAGCGGGTGCCGATCGTGTCCACCGGCAACTTGAAGAGGAACACCGCCGCCGTTCCCACCACGAGCGCCACGATCGGGCCGGGAATGCGGTTCGAAACCCCGCGGCACACGATCAAGATTATGACGCTCGCGAGGGCCAGCAGCGTCGCCTCGAAGTTCAAAGTTTTGAAGTGAGTCGCAAAAGCCTCAATACGAAGCCAAAACACGCCCGGAACTTTGTCGATCTGCAGTCCGAAGAAATCCTTAACCTGCGTGCTCGCAATGAGAATCGCGATGCCGTTGGTGAACCCAATCACGATGGGGCGGGGAATGAATTTGATCGCCGAGCCCATGCCAGTAACGCCCATCGCCACTAGCAGAACGCCCGCCATGACCGTGCACATGAACAGCCCATCGACACCGTGCGTCGCCACAATTCCCGCCACCACCACCACAAACGCTCCGGTTGGCCCCCCGATCTGCGTCTTCGATCCGCCCAGCATCGAAATCAAGAAGCCGGTCACGATCGCGCAGTAAATCCCTGCCTGCGGCGACAAGCCCGACGCGATTGAGAAGGCCATCGCCAGTGGCAGCGCAACCAACCCCACCGTGATCCCGGCGACCACATCATGTACGAACTTGTTCAGGTTGTAGTCGCGGAGGCAAAGAACAAGCTTCGGAAGCCACCGGTCTTCGAGGAAAGTACCATCCATTTCATCATTATGACGCGACTCGTGGCAAAGTCCGCGCAGGAATTTCGGTAGTTGCTGATTAGCTGCCGCCGGGACAAAGCTGGAACCAATCTTCGTGGTGTGTTACGGATCCCAGACCGAACTGCCGAAGCCCGCCTTGCGCGCGGTTTCCTGCATTTGTTCGAGATTCTTCTTCTGTTCTTCCAACTGACTCTGCAACCGCTGTACTTCCTGCTGCTTCTGTGCCTGTAATTTGTTGTATTCCGCTCCGTTGCGATAGGCGTTGGCTTCAACAAAGTGAATCGAGTCTTGGACCTTGTCGATCTGGCTCGTGAGAACTGCGACCGCAGTCTTTTGCCGCAGGATCGCTGCTTTTAACTGGTCGCCCGCCTGCAACACTGCTCCGGCTGGGGCCGCAGAATCGTTGTGTGCTGGCTGGCTCGTCGCGGGACTCGGGCTTGCCGACGAATCAGAGGAATCATGTGGACGTTCCGGAATGTCCTCGTTTGTCACGACCTTCTTTGGCTTGGCCGTTTCCCTAGTCTTTTGCTGTTTCTGACGTTGTTTACGAGCCAGATCGCCTAACGACGGGCTGTCCGAAGAAGATTGGCCGGACGCTGTAATCGTAAGCGCCAGCAGTCCAGCGACGAGCGCGAGCAACGGCAAGCCGCATTTGGGAATCCGGCAGTCAAAGAGCGGACGCATAGTATCCCCGCACGTTCAGACGTATAAATCGGCAGCTTCCAATGTTACGGCCAAAGATGAAGGCGGCGAAGTTACTGTCGTGCAGGGTCACTTAGTCGAGAATGATCCCTGAGAAGTACAGGCTCCGGCCCGCGATCCAATACTGACGAGGGTTCGTACTACTTCGGGCCAGTTTTTCGCCGGCCGACCCGACTCAGGATGCGGCGAACTTTCTTGGGTGACATCGACAACCGGCTCGCCACTCGGGATACTTTGCGGCCCTCTTGCTCCCAGACCTTAGGAACAATTAGGTCAGCAAATTGTTCGGTGATCTGCCGGAGGGTTTTGTCACCGACGGATCCTTGCGACCAGGCGCGGAGCAAGGGATTCACCCGCCCCCCGCGAAGAACTTTTGCTTTCAGAGTTTCCAGGTCTTCCCAGGATCCGTCGGTATGACTGCTCTTGGCGAGGGCAATGGCCTCGTCGTAACAACCGCGCGCGGATTCCAGGTCGTCAAGAAAGCGATTGCAGCAGGTGAGCCCCTGCCAAATGCAGGCATCGGCCAAGACTCGGCGGTTCTGCGTGTGGCGGGCCAGTTCAACCGCTTCCTGGGCGCAGTCGTGCGCGAGTCGCGCGTGGCTGCCGGCTTCACCGCCGTCTCCGATTTCTTCTTCCACACGGGCATTCTCTATCATGCAGTCCAGCAGGCGCGCTCGCGCCATCAGGATGTAGTCGCTCTTTTCCTCGCCGAGATGGAAGGCTGTCTTCGCCTCTGAGTCGGCGTGTTCCAGTTCGCCACTGTCCAGATGAAGATAGCCGCGGTTGAGGTGGACGCTGCCCAATCCGTGGTGGTTCCGATAGCGCTCGTAAACTCTCCGGGCTTCGTCGAGTTCGGCACCTGCTTCGCAGCGAAGTTGCTCGAATCGATTGCGGTGCGAAGCCTTCTGGCCGCGATCGTTCGCGAGTAGCGGCCTTACGGCGTCGGGCTGCATCAGCATCAGTTTTGCGGCGCAGTTGCAGCGCGATCAGGCGCTTGACTGATGCCAGGTTGCTTAGCGTCCGGGCAACATTGCGATGGCAGGGATCGCGCTGCCGATACTGCGCGCTCGCGACCGTAAAGTGCGTGATCGCGTGTTGATAGCGCCCGTGGCGACGGGCAATGCGACCATAAGACGAATGGATGTTTCCAGCGCCTGATCGTGTTCCCCTTTCATGCGCAGGCAGCGTCGCTACCAGAAATTTGCGATGGCCAGAAGTTCTTTGTCGTCGGTCTGCTCGTCGAGTCCCAGGACAAAGTCGAGGCGCTGGATGGCTTCCTCGGTTCCCTCCTCTGACATCGCGATCATTCCCTCTGCCCGGCGCAGGTAGACGTAATCGTGCAAGGGTAAGCGAGAGCGCACGGACTTCGAAAAGCAGGCAACGACCTCTTTGACCAGCACAGGACGTTGAAAGCCGATGTCGACCCATTGCGCCAGATACCCGGCAAAGAGCGCGTTCTTTTGTTCCGGATCGAATGGTGCGAAAAGAGCGCGGAGGCTTTCGAGGCGAGCCATGCTCCGCCCCACACGGCGGCATACCAGGTCTTGCTTGAGCTGCGCGAGAAAATCGCCGGAAATCTCAGGAATTTCCTGACTCTTGTTTCAGGCCGAGGGGCCTACGATGCGCTAGTCGATGTAGTCATAGGCGACTAGCGTGAGGAATTCTGCGAATTCGGTGCTCGTCATCATTCGGTCGAAAATTTCGCTCGCTTCCGCCATGCGCGCCCCAGTCAGCAGTTTCTTCTGATCGGCGATGCAGGATCGAACCATATCCCGGGTAACCGGCTGGCCGTTGTTGAGCTTGGCACCGTGCCGGACCCACTGCCATACCTGGGCGCGGCAAATCTCGGCGGTCGCGGCATCTTCCATCAGGTTATAGATCGGAACGCAGCCGTTACCGCGCAACCAGGACTCGAGGTATTGCAGGCCCACGTCGATATTCCAGCGCAGGCCCTTCTCGGTGATCTCGCCCGGCGTGACGGCCAAAAGATCCTTGGGCGTGATTCGGGCATCTGGCAACGGCCTGCCTATCTGGTTCGGCGTCTTCATGTGAGCGTCGAAGATCTGTTTCGCGACCGGCACGAGACCGGGATGTGCGACCCAAGTGCCGTCGTGCCCGGCGTTTACTTCGCGCAGTTTGTCCTGGCGCACTTTCTCGACCGCGCTCTCATTCGCGGCAGGGTCATTCTTGATGGGAATCTGTGCGGCCATTCCGCCCATCGCATGAATCCCGCGGCGATGGCAGGTGCGAATCAGCAGCTCCACGTAGGACTTGAGAAAGTGCTTTTCCATCGTCACTAGGGAGCGATCGGGGAGAACGAAGTCTGGCCGGTTTCTGAATTTCTTGATGTAGCTGAAGATGTAGTCCCAGCGCCCGCAGTTCAGGCCCGAGCAATGTTCGCGCAGCTCGTACAGGATCTCGTCCATCTCGAATGCGGCAAGAATTGTTTCGATCAGAACAGTGGCCCGAATCATACCTCGGGGTATGCTGAGCTCTTCCTGGGCGTAGCAGAACACATCGTTCCAAAGCCTTGCCTCCAGATGGCTCTCCATCTTGGGCAAGTAAAAATATGGTCCAGTGCCTTTGCGAATCAGTTCGGCCGCGTTGTGAAAAAAGTACAAGCCGAAATCGAAGAGCGAGCCGGAGATCGGTTTCCCGTCGACCGAAAAATGGCGTTCATTGAGGTGCCAGCCACGAGGCCGCACTAACAACGTCGCAACCCGGGGATTGAGCGCGTAGCGCTTGCCTTCAGGACTCACGAAGCTGATGCTGCCGCGAACGGCGTCGCGAAGATTCGCCTGGCCCTCGAGGTTGTTCTGCCAAGTGGGCGCGTTTGAGTCCTCGAAGTCCGCCATGAAGACGCTTGCGCCGGAGTTCAGCGCATTGATGATCATCTTGCGGTCCACTGGTCCTGTGATCTCGACGCGCCGGTCAAGCAGGTCCGAGGGAATCGGCGCAACCGTCCAATTGCCTTCGCGGATGGCCGAGGTTTCTGGAAGGAAATCGGGCAACTGACCAGCGTCGATTTCCTGCTGGCGAACACGTCTGCGGGCGAGTAGTTCCTGGCGGCGCGCTTCGAACTTCCTCGCTAGTTGCGTTAGGAATTCCCGGGCTTCGGGGTTCAGGATCTGAGCCTCGACTTCAGAGAAGGGGACGGTGGCAGTCGTCATGGCGTCCATAGTAAAGCCCCCTATGAATGATATACCCCAGCGCTAGGACAAAACGGACGACTTGCCCGAGACGGACCACTTGGTTTGTAGGACGCACGCAGATGCGATGTACTGCGGTAGACCGAGGTCCGGGAGGAATCTCAACCATGCAGACTTTAACCGCGTCCGAAATGGCAAAGCAGTGGAGCGCCGATGCGCGCTGGAAAAACATACAGAGGCCTTATCGCAGCGACGATGTTGTCAAGCTGCGAGGGTCCGTCCAGATCGAACACACGTTGGCGCGGCTGGGAGCGGAACGGCTGTGGTGGCTGCTGCACCACGAATCTTATGTGCCCGCTCTGGGCGCCCTCACCGGCAACCAGGCTGTGCAGCAGGTGAGCGGCGGGCTAAAGCCGATCTACCTCAGCGGCTGGCAGGTGGCGGCTGATGCCAACGATGCCGGCCAGATGTATCCCGACCAGAGTCTTTACCCGCCTGACAGCGTCCCGAACGCAGTGCGAAAAATCAACAATTCTCTGATGCGCCGACCAAATCCATCATATGGATGGAAAAGATGATACCTACTGGTTTGCACCCGTCGTCGCCGACGCGGGGGCGGGGTTCGGGGCACGCTGAACGTCTTCGAATTGATGAAAGCGATGATTGAAGCGGGTGCTGCCTGCGTGCATTTCGAAGATCAACTTTCTTCCGCGAAGAAGCGGGCACCTCGGCGGGACAAGTCCCGGTACCGACGTCGGAGGCGATCCAGAAACTGGCAGCGGCTCGTCTTGCGGTGGACGTCCTCGGGGTGCCCACGCTCATCATGGCGCGCACCGACGCCGACAGCGCATTTGTTGACCAGCGACATCGATCCTCGTGACCGCGAGTTCTTGACGGGCGAGCGCACGGCAGAAGGGTTCTTCTGCATCAAGGGAGGATTGCAAGCTGCGATCGCGCGAGCGCTTTCGTACGCGCCATACGCCGATCTGATCTGGTATGAAACATCCCACCCCGACCTCGAGGAAGCACGCCTCTTCGCGGAAGCTGCTCACGCCAAATATCCAGGCAAGTTCCTGGCCCCAACTGCTCACCCTCGTTCAATTGGAGAAAGAATTTGGACGAGGCCACGATCGCGCGGTTCCAGTTGGAGTTGGCCGCAATGGGCTACAAATTCCAGTTCGTGACCTTAGCTGGATTCCATGCCCTGAACCTGAGCATGTTTGAGCTGGACGCGTCTGCAAACTGGCGGGAATGACGGCGTACTCCCGATTACAGGAAAAGGAATTCAGCGGTGAAGCACAGCACGGATACGAGGCGGTGAAGCACCAGCGCTTCGTGGGCATCCGATACTTTGATGCCCTGACCCAAGTGATTGCGGGCGGAGCGTCGTCGGTGACGGCGCTCGCGGGCTCGACCGAAGCCGAACAGTTCGCCGAAATGACGTTACAGATGCGGCCACAGCGCGGACCAGATGCGGCGCGCCAGCCCATTTTGGGAGAGTGCCCGTCTGTTCACACTGCGCAGATCACTCCCCGCCATGAGGAGATTCTGCTCCCTTCGGTCGATTAGGGCGAGGGCGCGAGGGCGGCGCTCTCGCGCCTACAAATTCAGCCGGATACGTTCGGAAATCACACACCCCACAGATAATCTTCCTGCTGTTCGCCTTCGTGCTCGTGCTTCGACGGGGATGCGACTGCTTCGCCGTCGGTGACGAGCCCCTTCGTCAGATACGCAAGCGGGAACTGGCTCGGCAGGGTTTCGCTGATCCGATCGGGCTCGATTTTGCCCGGTCCTGCCGAGGTCGGCGCCGGGAGGTCCGACGGAAGGGTCCGGAATCTCACGATCAGTTCTACCAGCTGACGGTCGTCCACGACCTTGTGGCTGTCGGCCAGCACAAGAAATTGCTGGTAGACGCTATCGAGTTCCCGACGATCCAGTCGGAATCCCAGCTCCTCGCACCGTAAACCGAGCGCGTGCCGCCCAGAATGCTTGCCGAGCACAAGCCGTGTGCCCGTGACCCCCACCGACTGCGGAGTCATGATCTCGTAGGTGAGCGCGTTCTTGATCATTCCGTCCTGATGGATTCCGGCCTCGTGCGCGAACGCGTTGCGCCCGACAATGGCTTTGTTGGGTTGCACCATCACTCCCGTGATCTCGCTGAGCAGCTGGCTAGATGGGAAAATTTGCTGGCTGATCACGCCGGTGTCGTAAGGGTAGTGGTCGGACCGTACCCGCATGGTCATCACCAGCTCTTCCAGCGAAGTGTTCCCCGCGCGTTCCCCAATGCCGTTTATGGTGCACTCCAGTTGCCGCGCCCCAGCACTAACGGCGGCCAGAGAATTTGCAGCCGCTAGACCCAGGTCATCGTGGCAGTGAGCGGAGATCACCGCTCGTTCGACGCCGCGCACCTGCTGCCGAATTCGCGTGATTAGCTCGGCGAATTCGCCTGGAACCGTGTATCCCACGGTGTCGGGAATGTTGATGGTGGTTGCGCCAGCTTCGACGACGGCCTCCAGGACGGAACACAGGAAATCGGGATCCGAGCGAGTGGCATCCTCGGGAGAGAATTCCACATCCTCACAAAGAGACTTGGCCAGTCGCGCCGCGTCGCGCGCCTGTTCGAGGCACTCCCTCCGCGAGATCTTCAGCTTGTGCTGGAGGTGAATGTCGGAGGTCGCAAGGAACGTATGGATGCGCGGACGCGCGGCACCGTGCAGGGCGTGCCAGGCGCGCTCGACGTCTTCACGCCGGCTGCGGGCCAGGGCCGCGATCACTGGCCGGCGCACCTCGCGCGCAATAGCACGCACCGCTTGAAAGTCGCCGTCCGATGCAATCGGAAATCCGGCTTCGATCACGTCCACGCCCAGGCGGTCGAGCTGGCGCGCCATGCGAAGCTTCTCGTCCGCGGTCATGCTGCAACCCGGAGATTGTTCTCCGTCTCGTAAGGTAGTGTCGAATATCGTTACTCGCTCGCGTTCCGACAAGTGGTTCCTCCCCCAAATGCGCAAATATCGCATGCTGAAAATCAAAAGGGCCATCATCCCTTGCGGATAATGGCCCTCGTAGAAAAGTCGAAATTGTGATGGCTAGATCATCCGCTGAATCCTAGGGGTGCAAGCACCAGGCCAAGAATGGCCACGCTAAGGGCGAGGAGACGCAGTCGCACCTCCAGTCCCACCCGATTCGCGTTGCTGGCCAGCGAATTCATACCTGCCAGATCAGCCTCTCAATGCGTACTTTAGTGGAAGCAGGAATGTGGGTCAACCACCGCTTTGGCTGGCTGGATTCAAATTGGTGCTCGTCGTGATCAGTTTTTTCGATACGGGAGGCAAGACGTTCAAAACACAAGCTGAAACGCCACACGCCGGCACGTTGTCTTTCCTAACAGTGGTTCAGGAAGTGATCCGGCTCGTGCCTCGTTAGGGCTGGTCGCCCGTCATTCGCTGTTCCACTTCGTCGACAGGAGTCCACCAGATCCCTGGATCCAGCGCGGGTTTCCTCTCCTGCCAACTCGCGCCAAGGCGGTCGAGTTCACGCAGAACTTCCTCGACCACGCGCGTGCACGACGCGGCTACCGGAGCGCTCAAGCTCCGCCCCGCGTCAAAATGACCGCGCCGCGGACAGTTCTCGTGAATCACCCGGTCGTAAGCAAACTTCGGGCGGCTGTACTCGTCCAGTTGTGGCAACCTCCCCATCGTGACGTAATCCAGGACAACCGCCAGCAGGTTGTAAGGATTTGGCGGGCAGCCTGGCAGGTCCACGATCGGTTTTCCCGACACCGCCGAATCCACTCCCACAGCCCCGGTAGGATTCGGATCGCACATGTTTGCCGGCGTTGTTAGCGACCGCCGCTTTTAGCGCCGCCTCCGCCTGTGCGCCCGACGCTGCCATCAGCGTCTCGTGGTAGTCCAGCGAGATCACGTCAAGAATCAAGTGCGCCACATCCGGAGCAGACGTGCGCAGCAGCGTCTCCGTGCAACCCGTGCAGTCCTGGAAATGTAGCCAGATCACCGACGGCCGCGCTGTTTTCCCAATCGCGTCCGCCACCTGCAAGACCGACTTCTTGCTGGTGAGCGCCAGTCCCACCGGCGCTGGCCATCAACAAGCCGCATAGCTGGAGAAAGCTTCTCCGGGAGACCCCGCTAGCCTCCAGGTGTTCCGCAATCGTTAGACGTTTGGACATGAGCGCCTTCCTGGGTACGCACTACCCGAGGACTCCCGGGACGGATATGTCGAGGCCGGGACCATCCCTGGACTTGAGGCCCGATGTGAGCCGAAATTTGTGCTTTGATCCGGGGTTTCTCGGAAGACCGCAACCATCCGTGCAATGCGGGTTGAGGAGAACGAACCAGCGATAAACGCACAGCCAACTGACTAAGGAACATAAGGATGAAAGTATCAATGCGCGATATTCCGGGTCGTCTCCCTTTAGCCTGGCCTGAGGTTCCAGCGTCTCTCCCGGAAGCAACCCGGATTGAGCACGAGTTTGCTTATCGCCCGGATTAGTACGTTGCATCAGTGATGTCAGTCACTCGTCAACGTGATGCGGCACGGGAACTAGGTTAAAGCGGATGCAGGCTCGGGACCTTACCCTCCCCCCGTTTGCTGTTGAAACTGTAACGTTCCGCGTGTGGTCTGCACTATCCGCATAGCAAGACCGAATGGGTGAGGTTTAACAGGCGACGATGGCCACCGTCGACTCCTCCTCGCCCGATTCAGCGCCCACTTCGCTTTATCCACCGGGTGTCCCGAGTCCATAAACGAACTCGTGGCCCGGGGCCCGTCTTCGACAAGCAGGTCAACCAGGGCGATCACTCGCCGAACGCGACCAGGATTTCGAAAGTCGGAGTAGGGATCACGATCACTCATGACCCCCTCCACGGATCCGGACGAGCGGGTTTCCCGCATCCGCCTCTTGCCTTAGGTGACAACGCCCATGCGGCGCACAAGGATAGGGATGACAGACAGTAGGCAAAGGCAGCCAGCGAGTGCTGAGACGCCGCATGCGATCCCAGAGGACCCGGCCGTTCTGGCTCCGCCGCGACAGCGAGCGATGCCAATACCAGCCGATTCGGAATC
>Ga0307479_10002514_pt1 | contig 16675 bp, 13 predicted proteins | sample atmos_gasesECM4C_FD_203743 | JGI IMG/M metagenome (GOLD analysis project Ga0307479, IMG submission 203743) | Hardwood forest soil microbial communities from Morgan-Monroe State Forest, Indiana, United States - atmos_gasesECM4C_515 | ecosystem: Environmental > Terrestrial > Soil > Temperate... | reverse complement strand
TCCGAACAATGTCCTCGGGGGAATCCCAACGATCGCGCTGGATTACAGTCCAGCTTGGGATTCCCAATTGTTTGAATGGACCAAAGATGCAATCGAGAACGGGTTCCGTGGTCAGGTGCGCGAAGAATTTCAGATTCTTACCTTCGTGCAGGACGGCTTGATCACCGGGCCGGGCGGAAAGGCCTTTGGGAGTTCCGGCTTCTCCATCAACTGCCCAATTGCTCAGCGCTTGGACTGATCGGCTGATCTCATCGTACATCCTTTGCTTCCGGTTCCGACACCGTGTCGGAGCCGGAAGCTTTAGTCAACATGTCAAGCCGGCGCAGTATTCAGCGCGGGTTTCCGCGAAAGTTTCTTATGCAGACCACCCGAAATAGCGAGATAAGAAAGCAATGGACACAACTCATCAATCCTTACCTTGTGGTTCGCCAAAACTCCAGCCGACCGTGAAATCAATAACATAGCTGCTGCCATGTCACCACCGTTTTGTTATAAATCCTGACCATGGTGCGCTTCGTCAGGCTCTGCTTCGGACTGCTGGTCCGCCTCTTTTGCAGGCGGCAAAGTCTCCTTCTCGAGAATCTCGCGTCCGCCGCGTTTGCGGGAGAACGACATCGCTATAGCCTACCGTGGCATAACTACTTGTCGAGAAGTAAAAGGCAGCTTCCCAGAAAGGAAAACAAAGCCAGCGATAGAACCCGGCCCAAAGCAGAATTTCGAATATGTACAACACAATGAACGCAGTTATAAATCGCACCATGAGCACAGCAGAACGGAACGGCCCTAGCCTGTGAACGTCGGACGCCAAAGTATTTCTTGCCCAGGCAATCACCGCGCCCATCGCGGCGCAAATGCAACGAAAGTGTAAGCATCACCAGAACAAGGGATGTACCGGCTTGTCGAGCAAAGATCATAGGCAGTAGGCACGTCTTTCTCTTAAGATTCTAGTGAGCCGAGACATTCCCACCTTTACCCAGCTCGTTTCTCTTCAGGAAGAATGAGCCGACAAACATAGCTGCAGAGGCCACAGACAGCAGCCAATACACATCGACGTAGGAGAGAACTGCAGCTTGAGCCTGAACCATGGCGTACAGCCGGCCCGTTGCCTGTTGTTGCGCAGCATGCAAGCCCAAGCCGGCACGCGTCAGGCGCATTGCAAGAGCTGTGATGGAGGCATGAAACGGGCCAGAAGCTGTGTATTCCGCCAGGACGGATTGATGATACTGACTGCGTCGAGCAATGAGGGTTGTAACGGCGGACGTCCCGACGCTCTGCCCCATGTTGCGCATGAAATTCATGAGCCCAGCGGCAGCGTTGGTTTTTTCCGCTGGCAGGCCGACGTATCCGGCAAGCGTGAGGGGGACGAATAGAAAGGCCACGGGAATGTACTGCCATACGCGTAATAAGGTGGCGGAGCGGAAGCTCATAAGCAGATCAACCTGTTTGCTCGAAATATACATACTTACCGCCAGACCTATCCAACCAAAGGCGATGATGTGACGCGCTTGGAATCGGGTAGTAAGTTTGCCAACCATGGGGAGCACAACCAGCACCACAAGAGCACCGGCCGAAAGCACCATCCCTGCCTTTTGTGCTGGATACCCCATAAGCGTCTGCAGGAGTTGCGGCATGAGCACCGTCGAGCTGAATAGTGCTGCTCCCAACATCAGAAACATCAGATTGGTTGTCGCGACATTGAAATTCTTGAACAAACGCACGTCCACGATAGGCTCTTTCTGAAACCATTCCCAAATGACCAGAGCAATGAGACCCGCGGCGGCGGTTACAACCAACGTCGTAATGAAATCCGATCCGAACCAGTCGTCTTCCTGTCCCTTATCAAGGGCGATCTGTAAGGCGCCCACACCAACGGTCAGAAGGGAAAATCCAATGAAGTCGAACCCGGGTAGGCGCTTCTTTAATCGAGCCAGGTAAGGGGGGTCTTCAACAAGCTGATAGACGAGAGCGAGTGCCAGTGCGCCGACAGGAACGTTTATGTAGAAAATCCAGCGCCAGGAATAGTTGTCGGTGATCCAGCCCCCCAGAGTCGGACCAATCGCGGGAGCGCAGATGGCGGTGATTCCATACAGCGCAAAGGCCAGCCCACGCTTCTCCGGAGGAAAAGTATCGCCCAGGATGGCCTGTGCCATCGGCTGTAAGCCTCCCCCGAATGCGCCTTGCAAAACTCGAAACAGGAGAAGAAGCCCCAGGTTGGGGGCGATCCCGCACAGAAGGGAACTGGCGGTGAATGACACAATGCATGTCAGAAAAAACCGCCTCCGCCCAAGCCATCCAACGAGCCACCCGCTTATGGGAAGAACGATTGCATTCGAGACAAGATAGCTCGTCAACACCCACGTGCTCTCGTCGTTGCTAGCCCCCAGATTGCCCGCGATGTGGGGCAAGGCCACATTGGCGATGCTGGTATCGAGCACTTCCATGAACGCGGCCAGCGAAACGGCGCCCGCAATGATCCAGGGGTTGCCTTTGGGTAGCCGGATTCCCTCTCCCGAAGTGCCGGTTCCGGCGTCGCTCATCGGACCCTCACATCGGATTTTGCGGATAAGCCCGGTTTCAGCCGTCGTAGATGGCGCGTCCAAACGACTCTGCCGGTCGGTGAGCTAGCGTTTGAGCGAATCGTTTTCCAATTGTCCAATCTCATGCTTTCTGCCCTGTTTCCTTTGTGGTTCGCCAAACAAACGAGTCTGCTCTGAGCTCCGCTTCGGCCTGCAGCCAATCATCCACCTCATTGCCACCGAGGCCGTCACGCTCAAGATAGATTTCATATGCGCGGCGCCTGATTTCTTTGTAACTCGGTGCGTAATTTGCAGGAGAATTCAGTGTGAGAGGCTTGATAGGGTTTGTGTGAAGCTCCAAGGTTTCGCTTCTCTTGTTTTTCTGGTTCATAAGAGAGTCCTTTCCTTCCACCGTCGAATTCTTCTCGGCCTCAGCGCGTGTACCCCTCATACCTCCGCGCCACGAGTCCCGATGGGGCAGCCAAGACTCGTGGCCGTGCTGACGGTATCGCGGACTCACAAGTGAAACGCGGTACCGGCGGAGGTCTGGGCGGAGCCCGTTGCAAACACGCTTGGCTTGACGAGCTGCTCTACCGGGAGAACGCTGTCGTCAGGCAACCGATTCAGTGACGATGGCGCGGCCCGTTGACGCCGCCAGGCCCGGTGAAACACAGAAATCCCAAAATCGCCAGCGCCGCGGCGAGCAGAAGCGTCAACATGAGAACCTCCTCTCATCCCGCCCTAGCCATATGCATTGCGGGTGGCCCGATTTTGCGAGATACATCTCGCATTACCAATCGCCCGTGAAGTGTCCCTTTTTAGCGTCCAAGCGGGTTCGACAAACTGCTCTAATCTTTTTCGCAATCTCTTTCGCCCGTGGAATATTCGAGCCTTCACCGCGGCAACGGAAATTCCCATGATTCGGGCGGCCTCCTCCGTTGATCGCTCATCGAGCTCGCGCAACTCTATTGCTCTCCGAGTTTTGTGCGGCAACCCACACATGGCAGAAGACAGCATTCGCTTCCACTCTTGTTGTGAGCAGTTAGTTTCGGGATCCGGATCCGGATCTGGGATTTCCAGCGAAGTTACGGTTTCCGCATTCTCGTTTGGGTCGTCGATCGACACTTCGCGCCCGCCACCACTTTTCCGTCGCAGCATTTGCGCTTCGTTGATTGCGACCCGTGTTAACCATGTTGAAAAGGAGGATCGCCCTTCAAATTGGTGCAGGTGGAAGAAGGCCTTTTGAAAGCTCTGCTGCGTGATGTCTTCGGCGTCCTGTCGAACGCGCGTGTAGCGCAGCGCGACGGCGAGAATCCTTCGCTGGTGGCGTGCGACTAGAGCTTCAAACGCCTCGGCTTCTCCGTTTTTGGCGGCTGCAATCAGAGCAGGCTCATCCGCTTCTGTGAGAATGTGGACCGGAGGGACTGCTGGTGCTCGTTTGTCGAACTTTCTTACGAGTGCAGGCACGGTGTCCCTCCGGGTCCGTCGGGAAAATCAGATTCGCTAGTGCTCGATAGACTGTTTGGATTTAAGTGCGTTCTGAATTCTTCTTTCGCACTACTCTTGCCGAGTTCCGGGTTCGCCAGCGTGGATGGCGAGCAGGCGATGACACCTGCCACGAAGGCTGCAAACAAACCTAGAAACCAAACGAAGGGATCATGCCTTGTGCCGGTTTTTAGTTGTTCGAGCACGTGCTTGGTATAGATACCCGTACCGGTGAAGTGCGTACCCTCCTTTGACATGGTCCGCAAGAACCGGAGCCCCCTGTTGTCGATGAACGTGACACCACTAAGATCAACAGTGCATGTTCGTCCGTTCTGCGCGTGGTGCCTGTTTTTCCAGCATGTCCTCAGTTCGTCGACCCACGGTTGCACCAAACGACCTTCGAGAGTCCACCTTTGCTCCGTGGCCGTCTCAGCGATCGTGATTCGCAACATTCGGGTGGCTCGCTTCCTTCGTCCACTGGCCGGTTTGCCCAATCAATTTCAAGCGCTTTCCCAACACTGAACCTTCACGAACGCGACGTAGTTCGCGACCGCTTGTGCAGATGGACTTCCGCCCCGCCTCGTTCAAAGTGCACATCGTCCATATAGGCTTTCATCAGCAGTATTCCGCGCCCATGCTCGGGAAGGGGGTCCGACACCAGTCCGTAACCCGCTGCCTTTTCGAAGTCGAACCCTTTACCCTGATCCGTCACGACGATGGATATCTCCTTGCCAGGCCAGCATCGGCATCGGATGTGTACTTTTGCTCTTGGATGTTCGCGATTGCCGTGCACGACGGCATTGGCCAGAGCTTCTCGGAGCGCCATCTCGACATTGAACTCCTTGCCCGTGGCACATTGCGATCCTTCAATCAGCAGCATCAGGCGTTCCACCAGCGGTGAGATAGCTTGAACATTGCTTGGCATCCAGGAGTCAATTTCCAGGACGGAAGAAAGAGAGTTTTTTCCTGAGGGCTGCGACTGAGAACCCGATGCTCCGTTCAGGCTTTGCATTTCGCTCATGACCTCTTGGTCAGCAGAAATGCATCAGAGGGGCCAGAGCACGGAGGGTTCCCAAGCCCGCGAAACTCACTGATTTATATTGGAATAGCGAGCCGAAAGGGCGTTCACGAAATCTAGCTGCCAACATGCCAGTGCCGTATTTCCGGTAGCGTGCCCGTTTTGCGGCACACCAGATACGTACCGCGCAAGAGAGAACGATTAGGGATCAGGTGGAGTAAGGGGACAGTGTGGCCCGGTTACGCGAAGCGGCGGGCGATTCCGAGTCTGCGAATTCTCTGCTGGAGCGTGGATCGCTTCATTCCAAGATGGGCTGCCGCCCCTTTCGGGCCCGCCACAACCCAGTTGCATTGCTCCAGAGCCTTCAGGATCTGCTGACGTTCTGATTGCTCCAGAACGTCGTGAAGTGCGCCGTTTGCCGGGGGGGTTGGAGATTCGGTCTTTTCTAATGTACGGCTAAACTTGGGGAACTTCAGATCAGCCGCATCTACGTTGAGGGCGGGACCCGTCGAGATGATTACGGCGCGCTCGATCACGTTCTGGAGCTCTCGTATGTTTCCCGGCCAATGGTATCGGGACAGGGCATCCATTGTGGCTGATGGAATCGTTTCAATCATCTTGTTCATGCGCCTGGAGAACTGCTGTGCAAACTGCCGCACCAGAAGCGGAATATCCCCCTCGCGCTCCCGCAAGGGCGGAACCTGGACGGGAAAAACATTCAAGCGAAAAAAGAGATCGGATCGGAACTTTTGCTCGCTCACCATCGCTTCCAAATCGCGGTTCGTCGCGGCGATCAAGCGCGCATCTGTCCGCAGCGTGCGCGAGCTCCCCAGCCTCTCGAACTCCCGGTCTTGCAGCACGCGGAGCAGCTTGGTCTGCAGTTCCAGGGGAACTTCTCCTATTTCGTCCAGGAAAATGGTGCCGCCGTTGGCCACTTCGAAGCGTCCGATCCGCTGCGCGATCGCGCCAGTGAACGCGCCTTTCTCATGTCCAAATAGCTCGCTTTCCAGCAAGCCCGTCGGAATGGCCGCGCAGTTGAGCTTCACGAAGGGCTTCGAGCGCCGCGGGCTCAAATCATGAATGGCTCGCGCAATCAGTTCCTTTCCCGTGCCCGTCTCTCCATAAATCAGCACCGTCGAATCTGTCGGCGCTACAGTTTCCACGCGCTTGAGCACTTTGCGCAAGGAAGAGCTGTTTCCCACGATCTGGGCAAAATTCATCTCGCTGCGGATTTCGTCTTCGAGATACAGCTTTTCCTGCGCCAGCTTGTCTTTCAGCTCTCGAATCTCCCCAAAAGCAAGCGCATTCTCCACGGCAATGGCAACCTGATTTGCCATTTGGGTCAGAAACTCGATATCGCCAGCGAACGCATTGTCCTGGAACTTAACGACACCGAATGTACCCAGCACCCGGCCCCGGCTAACAAGAGGAAGGACGCAGACCGTTCCCACTTCGGCCTGCGCGGTATCCTTCATACCCAATCGCCTCGCCTCCTGGACGCTGCCGCACCAGAGTTTGCCGGTGCGAAAGACCTCTCCCGAGATATCTTCGTCGATGGGGACAAGGCTCTCCTCTTGGACAGATTCGACGCTGAAGGGAAAATCCATTGCGTAGATTCGTAAGTGCGCGGTGTCCCCATCGGGAAGAGTAATGCCGGCGCCATCGCAGCCCATAACCCGGCGCGTGCTCGCCACTACGGCTCGGAGAAGATCTCGGAAGTCGAGATTAGAAACAACATGATTGGTCAATTCCAGGAGAAGTCCAACACGCTCGCTCTTCTTCCGCAACTGCTGCTGTGAGGCCTGCGCTGCATCAAAGTGCAGCGCATTGTCGAACGCGAGAGCGATCTGCTCAGCCACCACCGAAAGAAAATGAATTTCTTCAGCGGTATAGATATCCGACGCTTTACTTGCAAAGGTGAGCGCGCCGACTTTGCTGTGGGCTGTGGTTAAGGGGAGAGTGCATACACTGCGGATTCCATGCTTCTTCAAAATCTCCCGGAATTTACAAACCGGAGCATCCGGTGCTGCGGGCGAAGTGACCAAAGGCTCTTGGTTCTGGTAGACCCACCAGGCATCGGATTCTTCCATGGTGAGTTCCGGATCTGGAGGGATTGCTGCCTCTGTCTCAGCGTCGACGAAATGCCGGTGAAATGTATTCGATTTCTCGTCATAAATAGACACCCCGACATGATCAAACTGGACGACCCGGTGCAGTTCCCTCACAAGCGCGCGGAACAGATCCTTTGAATCTCGATATGTTCCGATAGCATTCGATACGCGGATGAGCGTCTCGTACCGCGTTTCAGGTAACCTAGCTGCGAGGATGTCCGAATGGCTGCTCATGGTTTATGCACCGCCGGAATGATTCTGGATTCTATTGTGATGCCCCGCCTGGCACAATTGGTGCCACAAAACGGGCACGGTACCGCAAATCCGGCAGTGCCGCCTTGGCAGCTTGACTAAGCGCAGCGTCTCCCCCCGCTTGATCTCACGGCAAATCAACAAGTTCTCCACTTCTAGGAGTGCCTTCCACTTTGGCAGGCGCACTGCACGAGGCCATAGGTGGAATGAAGCCAGCCGCTTGAAAAAACCCAGAAAAATCACTTACTGAAGAGGGATCGATTCGAGAGATATGCCATGAATAGTCTTTTTCGACACAGTCTGGTTGTAGGAGGGGTGGTCGGTTTGATCGTGGTCGCCCTCATCGTCGGAGCCCTGCGACCGAAACATGCGTCAGGTGCGGGAACGGCAGCGCTTCCGGAAGTGATGGTGGCGCAGGTCGAGCAGAAGGATGTTGACCTTTACAGCGAATGGATCGGTACGTTGACAGGAGAAGTGAATGCCAACGTCCAGGCGCAGGTCACAGGGTATTTGCTCAGACGCGATTACCAGGAAGGGTCACCCGTAAGGAAGGGTCAGTTGCTCTTTGAGATCGATCCACGGCCCTTTCAGGCGGCCCTCGACCAAGCCGAAGGACAGTTAGCTCAGGCTACTGCGCAGCTTGCGAACGCCGAAGCCGTTCTAGTCCGCAACCGGCTTGATGTCGAGCGGTACACTCCTTTGGCGAAGGAGCAAGCGGCGAGCCAACAGGACCTCGACAATGCCAACCAAAATTACTTGGCAGCGAAAGCTACCGTGGCGACTGACAAGGCGCAAATCAAGACCGCCGAAGCCGCCGTCGAAACGGCAAAGCTCAATCTTGGTTTTACGAAAATCACTTCGCCCGTCGACGGCATCGCCGATGTTGCAAAGGCACAGGTCGGCGATTTGGTCAGCTCGAGTAGCGGAACGCTGACGACCGTTTCGACGCTCGACCCCATCCGGGACTACTTCACCGTCAGCGAACAGGATTACCTCCAATTAAAGAAGCAGTTTTCAGGCTCGGACAAACAGCATTGGAAACTGGAGCTCATCCTCGCTGACGCGTCAATTTATCCCCACGAGGGCATCTTCTACTTCGCGGGACGCGCCGTCGATCAAAACACCGGTGCGATTCAACTGGCGGCGCTCTTTCCCAATCCCGGCAATCTTCTTCGTCCCGGGCAGTATGGCAAAGTTCGCGCCGTAGTCCGAACACAGAAAGGCGCCTTACTGATTCCTCAGGCCGCCGTCAGCGATCTGCAAGGCAGCTATCAAGTTGATGTTGTCGGGGCGGACGACAAGATCGCCGTCCGGTCAGTCAAAGTTGGGGATCGCGTTGGCACCATGTGGATCATCCAGGACGGACTGAAGCCTGGCGAGCGTGTGGTCGCGCAAGGGCAGCAAGCTCTGCGCCCGGGCGCCACCGTGCAAGCCAAGCCATTTGTGGCCCAATGAAGGTGAACAGTGGCATCGGAACAGAAGCAACGTGAGTGCTGCGCGCGAAAACCAGCGTAGCCCTGGCTCCTCCCCCTTACTCCTCTCTCCGTAGAAGTAAGGACAGAGCTCTCCGAGTTTGATCGAAAGGAATCAAGATTCATGTCCAACTTTTTCATAAGGCGTCCCATCGTGGCCATGGTGATCGCCATCCTGATGGTGATTGTAGGCGTGGTCACCATCGCAAGCCTACCCGTGGCGCAGTTTCCGAACATCGTTCCGCCGGAAATTCAGCTGCAGGCTTCCTATGTCGGCGCGGACGCTCAGGCCCTGGAGCAATCCGTCGCCACGCCCATCGAACAGCAAATCAATGGCGTGGACAACATGAACTACATGTACTCCTTGAACGCCACGGGCAACTCGCAAACCACCATGGTGGTGGACTTCGACCTGAAGACCGACCCGAACACCGATCTCATCCTCACGCAGTCGCGCGAGCAACTAGCGTCCGGACAGCTTCCACCGGACGTCAACACTTACGGGGTCACCATCCGAAAGTCCGTGACCGCTCCGCTCATGCTGGTCGGCATATTTTCCCCGAAGGGCACATACGACACGACGTTCCTCGGCAACTACGCCTATATCAACCTCAACGACCCTATCGCCCGCTTGTACGGTGTGGGCCAGACGCAGGTTTTTGGTGCGGGGCAGTATGCGATGAGGCTCTGGGTACAGCCTGACAAACTGGCGAAGCTGGGCATTAGGGTCACGGACATCGTCAATGCAGTGCAGCAGCAGAACACGGTCAACCCTGCAGGCCAGGTGGGTGGGGAACCAGCTCCCGCGAACCAGCAATTCACTTATTCCGTACTTGCGCAAGGCCGCCTGACGTCCCCGGAACAATTCGAAGACGTTATTGTGCGCGAGGCGCCAGATGGCGGAATCGTTCGCGTGAAAGACGTCGCCCGCGTTGAACTTGGCGCACAAGACTACAGTATCGTCAGCCGCTTGAATGGGAAGCCCGCCATCGTCATCCCGGTCTACCAGTTGCCCGGCACGAACGCAGTCCAAACGGCCGCTGGGGTTCGAAAGCTGATGGCCGAGATGAAGCAGAGTTTCCCGGAAGACATGGATTACGCCATCTCGCTGGACCAGACGGCCGCAGTTACCGAAGGCATGAAGGAGATCATTCAAACCCTGTTGATAGCGATTGTGCTGGTCATTCTTGTCGTGTACCTCTTCCTGCAAGACTGGCGCGCTACGCTGATCCCGCTGCTTGCCGTGCCCGTCTCGCTAGTGGGCACTTTTGTTTTCTTCCCGCTCTTTGGCTTCTCCATCAATACACTTTCGATGTTCGGATTGGTGCTGGCGGTCGGCCTGGTGGTGGACGATGCCATTGTCGTCGTAGAGGGCGTTCAGCGTCACATTGAAGAAGGTCTCGCTCCCAAGGACGCCGCGCGAAAAGCCATGGCGGAGCTTTCGGGGCCGGTCATCGGTATCGCCCTGGTGCTGTCTGCCGTATTCGTACCCACCGCCTTTATTCCCGGCATCACAGGGCGGCTCTACCAGCAATTCGCCGTGACCATCGCCATTTCGGTTTTGCTCTCCGCGTTCAATGCGCTGACTCTGAGCCCGGCGCTCGCGGCTCTGCTGCTGCGGCCCAAGAAACAGAGCACCGGGTTGCTCAACCGCTTTTTCGATTGGTTTAACCGAGTGTTTGGACGTGCTACGGAGGCTTATGTCCGTTTGTGTGGCGGGCTGATCCGCAAGAGCGCCGTTGCTATGGTTGTTCTGGCGGCCCTCACCGTTGCGGCCGGCTTTTTTGGCAGCCGCTTGCCTTCAAGCTTCCTGCCCGATGAAGACCAGGGCTACGTGTACATCAACATGGATCTTCCGAATGCGGCTTCGCTGGAGCGCACCAGCGAAGCCGCGAGACAGGTGGAGCAGATCCTCGCCAACACGCCAGGCGTCGAATACACCACGAGTGTTGTTGGCTTCAGCTTGCTCAGCTTTGTGCGGACTACTTACAACGGCTTCTTCTTCGTCACGCTGAAGCCCTGGAGCAGCCGCGAAACACGAGCAGAACAATTTCAGGAAATCAAGCAACGCTTGAACCAGCAGCTCGGCAGACTGCCGCAAGGAACCGCTTTCAGCTTCTCGCCGCCCGCTATCCCTGGCGTCGGCACTTCCGGGGGATTTCAATTCGTGCTGGAAGACCGCGCCGGGCGAAATGTCGGGTTTCTGGCGGGCAATCTCGATAAGTTCATGGCCGCCGCCCGCAAGCGCGCCGAAATTGGCTATATCAGCACCACGTTTCTGTCTAGCGTTCCGCAACAGTACCTGGAGGTGAACCGGGAACGCGTTCTGAAGCAGGGTGTGGCCATCAGCGATGTCTACAGGACCATTCAGTCCTTCATGGGTGGACTGTTCATCAACTACTTCAACGATTTCGGCCGTACCTGGCAGGTGTACGTCGAAGCCGAAGCGCCTTACCGGGCGAATATGGAAAACCTGGGGCAGTTCTATGTGCGCAACAGCGGCGGCCAAACCGTTCCACTTTCCGCGCTGACGAAGTTTGAGTCGCGTTCCGGCCCCGAATTCACGATGCGCTACAACGAGTATCGCTCCGCGCAGATCAACGGCAGCGCCGCGCCCGGTTATAGCTCGGACCAGGCCACGGCGGCTCTGGAAGAAGTCTTCAAGCAAACCATGCCCCGCGAAATGGGCTTCGATTACATGGGCATGTCGTACCAGGAGCAGCAAGCACGCAAAGGAGTCCCGGCCTGGGCGATCTTTGGATTATCGCTGCTGTTTGTGTTTCTGATTCTGGCGGCGCTGTACGAAAGCTGGTCGCTGCCATTCAGCGTTTTGCTGAGCACGCCGGTCGCGGTGTTCGGCGCCTTCGCAGTGTTGTGGCTGCGTCGCGTGGTGCTTAGCTCTTTTTATCCCGCTTACATGGTTCAGATCGAGACCGACGTGTACTCGCAAATTGGGTTGGTGATGCTGATCGGCCTGGCCGCCAAGAACGCGATTCTGATCGTTGAGTTTGCCAAAGAAGAGTACGAAAAGGGAAAGCCTTTGGTGGATGCGGCGCTCGAAGGCGCCCGGCTCCGCCTGCGGCCAATCCTGATGACTTCGTTCGCGTTCATTCTGGGTTGCGTGCCCTTATGGATCGCTATTGGCGCCGGTTCTGTGGCTCGCCAAATTATGGGGACGGCCGTGATCGGCGGCATGTTGGCGGCGAGCGTGATCGGGATCTTTCTTATCCCTGTGATTTTTTATCTGGTTGAGAAATGGTCAGGTGCTGGCAAGAAGCACGCTTCTGCTGTAGTGCCGGCAACGCCTGCGCCCGCGCCAGGAGATTGAAATGGGCCACCAACTAATGGAGGAGCGGGACGAACAGTGAATCGATTCATAAAGAACTTTGGGCCCTTCGTTTTCGTTATTTTGGCGTGGAGTTTCAGTGGCGGGTGCATGGTAGGCCCGAAGTACCATAAGCCCGCCATCCAAACTCCTGCGGCATACCGCGAGTTGCAAGAAAGTCCTCAAGCGCAAACTCAGGCAGCTTCGTTCGCGGACCTTCCCTGGTGGCAAGTCTTCCAGGACCCGCAACTCCAGGAGCTGATCCGCACCGCCTTGAAACAGAATTACGACATGAAGCTAGCCACGGAGCGCATCAAAGCCGAGCGGGCGCAACTTGCGATCACGCGTTCGTATCTTTTTCCGCAAGTGCAAGGCAACGGTGATTTTACGGGCGGCAAGGAACAGAATTTTCAGTCGAAATCAAATTTCTTCGCTCTTACTGCCGATGCCGCCTTCCAGCTCGACTTCTTCGGCAAGTTGCGCAGAGAGACCGAAGCGGCACGCGCCCAGCTCCTGGCAACGGAAGATGCGCAGCGCACGGTCATGCTTACACTCGTCAGCGATGTGGCGAGCGACTACTTCACGCTTCTGCAGCTTGATCTCGAACTCCAAATTACGCGCGATACCGTGAAGACCCAACAAGATTCCGTCAAACTCACCTCGCTCAGAGTGGACCATGGCGTCGCCACAAAGCTGGATGTGCTTCAGGCGCAGCAAGTGCTCGACACCGCAAATGCGCAGATCCCGGACCTTGAGAGACTGATTGGCCAGGAGGAAGATGCCATCAGCATTCTCATTGGCGAGTACCCCCAAGGCGTGCCGCGCGGACGCCCGCTCACCGAACAGCCGCTACCTCCTGAAGTGCCGCCGGGATTGCCTTCCGCGCTGCTCGAGCGACGGCCCGACATTCGCCAAGCCGAACAAATGCTCATTGCCGCGAACGCCGATATCGGCGTTGCCAAAGCGTCGTTTTTTCCACAAATATCGCTAACCGGCTCGGGCGGCGGTGCATTTGGCCGCAGCAGTGTTTTCACCGGCATGATGAGCTCGCAAGCAAGCATCTGGTCCTACGGCGCTCAGGTAACCCAGCCCATTTTCACGGGCGGTGCACTTCGCGGGAACCTGCATCTGGCCGAATCCCAGCACCAGCAGGCTTTGATCGCCTACAAACAGGCAATTCAGCACGCCTTCGGCGATGTGTCCGACGCACTGATCGGATATCGGAAATTGCACGAGGTGCGAGTTCGCCAGGAGCAGGCCGTAAGTGACTTGGCGGAGTCGGTCCGCCTCTCCACCTTGCGCTACCAGGGTGGCACGACCACCTATCTCGAAGTGCTGGACGGCCAAAGGTCGCTCTTTACCGCAGAACTCACTCTGGCGGAGGCGCGAGGCAACGAGTATCAGAGTCTCGTGCAACTTTACAGGGCCCTTGGCGGCGGTTGGCAGACGTAGCCGTCCTATACGGAGTTTCCTTCGTCGAACACGAAGGGAAGATTTTGTCGACGAGAATTCTCAATTTCGTTAGACCGTGAGTCTGGAAGGTTGAATGCGATGTCACCAATCCAAAATCGACATCTTTCAGACAGATTAATCAGGGCCATTGAAAGCAATGCGGAGGAATTCGCCCAGAGCATCGGCAAGAACCTACGAAGCAGTCCACGAACAGAGTCGTATCATAAGGTCTCCGATGAGGATATGTACAATCGGTGTTATGAGATCTACCACAACCTCGGCCGTTGGTTATGGGAGAAGTCAGATCAAGCAGTGCAAGAACGATTCAACGAGCTCGGGGGGAGACGTTGCGAAGACGCTATTCCTCTAAACTGAAGTCTTGTGGGCCTTGGTTTTGACCAAGGACCATTTGCTCGAGTACCTGGGCTCATACGGATTGGCGGACTCGGCAGTCGAGCTCTATCAGCAGCAAGAACTCGATAAATTGATTGGTCATTTTTTTGATCGGGATGTTTGCTATACAGCCGCTGGTTACGAGCGCCAAGCATTGAAAAAAAAAGACATCCGGAGAAGACCGCGAATTAAGGCGCTCACGAAGCTTTTGGCCGCAAGGCGGTCTCTTCCACAATGGTCGTAAGCCATGACTGATTCAATTTCAGCCTTTGACGCATCCGAAGGCTGCTTCCCCCGCTGATTCCTTGGCGCCCCATCTTGGTGAACAACACTCTGTCGGCGGTCAGCTTTTATTGACGACCTCAATGTCGTGGCCGTCAGGATCAAACACCCAGGTCGCGTAATAGCCAGGATAGTATTCGGGCCGAGCTTGAGGTGATTCCTTGCTCTTTCCTCCGGCTACCAAAGCGGCCTTGTAGAATGTATCTGCTTCAGAATGGCCTTTCGCTACAAATCCGAGGTGAACCGCCTGGGGATCGAGCTTTCTTTTCTTGAGCCAAAAAAAGCTCCTTTGCCATCACCAAAACCTTTCAAGTCCGGGTGTCCGTCTTTGCCTTCGTAATCTATGAAGTTTGTGATCCCAAGTGGCTTCAGCGCCTTGGTATAGAAAGCGACTGAACGCTTGAAGTCACTGACAGTGAGAATAACGTGGTCTATCATATTGTTCCTTTCTGATTTCGTTGTATCGACCTGAACGATCGAGGGGTCGCGCCATCCCGCCGTCGGCGCAAAGATCCACTCCTGTGATAAAGGAACTTTCATCGGACGCGAGGAACACAACATCGGACGCGATTTCATCTGAACAGCCGATGTGCCCTGCCGGTATCTCACTCAGATGTCATGAAAAACGATGACCTAAGAAGTGCAGTCCGTCAATTCGGAACGGTCTCCCAGAGTTTCTCCCTCGGCGGGATTTGTTCGACTGTGCGTTTCGGGTTAGAAGCGCGCCGTCGTAAAATCGTAATACCAATGGTGGTGAACGGCGGCAAAACGCGAGCTAAAGGTGAATAGAGAAGGAGAAAGCGATTCGTCAGGGGTCGTCGCAACTTGCTGAATTTCTTCGGTTGGCACCAATTCCGGCAAGTTCTGATTAAATTGGTGGTTCGGCTGTTAACCGAAGGGTTGCTAGTTCGAATCTAGCTCGGGGAGAGTTTTAGCAAACGGCGACGGCTTCTGTCGAATAGCCATTCACGTCCAACTGTCACGAAGTGGATTGTTTCAACAAGGGGTTCACGCGGCCAATCTAGCGGCAGACAAAATGGCTAGGTGAGAGGTGTCACAACCCTACGACTGAGGTCTGGCGGCGTTCGATGAGGAAACTTGAAAGCAGCGTCGCCACAACTTGAACCGGGCCCTCAGAAATCTGCGAAGCGCTCATTCGTCTGACACTTTTTGCATCCGAAAATCGCATGCGCGGAATCCTGCGGGTTGGATGTCTCTCTTCGTATTCGAAACTTGTTAAGGTACACTTTTCTCATGCGTTCTCGCGCTTCTCGAATTGCTGCTACGCTCGCTCTGCTCACCTGCCTTGTTTGCCCGCTCGTCGAGACGTTCGACAACTGGGATCACTCCATGCAAACCGGGAACGATACCGAGTACGGTCTCGTCGTTCTTGCGCTGTGTGTGGGAGTCGCGTATTCGTTTGCGCGCTTCATCTTCAGATCCGCGTCGCTTGGATTTGCTGCAAAGAGTGTTTTCGCTCGCTGCGTCCTGAAATCCTTCTTGTCCACGGCATCTAGTTTCACATTTATGCTTTTTGATGCAACGAGCCCCCCTTCCCTCCCACTTCGTATCTAGAAATCTGCGACAGATGATCCGAAAAGGCACTCAGGGGTAGGTCCGTCTGTTGACGGCACCGCGATGGGCCGTCCTTGCATTTCAACCAACACATATTTCTTTGTTCTTCCACTATTTATTGGACTGGGTGACTCAGGATGATTCTGGTTTGCTGTTCGTTTTCCATGCGTCATTTGGCTATTGCGATTGCCGTATCGTTAGCCTTGTTGTTTTCCGTGCCTGATGCTGCCGCTCAAGCGTCGCGAGTTGGAGCAACTCTTGAGGGCACTGTGAGCGACACCAGCGGTGCGGTCATTCCAAACTCGAAAGTTACGCTGCACAACCCTTTGACCAATCAATCTCGCACTGTAACAACGGATGAGCAGGGCTTCTTTCGGGCAGAGCAGCTTGCTGTCGGCACTTATGGAGTGCGAGTGGAACAAACAGGCTTTGCACCTTATCGGCAAGCAGGCGTTGGAGCGAGTCTCGGACAAACCGTTCATCTCGATATCGTGCTAACTCCGGCGTTGGCGTCTGAACAAGTAACCGTCAACGCCCAGCCCTCGTCACTTGATCCTTCACAGTCGTCAGTCGTTTCCTCTGTGGATCAAGAGAGGATAGAAGAACTGCCTGTGCGGAGCCGAAACTACCTGGATTTCGTTCTACTTGCACCAGGCGTTTCGAGTTCACCGATACCCTCCGGCGCGAGCGGTTCGACGGCACTTACTGGGAGTGGTTTCACTTTCGGTGGTCTGAGATCGCAGAGCAACAATCTCTCTATCGATGGCCTGGACAACAATGACGAATACACAGGT
>Ga0307479_10002512_pt1 | contig 16676 bp, 17 predicted proteins | sample atmos_gasesECM4C_FD_203743 | JGI IMG/M metagenome (GOLD analysis project Ga0307479, IMG submission 203743) | Hardwood forest soil microbial communities from Morgan-Monroe State Forest, Indiana, United States - atmos_gasesECM4C_515 | ecosystem: Environmental > Terrestrial > Soil > Temperate... | reverse complement strand
TCGCGCGTGGTCGGCTACAACCACTGGGCCTTCTACCCACGCGTATCGCCGGACGGTTCGACCCTCTTCTATAGCTACGACGGTCCCAAACACGTCGACGCCGCGCCAGGCGACGATCTTTCCATCTGGGCCATGCCGCTGAACGGCTCGCAATCGCAGGCGCGCCGTCGCACCGATCCTTACTGGTACACCGGCGGCGATACCAGCCCTCTCCCACTGGCCGGGACCGGGCTGATCTTCGTCCAGCATTCGATCGATCCCTCCACCGCCGTCCACTCCCAGATCAAGCTCCAGACCCGCCCTGGTGACTTCGTCGGCAAGGCTTTGACCAGCCTGGCCGACGACTGCAGCCAGCCCGCGCTCTCCCCCGACGGCACCCAGCTCGCCATGATCTGCACCGGCGGCAAACAAACCGCGCGGCTCGAGGTCGCCGCGTTCAACGGCACCAGTCTTGGCCCGCCGCGCACCTTGCTGGACGGCGGACTCTTTGCATCACCGGCGTGGTCGCCCGACGGCCAGGCACTGGCCTACTTCGCCCCGAGCGGGGCGGCCGGGCACTTCGAACTCTGGTGGCTGGCCGTACCGGTTGCCGCGACACCGAGTCCGACCCCGACGGCTACCCCAACAAACTCGTCGTCGGCGGGTGGCGCCTCCTCCATCGTCGTCCCACCCCTCCCGACGACCCCGGTGCCGGTGCAGGTGACGCAGGGCGTTGACCTGAACGCAACGTCGCCGCCCGCCTGGTACTGAGTAAGCTGGGAAGAGGTTCCTGGATGGGGTTGCTGGGCAAACCGCTCACGTGGCTTTCGTTGTCCCTGCTCGCGGCCGCTGTCTTCGTGGCGATACTGATGGTAAGAGTCCTTTCGCCTCAGCTGGCGGCAACGGCGGGTCCGACACCGCCGCCTTCGGGCCTCCAAGCCGACATCGTCATTCCCGCGAACTCGATGCCGTCGCCCGACTTCACCCTGCGCGACCAGGACGGCCAGCCGGTGTCGGTCGGGGCGCTCCGCGGCCGGGTGTTGGCGATCACCTTTCTCGATTCACACTGCAAGCAGCTCTGCCCGCTCGAGGGCGACCAGCTGGGCCAGGCGCAACGTGCGCTGGGAGCGTCGAAGCTATCCTTGCTCATCGTCAGCGTCGCCCCGGCGACTGATACCCCCGCGAGCGAGCGCGCCTTTGCGGCGGCGCATCGATGGAGCGGCGAGTGGCACTGGCTCTCGGGCACCCCTGATCAGCTGGCTCAGGTCTGGAAGGCCTACAGCATCGCCGTTCAAGGGACACCGGACAACGTGCTGCATAGCACCGTGCTCTACCTCGTCGACAAGGCTGGGTTTCAGCGGGCTGGCTGGGCGGGCCCGCTTGAGCCCGAGCTGCTGGCGCACGACGTTCGATTCCTCGACAGCGCGGCCTAGTATTCTGCAACCAAAGGGGACGTGAGCACCCAGGGAAGGGGCGAATGAGCTCCACGCTCGGTGCGCCGCCGGCGGCACTGGCGCCGTCGACTCAGCCGCGCGCCCGCATCCTACTTATTGATGACGAGCCGGGCATTCTGAATTTCGTCTCCCGCGGGCTGCGCCGTGAAGGCTTTACGGTTGACCTGGCGGCCGACGCCAGCGCGGGACTCAAGGCGGCCCTTGGCCCACCGTATGACCTGATCATCCTCGACCTGCTCCTGCCGGGGTCCAACGGTATCGACCTGCTCCGCCAGGTCATGCGGCAGAACCCCGCCCAACCGGTGATCGTGCTCTCCGCGCTCGATGACACGGCGTCGAAGGTCGCCACGCTCGAGGCGGGCGCCGAGGACTACCTCGTGAAGCCGTTCTCCTTCGAGGAGTTGCTGGCCCGGGTTCGGGCGCGTCTTCGGGACGCGCGCTCAACAAAGACGAGGCTCACCGCCGGTCCCCTGACCCTCGACCTGATCGCCCACCAGGTGTACACCGAGTCCGGTCGCGTACTACTGGCCGAGCGGGAGTTCCTCCTCCTCCGCGAGCTGATGTCGAATGCCGGCGACACCGTCAGCAAGGAGCGCCTGCTCGCGACCGTCTGGGGTTACCGGTTCGATCCCGGCTCCAATGTCGTCGACGTCTACGTCCGACGGCTGCGCGCAAAGATCGGTGGCGAGGCGATCAAGACGGTTCGGGGTGAAGGGTACCGAATTGAAACGAATTGAGCGCTGGGCGTGGCCTGTGCGGGGGCTGCTGTGGGTGGACATCGCCTGGGGGATCTTCGCCGTCGCCAATCTCCTCGGCATGGTCGTCTTCGCGACCTGGGAAACGGTTCCCTTCCACTTCATCTGGGTTAGTCTCACCATCCTCTACGGCTTCCGGGTCTGGAGGCTGAAGCCGACCCTCTCGGTGCTCGGCGTCATCATCGTGCTGACGGGCGCCGTCTTGACTGTTGACATTGCGCGCGGGACGCAACCGCTCGACGAGCTCACCGAGGTCCCCTTGATGTCGGCCATGTTCATCGCTATGGTCTGGCACGCGCGCCGTCGCCTCTCGGTCATGGAGCAGATGAAGCAGGTCTCCGACGCCAACCTTCGGCTGCTCGAGCGCGAGCGCCGATTCATCCAGAACGCCTCCCATGAGCTGCGGACCCCGATCACGGTGGCCATCGGTCACGCCGAGCTGCTGCAGCGCTCGACCGATCCCTCCCGGATGGCGGCCGACGCCCGGGTGGTTCTCGAGGAGCTGATGCGGCTTCGCCGGCTCTCCGATCGGCTGCTCTTGCTAGCAGCGGCCGACGACCCCGATTTCCTCCATAAGCAACCGATCGAGGTGGAGCCCGTGCTGGTTAGCGCGCTGCAGCGCTGGTCCCCAACAGCCAGGCAGTGGCGGCTAGGAACGACCGACGAGGCCGTGGTCGATGCCGACGCCGACCGTCTGGCGCTCGCTATCGACGCGCTGGTGGAGAACGCCGTCAAGCACACGACGCCCGATGACTGGATCGAGCTCGCGGTCCGGCGAAACCACGGGGTCGAGATCACCGTGGCGGACTCCGGAACGGGCATCCCTCCCGCAGACCTGCAACGTATCTTCGAGCGCTTTGGTCGGTCGGATATCAGCCGTCAGCGCAACAACGAAGGGCTGGGCCTGGGCTTGCCAATCGTCAAGACCATCGCTGAGGCGCACGGAGGAACGCTGCGCGTTCGCAGCGAGGTAGGCAAGAGGACCGAGCTGACGATCTCGCTTCCCCTCGCGGTCGGTCTCGAGGAAGGGACTAAGGGCTTGCCGTCGCCGACGCTGCTGCCGACGCACTTGCCGTAGGCGTTGGCGTGACGGATGGAGCCGCCCCCACCGTGGGTGGCTGGTCGAAGCCGAACCAGTGCAGCCCGGCCAGCCCGTAAAAGAGCACCGCGATCAAAAGGATCAGCGCGATGACCGTGATGATGACACCTGCTGGGCCTGCTCCCGGTTCGGGCTCCTCCTCGACGACGGCCATGCGCGGATTGTCCCACGGCCGGTCGAAGGCGGACAACACTCAGCGTTGGTTGCCGAGGCCTTTCTGACAGATTTGTAATCCCCCATCCCTGTTCAAGTCGTGGCGTGAGCCTCAGACTTAGCGGCGGGGACATAAACAACGCCTTTCGTGAGGTGTGCTTGATGGTGCGAAGGATCTCCCTGGTCGCGGCGGGGGTCGTCATCGTTGTCGGTGCCATGGTGGCATTCGTCGGGCTGTTCATGCTGCCACGCCCAGGTCCGCTCGCGGGGCCGCCGACCACGCTTCACCTCGAGACCGTCGCCGCGGTCGGCCAGGCGAACGAGTGGCCGCGGCCGAACGATCCGCATCCCGACTGGGTCGGTTATCTGCCGACCACGACCTGGACGGTGCCGGCCAACTCCACCATCCAGGTCCAGATCGACCAGGAAGATGGAGCGACCGGGCTCCGAAACCCCTTCTGGGGCAAGGTCTTCGGCACCGAGGGCGGCAACATGCACGTCACCTTTTTCGACGACAAGGGCAACCCGCAGGAAAGCGATATGACCTCCATCGATCCCACCCAGGCCGCCCACACCTTCGCCATCCCCGACCTGGGCGTCTTCGTCCCGCTGCTGGGCGTCAATCCGAACGCCCCGGCCGGGAGTGCCAATGTGATCACCTTCTCCTTCAAGACCAAAGGCCCCGGTCGATACCGCTGGCAGTGCTTTGTTCCGTGTGCGGCCAAAACGGTCTTCGGTAACGGCGGTCCCATGTCGACGATCGGCTACATGGGCGGCACGCTGATCGTGACCTAGGCATGGGAGCGTTCCGTATCGAAGAAGCCGATCGGCCGCACATGCTGCGGCTCCTGATCATCTGGGTGATTCTCTCGTTCGTCGGCATCGTCGCCGTCCTGCAGATCAACTATCCACCCTACGACCAGACGATCCAGGGGCAGGACCAGGCCAGCACGCTCAAGCTCCTCACTGTATTGGCCACACCGGTCTTCGTCGGCGTCGTCATGATGATCCTGTACTCGGCCGTCTACTTTCGGCGGACCACCGCGGAGCTGGTCGACGGACCGCCCATGCTCGGCAACACGCCGGTCCAGATCGCCTGGGTGGCGATCAGCGCCATCCTGGTGCTTTTCCTGGCGGTCGTCGGGATCGCGACCCTCTCCAGCGAGAACGTTGCCCAAGCGGTCGGCCACCCCGGCCGCGCGATCGGCCAGTCGGGCGGCCAAACCGGCAGCGGCACTGCCGGTGGCAGCGGAGCGGAGTTGCATATCCAGGTGATCGCGCAGCAGTGGTATTTCACCTACCGGTATGCCGACTACGGTGGCGTCGAGACCACCCACCTCAACCTGCCGGTCGATCGTCCAGTCGAGTTGCACGTGACCTCGCTCGACATCATTCACTCCTTCTGGGCGTACCAGCTGGGCGTCAAGGCGGACGCCAACCCCGGCGTCGACAACATTTTCCACGTGACGCCGCAGAAAACCGGAGGTTTCCAGGTCCGCTGTGCCGAGCTCTGCGGGCTGTGGCACGGCCACATGGCCGATTCGAGCGGCCAGGTCGTCAGCCAGAGTGACTTCGACACCTGGATCGCGCAACAGCAGACAGACTTCGAGACGATTGCCAAGGCGGTCCCCAGTTACGCCCCCTATTACTTCCCATTGCCACTGACAAAAGGGAGTTGAGCATGGTTGTGTCCGAGCGGAGGCTGTCGATCCCGAACAATCCCATCACCGGGATCGTCCTGGCCATTCCGGCCTACTTCTTCGGCGTGTGGCTGGGCACCCTATTCGGGAATACCGACGATCAAAACACCGGGGTCATCCTCGGCTACCTCTTTGCTACCGTGGCGTTTCTCGCCGGGGTCGGCTTCCTGAACTACCCGCTGGAGCGGCTCTTCGGCTGGCGGGTCACGCCCATCACCGATCCCGCTGAGAACCGCGGCATCGGTCGCTACTTTCGCCTGAGCCTCGATCACAAGGTCATCGGGCTCCAGTACCTGGTGACCATCCTCCTGATGCTGCTGCTCGGGGGAATCGGCGCCATGCTGATCCGGACCAGCCTGCTCGTGCCGGATGCCAGCATCACGCCGCCCGGCAACTACATCCCGCTGATCGGCCTGCACAGCGTGATGATGATCTTCATCACCAGCGCGGTGATTGTGGGTCCCTTCGGCAACTACCTGGTGCCGCTGATGATCGGGGCGCGGCGGATGGCGTTCCCGCGACTGGAGGCGCTCTCCTTCTGGGTGGTGCCGCCGGCCGCCGTCATCCTCGCGGCCGCCACCTTCTGGGGCGGCTTTCCGACCGGTTGGACCGGCTATCCCCCGCTCTCCGAGCAGGCGCTCCAGGGGATGGACAGCTACATCGTTGGCTTCGCGCTGATCGCCGTTGCCCTGGTGACCTCAGCCGTCAACATGCTGGCGACCATCATCGGTCTGCGTGCTCCGGGCATGACCTGGACGCGCCTGCCGATCTTCGTTTGGGGGATCTTCACCACCTCGATTCTCGGCTTGCTGGCGGCGCCGGTGCTGGCGGCGGCACTGATCATGCTGGCCATGGACCGTTCGCTGAACACAAGCTTCTTCCTGGCTTCGAATGGGGGCAGCAACTACCTGTGGGAGAACCTCTTCTGGTTCTTTGGCCACCCCGAGGTCTACATCTTCATCCTGCCGGCCTTCGGCATCATCATGGAGATCGTTCCGCACTTCGCCCGCAAACCCTTGTGGGGGTATCGCACGGGTGTCGTCGGATTATTCGGGGTCGCCCTGCTCAGCTGGTTTGTCTGGCAGCACCACCTCTTCGTCAGCGGGATCGCGCCCGTGCTGCGACCCTTCTACATGCTCTCGACGGAGCTGATCTCGATTCCTACCGGGATCATCTTCCTTGTGACCCTGGGAACGCTCTGGCGCGCGCGGGTTTGGTTCACGGTGCCGATGCTGTTCTGCCTCGGGTTTCTCTTCAACTTCCTGATCGGCGGCATCTCAGGCGTTTATCTCTCCGACGTGCCGACCGATGTGACGCTGCACGGAAGCTACTTCTCGATGGCCCATTTCCACTACACGATCATGGGCGGAGAGATCTTCGCGCTGATGGCTGCCGCCTACTACTGGCTGCCAAAGATGACCGGCAAGATGCTGAGCCCGACCATCGGGCGTGTCCACTTCTGGACGATGTTCATCGCCTTCAACTCCACCTTCTTCCCGCTGTTCATCGTTGGCTTGCTGAACATGCCCCGCCGGGTCTCGAGCTATGACCCGGCCCTGGTCGGACTCAATCGCTGGGTGACCGTGTCCGCTTACGTCCTTTTCGGCTCGATGGTGCTCTTCGCCGGCAACCTCATCTACTCCTGGTTCTTTGTCAGCCGGCCGGCCCTTGCCAATCCGTGGCATGCCCGGTCGCTCGAGTGGCAGGTGCCGACCCCCGTTCCCGCTCGCAACTTCGAGCGCGTGCCGGTCATCGTCGCCGGCCCTTACGACTACGGGATTCCCAACTCGAGGCCGGTGGCGGATCTCGGCGGCATGGTGGGAGTCACCGGTGGCGGTTAGAACCCGCTACGAAGCCGCTGCCGATGCCGAGGCGCAGGTCGATAGCCGCCTGGTTGCCGTCGGCACCTGGCTGTTCCTTGGCGCCGAGATCTTTTTCTTTGCCGCATGGTGGTTTGCCTTCTTCTACCTGCGGGCGCTCAATAACAATCAAGCGTGGAAGGCCCAGGGGGTGGGTCCACCCAGCAAGGGATACGGTGCCGTGGTGCTGGCCCTCGCCGCGCTGACTGCCGTCACCTATTTCCTGGCCTCCCGGCAGTCACCACGCGCCTTCCTCTTTCGGCTGCTCACGCCCATCGCCCTGGTCTTTGGGATTGCGACCTCCCTCTTCCAGGGATATGAGATGTGGCACCTCGGATTTGGCCTGACCGAAGGCGGTTATCCGAGCGTCTTCAGTGGCATGACGGGATCATGGGTCGTCCAGTTCGCCCTGGCGACCGCCTGGCTGGGCAGCATCGTGACGCAGGCAGGCCCGTCCGGAGACACGATCGCGCGCCGGAGGCCGGCGGGTTCCTTCGCCTGGATCCTGGTCTTCCTCGCCGCCGTCGGCATCATCAACTACATCCTCCTGTACCTCGTCGGCTAGCCGGCGATGGCGGCGAGCTGGTTGAATCCGCTGACCTGGCCCATCGAACCCTGGGTCCTCCTCGGCGTCGAAGTCACCGCCATCCTCTATTTGTGGGGCGCCCGCAATCGGGTTGTCCCCTCCCCCGCTCGCCGGGGACATTTCCCCTCCCCCGCTCGCGGAGGAGGGTCAGGGTGGGGGCCCTCCCGCTGGCGCGCATTCGCGTTCTGGTCCGGCCTCGGGACGATTCTTCTCGCCCTCGATACGCCGATCGAGACGCTGGCCCGTCAACTTTTCTGGGCGCACATGACCCAGCACCTGCTGCTGATCATGGTGGCTGCCCCACTCCTGGTGGTCGGTGCGCCCCGGATGCAGATCTGGCGCGGCCTGCCGCTATCGATCCGGCGGCCCCTCGCACGGACGGCGGTTCGACACCCGGCGTTGGCCGGCCCGCGCCGTGCCCTCGCATGGTCGAGCGCCCCCGTCGGCGCCTTCGTCCTCTCCACCGCCAATCTCTGGTTCTGGCATTGGCCTGCCGTCTATGACCTCACGCTGCGCAACCACGCCGTCCACCACCTCGAGCACGGGCTCTTTCTCGGACTCGGAATCCTCTTCTGGGCCCAGGTCATCGACCAGCATCCATTCCACGCGCGCCTCTCCCAGTTCAGCCGAGTGGTTTACGTCTTCGGCGGGACCATCACCTCCTGGGCCCTGGCGGCCGTGCTCGCCTTTGCGACCGCGCCCTTCTATGCCTACGCGGCCTTGCCATCGCGACCCGGTGGCATTTCCCCGCTGACCGACCAGCAATTCGGCGCGGGCATCATGTGGGTGCCGGGATCGATCACTTACTCGATCGTCTTCATCGCCTGCCTCTATCTCTGGTTCCGCGACGAGGATGCGCGCGGCGCTCGTGCCATGGAAAGTAGAGTGGGCGCCCAATGATTGCTGAGGCCCAGGATCTTTCCATCCAGGCACCGGTCTCCCGGCCCCGGGCCATACGAGCGTTACTCGCCGATTACCTGAGCCTTACAAAGCCACGCATCCTGCTGCTGTTGCTGATCACCGAGTTCGGCGCCATGATCGCCGCGGCGCGGGGCTGGCCAGGGACGTCGCTCACGCTGGCCGCCCTCGCCGGTGGCGCCTTCTCGGCCGGCGGGGCCGCGGCTGTCAATTGCTGGTTCGATCGCGACATCGATGCCGTGATGGCGCGCACCTGCACCCGGCCGATTCCGTCCGGCCGGATCGAGGCTGCGAATGCCCTGATCTTCGGCATTGGGCTCTCGGCACTCGGATTCCTTGCCCTGGCGCTGGCCACAAACCTGCTTGCCGCACTGCTCGCGCTCGCCGGCGGTCTTTTCTATGTCCTCGTCTACACCATGTGGCTGAAGCGCACGACCCGCCAGAACATCGTCATCGGCGGTGCCGCAGGAGCATTCCCTCCCCTGGTCGGGTGGGCGGTGGTAACGGGCGCGATCACGCCGCCCGCGCTGGCGCTGTTTGCGGTGATCTTCTTCTGGACGCCGCCACACTTCTGGTCGCTGGCGCTCCTGCTGCGTCGCCAGTACCAGGAAGTTGGCGTCCCGATGCTGCCGGTGGTTGCCACCGGTGCCGATACCCGACGGTCGATCGTGGTCTATTCCATCGTGCTGCTCCTGGTCAGCGTCATCCCTGGCATCTGGTTTGGCTCGGTCTATGTCGTCGGCGCGGCACTGCTCGGTGGAGGATTCCTCTGGCTGGCGTGGCGCGGACTCACGGCCACCGGCCTTCGTTGGGCATCGCGCCTGTTCCACTTTTCCCTGGCCTACCTCGCCGCCTTGTTCGCCCTGGCGGCGATTGGCGCGCTTTTGTCACACTGAACGCCACCATCAGCACGCGACCATACCCCGGACTGCCCTGGTCGTTGCGCTTCAAGATCCTGGGCGTCCTCCTGCTGGCCGGTATCTTCATCTTCCTGCTTGCGACCCAGTTTCTTGGTCGGCCCGCGGCGATCAACGTCACCGTCCAGGGCGTTCGCGCCACCGTCGGCAAGCCCGCGCCCGAGTTCAGCACGCAGACCCTCGATGGGACTCCCCTGCGGCTGAGCCAGTACCGCGGGAAGCCGGTGGTCCTCAATTTCTGGGCTACCTGGTGCGCGCCCTGTCAGGACGAGATGCCACTGATCCAGCGCGCCAATGACATCGATAAAGGGCAAGGCCTCATCGTGCTGGCCGTCAATTACCAGCAGACGAATACGAGCTCGATGCGGGCCTTTCTACGCAAAGTCGGGGCCCGGTTTCCGGCGGTCTTCGACCCCGCCGGTAAGATCGCCGGGGCGTATGGTGTGAATGTGGGTCTGCCGGTGAGCGTATTCATCGACCGATCGGGCACGGTGAGCTTCATTCAGCTGGGCCAGATGTCGGACGCCATTTTGCAACAGCACCTGCACGCGATCCTCTGAGCCATGGCGGTCGGTCTCTGCATCATCCTTGGCGTGCTCTACCTTGTGGGGGGTCGCCGGCCGGTGCGACTGCTCGACGACCGGCGTCGCTGGGGCCGCCGCCAATGGCGGGCCACGGCGTTCTTCGTCGGACTCGGCATGGCCGCGGTTGGTCTTTCTGATCCCCTCGACGCTGTGGTACGCGCATCGATGGCGACGCGGACCGCGCAGTCGGTCGTGCTGCTGATGGTGGTGGCGCCGCTGCTCGTGCTGGGCGCGCCGCAACCTCGCATCCGTCGGCTGCTTGGTAGCCGCAGTCAGCCGTCGCGCCGGTCACTGGCGATGCCCATCCTCGCCTTCTCGCTCTTCAACGGCGGCATCCTACTCGTCTATCTCCCAGCTGTCTATCGGGTCACCGCCGGCCCGGGCTGGCCGCGGCAGTTGGGACAAATCGTCATGTTGAGCCTGGCGTACTTCTTCTGGGCGCAGGTGATAGCCCAACCTCCATCCCGGTGCAGGCTCTCCCACATGGGCCGGGTCGTCTACCTCTTTCTTTCGTCAGCCCAGCTCCGCATCCTGGGAGTGGTCCTCGGGTTTGCCTCGGCCTCGTTTTACCCGGTGCCGCTTGTCGATCAGCAGACCGCCGCCGGCCTCCTGATGGTGCCTGGCGTCCTCACCGACCTGGTGGTCCTGACCGTCTGCCTCTACCTCTGGCTCGGCCAGGACGACCGGCGCCAACTCCGGCCCGGTCGGCAAGCCTTAACCGAATCTTCTTGATTTCTTCCATCGTGTCGCGTAAAAGGGAAGGTAGGGAATTCGGATACGGGGCTACAACAGGGAGGAGGAACCTTGATCAATCCACGTGTGCGGATCATCGTGCCTGCGGCGCTCGCATCCTTGCTCGCGCTGACGGCGTTACCGGCGGCAGGAGCGTCGCCCGCCAGGACAGCGCTGGGCAGCATCAACCACATCGTGGTCATCTACCAGGAGAATCACAGCTTCGACAACCTCTATGGCAGCTGGGAGCGGGTCAACGGCCTGAGCCGGGCCGATAGCGCCAACACCAGCCAGGTCGGACAGGGCGGGGTCCCCTACACCTGCTTGAAGCAAAACGACGTCAACCTTGTCGCACTACCTCCGCCGCCACCGCCGACCTGTAGCGATACCACGACCGGGACCACCTTTAGCAGCTACTTCACAAACCGGCCGTTCAACATCGACGACTTCATCAGGTCCACCGACACCACGTGCCCGGCACCGGGAGCCTTTTACCCCAATGGTGTCGCGAGGGGCAAGGGACTCCCCGGAGGCTGCACGGAGGATCTGGTCCACCGCTATTACCAGGAGCAATACCAGCTGAATGGCGGCCGGCAGAATCGCTACGTCACCGGCAGCGACGCGATCGGTCTCACCATGGGCGTGTACAAAACGCAGGATCTTCCGATCTACAAATATCTGCACGCGGCTGGCCATCCGCAGTACGCGATCTCCGATAAGTTCTTCCAGGGTGCCTTTGGCGGCTCGTTCTTGAACCACCAGTGGCTGGTCGCCGCCGCCACACCAGTCTTTGCCGACGCCTTGAATAATGGCTCAGCCAACGACCGCCACTCGGTCGTCGATCCGAACGGTATGCCGGCCAACTCTGCGCTGTATAACTCGCCGTGGGGAACCCAGGTCAAGGACTTCCAGCTGACCGCCTCGTGCAGCCCACCACCCTTGGTGCGCCCGGCAACGCCGGCCGGCGTTACCTGCGGCGATTTTGCCGTGAACACAACACAGCCCTGGTTTCAGCCGTACGCGCCAACTGGTGCCAACTCTTCGGATGCTCGCCGGCTCCCGCCCCTGATGGTGACTCCAGGCAGCAAGGCCAACGTCACTATCGGCGACGAGCTCAGCGCAAGCGACGTCGATTGGGCCTGGTACGCCGGCGGTTGGTCGAACGCTGACGGTCGCGTCGGCGACCCCGGCTGGTCCCCCTCCAATGGGCCAACCGCATGCAACCCGTCGATCACCGCGACTGGCGCTACCTATCCGTTCTGCCCGGATCCGCTTTTCCAATTCCACCACCAAGCGTTCAACTATTTCGCAAACTACGGGCGACTGCCTGATGCGACCGGTAAAACGGCCGCCGGCCCAGAAAAGCCCGCCCGGATCCAGCATCTGCGAGACGAGCAGGAGTTTCTGGATCTTGCCAGCCACTCAACGGCGCAGTGCCAGCTAAAGCCCGTCAGTTTCGTCAAGCCGATCGGGGCGGAGAACGAGCACCCCGGTTACACCAACGAGAGCGCTGGTAGCAGTCACCTCGTCGACCTGATCAAGGCGATCGAGGGAAGCGCATGTAAGAGCGACACCCTCGTGGTTTCGACCTACGACGAGTTCGGCGGGCAGTGGGACCACGTGGCGCCTCCCGGGCAGGGCGGCGGTGGCGTCGCCGACCAGTGGGGTCCCGGCACACGGATCCCGGCCCTCGTGATCTCGCCCAACCTCAATGGTGACTTCGTCGTCGACCACGTGCCGCACGATACGACCTCGATCTTGGCGACGATCGAGCACCGATTTGGCCTGCCGCCGCTGGGAACGCGTGATGCCGCGGTGCGGGACCTCTCGTCGATCTACAACGCCCAGTAGCCTGGGGAACCCTACGAACTAACGTCCGTTTGACAAAGGGCCGGAATGTCCGGCCCTTTTGAACTTTAGCCGCCTAGCTCCGCAAGGTCCGCGACGATGCGATTCAGTGACGAGACGCCAAGCGAGAGATGGCCTTCATCTGGATAGAGATGCACCCGCGCGGTAGGGATGTGGGAAGCGAGCCATTGGCCGTGCGAAAAGGGGACCATCCGGTCTTGTCCGCCTTGCCACACCGCCACCGGGCGCCGAATCGTACCGAGGTCGAATCCCCAGCTCCGAGTAAAGGCCAGGTCATCGTCTCGCATTCCGGCAATTCCCGTTGACACGGATCGTCGGAATACCTCGGCCAGGGTGTCCGCAAACTCGCCGGTCAACGCTGCCTTGTCGACGTCTGACACCAGGCCGCCAAGGGCTGCTGCCAGCTCGACTCCCCGAATCCCTTCAAGATCCTTCGCCATCCTCTCAAGCAAAGCGCTGAGCGCCGGCTCGCCCTCGAGTGCCGCCGAAAACTCCTCGATATTCTCGTCACCCATCCCCGCAAGCCAGTCGAGCCCCTCGGCAGGATAGGGTGCCACACCCGCCAGCGAGGTGGCGGCGAGACAGCGATCAGGCAGTAGCGCGACGCACGCAAGTGCGTGCGGGCCGCCGCCGGACCAGCCCAGGGTCACGAAGGTGTCGGCGCCGAGCGCATCGAGGACGGCCGCCACATCATCGGCCGCGTCGGCGACCGACCGTCCAGCTCGTTGCGTCGAGCCGGCATAACCGGGTCGGGAGTACATGATGAGGCGGAGACTCATCCGTGCCGCCGCCAACGCCAGCGGTTCGAACCAGACCGCTGCACCAGGTGTGCCCCAGTGGAAAACCAGCGGCTGATCGTCGCTGTTACCGGCCAGCACCTCGAGTACTCCGCCGCCGGGCCGCTCGACCTGACGCCAGGTTGCGCGGTCGGTCAACCCTACGACGCCAGACCCGCGGGCTTGCGGACGGCGACCATGTTGTGCAAAACCTGGACCCCGGGGACCTGGCCGGCGACCCTCTCGATGGCTCGGGCCGTCGTCCGGTCGGGTACCTCGCCTGTGATGTCGACGGTCCCGTAGTGTGCGTTCACGCTGAGGCGTGCGGCTGAGGCGACGCGGTCGCGAGCGATCGCTTCGGTCACGGCTCGGGCCAGGTCAGCGTCCGTCACCAGCCTCCGGTCGACCTGCAAGACGCCCGGCACGGACCTGATGATTCTCGCCACCTCTTCTACCTCTGCTTGATCCGTGACATAGCCGTCCAGCGTCACCACCTGGTCGCGGACATCGACCGTGATCGAGCGCTGAACCCCTCGCACCTGAGGGTCGGCCGTCAGCTGCTCGGTGATCGCCTGTTTGATCTCCGAATCGGTCGCAAAGGGTGGCAGTTTCGTCCAGTCGGCCGCTCTCAAGTCGGTCACGATCCGATCCGGAGCCGCCTCCTTGAGGCGATCGATGGCGAGCAGCCGTTGCTCCGTCCCCCGCCCGGCAACGACCAGGGCGGCGACCAGCCGCGAGCCCGGCTCAAAACAAACGAGGCGGAGCTTGCCAAGGCGCTTTCCTTCGGCGCTGAGCACGGTGGCGTCTGCCCGCAGCGCCAACCCGTCGCTCTTCGCCTCCGCGGATGGCTCCGACCAGCGGTCGGCGAGGCGCACGACCTGGCCATCGGCGGACAGAATAGCGGCCGCTGGAACGGTTTGCGTCTCGAGGCCAAGACCGGTTGCGAGCTCGATGGCTTGCAGCTCCCGGCTGTCGGGCCGCAGCAGCACAGCCTCGACGCGGCCACGGATGTCGCCCAGCACCTCCGCATCGCCACCGAGCAGGATCTCGTCGCGCGGCCCGCTCGGAGTTCCCGCATTCGCAGCACCTGACCCGGCAAGTTGAATTGCCGCTCCACCCGGCCGCAGCACCATCACGAGGCCAGCGGCCGCGATCGCCACCACCCACGCGCTCATGATCACGATGGCGAAAAAGGTCAGGTCCATGCCGCTGGCAATTATGCCGGAGTCACGGCTTGCTGCCACCCGCCCGGTCCCGCCGGCGAAGTGCGACAAGCGCCAGGAACTCGTGGAGCAGCGTCCCGGCCAGCAGCGACGTGACCTCACCCGAGTCGTATTGCGGCTGCACCTCGACCAGGTCGAAACCGACGAACTCGATGTCGCGCAGGCCGCGGACCAGTCGCAGTGCATCCCGGCTGCTCGGTCCGCCGACTTCCGGCGTGCCGGTTCCCGGGGCGAAGCCCGGATCGACGAAATCGATGTCGAAGGTCAGAAAGACGGGCCCGTCGCCGATTCGCCGGCGGACCTCGGGGAGCACGTCGTCCACGCCACGTGTCAGCAGTTCTTCGGTCGGAATTAGATGGAGGCCCAGCGCCCGTGCGCCGCCGCGGTCCTCCGAACCGTACAGAGAACCACGGATCCCAAGCTGCACGGCTCGTTTCGTATCGATCAGGCCTTCCTCGATGGCGCGCTTGCACCAGGTGCCGTGGGTGTAGCGCTCGCCCCAGTAGCTGTCCCAGGTATCGGTGTGGGAGTCGAAGTCGATCAGGCCGACGGGGCCATGGCGTTTGGCGACCGCGCGCAACTCGCCGAGCGTGACGCTATGGTCGCCACCGATTGCCAGCGGGATCACGCCCGCATCCAGGATCGGGCGGAGGCCGTCGACCATCACCTGGTAGCTCGCCTGGATGTTGCCCGGCACCACCGCCAGGTCGCCGCTGTCGACCACGGAGAGGTGGTCGAAGATTTCGATCTCCTGCTCCACGTGGTAGGGGCGCAGCAAGCGCGAGGCCTCACGAATGGCGGCCGGCCCGAAGCGGCCGCCGATGCGGTAGCTGACGCCGGTGTCGAAGGGAATGCCCACGATCGCCGCATCGACTCCCGTCATGTCGTTGATCTGCGGTAGACGCATAAAGCTACCGACGCCGGTGAAGCGCGGCGCGACCATCGCATCCACCGGCCGGTATTTAGGCACGCGCCAGCTCCGACTCGACGGCCTTCATGCTCTCTTCGTGGATGATGCCGACCACCTGGCTGCGCAACTCGGCAAACCGCGGGCTGTTCACCATCTCGAAATTCCGCGGTCGCGGCAGGTCGACGTTCAGCGTCGTGCGGATGCGCCCGGGCCGGTTGGTCATGATGTAGATCACGTCGCCAAGGAAGATCGCTTCGTCGATGTCGTGGGTGACGAAGAGCACGGTCTTGCGATAGCGCTGCCAGAGGTCGGTCAGCATCTCCTGCATGATTTGGCGGGTCAGGGCATCCAGGGCTCCAAACGGCTCGTCCATCAGCAACACCTCCGGATCGTTGGCCAGCGCCCGAGCGATCGCGACCCGTTGCTTCATGCCACCAGACAAAGCCTTTGGAAAGGCCTCAGCGAACCCATCCAGCTTCATCAGGCGGATCAGCTCACTAGACTGCCGCGCCCGTTCGGCTTTGGGCGTGCGCTTGACCTCCAGCCCGAACTCGATGTTGCGACGCACCGAGAGCCACGGATACAGCGAGTACGACTGGAACACCATGCCCCGATCGGCGCCCGGCGAATATGCGGGCTTTCCGTCGACCAGGACCTCGCCCTCAGTGGGCAAGATCAGGCCGGCGGCGATGCTGAGCAATGTCGACTTGCCGCAGCCGGATGGGCCGACGATGCAGGCGAACTGTCCATCCGGCACCGCCAGTGAAATCTGTTGCAGCGCCCGCACCTCGCCACGCCGGGTCCGGTAGCGCATGGCAACGTCGACAAAACGGATCTCGCTCATGCGTGGACCTTCTCGACGTACGGAAACGCCCAGCGATGAATCAGACCGAAGATCGTGTCCGTGATCAATCCGAGGATCCCGATCGTGATGATGGCGGCGATGATGCGATCCATTCGGAGAAACCGCTCCGAGATGATGATGAAGGTGCCAATCCCGCGTTCGGCCCCCAGGAGTTCGGCGACGATCAGGTAGGTCCAGGCCCAGCCGATCGTAATTCGCAGCGCATCCACGACTTCGGGAAAGGTGGCGGGCAGGAACACCTTGTAGAAGACCTTCCAGCGTGATGCCCCGAGCGTATAGGCGACGTTGAGCATCTCG
>Ga0307479_10002511_pt1 | contig 16678 bp, 10 predicted proteins | sample atmos_gasesECM4C_FD_203743 | JGI IMG/M metagenome (GOLD analysis project Ga0307479, IMG submission 203743) | Hardwood forest soil microbial communities from Morgan-Monroe State Forest, Indiana, United States - atmos_gasesECM4C_515 | ecosystem: Environmental > Terrestrial > Soil > Temperate... | reverse complement strand
GGACGTCGCCCGGACGGCGCCGCCGGTCCGCCGCTCACCCGGCCGCGGCCGCGGCCCGGCCCCGGCCGCGGGCCGGCCTCTCGGCCTCCTCGGCCTCCTCGGCCCTGTACGAACCGAGGTGGCGAATCGCCTCCTCGATGCCGCGCAGCACCGTGACCTCGTCGTCCTCGCAGCAGCTCTTGCCCTGGCGCGGCCACGACTGCAGCGTGGTGTGGTAGACCCGCAGGTACTTCTTGTCGTCGTGCGGCACGTGCACACCCGGCTCCTGGATGTACAGGGCGACCACCCAGGTGGCGAACGCCTCGTCGCTCATCGGCTCCGACACGATGATCTGTGTCTGCGGCTTGAGGATCCTCTCGTCGCAGCGCTTGACCGAGACGATCGAGTACTGCTCCAGCCTGACAATCGCGCCCTTGTCGTCACAGCAGCAATCGGACATCTTCCTTTCCTCCTTAGCTTGCCTGGCGGCGCCGTCTCCCTGCGCCCAGCCTGGTTTGATATCGGTTCCACTCTCCGGGCGGCTCGGGCCCGGAGAGGTTGCTTCGGGGTAGCGCACCGCGGCGGCGGGCGGCGCGGCCGGCGGCGCCGAGACGCGTGTCGCCCCCGCCATCGCCTCGATGCCGCGAATCAGCATGGTCACGGGCAGCCACATCATCTCGCCGAGCATCCGCATCCAGTTGCCGCCGCCCGCCGTCCCTCCCATTCCAGGCATACCGGGCATTCCCGGCATACCAGGCATTCCCGGCATACCGGGCATTCCCGGCATGCCGGGCATTCCCGCCATCCCCGGCATACCGGGCATCCCGGGCATCCCCGGCATTCCCGGCATTCCCGCCATCCCCGGCATGCCGGGCATCATCCCGAGCATGCCGGACATCCACCCCATGCCCGGAAGGGACGACATGAAGCCGCCTTTTCCAGCGCTCATCGAGCTCGGGCCAGCATCCATAGCAAGGCACCTCCTATCGTGAGAAACAGCCCGGCGGCGAGCCGCTCCCGGCCGCCTGTCCACGCCGCCGCCGTCACCACGTGGTGCAGCAGCAGGGCGAGCGCCGCCAGCACCATCAGGGCGCCGGCGAGCAGCAGGTGCGAGCGCTCCTCGCGCCGCGACGGCCCGCCGGCCGACCGCGCGTGATGACGCCCGGAGCCAGGCTCGGCGCCGGCGGCCGCCAGCGTCAGCAGCTCGTCGAGCTTGCGCGGCAGCTCCGACATCAGCATCGCGTAGCGCCCCCACTGCTCGCTCCACGGCGGCGACATCGCCTCGCGGACCTGCGAGTAGCTGGCGAGCACCCGCACCTCCTGCAGCGCGTCGCGCAGCACGTCCTCCCGCGGCGCGAGCCGCCGGGCGGCGGCCGCCACCGCGGCCAGGCCGCGGTAGAAGGCCACCAGCTGCCGCCGCGGCCGGAAACCGCAGGCGCGGGCGTGGCGGGCACAGACGAAGACGTGCTCCGCCAGGCTCGCGCCGTCGGCGCTCCAGGCGCCGTCGCGGAACGGCACGATCTGGCGCACCAGCAGGCGGAGCTCGTCTTCCGCGGCCTCCGGCGACCGCTCGTCGCGGCCTCCCTGGCGCCAGTCGCCGGCGGGCGCCTGGTCCCTATTGGCGGCATGGCGGCCCGCCGCGAGCGGCGAGTCGGCCGGGAGCCGCGTCCGCGTCATCTCCCGCAGCAGTTGGGTGCACGCCTCGTCGGGCTCGCGCGCCGCCATGGCGATCAGGAACCCGCGCAGGTTGGCGCGGTCGGCAGTCGGCGGCCGCGCGAAGGCGCCGGCCAGGAGCGCGAGGCGCCGGCCCGGCAGCAGGCGCGCCCCCGCCTGCTCCAGGTCCATGGGGAACACGCGTCCCTCCAGGGCCTGCCGCAGCCAGGCGACGCAGAGCAGGCGCGCCAGCTCGCGGCGGCGCCGGGCGTCGTCGAGGCTGCCGCCGCCGGCGTCGAGCGCGTCGAGCGCGTCGATTGCATCGAGCTCGCCGGCGGCGTCCGCCGGGTCGATCGCCGGTAGGGCCAGGTCCGCGCCTCCCGGATCGTCCACCGTCAGCAGCCGCGAGGTGCAGAGATCGGCGCGCACCGTCGGCGGCGCCAGCAGGCCGAAGCCCTCGGCGTCGAGCGCCAGCAGCCCCAGGGCCTCGGCGGTCGCCCGCAGGTCGGCGCCGTCGCGCAGCGCGAGCTGGAAGTCCGCCAGCGCTTCGTCGAACAGCCCGGCCGGGAGCCCGTGGCGCGTGAACGCTCCGGCGAGGAGCGCCAGCCGGGGCAGGTCGCGCTCGACCGCCTCGGCCGCGTCGGGCCGCGCCAGCCGCACCAGCACCGGCTGGCCCGACGCGAGCTCCGCGCGGTGCGCCTGGATCAGCAGGCGGGACTCGCAGGGCTCGGGCGCGAGCGACGCGAAGACCTCCTCGGCGGGCCGGCCGAGCTCAGCGGCGATCGAGCCGCAGACCGCGGCGAAGGAGAGCGGGGGCACGGCGTCGGCGAGGGCGGAAAGCTCGAGGCAGTCGGCCGCGGCGAGCAGGTCGACCCGGCCGGCCAGGTAGCGGCCGAAGACCGAGAAGACGGGACCGAGCTCGGCGAGCGCGCCGCGCAGCCGGCTGCCGAACGCCGCTTCCTCGGCGCGCCGGGGCGGCCCCTCGGGCGGCGGCGGGGCTACCGCGGCCCGCGGCGGCGCCGCGGCCGTCCGCGGGGGCGCGGCGGGCCGCGCGGTGCGGGGGCTCTCGGGCCATGGGCCGGCCGCCGGACGCGGGCGGTCGAGCAGACCCCAGCGGGCGAGGCAGCTCTCCACCTCGAACCGTTCCGCCTCGCGCGGCGCCGCCGGGCCGCGGCTCCGCCTGTCGCCGGTGGGGTCGGGCGGGTGCGCGGCACTCCTTGCTTGTCGCCGCGCCCGCATGGTCTCCCTCGATCTCATGCCATCGATCTCATGCCAAACGTCTCATGCCAAACGTCTCATGCCAAGCGTCTCATGCCAAACGTCTCATCCAGATCGCCTCATGCCAAACCTCTCATGCAAGCGTGCCCTCACAGCCGCGCCACGAAGGCCGCGAGATCGCGATACTCGAAGATGTCGCCCAGGCGGTCGTGCCGCTTGATCACCGGGTACCAGGCGGTGAGCGCGGTCTCGGCCGGAATCCGCACCAGCTGGTCCCAGAGCTTCACCAGGCGCCGGTTCGAGGGGTTCGGCCGGTACTCGACGAAGGGCCTCATGAACGCCTCGTCGGGGGTGGTGTCGAAGCGCATCATCAGCGACGACGCCACGCCGTTGGAGAAGGCGCCGTTTTGCGCCAGCACGTCGCCGTAGGGGTCGATCACCAGGTCGGCCATCATCTGCGGATCGCGCTGGTTGACCACCGTGTAGGCCCAGGCGCAGCCCGCCACCGCGGAGAGTCGCCCCGGCTCGTCCGGCGCCAGGCTCCTCGCCATCTCGAACTGCAGCCCGTCGGAGCCCGGCAGGAAGTTGATCGGCTGGAAGAACTGCGAGCGGCCGGCCCCGTGCCAGAAGTAGCCGAGGATCTCGGGCGCCACCTGTCGCACCGCCTGCTCGACACCCGACATGAGGTTACTGTGGAAGCTGCTCGTCACCAGGCCCAGCGACTCGAACGCGGCGCCGACGTAGCCGGGCCTGGCGTTGTCGCGGTCCAGGTGCACGATGTCCGCGACCAGCGCGTTCAGCTCTGCCTGCGACGGGTGCTTCGCGGCGTGGTCCAGGCGCCACTTGGCCATCGACAGGCCGATGCCGGCGTTGAGCATGGTCAGGCTCCTGGGCGGCAGGGCGCTGGCCCGCTGGTCGGTGAGGAGCTGGTGCGGCACGATCCCCTGCTGCCAGACGCTGTCGCCGTACTCGTGGCCGAGCCCCTCGACCGACCACACCGCCTGGAAGATCCCCAGCGCGTAGGCCTTGGCGAGCAGCTCGTAGAGCGGGAACGGCGGCTGGTCCGGCACGCCGATCAGCTTCGAGACGTTGAGCACCAAGCAGAAGACCTCGATCTTCGAGCGCAGCTCGGCCAGCGCCAGGAGCCCGTTGCCCGCCGCGGTCTGGCGGGTGAAGGCCATGCCGCGCTGCGCCACCTCCATCGAGGCCTCCGCCCAGGTCGCCGGGTCGAGCAGCGCCGGGGTGAGCAGCATGGGACCCATCTGCGCCAGCGCTCCCTCGGCGCAGGTGCCCAGGTGGTAGAGGGTGCCGAGGAGGTCCGGATCGAGCCCATCGGCCGCGGCGGCGGTAAACGCCTCGAGGCTGGCCGCCGCCTTGCGGCGGTTCTCGGCGGTCGGCGCCAGCCACCAGGCGAGCTGCTGGGCGCCGAACAGCGGCATCGACCAGGAGAAGTTGAGACCGGCCTTGGCGAGCTCGAGCATGACGGTCACCTCGTTTCCAGGTCCCCAGGCAGCGCCGGCGCGAGGGAAGCGGGGAACAGGACGCCCCCATCCAGCCGCTCGGGACGTCGATTCCTTCTAGGCATTGGGAGCGCTCACCTTCCAGCCGGGCGGCGGGCTGAGCCCCGGGGCCGTCCCGGCGGCGGCGGGGGCGAACGGCGAACCGCCGCCCGTGCCTGGAGCCGCCGCGGACCACGACCCCGTGCCGGGCACGGATCCCGCGCCGCCGGCAGCTGCGCCGCCGGGGGGCGGTCCGGCGCCGCCCGCGCCCGGGCCGCAGCCGCAGGCGCCCATACCGCGGGTGACCACGCCGACCGAGGTCTGCACCATGTCCGAGGTCATGCGCATCATGCGGTTGAGGTCGAAGCTCTCGCCGGTGAAGGCGCCGAGCATCAGGTCGACCACGCCGCGCTGCAAGCGGTCTCCGGCCTGGAAGGCGCCCTTCAAGGCGCCGTCCATCTGGCCGGCGGTGGCCCCGGTCACGGCGTCGAAGCTGTCGGTCGCCTTGCCGAACGGGCGGCTCGGGTCCCGCGGTATGGCCATCTCCATCATCTGTTTCATGCCGAAGAGCGGCATCGCCAGCGAGAAGCTCAGCATCGACTTGGTGAGCTCACGCATGAGTACAGGCTCCTTCCTCCGCCCCGGGCATCAGGCGCTCCGGCGCAGGGTGTCGAGAAACAGGGTCAAGGCGGCGCCGGCGACCACCAGCTCCGCGGTGAACAGGTTGGCGCCCCACGCCACCCGCTCGCCGGTCACGGTGACCAGGAGCGCGATGGCGAAGACGACGGTGGCGAAGCGGAAGGCCCGCGCCTCGCGGCCGCCGGCCGCGGCCGGCGGACCCGCACGGTTTCCTGGCGGGACCGGCGGGGGCCGGCGGCCGGCCATGCGCTCGAGCCAGCCGGCGGTGCGCGCGCCGCCGTCGTGGGCCAGGCTGCCGGCGGCGCTGCTCCACTCCACCATGCGGTCGTGCGACAGCAGCATCATCCAGGCCTCCTGGCGCAGGTGGCGGTCGCAGACGGTGGCCAGGTAGCGGCCGACGTCGAAGCCGGGCGCGAACCGGGTGATCAGGCCGTCGATGGCGATCGCCGACCGGATGTACTTGATGACGTCCCGCTCGGGCCAGATGCCGGTGGCGCGGGACAGCCGCAGCATGTCGAGCATCACCAGGGTGAAGTTCTTGCGCAGCTGCCTCTCCCGCCCTTGCAGGTCGTACCAGCTGTCGGCCATGCGCTTGAGGCGGTCGCGGAAGCCGTCGGGATCCGAGGAGGCGTCCATCACCGACACCCGGAAGAAGGCCTCGCACATGCCGTCGAGGTCCGCCTGGGTGTACGCGAGGGTCATGCGAATCAGGTGCCGCCGCGAGTAGTGGCTGAGGATGCCGGTGATGCCGAAGTCGACGTAGCCCACCACGTTGCCCGGCAGGATCATCAGGTTGGCCGGATGCAGGTCGGCGTGGAAGAGGCCGTGGCGGAAGGCGTCGCCCAGGAAGTTGTCGATGACGTTGCGCGCGAACTGCCGCGGCTCGAAGCCGGCGAGCTCCACCCGGCGCAGCGCCATGGCGTTGTCCTGCTCGCGCGCGCGCAGATAGCCGAGCAGCGTCGCGCCCTCGAAGAACTCCATCACCAGGGTGCGCCGGCTGGTGTAGGGCCAGAGCACCTCGGGCACCCGCTCCGCCGGGTTGTCGGCGGCGTTCTGGCGCAGCCGCTGCATGTAGCGGGCCTCGGTGCGGAAGTCGAGCTCCTCCGCGGTCCAGCCGATGAACTCGGAGAGCGGCTCGATCAGCCAGTAGAGGGGCTTGGCGCGCAGGGCGCGGATGAGCCGCACGAGCGTCGTCATCAGCCGGATGTCGCCGGCGAAGTCGGTCTTGACGCTGGGCCGCTGCACCTTGACCGCCAGCTTGTGCCCGTCCTGCCAGGCGATGTGGACCTGGCCGATGGAGGCGGTGGCGATCGGCACCGGATCGAAGGCGGTGAAGATCTCCGCCGGCCGGCGGCCGAGCTCCTCGACGAAGGTCCGCTCGACGTCCGGCATACCGAAGGGCGCCATGCTGTCGAGCAGGTTGGACAGGGCGGCGCAGTACTCGAACGGCAGGATGTCGGGCTGCAGCGCCAGCATCTGGCCAAACTTGATGAAGGTGCCGCCGACGTCCTCGATCACCTGGCGCAGGCGCTCGGGGCCGGAGAGGTCGGCCGGCGGCAGGCGCCTGGCCAGGCGCTGCCAGGAGGCGAGGCGCCCGCCCGCGAACCTGCCCAGCAGCATGGCGGCGCCGTGCGCGGCGAGGACGCGCGCGATGCGGGCGAGGCGGCGGAGGTTCTTCCACGCCGTCCTCATGCCGCCCCCCTGCCAGTCTCCTGCGGCGCCTGCGGCCGGGTCGCGCCCGGCGCGGCGGCGGCGGCGAAGATCGAGCCGCGGAAGATCGACTTGCGCCGCGCCAGCATGTCCTGGATCGCCGCCGCCATGCGCGACCGCACCTCGCCGCTGATCGCCCGCACCACCTGGGGGTCCTCCGCCGCCTCCGGGGGGTAGGCCTGGCCGGCCGGCAGCGGCTCGAGGAAGCGGGTGTGCCACTTCGCGGGGAGCGGCAGGCCGGGCAGCGGGAAGTTGGGGGCGATGGGCAGGAACGGCCACTCGGTCACGCGGCGCACCAGCTTCGAGTCGACGCGCGCCAGGATGGGATAGATCTCGGCGCTGCCGACGGTGACGAAGGGGACGATCGGGGCGCCCTGGCGCAGCGCCATCTTCACGTACTCGTCGCGCCCGAACTTGCCCAGCCGGTAGGCGTCGCGGTACATGGTGAAGGCGCCCTGGATCCCCTCGGGGAACATCCCCAGCAGCTCGTCCTGCGCCAGCACCCAGTCGGCATTCTCCTGGCAAGCCAGGATGCCGCCGAGCTTGGTCATGTAGTTGGCGAGGAACGGGAACTTGACCAGGCAGGGGTGGATGAGGAAGCGCGGGTGGCGGCCCAGCTCGCGGGCGATGAGATGCAGCGCCATCACGCCGTCGAACGGCATGAAGCCGCGGTGCATGCCGGTCAGCACCGCCCGCCCCTGCCGCGGTACGTGCTCCAAGCCTTCGTGCTCGATCCGCCAGTAGAAGTCGTGAAGGAAGCGGAAGAAGGTGCGCCCGTAGGCGGCGATGTAGCCCTTGTCCTGGCCGTAGGGGTCGAAGTCGGGGACGGTCTCGCTGGAGTGTTCAGGCGCGCCTTTGGCGCTTGCCGGCGCGCCGCCGGCGCGATCCGGCGCGCCTTCGGCACCATCTGGCGCGCCTTTGGCGCTTGCCGGCGCCCGGCGGGCCGCGAGGATCGCCGCGGCGCTGCTGTCGCGCGGCGTGAAGCCGAGCTCGCGCTGGATCTTGGCGCCCGAGACGGTCGCGCCATGGCGCAGGTAGTCGAGCCGGCCGTCGCCGGCAAGCAAGCCCAGCGGCAGCCGCCGCACGCCGGCCAGGCGCAGCGCCGCCCGCACCGGCACGGCGCCGGCCGGCGCAACGTGATAGATCCCGGGCTTGCTGGGGCCCTGCACCAGCGCGCATTCGACCGCCGCGGCGAGGTCGCCGGGGCTCAGCACCTGTACCGACGGGTCGAAGCCGGCGGGCACCACCGCAGCCCGCCCGCCGAGGGCGCGGCTGATCGGGTCGCCGGCGTCGCGGGCGGCGGTCGGAGCCAGCGCCGCCGGGCGCAGCACGATCCGCTCCGGCGGCGGCTCTAGCGATCCCAGGCGCGCCGCCGCCAGGGCCTCGAGGTCGAGCCAGGCGCGGGCGATCGGGTTGCGGCCGGGCGGGCGCTCGGACTCCTCCACGTAGCCAGGGTGGTGATGGCTGGGGGAGACCGCGGCGGCGCTCGACACCAGCACCAGGCGCGGCGCCCGGCGGTTGGCGGCGGCGCCGCCGGAGAACGCGCCGGCGAAGGCGGCGAAGAAGGCCGCGGCATCGGCCAGGTCGGGCAGGCTCGGGGCGTCGCGCCGCCGGGGCGGCCGGTAGACGACGGCGTCCCAGGCGCCGCCGGAGCCGGTGCCGGCGAAGGCCGCGGCGTAGGCGGCGCCGCCGCCCTGCACCGTAACCGCCTCCACCCCCAGCCGGCCCAGCGGCCCCGCGGGTCCCAGCCGTGCCGCAAGGCGGCGGCCCACCTCGTCGTCGGGACCCGCAAGCAGCCAGCGAGAGTAGGGCGCCATGAGCGTCAGGCCTCCACCTGCCGGGGCCGCTGGGGCCGCTCGTGGCGCGCGCCGCCGATGGCAGGCTTGGCCGCCCGCCCCCAGTCCGCCGGCGGCGCCGGCGCCGCGGCGGCCTCCGGTAGCGGGTTGATCGCCGGCATCGCCGGCATTGCCACCGGCTCGCGGCGGGCCAGGGCGCGCGCGACTGCCTGCGCCGCGTGCTGCGCCGAGACGATCACCGGCGTGATGCCGCCGCCCGGCCGCGCCCAGTGCCCGGCGAAGAACAGGTTGCGGACCGGGCCCGCCAGGCCGGGCCGGCTGGCGCCCAGCTGGTCCGGCGACATCTCCCAGCCCAGCATCGCCCCCTGATGGTTGAGGGTGAAGCGCCAGGAGGTCTGCGCCGAGGCGCTGGTCCTGACCACGATCTTGTCCTCGATGCCGGGGATCATCCGCGCCAGGTGGCCGAAGACGAAGCTCTCCACCTGCCGCTTGTGCTCCTGCCAGTCCTCGATCGTCGCCATCGCCGCGTAGTCGATCTCCTGCACCTTCTGCACGATCAGCACCTGCCCTCCCGGCGGCGCCATCGCCGGCTCGTAGAGGGTGGGAACGAAGAGCTTGAAGCGCAGGGCGTCGCGCCCGACGCGGTCCATCTCCCAGGAGTCCCAGTAGTAGCCCTGCGCCTGCTCGAGCACCTCGGCCGGCACGCCGGCGAGCCCGATGTGGGTGAGCCAGCAGGGGAAGGTCGGACGCAGGCGCCGCAGCTCCGCGAGGGTGGCCGGCGGCACGTGCTCGGCGCCCACCAGGTCGCGCAGGGTCGCGAGCAGGTCGGCGTTGGAGACCACCGCGCCGCAGCGCACCGTGCCCGCGAAGCTCACCGGCCCGCGCAGGGTCTCGATCTCGACGCCGCGCGCCGTGCCGCGCTCGACCACGATACGCCGCGCCGCGGTGCTGGTCAGGATGTGCCCGCCGCGCTCCTCGAAGCAGCGCGCCAGCTCGTCGGCGAAGGCCTGCGAGCCGCCCTTGGGGTAGTAGTTGCCGAGGAAGTACGAGAGCCGCAGCATGGAGTCGAAGACGAACGAGGTGCGGCCGGGGGGCGAGCCCCAGTGCGGGCAGTCGGCGGTGAGCAGCAGCTTGAGCTTCTCGTCGGTGAAGCGGCGGTCGAGCGCCTGGCGCACGGTGAGGTCGCGGTAGGGAGCCAGCCGCGCGGTCTCGCGGCCGCGGAAGTGCTCGAGCAGGCCCAGCAGGTAGGCCTCGCGCACCTCGGCGAAGAAGGCGTCGAGCGCCGCCGACTGGTGCGGGAACTCCGCGTGGAGCCTGGCCAGGTAGGCGGCGAAGTCGGCGGGCACGGCGAAGCGCGTGCCGTCCGGGAAGTGGAAGGTGTCGACCGGGTCCATCTTCACCCAGCCGGTCCCCACGCCGAGCTCGACCAGCAGCCGGCCGGTCAGCGTCTCAGGATTGCCGAGCAGCGGATAAAAGTGGGTCGCGGCATCGAAGGTGTAGCCGCCGCGCCGGAAGGTGCTGCAATAGCCGCCCGCCATGTAGTGCTGCTCGAGCAGCAGGACGCGGGCGCCGTCGCGCGCCAGCAGGTTGGCGGTGATCAGGCCGCCGATGCCGGAGCCGATGATCACCGCGTCGTAGCGCGGGTCGGGAGCGCGCCGCAGGCCGCGGAAGAGTCGCTTCATCGCGCTAGCCTTTCGCACCCGAGCTCGAGGTCGCACTCGAGCTCGCGCTCGAGATCACATCCGAGATCGCGCTCATGTGCGCACCCGAGCTCGCGCTCGGGTCCGCGGTCGAGGCCGGCCGCCGGAACCCGTCCGAGGGCGGCGGGCGCGCAGATCTCGCTGACCTCGGAAATGGCCATGAGATCAGGTTAGCGGCGTGGGCCTGAAACCGGCAATGAGTCCCCGGGATGGAATTGGGTCCAGCGGCGGTAATGGTCATGCCGGGGCCGGTGCGAAGGCGGCGTGGAAGGCGGCCGGCAGCGGCGCCGCGAGGCACACCTCGGCGCATGGCCCGGAGCCGACGTCCAGGGCGTCGAAGATCAGGTAGCGGCTCTCGCCGCGCACCGCGTCGAACAGCGGGCAGACCAGCGCGCCGCCGATCGGCGGGGTGGGTTGGGTGGAGACACCCGGGGCCGCCGCGGCCCCGGCGTCGTGCCAGCGGGCTGGGTCCGGCGCCAGGGCCGGCTCGCCGGCGAGGTACTGGCCGGCGGGCGCCTCCCAGATCGCCGGCGCGGCCCAATCCTGTCCCGCGGCGCGGCGCCAGTGGCAGTGCACCAGCTGGTCGAAGAACTTCCGCCCCCGGCGGCCGGCCGCCGAGATGCCGAGCATCCACACGTCGTCGAGCGCCCGGGCGCCCCAGCGCGGCACCGCCACCGGGAAGTCGGGCGCCAGGTCGTAGTCGAGCACCTGGCGCTCGACGACGCGGCGCCGCGCGAGGTCCACGATCAGCCGCACCGGCCGCCCGGGTCCGACGGTCGTGAACAGGTCGGGCAGCGTCTGGTACTGGTCGTAAACGGGCCGCTCGAGCTCGAGCAGGTCGACCACCAGCCGGCCGAGCTCGTCCTCGCCGGCGCCGATGCCGTGCAGGCAGTAGCCGCGTCCCACCGGCACCCGCACCACCCCCGACTCGGCGTCCTCCCCCGTCGCGGTGATCTCCGGGGTCTCCGGGGTCTCCGGGGTCTCCGGGTTCTCCGGGTTCTCCGGGTCCGGCGCCGCCGCGCCGCGCCGGTCGCGCGGCACGATCAGCAGCTCGCTGCCGTGCTCGGGCTCCCAGCGCAGGGCCTCGAGCAGGCTGCTCCGCGACGTCACCAGCGACGCCAGGTCGAGGTGGTAGGGGCCGACGTGAAACACCGCGTGCCGCGGCGCGAGGCAGAAGTCGTGCATCGACACCGGCCGCTCGAGCCGCACCCGCCGCCGCGCCAGCAGGGCGCCGGCGGCGGAGAAGCGGTACAGGTGGAGGCACGGCCTCTCCCGAGCGTACGAGAGGCCGAAGTTCCACAGCTCGCCGCTCGCCGGATCGACCTTGGCGTGGGCGGCGAACGGGGTCACCGGGTTGAGCGCGCCGTCGAAGGTGGAGGGCCCGCGCGTCGCCAGGGTGACCGGGTCGAGCTCCCAGGGCTGCCCCTGCTCGCCCAGGGCGAAGAGCCGGCCGGAGAACGGGACGACGCTGACGTTGACCGGCGACTCCAGGGCGATGCCCTTGAGCAGGCGGTCGCCCGCGAAGGTGGTGCCGAAGGTGCGGAAGAGGGCCCGCCCGGCCGCCTCCTCGGCGGTCCACTTGGCGCTGCGCACGAAGCGGTTGGCGAGGTGGACGCGGCCGTCCCCGTCGAAGCGCAGCGCCGTCACCATGCCGTCGCCGTCCAGCCAATGGTTGTAGCGCAGCTCGCCGCGCTGGAAGCGGGCGGGACCGTTCCAGTAGCAGGTGCCGCGCAGCCAGGCCGGCAGCTTGCCGCGCACCTCGCGCACCTCGTAGGAGCGCTCCTCGGGCACGAACGAGAACAGCCGCTCGAGCCCCGGCGCGTGGTCGGTCTCCTCCGCCGCGGCGCGGGCTCCGGCCGCTACCCGCTCGGGCTCCACGGTGCGGCTCATCCCGGCTCGCCCGCGGCGGTCGCCGTGGCGGCGGCCACCGGCTCCGCCTCCGCCTCCGGCGCCGGCGCCGGCTCCGGCGCCAGCCGCTCGGCACGCCGCTCCTGCCGGAAGCGCGCCATCGCCGCCGGCGGCAGGCGCCAGGCGTACGGCGGCGCCGCGGGATCGATGCCGGCGAGGCGCGCCGCCATCGCCGCGGGATCGAAGACCAGGCGCCGCAGGTCGATGCCGGTCACGAACTCGTGCGACAGCGCCCGCGGGTCGCCGGTCACCACGGCGCTCAAGTGCGCGACCTCGAAGCGCGCCAGGTCCTCGAGGTTCTCGAGCTGCTCGGCGAGCACCGGCCGCGCCTCCTCGGCGGCGAGCCCGACCTGGTAGAAGCACTCCGCGGCGGCGCGCAGGTGGGTGAACTCGTAGAAATCGAAGAGCCGCGGCTTGCCCTTGGCGACCGGCTCGAGCCACTCTTTCTTCCAGCGGTAGTAGCCGACGAGGAAGTGGTGGAGGTTGCGGTTGGTCGGCCCCAGGCGCGAGAACAGGCGCAGGAAGAAGGGGATGAACTGCCGGTCGGTGAACAGGTCGTTGATGAACGGGAAGACGAAGAACGAGAAGTAGACCGTCAGCTCCCAGACGTAGCGCAGGGTGAAGGTCTCCTGGTCGCCCAGCACCTCGTAGCTCACCGCGAAGCTCGGCAGGTAGGCGTCGTAGACCGCCCGCGCCAGCTCCTCGTAGACCCGCACCTTGGCGGCCAGCCGCGCGCGGTCGTCGGTCAGGATGGCGTCGGTGATCAGCGTGTTGTAGGTCGAGATGAGGTCGCCTCCCGGGCTGTAGAGCGGATCGGAGAAGCGGCACGCCTCGCCGCACATCGCCCAGCGGTCGGCCGACAGCGTCTGCACGCTGTCGAGCGCGAAGTCGGTCAAGCCGCTCCAGTCGACGATCTTGCGCCGCGGCAGGTCGCGCGCGAACATCGGGTACTGCCGGCACACCCAATCGATCATCTTCTGCGGGTTCGCCACCTCCTGGCGCGGCACCAGGCTGCGGTCGTAGACCAGCCCCAGGCTGGTCTTCCCGTGCAGCGGGATGGTCCAGAACCAGTAGCCCTCGCCGCAGAAGTGATTGGTGGCGAGGAACGCCGGCACGTGCCCGAGCGCCGCGCGGTCCCGCCGCTTGCGCACCGCCGGCGCGTCGAGGTCGGTCAGGCGCTCGATGTCCACCAGCCCGTCCACCCAGCAGAACGTCGAGCCGTGCCGGATCGGGCTGGGAGTCGCCAGGCCGCGGCGCCGCGCCAGGAAGCGCCCGCGCCCCGAGGCGTCGACCACCCAGGTCGCGCGCCCGGCGATCTGCTGCTCGCCCGAGCGGAAGCGGAAGCGGTGGCCGCCGCCGTCTTCGCCGCCGCCGTCGCCGCCGTCCGCGGCGCCCGCGGCAGTCTCGCCAGGCGCGCCGCCGGCGAGCGTCACCTCGAGGTCGGCGGTCGGCGCGTGCAGCTCGAAGCGCGGCGACTGCAAGTTGGCCGCGAGCAGCGCCGCCTCGAACACGTTGCGGTCGAGCTGATAGGTGACGATGTTCGAAAGGTTGCGAATGTAGGACTGGTCGAGGTCGTCGTAGCGGTCCCCGCCCGCGGAGTGCCGCCAATAGAAACGTAAGTTATATTTCATGTAGTGTTCGCACAGCAGGTGCTCTTCCATCTCCAGCACGCGGGCGTAGTAATAGCCGCTCATCTGCACCGTCGCCTCGCCCACCTTCTGCTTGGTCGGCGGCAGCGCGCGCCGGTCGACCAGCAGCACGCGCTTGTCGGAGCGCAGCAGCAGCTGCCGGGCCAGGGTCAGGCCGGCCAGGCCGCCGCCGATGATCAACACGTCGACATTGCGCACGGCACCGGTCGGCGTCTTCGCCTCGGTCGCTTCGAAGGCAGCGGCCGGTTCCGCCGGTTGGTGCTCGCCACGCTCGGGCTGCTCGCTCATGCCCAGTCCTCCGCAAAAACCATTTTATCGCGCAAACGCCATCGACGCTTCGGGCGGATCACCGTTTCCGCGCCGCCCGCGGATCATCGGGGCGCGCCCTCATTTCCGTCTCACGCCCCGCGGGGACGATGGCCTGGCGGCGGCCGCGGGAGCCGCCGGCGCGTCCGGCGCGGCGGGCGCGGCGGGCTCCTCCGGGCGGTTGCGGCCGTACAGCTCGTGCGCGGTGACGAACTCGCCGCTCGCGAGCGCCGCTCCCATCGACAGCTCGCCGGCGAGCAGCGTCGCCGCCGCGATCTCCGCCAGCTTAGGCGCCCCGCCGGCCCCCGCGCACCCCAGCATCTCCAGGCACTCCCGCGCCGTGCCCCGGCCCGTGCCCCCGCCCACCGTCGCCACCGTCAACGACGGCAGCGTCACGCTCGCGTACAGGTCCCCTGCCGCCGTCACCTCGAACAACGTGATCCCCACCGCCGAGTTGGCGACGTTGGCCACGTCCTGGCCGCAGGCGATGTACAATGCCGCCAGGCCGTTGGCGTAGTGCCCGTTGTAGCCGATGGCGCCCGCCTGCAGGTGCCCGAGCACCGTGTGCTGCCACAGCTCGTGCAGCTCCGCGGGCGTCGCGTGCAGGTAGGCCCGCACCAGCCGCGCCGGCAGCAGCGCCCCGGCCACCACCTTCTTGCCCTTGCCCCCGGCCAGCAGGCTGCCGCTCGCCCGCTTCTCCGAGTCCATGCCGGAAAAGATGGTGTAGCGGGGCGCCGCGCCCCGCGCCACCAGCAGCTGGCAGGCGGCCTCCGTCGCCTTGGCGATCATGTTCATGCCGTGCGCGTCGCCCGTCGCGTAGCAGAAGTTCACCATCACCGCCCGCCCGAGCGGCCGCGGCTCGACCCGCAGCAGGCGCCCGTGGCGCGTCGTCGCCTCCGCCGCCGCCCGCACCTCCGGCAGCAGCTCCTCGAGCCGCAGGCAGAAGCGCCGCGCCTCCGCCACGCCGTCGAACAGGAACACCGGCGCCACCCGGTTCTCGTCGCCGTACAGCCGCGTCACCGCGCCCCCCGCCCGCGTCAACGCCGTCATGCCGCGCTCGTAGGAGCGCACCAGCACCCCCTCGGTGGTCGCGAGCGGCACGTAGAAGACGCCGCGCGCGTGCTCGCCGGCGACGAGCAGCGGTCCCGCCACCCCCAGCGGCACCTGCGCCGTGCCGATCGGGTTCTCGACGTTGCCCCGCATCTGCTCGCCGGGCACCGAGGCGCGGCCGACGTGGGTGAGCCGCGCCCCCGTCCGCCGCTCCACCCACCGCCGCCGCGCCGCCACGTCGCGCGCGCCGTAGCCCTGATCGACGTAGCGCGGCACCAGCCCGGACTCCGCATCGGTCGCGGCGTGCAGGTTGCCGGGACCGCGGTCGCCACCCGCGCGGTCCGCGCCGCCGCGGGTCTTCATGGCGCCCCCAAAACCAGCGCGGCGCAGTGCCCGTCGGCGCCGACCGCGGTGACCAGCGCCCGCTGCCGCTCCGCCGCCGCGAGGTGCCGCGTCGCCGCCGTCACGGCGTGCAACGGCATCTCCGGCTCGGCGCTCTCGAAGCCGGCGATGCCCGGCAGCACCCCGTCGCCGATCGTCTCCACCATGTCCACCACCTGCCAGGCCGCCGAGACCCCCAGGCCCTCTCCCAGCATCGCCTTGATCGCCGTCACCGGCAGCGTCGCCGCCCGCTCGCCCAGCGCCGCCGCCACCCCCTGCGCCTCGGCGCGGTCCACCTCGACGCTGCCGCTCGCCGAGGCCGACAGGCAGCCGATCTCCCACGGCGTCACCCCGGCGTCGGCCAGCGCCAGGCGCACCGCCCGCGCCATCGCCGCGGCCAGGCCCGAGCTGCTGCCGTCCGCGGCGAAGGCCGCGCCCCAGCCGAGCACCTCGGCGCGCACCGCGGCCGAGCCGCCCGGCCCGTCCGTCCTTTGCGTCACGCCCCGCGCCGCCGCCGCCCCCGCCTCCTCGAGCATCAGCAGCGCCGCTCCCTCGGCGAGGCTGAAGCCGTTGCGGCGCGCGTCGAACGGCACCGGCCGCTCCCCGCCGGCGGCGCCGCCAGGGCCGGCATGGCCGGCGGCGTCCGCCTCGCCGTCCCGCCGCCGGGAGCCGCACAGCCGCCCGGCGCGGTAGTAGCCGAGGAACGACTCGAAGCACAGCTCCTCGGCGCCGCCCGCCAGCACCGCGTCCGCCCGCCCGGCGCGCACCAGCTCGGTCGCGTGCGCGATGGCCAGCAGCCCCGACGCCTCGCCGCCCGCCACCGTCGAGTTGACGCCGCGCAGGCCGTGCCAGATGGCCGCCTGCCCGGCGGCGGCGTTGATCACGCTGTTGGCGAAGTCGAGCGGGCTGGCGTGCGCCGGCCCGAGGCGCAGCGCGCGGCGGTCGAACTCGGCGATGGTGCGCACGCTGCAGAAGGTGGTGCCCAGGACCAGGCCCACCTCGGCCGCCGCGGCGCCGGCGCGCGGCGCCTCGCCCCGGCCGCTGTCGGCCAGCGCCAGCTGCGCCGCCACCACCAGCAGCCGCGAGGTGCGGTCGAGCGGCCGCAGGTTGCGCTCGCCGACGTAGGCCTGCGCGTCGAACGGCCGGATCTCGCCGGCCTCGCGGCAGCCGATGATCGCGGTGTCGAACAG
>Ga0307479_10002509_pt1 | contig 16689 bp, 15 predicted proteins | sample atmos_gasesECM4C_FD_203743 | JGI IMG/M metagenome (GOLD analysis project Ga0307479, IMG submission 203743) | Hardwood forest soil microbial communities from Morgan-Monroe State Forest, Indiana, United States - atmos_gasesECM4C_515 | ecosystem: Environmental > Terrestrial > Soil > Temperate... | reverse complement strand
CTGTCGGTTGTCGTGTTGGACCGCGCCCGCTGCCAGGGCGTCGGCGGGCAATGCCGGGGCCTTTGCCTTCAGCGATATTCTGCCACTCGCGTCACCCGGGATCCTGAGGAAGGCGCCGAGATGGATCATCGATCCGCTTGGTCCTTTGTCAGTCCCACCCCTGTACGCGATCAAAATCGCGCCGTGGATGTTCCGTTTCTGGCGCGCCTGCTCACCCAGCCGTGTCGCGCATACGACCGCGGCGCAAGCCGCGCTGATGGATCTAGCGAAAGCAGAATTGGAGCCGTTCCTGAAGTAGACGGGCGCCATGCCGATGTTGCGCAAGGAGGGTAACCTCGAAGTCTACGAGGGCGAGGCGGAATTCAGGGCTTCGCTTGCCGGCTGGAAGGCGCGGGAGGAGCACGGGATCGAGTTTCAACACCTTGACGCCACAGGCATGGCTAAAATCCGAGCCGGCCTTGCCGCGCGCTTCACCCATGGCACCTACGCGCCCGGCTGGTACTCCATCGCCGATCCAAAGCTCTACACTCTCGCGCTGTCGATTACTTCTGCAGCATGCGTGGGGCAATCGAGCGCGCGGAGGTCTCGGCGCTGCGGCCGATCGAGGGGATCGAGGTCCGCGCGAAAGACGGCAAAGTCCGACGCGCGACGCAAGTCGTGGTCGCGGCTGGCGCCTTCTCGCACCGGATCGCCAGGACTATCGGCGAGAAGAGCCCGCTCGAAGCCGAGCGCGGCTATAACACCACGCTTCCCTCCGATGCGTTCAATCTCCGCACCCAAGTCACGTTCGGCGGTCATGGCTTCGTCGTCACCCGTTTGTCGACGGGTATCCGCGTCGGCGGCGCAGTAGAACTCGGTGGACTAAAATTGCCGCCGAATTTTCGCCGATCGGAGGCCATGCTCGAGAAGGCGCAGACCTTCCTGCCGGGGCTGAAGCCTGAGGGCGGGGTGCAGTGGATGGGCTTCCGTCCATCGCTGCCCGACAGCCTGCCTGCCATTGGTCGGGCCCGCGTCACGCCGCGCGTCATTTACGCTTTTGGTCATGGCCATCTCGGCCTGACACAATCCGCGGGCACTGCCCGGATCGTCGCCGATTTACTCACCGGGGAGTCGCCCGCAATCGACATCGCTCCCTTTTCGCCGCAGCGATTTTGAGAGGGGTTTCAACCATTGGTTACACACACCTTCTCCCGGCGCTCCGCAACGGATGCCACCAACACGATCGGCGCCGCGCCAAAAAGCTGTGACCAACAGCCATGCTGCGGGAAACCGTCGGCTATCTCCGCATAGCCGCCATGGCGCGTCGGCCCCTCGACTCCGCCCCGATTGTCATGTGGGATATTGCAGTAAAGTATAGACAACGGGGGTGATCCAATGGCGGAAGCTTCTGTTCTGGTCGCGCCAAGCGCGCATGTGGCGGACGACTCCCGCAAGGTGATCTGGGCCGCCGCGATCGGGAACCTGCTCGAGTGGTACGATTTCGGCGTCTACGCCTATCTCGCCTCGCTGATCGCGACAAAATTCTTTCCGAGCTCGGATGCGACTGCGTCGCTCCTGGCCGCGTTCGCCGCCTATGGCGTCGGCTTCCTGGCGCGGCCGCTTGGCGGCATCGTGATCGGCCGCCTCGGCGACACCCAAGGCCGAAAGACGGCACTGGTGCTCACCATCTTCCTGATGGCGTTCGGCACCGTGGGACTCGGCCTCTTGCCGACCTATGATGCAATCGGCGTCTGGGCGCCGATCCTGCTCGTGATCTTGCGCCTCGTGCAAGGAATCGCAGCCGGTGGCGAATGGGGCACCTCGACGGCGTTCATGGTCGAATGGGCGCCGCAGGACCGCCGTGGCTTCTTCGGCAGTTTCCAGCAAGTCTCGACCGCCGGCGGCTCGCTGCTCGGCTCGGCGGTTGCCGCTATCATGATCTCGTCGTTCAGTTCGGCCGCCATGCTCGACTGGTGCTGGCGCGTGCCGTTCCTGCTCGGCGCGGTCCTGCTCGTCATCGGTGCCTATCTGCGCCAGAACGTCGACGAGACACCGTGTTATGAAGCAAGCCGCCAGGCCGCCGCAGATCAGCCTGACGTCTCCGGGTTGCCACTCGGGGCTAAAGCCTTCGGCTTCACGATCTTCTGGACCGTTGCCTATTACACGCTGCTTGCCTGGATGCCGAGCTTTACTCAGCGATTTGCCGGACTTTCGCCTTCGCAAGCATTGTGGTCGAACACGATCGGCCTGATCGCCATGGTGATCGCCATTCCGATCTGGGGCGCGCTGTCGGACAAGATCGGGCGCCGGCCGCTGTTGATGGCCAGCGCAATCAGCATCGCCCTGCTCTCTTTTCCGCTGTTCTCGCTCATGACAGGCGGGACCGGGCTCGCGTTGGTGCTGCCGATCCAGATCCTGTTCGGCATTCTGCTCGCGCTCTATTCGGGCGCGGGACCCGCGGCAATCTCCGAGATCTTTCCGACGCATCTGCGGTCGACCTGGATGTCAAGCGGCTACGCGCTCGCGGTCGCCATCTTTGGCGGATTCGCACCGTTCATGGCGACCTGGCTCATCCAGGTCACCGGCTCGCCGGTATCGCCGACCTATCTCTATCTGCTGCCTGCTGCGATGATCTCGCTCCTGGTGATCTGGAGCCTGAAGGAAACCAGCGGCACGAAACTGAGCTGAGACGCGAACGGGCCATGCTCATTCGGTTCGACGGACGCACCGCTATCGTGGCAGGAGCCGCGCGCGGCATCGGCCAGACCATCGCGCGCTCGCTGGCGAGCGACGGCGCCCGTGTCATCGCCTGCGACCTCCTGGTCGATGAGCTCCGAGCCATCGCGGGCCGCGTGGACGGCGGCGGCGAGATCGTCGTCGCCGAGGTCGACGTGTCAGATGAAAACTCCATTCGCCAGGTGGTGTGCACGGCAGGTCCGGCCGATATCCTGGTGTATGTCGCCGGCGGTGTGCGCGGCCAAAGACCGCGGCCGCTCGAAGACGTGAGCGCCGAGGATTTCGACACCATCGTTGATGCCAACCTCAAGGGCGCCTTCCTGTTCGCAAAGGCCGTCGCGCCCGGAATGAAGGCAAAAGGCACCGGACGCATCGTCACCATCTCCAGCCGCGCGGGGCTGGCCACCAGCCTGACCGGCATTCAGAGCTATGCCGCCGCCAAGCACGGACAGATCGGCCTTGTGAAGCAGCTCGCCCAGGAACTCGGGCCGTTCGGCATCACCGTTAATTCAGTCGCGCCCGGCTTCATGGCAACCAGCCCCGACTACGAGCGGCAATGGAACGAGTGGCCTGCCGCCTTCCGCGACAATTTCGTCAACAGCATCGCGATGCGGCGAATGGGCGCGCCACAGGACATCGCAAATGCCGTGACTTTTTTGGCCTCCGACCACGCCTCATGGATCACGGGGCAGACGATCCCCGTCACCGGCGGTCCGCTGGCGTGAGGCCAATTGGAACGAATGAACCGGGAGGACCATCATGAACGACATGACAAAGCTCGAACCCTGGCAATGGCCGGAAGAGCATTGGCGCGGTCTCGTCAACCAGGTCCGCGCGGGCCGCAGCTTTCGTCCCAAGAGCTGGAAGAACGGCGCGCGATGTGCATTCGCGCTGTCGTTCGATTCCGATCACGAGACCAACGAGCTGCGCGACGGCGGCAAATCGATCGGACGCATGGCGTGGGGACAGTATGGCAATCGCGTCGGCGTCCCCAGCATCCTGAAACTGCTCGCCAGGCATGCGGTGCCGGCGACCTTCTATGTGCCGGGCGTCGTCGCGCTGCTCTATGGCGACGAGCAGCGTCGCATCATCGCCGAAGGACACGAGATCGGCATCCACTCATGGATCCACGAGCTGAACTCGGTGCTCCCCTATGACGCCGAGAAGGACCTGATGCTGCGGGCCGCCGACGTCCTGGAAAAGACCACGAAAGTGCGGCCCGTCGGCGCCCGCACCGCGTCCTGGGATTTCTCGCCGTACACCTTGCGGATCACGAAAGAGGCCGGTCTGCTCTATGATTCCTCACTGATGGCAGACGTCGATTGCTACGAGCTCTTGTTGGATGGCGAGCCCACGGGCGTCATCGAATTTCCCGTGGAGTGGATCCGCGACGACGCGGTCTATTTCATGATGCACCGATTTCAAGGCTTGCGCCCCTACACGCCGCCAACGGATGCCTTTGACGTCTTCCGGCGCGAGTTCGAGGCGGCCTATGAGGAAGGCGGCGTCTTTCAGCTCACCTGCCATCCTCACATCATCGGCTACCGCTCGCGGCTCTGGATCATCGAGGAGCTGATCGCCCTTGCCAAGGCGAAGGGCGACGTCTGGTTCGCAACCCATGCCGACGTGGTTCGCTACGCCCGCGACCACGCCGCCTCCTGAGGAACGGCAGCCGATGGCAAAAACGGCCCTCGTCACCGGCGGTGCGCGCGGCATCGGCCGCGCCTGTGCGCTGGCACTTGCCGACGCCGGCTTCGACATCGCCCTCGTCGACCTCCTGGAGGCAGGAATGGCGGCGACCGCGCGCGACATCGAGGCGCGCGGTGCGCGCACCCTCACCGCCCAGGCCGATGTGAGCGACTTTGCCCGCGCGCATGCGATCGTCGAAGAGATCGTCGCAAAATGGGGGCACCTGGACGTGCTCCTGAACAACGCGGGCGCGCCGAGCCCGAAACCGATCCTCGAGATCAGCGAGGGTGAATTCGACCGAGCGATCTCGGTCAATCTGAAGAGCTGCTTCAACTATGTCCACGCTTGCGCGCCGATCATGATGAAGCAGGACGCCGGCGGACGGATCATCTCGATATCATCCATCAACGCACTGTCGGGCGGAGTGACCAGCGCCGTCAGCAAGCATGCCTACGCGGCAGCCAAGGCCGGAATTTTGGGCCTAACGCGGTCGCTCGCCAAGGAGCTCGGACCCAAAGTGTCGGTGAATGCGATCTGCCCGGGCATCATCGCCACCGACCTCCTGCGCGACCTGCTCGGTCATCGGCAGGCAGAGCTCACAGCCGGGATTGCCTTGGGACGGGTCGGCACGCCTGAGGACGTCGCCAGCATCGTGCGCTATCTGGCCGTCGAGGCGCATATGTTCATGACGGGCCAGCATTTCGTGGTCGATGGATTTCAATGGAGCTGTTGAGCGCACACCGGCCGCTTCGCCCTTCCATGAAGGAACCGTTGGGGGTTCGAATCGGTGGAACGCTACGTCGCAAGACCCACTATTTTGGAAGCGCTGTTTTCCTATCGGAGAGCAGCCTAATTCCGCAGGCGGTATTCTCACAGCCCGTCGATCGCCGCCGATCATGCGCGATTCTCGCACGTCTTCACTGCGCGCGTAAGCTCAAATCCCGGGCCTACAACACCCGATTCTTGCGATTGATTGAGAGCACCGTTCCACGACTGGCCGCCTTGCACACGTTCGAATCGTGTCGGGTGCGCCAATGAATTCAACAGCTTGCGCGGAATGTGGCCAACGCGCAAGAATCAAAACTCACCCCAGACTCACCAAGAAAATTCGCGCCTTAGCGCATGATCGGCGGTCGCGGCATATTGGATCGAGACGAACCAAGTGAAAAACCCTTACGGTTTCACGTATCACCGGCTAAAGCCCGAGAGGCCCGGGCTGTCGCCAGTTCAGGTCCCAGCGCAGCTCGTCCGATTACTCGATTTCGGCAGACCGGCGGAGGTAATCTTCCCGGTTTAGCGATGCACAATCTGGGCGAGTGCGCGGATTAGCTCAGCGAGTTGTCCGTTTCTTGGGTTCATCAAAGAATGAGCGCACGGGAACGCCGAGTGCTTTTGCAACATGCCAAAGGCTGATGACCGTAGGATTCCGCTGCCCTTGCTCTAGACCGCTAACGTAGGCTCGGTCCACGCCCATCCGATGGGCAAGCTCGGCCTGCGAAAGCCCGGCAGCCAACCGAAGCCTTCGGACGTTGTCCCCCACCATGCGCCGCACGTCTTCCGACATGCGTCCAATGCGACACGGTGTTGCATTTTAATGCGACGCATTATATTGCACATATCAACTCTTTATCGATTCCGGGAGGGTGTCAATGTCAGGTCACGACGAGTTGGGCAGGAGCGGATCGAGCAGAGACCGCCGGAGCCCGAGCGCACCTCGGCGTGGCGGCGAATCTCAGATGGCCGTCACGGCGATCGACCACGGCGATCGTGTCGTGACAGTTACCAGCCGGCTGGCGGAGACCGTCTCGTCCCAGAACTCACCACAGAGCACAGCATTCACGACGAGTGTTTACGGTGGCCCTTTGGATGCGTCGATGTGGCGAGCCAAGTCTTGGAGCGCCTCGCTGCGAAACCACGCAGCCGCAGTGAATAAGGTTATCGAAATAATCGCATCCGATGCTGACCCGGCCGACCAAAGGAAATCACGTTATTCGAGCAAGCGCGCCCGACACATGTCGGGTGACATACCAAGAAAACGCTCCGGCGAACCTTAATGACTCGGGCGGCCTTTTCAGGACAGGCGTTCGCGATGCAACGCACCCGGAACGCTCGGCCAGAGACTGGGTAACGACGCACTGTATTCAGAATGGAAGTCGGGAAATCTTGTAGTGTTTTCAGCGGTCGTTCTGACATTTTCAGTGTTTTTGGCCCATTTAGATCGTTACAGAATTTCTCTTTGTCAGAATGGGCTTTTGCGAGCCCATGCTCGTCCTTTCCAAGCCATTTGCCGGCGGTTACGAGCCCAATCACCGAGGAGAATTCCAGCCCGCGACGTTGTCCTGACGGGTCGCGCAGCTGGCGAATCCGTAGTCCGGTAACGGCATGAATCTTCGATCCTGACGAATTTGCTCTTCTTGCGTGGTCCCGTTTGCGGCCGCTTTCTTACTGAGGATGGCATCCCCGAGATTGCCCTGACCTCGACCGCGCCAACCGGCATGAGCGCTCCGACAAGGCCGGCATTCTTCAGCCGTGCAGATCTCCTTCTGATATCACCGGCGCGTGTGCTCACATCTCCTTGCTCGCTGTGCTGAGACGGATCGCGAACCACGATGCCACGATCTTGTCTAGGATCGTCTCGTCATTGATCTCCACCGAGCGACCGAGATGCCCGCCGGTCGGGTTGACCCAGGCTTCTTTCGGCGAGTCGTGATGCAGCAGGAGCTCGAGGTCGGCGATCGGGACCTGGCTGTCCTTGGCGCCGTTGACGAGCAACGTGGGAGCCGCAGGCTGGTCGATGAGTCCCTGATCCCTGAGCGACATGCGCGGCCCGTAGGCGAGGAAATCCTCGATCGTCGCGACGCCGTAGGCAGCGGCACGTGCGGCGAACAGGTCGAAGAGATATTCGCGCGCCATCAGCGCCGGAAGGGATTGCGGATGCGGTCCCGTTCCTTGCGTCTCGGCGCTTACCACCCGGTAAGTTTTTTTGTACTTTTCCAAAAAAATATTTGGCTTGTCCGCGACCGGTGATATAGTTGGTCGTTTCTTCTCGGAAGAGGGAGGGAACAACATGAGTGAACTACACGACTGGCTCCTGAGCCAGCATCCGGGTCTGCGGACCCACAAGGCATTCCAGAAAAAGGCGCTGGAGCTCGCGTCACGCGACGGCGAGCACAGGGCGCTGTACCGCCTGCTGGCCTCGATGGTGGGGCGCTACATCGAATGGTTCGATGAGGAACCGCTGCCGCCGGCCGTCGCCGAACGCGCCTATCAGCTTTTGCTTGAACTGGCCGAGGACGCCGAGCGATCGATCGGCGCGCCTCCCGTCGAGCAGGTGAAGGTGCTGAACAAGGTCGCGGCGGCCGAACTGTTCTGACCGCTCGCCAGCTGCGCAATTTCAGCGATCCGGCGGGACAGGCCCGACCAGTCAAGGCTTGCGAAGGCGCGGTGGCGCGGCCGAGCGGCCGCCGTGCTGGATCGACCAGGCGACCGGGTCCGCCAGGAACGCCTCCAGCACGCGGCGATCATCGGGCGCGACGCGGTCGCCCAGATCGGCCTTCAGCACATCATCCCACGTTGCAAGCGCATGCAGCGCGAGCCCGGCCTGCGCGAGACGCTCGGCCGATCCCGGAAAGGCCGAGTGATAGAAGATCGAGACGACGTCGGTGACAACAGCGCCAGCGGCACGAAGCCCTCTTGCGAATGCGACCTTGCTGCCCGCATCCGTCGTCAGATCGTCGATCAGAAGCACGCGCCGCCCAGCGACCGGGCCGCCTTCGACCTGGCTATTGTGGCCGATGCCGAGCTGACGCTTGCGGACATAGCGGAACGGCAGGTCGAACTCGTCGGCCAGCCACGCCGCAAACGACATGCCTGCGGTCTCCGCGCCGACCAGCACGTTGAACGATCCGGGTGCAACCATCAGCGCGATCGCGTTCGCAGCGAGCCGCGTCGCGGCCTTGCGCAGCCGCGGCTCGCCGATCAGGAGCCGACAATCGACGTAGACGGGACTGGCCCAGCCCGCGGCCAGCACGAACGGGCGCTCGCGGCTGATCCGCACCGCGCCGGCCTCGAACAACAGACGCGCCGTCGCGGCGCCGATCTCGGCACGCGTCATGCTGGGAATGGTCACGGCCGCACCTCCACAATCGACCACTGCAACTCGTGCTCACCGCGAAACACGACGACCTCGTCCTCGCCCACCGGCACGGCGCGCGGCATGGACGCCGGGCGCCGCTTCAGCTCGATACGACCCGTGTTGGCGGGCAATCCATAGAATTGCGGTCTGTTGAGAGAGGCAAATGCCTCCAGCTTATCCAGCGCGCCCTCCTCGTCGAATACCTGGGCATAGGTCTGAAGAGCGGTCGGGCCCGCGAAAATGCCCGCGCTACAGCAGGACGCCTCCTTGGCCGAGGTCGGATGCGGCGCCGTGTCCGTGCCGAGGAGGAAGCACGCTTGCGCCGCAGAAATCGCAGCATCGAACAGCGCGTCAACATTCATCGGCCGCCTCCATCAGGGCGTGCCTCATCACCGCGACGCCCGCCAGAAAATCGGACATTCGCATGCTTTCATGCGGGTTGTGCGAGCCATTCTCGTTGCGAACGAAGATCATCGCGCTGGGAATGCCGGCATTGGCGAAGACGGCGGCATCATGACCGGCCCCGCTCGGCATGGCTTCGTCGGGCAAGCCGAGCGCGCGCGCCGCGGTGCGCAGCCGTTCGACCCAGCCGGGATCCATGCTCGCGGGCGCGCTTTCCAGTCGTCGGTCCAGCCTGAATTCGACGTTTCGTTGCTCCGCGACGTCGGCGCATTCGGCGCGAAACAGATCGTAAAAGCTCTTGAGCGTCTCCCGGCTCTGGCTGCGCATTTCGAAACTGAAGCGCAAGGCCCCCGGAATGCGGGCAATCGCCTGTTCGGCGAGGTCCGTGCTCATGATGCCGGAGGTCACGACAAGGTCGCAGCCGCGCTCCAGCAGGGTCCGCCAATGCCGGTCCAGATGCGTGATCAATTCCGCCGTTGCGAACACCGCGTCGCGCCGGAGCCAGCGCGGTACGGCACCGGAATGCCCGGCTTCTCCGAGACACTCCACCGAACGGTGACGAAGGTTGCCGCGAATGCCGGTGACGATGGCGATCGGCAGATCGCGGGCAACCAGCACGGGCCCCTGCTCGATATGCAGTTCGACCCACGCCGCCACCATCTTGCGGTCCAGCATCGGCTCGCCGCGCATGACGCGTTCGACGTCCACACCGACGGCACGCATGCAGTCGCCGAGCGAGCGGCCGTTGACGGCATGACGCATGGCCAGGTCGTCCGGCGTCAGACGTCCCATCAGCGCGCTCGAGCCGATATAGGCCTTCCCGAACCAGGCGCTCTCCTCGCCGCGCAGCGCAAACAATTTGAGTGTTCGGCGCGGGGCGATACCGTCGCGTTTGAGGCCCGCGAGCACGGCAAGACCGGCGATCACGCCGGCGCCACCGTCGAAATTGCCGCCCTGGGGCACCGAGTCGAGATGCGATCCGCAGGCGAGGTAGGGCAGATCCGGTTGTGTGCCAGGCAAGGTGACGATCAGATTGGCGACGGCATCGCGCTCGGTCGCCAATCCGAGGGCCCGCGCCACGCGTTCAATGATATCGAGCGCGAGGGCTTCGCCCGGGCCGAAGCTTTCCCGGGTGATCCCGACCCCGTCCCCCGTGGCAGCGCGCAGCTCTTCGAACAGGGCTTCGCACAGTTCACGGTCGGCCTCGCCGCACCAGGCCGAAAGCGGCATCGTCGCCCCGTCGGCCTTCATGGCACGAGCCAGGCGAGCTCGGGCTCGTCGGCTTCCTCGTTAACCACAGCGCCGATCAGACCGGCAACGCGCGGAATGTTACGGCGCTCGCAGAATCTCGCCAAGCCATCGATGATCGTCGTCATCGCTGCCGGCTGAAGGAACGTCGCGGTCCCAACCTGTACGGCGGTCGCGCCGGCAAGCATGTATTCCACCGCATCCTCCGTGCTGGAAATACCGCCGCAACCGACGATCGGAATCTTGACCGCGCGCGCGCATTGATAGACCTGGCGCAGGACGATCGGCTTGATCGCAGGGCCTGACATGCCGCCCATGACATTGCCAAGACAAGGCTTGAAGGTGTCGAGATCGATCGCCATGGCCAAGATCGTGTTGGCGACGACCACGGCGTCCGCGCCTGCAGCTTCCGCAGCGCGAGCGACCTCCGGCAGATCGCCCGTGTTCGGCGTGAGCTTTGCCCATAACGGCAGCGCAGTCGCCGCGCGCAACTGGCGCATGACGGCTTCGGTCGAGGCGGCCTGCATCGCGAAGGCCTTGCCGTCCTCTTCGATATTGGGGCAGGAGATGTTGGCCTCGATCGCCGCAACGCCCGGGCGGCTGATCTCGGCGGCCAGGTTGGCGAACTCCTCCGCGGTGGGCGCGGAAATGCTCACGACAAGCGGCGTCCGATAGGCCGCACAACAGGGCAGCGTCTGATCGAGGAAATACGGCACGCCCTTCGACGGAATGCCGATGGAGTTGATCAGGCCGCCGGGCCGTTCTACGACGCGCGGCAATGGATTGCCGGCGCGCAGCTCCCGGGTAATGGTCTTCGTCACCAGCGCGCCGAGGCGGTTCAGATCGATGACCTTGTCGAGGCCCTCGGCAAACGTTCCCGACGCTGGCATTACCGGGTTCGCAAGCGTCAGACTGCCGATCCGCACCGAAAGGTCGGTCATGGGAGCGCCTCCATCATGTCGAACACCGGGCCGTCCCAGCAGACGCGACGATGTACGATCTCGCCACCGACATGGAAGTCGCGCACACAGCAGTAACAGAGGCCGAGCCCGCAGGCCATTTGCTGCTCCATGGCAACCTGGCCGAACAGGCCGAACTCGCGGGCGAGGCGCTGCTGCACGCGAAGCAGGCGGCTCGATCCACAGGTGAAGAAGGCGTCGCAGCGCCCCTCCGCTATCAGCCGACGCAGGATGCGTTCGACGCTGGCAGGTCCGCTCGTGCTCTCGGAATCGGTTACCGCGAGGACCTGCGCGCCCTCGCGCCGGAACAGGTCGACGGAGACCAGAAGCTCGGGCCGCCGCGCGCTGAGGATAGCGGTGACGGCGATGCCGTGGTCGCGTGCGGCTCTGGCGAGAGGAGCAAGCGTTGCGAGACCAGCGCCGCGGCCGACCGCAACGATGCTGCGAAGGCTAGGATCGAGCGTGAAGCCGACGCCGAGCGGACCCATGATGTCGAGACAATCTCCCGGCCGCAGCGTCGCAAGCCCGCGCGTTCCAGACCCGGTGACCTTGTACAGAAACTCGATCTGACACTGTCTGGGATCGACGCCATAGAGGCTCATGGGCCGGCGAAGAAACGGCTGGTCGCGTTCGGTCTGCGGGCACAGGAGCTGGAAGAACTGGCCCGGCAAAGCTCTCGCCGCAGTCTCACTGCTGCGAACAGTCAGATGACGGTATTCGGCATTGACCTCGTCGTTGCTGATGAGCTCGGCGCGCTCGGCAACAATGCTCGCGGACCAGCCCGCACCTGCGTCGCTGAGGGCAACATCAGGCGCGGATGCGGAGATGAGGTGGACGGACACGGGTTGCTCCCTGGTCAGAAACGGAACGCCTCAGGCGAGCTCCGCGCCTCGTCGCTCGGGGATCAACGCCAGGAGCGCCACGATATCAAGAACGTAGAGCAGCGCGAGGCCGGCGATCGCGGTCTGGAAGCCATAGGACGCACTGACGATTCCGACCACCAGCGGACCGAAGCCGGCGACCGCACGGCCGATGTTGAAGAACACGTTCTGCGCGGTGGCGCGCACCGCGGTCGGATAGAGCTCACTCATCAGCGCGCCGTAGCCGCCCAGCATGCCGTTCACGAAGAAGCCCATGACGGCGCCGGCGATCAAGAGCGCGCTTGCTGCGGTGAGCTGCGAGTACACCAGCACCATGACCGCCGCACCCAGCATGTAACCCAGGAACGCGGGGCGGCGACCGACGCGATCGGAGATATGGCCGAACAGGAAGATGCCGAGCGCCATGCCGGCGATGGTGACGGCGGTCCAGGCCGCCGATTGTGTCAGGCCATAACCGAACCGCGTCGACAGATAGTTCGGCAGCCAGATCATGATGCCGTAGTAGCCGAAGTTCTGCACCGAGCAGAGGATGATCAAGCCGAGACTGATCTTGGTCGTATCCTTGTCCGCCACCAGCGCACGGAGCGAGAAGGCCGTGCCCGCCGTCTCGGCCTTGTGCGCCACGAACACCTCCGGCTCATGCAGCTTGCGCCGGATCACATAGGCGGCCACGGCCGGAAACACGCCGACCGCAAACATTCCGCGCCAGCCGATCACGGGTAGCAGGATCGGCGTCACCAGGGCGGCCGCAAGCACACCGAGCTGCCAGCCGAGGCCGACATAGGATGTCGCGCGGCCCCGCTTGTCCGAAGGCCAGGTTTCCGCCACCAGCGCCATGCCGATGCCGAACTCGCCGCCGAGGCCGACGCCGGCGATGGCGCGGTAGGCGAGAAGATCCCAATAGCCCTGCGCCAGCGCGCACATGCCGGTGAACACCGCGAACAGCACGATGGTCCAGGTCAGGACGCGTACGCGACCAAGGCGATCCGACAGGATGCCGAAGATGAAGCCGCCGACCACGGCGCCAACCAGCGTCCCCGTCACCAGCGACGCCGCCTTTGGCTGGGTCAGATTCAGATCGGTCGAGATCACCTTCAGCATGAAGCCAAGAATGAGGAGGTCGAAGCCGTCCATGGCATAGCCCAACGCCGACCCCCAGAGCGCCCGGCGCGCTTCAGTGTCGGCGTCCTTGGCAAGGGCGTCCGACGGCCCCGTCTCACTCCCGATGAAACCCATGTCCTGAGTCTGACTCATTGCCCCACCTCCAGCCCACATGCCGTGACCAAGCCGCCATCTCACATCGGCCTCGTACAAAAATCAATATTTTTCTAAATTTTTGGATGAACGAATTTTCGGCGGATGAGGGACAGTTTCTGTGCAGCGCGGCGAAGAGCACGGTGCGGGCGGGCAGAAGGCAACCCACACCGCTCGCGCATGTTCGCGCCAGCACGGCAAGACGTCTCAATTCGTTCACCCGATAAGCGCGGACCTGCCAGGCCACAAGATCGTGGCCCGGCAGGCTCGGATCAGAACTTGACGCTGACGCCGCTATACAGCGACGATTCCGTGCAGCTGTCGATCTTGGCGCCGCGGCAGTTGACGTTGTTCTCGTGATCGAGCCCGAACTTGTTCTGCCAATAGCGGTACGCTACCCACACATCCACAAAATGCGAGCGCGTCGGGCCGAACGCCATCTTGCTCACGTCCAGGGTGAGACGCTGCTCGCTGTTGAACTCCGTTTTCGTTGGAATGTTGTTCGCTATGACGTTCGTCGTTCCGGTGCCTTTCGGGCCATACCAGGCGGCGCGACCGCTGAATGCCAGCGGGAACTGATCCGGCAGGAATTTGAGATCCATGTAGTAGTTGGTCTCGATCGCCCAGGTGCCGCGGAAGTTGGTCGAACCGTCAGGATCGAGCGGTCCGTTCAGAAACGCATTGTGATTGGTTTCCTGGTAGAACAGCGGCGCGACATTGAAGTAGCCCTTGTAGGGAAGATCGAAGGCGAACTGCAGACCGATGACACCATCGCGCTTCGAACTGCCGAGATAGCTGTTCTTGGTATTCGCGTCGGCGCCAACCTCGAGCGAGACATTTCGCAGGGGCCCCATGGTGAAGGCCTTGGTATTGAAAATCTGATTGAAGCCGAAGGTGCTGCGGATCAGCCCGTAGATTTCGGTGACGCCGGCGCACCCGGTGGCGGTGACCGGACACGGGCCGGATGGATCGTTATGGTCCGACTTCAACAGGTCAATGTTGAAGAAATTGGTCCCATACTGCCATGCATCGAAATGCGTGAAAGCCACCACCTGTTTTGCGGTGGTGCCGGCGACGCCGGGATCCGTCCCCGTGAACATATAGGCATAGGTCAGCCGATTGTCGTTCACCGTGAAGAACGGCGCCGCCTCGACTGGCTTGACCGCCTTCACGGGATAGTCGGCATCCGCGGCGCTGGCGGCGCGGATCGGAAGCAGCAGAGAGCAGGCGAACACCGCCAACCCTGCTGCAGCCGTCGATGCGCGCCCCGCCCTGCTCCCCGCCGAACAAATCCGCCATGCTGTCTTCGTGCTCACGATATCCCCCGTGGTTTGATGAGAAAATAGAAGTCCTTCCGCCGCGGGCGCTGCGGGCGCCCACACCGGTGTCGGTTCAGGAAAACGTTGCTGCCTCGACTGCTAAGCTCGGCCGGACGGTCCGGTCATGCCGGATACCGCCAACGCGAGGGCAGCCGCAGGCGACGTCGGAGAAGGCCGAATTCGTCCGGGGCGCGAATGCGCGCAAATCGCCAGGGAGCCCATCGCATCGCGGCGTCCGCGCCCTTCACGCGGGCGGCCGCCACGACAAGTTGCATGCTACATCCGGCTCATGGCCACCCCCGCCTCCAGCAAATCTCCATCTGCAGACGAGTCCAATCTCATATCACGCGTTCCATAAATAAAGACTAATCTAGAAATTTGGATGAGCGAATTTTTAGCGTGCGAAGGGCAATTCCTGTGCACCCCACAACGGGATCCCGCCGCCCGCAGGGCGGCTGGGACGTTTCCGGCGAAGTGACGTGGAGACAGGTTCGCGTAAAGACAGCGCGTCAAACAAGAAGCTCGAGCCCCGCTCTGATATCATCAGAACCGGTCAGGCCCGGGCGATCACCCCTGCGGCTCCTTCAGACATTTTTTTAGCAGCGCCGCACCGGCGGCGCCCTTCGCCGCCTGTTGCCACATGCCCTCGGCAAGCCGCTGATAAAGGCCGATCGCTTCGTCCGCGCCGGTGACCGAGGCAACACCGAGCCGCACGTTCGGAAGCTCGCCGAGACGGAACGGACTTACGGCGACCATGGTGGTCCCGCCCCGCAGGCGACAGACCTCGAAGGTCTGATTGGGCAGCATGTCGTCCAAGACCCCGATCTGAATTCCGATCGGCTCGTTCTCCATGAGGGCCGCGATGCGCTCCACTTCCTTGCGCGCGGCCGCGCGGCGCTTTTCGCGTTCGGCCTTCGGCAGATCGAATGTGCCGATAAAGCCCGTGCGCAGGAGGCGCCGCACCTGCATGGCACCGATGATGCCGGTGAAGCTCGGACCGCCGCGCGAGATCATCGCCCTGCGCTCACCCAGAACGCCTACCAGGCGCTCGATGTCCGCCTGCGCCTTCTTGCGGTTCGGCAGCCGTTCCGGAAGCCCCTCGATCAGCATCTCATGCAACATCTTCGGATAGTCGTCCGAGGTGAGTAGAAAAGTCACCGGCTCATAGTAGACGAGTACCCGCTCGGACTGGGACTCGAGCTGCCGCAGCCTTTCGAAATAGGCGATGGCACTCGAAAAATACTCGGTGCCCACGCCGAGCAGCGAAGGCAGGGAGGTCTGAAGAAGATCCGCGATCCGCTCGAGGGTTTCGAGCTTCACGGGACCTTCACCCTTCTCGTAGTTGTAAAGAGCGGCCCGCGAGATCCCGAGCTTCTCGGCGGCCTCGTCCGGCGAGAGCCCCGCTCCGATCCGATGCGCCCGGAGCCGTTGTCCGATTTGGAAATAATCGACAGACATCAATTCTACTTGTTATGCAGGATCCGGCCGCGCCGAACTTCCGGCGAGCCAGGCGGCTCGGCCGTGCGACCTTGTAGCCGGCGGCGGAGGACTCCGCCACCGCGCCAGACTAGCGAATTATCGCGGCGCTTCAATTTGTATAAGATTTCGCGTGGTCACGTCCATGGTCATGCCCCTCCAAACGCGGTTCTTTCGCCGTATTTCCACCGCGGACGACCAGCCACTTTCCGACGATGTCGATCTGCCTGAGGAAGCTTCCGCGCCTCGTCATCATTGATCGCGCCGACGTCATTGATCCGGATGATACGCAGTTCCGACTCTAATGCCGGGGACGATGCTTGTTGCCATACTCTTCGTCGCCGCGACGCTGAAACATGCTCGAAATCAAATACGTCGCCCGCTGGTACTCATCGTTGAACGGCTACAGAGAAGCCCAGCTGGACTGTTTACGCAAATGTCCGCTGTGGCGGTGGCAGTTCTAGCGATCTTTCAGTTACTCAAAAGCTAGTTGTTCGGCCATCCAGCCGTTCCACGCCATGGCAGAAATTGGCTCGATGCAGCCGGCCAGCTTCTTCGGACCGAGCGTCAGCTTCTGAATGATGACCGGCCTAAACAAGTGAAGTCCCTAT